>Ga0182741_1001892_pt1 | contig 25635 bp, 11 predicted proteins | sample eDN5th37CBELigOP_FD_128874 | JGI IMG/M metagenome (GOLD analysis project Ga0182741, IMG submission 128874) | Enriched Organic Plus compost microbial communities from Emeryville, California, USA - eDNA 5th pass 37_C BE-Lig OP (version 2) (version 2) ... | reverse complement strand
TTCGTTTCGAGCACTTGCACTCATCCCCTGCAACGCGCTACCTATTCCACCACCTAAATCTGCACCTGGGGCCACTGTGATGGGGACACCTAGCGACGAGGCTCCTCCGCCGGATCGGTTCGCGATCACCGCATCAATAACATCTATCGTCGGCTTAGGTGTGGCTTTTGTAGACTCATTTTCATCCGCTGTTCCTAGAACAACGGCAGAACGAGTAGAGGAGGGTTTTTCATCACTGCCAGCAGATCCTAGCCCGAGCATACCCTTCGTTGTGTACCAGAGATCTCGCAAGGATCTCCGGTCTTGAGGGGCACGCTCGGAGATCGCTTGAGTGGTCGGGAGCACCTCCTTGGTCGGAATGACCTCATCGGCATACACCTGCAAGAGTTGAAACCGCGGGGCTCGTGATAGCGATGCGGCAATACAATGCGACGAGAGATCATATTCATTCTCGGATTGGACTTCGAGCAGAGCTTCGTGAATCAGCTCGTCCAGACTCTCAGAGTACTTCGACGAGCTGGGCTCATCCGCCGAACCCTTCTGACGCTCATGGTGTGGGGATGGATGACTCGTGGGCCACATCGTATCCAAACTATGTGACATTCTAGGTCTTCGGAGTCCTGCGTACGCACAGGCTGGTTCTCCCCTAACCTGCTCGAAGGTTGGAACAGTTGCGCGAGTTCAATGCGAGGGTTGATCAGACTTACCGGACGCGCATACACCTGTGCCGAAAGGAGTAGGGCAGATATCGGCTCGTGAGCTCGCCACGTCTAGCCTTGTTTGTACAAAGTCTGTGGTAGTCACGCGCGCGCACGAGTGCGATCACGTGTGCGGTAGCGATCACGCTGTCCAGCGCTCCAGAGTGCTAACTCTAGGTCAGGTGCGCTGTGGGATTGACGCGGTGTCGGATCCACACAGCTGCAATGAATAATGGGTCCTTATACGACGCTGCGTTGGCTGCAACACAGATCCCAGGCACCACTCCGCAGATCGCGGCTTGAATCAGCGCCGGAACGCACTGTTTTTGAATAAAAATTGAACGTTGTCAAGCCAGGGGCCAGCAATGTGCGATGCTTGGGTTGATTGGTTTGAAATTGCGCGAAATCCTGCGGCTATGGAACAAGTTTAATACGTTAAAATGGCAGATCGAGTTATTGCCTTGTTAGGAATTTATACTCTGGTCCAATGCAAATGATAGTATTACCGAGTATTACTACAATTGCACTGTTTCCTCCAGATCCATTCTCCAATCCGGTTTCCATCCGTCCTGGCCTGGATTGGGTTATTCCAGCACCCCCGAGCCGCAATCGGTCCGTTCGAGCTGCCTCTCGCCAGGCCAATTACGCAAGGCCTGTGCAACAGCACCAGGGTGTCTAGCTCTGAAACACCGCGAGTAGCCACATCCACTAGGCATAGACCTGCGTGTGTCTCGTCCCTGGAAGATTGTGGACAGAGCGTGAGGAAGAGCTGGAAAATCCCCAGGAAGGGGCGAAATGCCGTACGCAATCCTCATTTACTGAATAGTTGAAGCGCGACTAGGAGTACGAGCGGTTCAGAACAAACCAACTGAAGTAGATTCGTACATAAGCAGGAACCGATATCACAAGGTGATTTTAACATGTCTGAAGAAACCAAGGCGCACAAGGTGGTACGTTCCGACTCGAGTGGAGTTACTCCTCCACTCGTGAAAACAACTCTGGTGATATGATGAATTGGTGCGACTTCTACCACATTGGGCTTGTTCAATACGTAGCTCAACGTATCTGTTCTTCGATAACGCTGTATCTCCCACGTTTTCCTCTTCTAGCTTGACCAAAAGAAGAAGGTCATTGTTGTTCTTATCAATGCCTGCCTCGAAACCGTTAAGACCAAGAGAGGTATTGAGCTACTGACGGCAGACACTCACAAGTCCGTTCTAGTTAAGCTCGGCAAGTCGCCGCAGGACTACCGACCGGATATTCTGCACCAATGCCTGCTTACATTGCTCGACTCGCCCCTCAACAAGGCCGGCCATCTTCAGGTGTACATTCAGACCACACAGAACGTGTTGATTGAAGTCAACCCCAGTGTGAGGATACCACGCACGTTTAAGCGTTTCGCGGGTCTCATGGTCCAGCTCCTTTACAAGCTCAAGATTCGATCGACAGACAGTTCAGAAGTTCTCCTCAAGGTTATCAAGAATCCCGTCACACAGTACTTCCCTGCCGGTGCACACAAGTTCGGAACCTCGGTCACAGGCGAGCTTGTTAATATCAACGAGTTTGCTGAACCCCTTCCCGATGAACCCGTTGTTTTTGCTGTTGGAGCACATGCGCACGGTCCTGCCCACGCCGACTGGGTGGAAAAGACTCTTGCACTCTCTCAGTATGGCTGCTCTGCATCTGTGATTCTCGGCCGAATCATGAACGCGTTCGAGGCAAAGTGGAATATTTTGTGAAAAAGCATTCGAGGTGTCCTCCGTTGTATACTTAACCCGATTGATGCCACCGCATAAAGCCTTCCCCTTCACTTAGAGCCTGCCTCGCATATATGGTAACGATCCAATTAATCCACAAATGCGTACAATGATGTGTATGCATCATTAGAAGTCCTTGGATAATTTGGACCCCGCAAAAGAACATGAGTGGTTAGATGTGGTGCGGTTGACCTTGCGTCAGCCAACGTGCACAGATAACAGAATAATATGAGGACGATATTGACAAAGATATAGTTACAACAACATTCACTTCGATACAAGGGGGGAGAGAGGGGTGAGTCACTAGTATGAATCGTACTACAAAAGCCACTACTGACATACATCAAACACGCAGTGAGCGTAACTTTGGTCTGGTGATGTGATTGAGACATGATGCTGGCTGCTATTGGAACCGTCAATGTGATGCAACGACGACCTGCGGTGTTCTAATTCGTTAATAAATCGATGACACTAGGACTCGCTTGCGTGCAAGCTGTGTACGGTACTTCTCTGGTACTCCAGCTGCCTCCAATTCTGCAAGTTTAAGCTGCTTGATTCGCAGTAGCTTCGCCTTGTCCTGCTGCAGCTGTCGCTCGTACTCTTGGCCTTCTCGCAAGAACTCTTCTCGCTCCTTGATGCGCATCTGTTGCTTCAGTTCGATCTGTGATAGAAGTGCAGTGCGCTGCTGCTCCTGCTGGATCTGCTGCTGCCTTGTCATTGCCATCTCCTTCTCTCGCACCTGTCGCTGGTGTTCAAGCATGGCCTCGTACTCCTCACGCTCCTGAAGAGCTTGCTCAGCCATTCGCTTGGCCTTCTCGAGCTGCTGTGCTTCACGCGCCTGAGCCAATTCAAGTCGAAGACGCTGAGCCTTCTCCGCCTCCTTGAGCTGTTGCTCACGCCACTGACGATCGCGCTGCTCCTGGTATCGCTTGGCACGCAGCTCGTCGATGAGTGCCTGGCGGTCCTTGGCGCGCTCCTGCTGCGCACGGAGACGAGCAATTTCCTTTTCCTTCTCTTGTTGAATACGGCGCTGCTCCTGTTCCTGAGCCAGCTCACGTGCCTCCTTCTGGCGAAGATACTCGGCGATACGGCGATCCTCTTCAATCTCCTCTGCCTTGGCCAGCAGCTTTTGTCGAGCTTGCTCAATGTTTGCCTGCTGTACCTCTGCAATGAGTTTCCTGCCTGCCTCGAGCTTGGCAAGTCGGTCTCTCTCTTCCTTGGCCTCGAGCTCCTTGATATGTGCCAGCATCTGCTGTGCCTCCTGCTCGCGCGCCTCCTCCTGTCGAATGCGCTCCTGCTCTCGCTCCTGAATTTGCTGGATAATGATGCTTGCACCAAGTCGTTGCTCCTGTGCTCGACGACGATCTCGCTCCTCCTGGAGCTTCAACTGCTTGATTCGCTCTACCTCCATCTGTGCGTCGAGCATGCGCTCCTCAGCAAGGCGCTCGGCCCTAAGGCGCTCCTTCTCGAGAATCTGTGCGTCGCGAATGGTCACGCACTTGGCATACAGTGCCATCTGATTCATGTGCTTCACGTCGTCGAGCTCCTCATCGAGCAGCTGTCGGGACCTTGAGAGGTTGGCAGTTTGGATTTCCATGTCGTGCTGCTCCTCAGCAGTGAGCTGGTTGCGGCGATGGCTTTCCTTCTCAAGCTGCATCATCCGTGCCTTACGCGCCTGCGCTCGCTCCGCATTGGCAGCCTTCTGTTTCTCATTGCTCTCTTTGATGCGCTGGATGTCTGACTGGGAGAGAATCATCGACGAGCCCTGCATGCGGAGAAGGTCGCTGCGAGCGACCACTACGGCGTCATTGGGTTCAATGCCCTGAGTGCGCTTCTTAACTGTCTGAAACAGCTCCTTCTCCACCTCGCCCTTGTATCGGGGCAAGGGTCGTTGTTGCACAAACGCCATTTCTGTATAAATACGATGGGGTTTCATTCAATACATTAGGTTACATCAGTTTGGATTCGTGGCACAATTTGTAATTCACACGGGAAATCACCAACACACCTACGAGATACCCACAATTCACACCTCAAACCGTGCGATTCAAACCCAACCGTTTCTCCTTTTCGAACCACGGTTAAACCGATGAAGCCTGGGCAGCTTTGGCCTAATCGGGCTAAAAGTGCTCCCCAACCGTCCTGGCCCAGAAAACAATCCTGTCGGTCTTGTGTGTATTCACATGGCTTCGAGTGCTGGATATGGGGAAGGGATGAGTGCGTGACAGTTTGGTGACTGAAGGCGCGTAGAAAACTGCCTCAGCAAGCCGTCTGGTGTTTACTTTAGAGGCACTACCCATCGCACGTTAGTTATTCCTCGCGCAATCTCGAGAAGTGGAGTTTTCGCACATTGAAGCATTGGAGATGCGTTATGACGTGTGCTAGAGCAGAAGTCGTACGAGCTGGACTCACCGAACTCGTTTTAACCCGTCTGTTTTTACCTTGCTACATCATAGTAGCCCCTCACAGACATGTTTAGATCGCTTGCACGCGCCGGAGCGAGCCTCCGCACCGCAGTGACTCGAAGTCACATGAGTCGTGGCTATTCCTCCGTTGCCGTGGCCCACACAGCTAAGGCTTCCTCAGTAGGCAGCAGGCAATCCTCCCACATAGCAGGTGTTGGTGTCAGCCTGAGGATCAATGCCTCCGTCATGAGTATGGCAATGACACGAAACACATCCCTCAACGTGAGCTCGACTACCAGCTGCTCGAGGTTGTCTCACACGACCTGCGGAGCTCCTGCGTACTATGTTGACACTGCAGCATCATCCATAGCCATCCCTCTGTCCAGTTCAGGTGTCGTTGCCGGTGCAGACGCCAGCAGCACAGGTGAAGAACTCGGAGCCCCGCCGAAGAAGCGAAGGGGGCTTCCGCCCACCAACACACGATACTCTGACAGATAAATGCACCATCAAATCGACTTGTTGTTGACAAGCCACATCCACACACACCTACCACACTTGAGAGAGCTCATCTCTCACTCATGCCAAGTGTAACAAGCACGAAGGTGGCTCGAGAGCAGCCACCGTTCAGCATACTGACATAGACTCGCCACCGATGATGATGATGATGAAAACAGGTGGTCCGCAACTACAGTCCGCTTATAAATTGACTAGACGTTCACACCATCGTGCCAACCTCTTGAATTGTCCCTTGCTTTGTTAGCATTACAATAGATCGTACTGACCCAGCACCTAGCCCTCATAGGGAGGATGGCTGACTGACTCAACTTTTGTTCCATATCAGCAGTGCACGTTAGAACGGACCCTTTGATGAGTTCTTGGGATTGCTGCGCCTCTCGCAGTTGTCATCGCTGTGCAATATACGACACAACGTGATGTATATCTTGACTCTACACAAGGACAAATGTATGTATTCGGGACTAGAAAAGCGAGGGTGGCCAAACATAGCCACCTCCGAAGGATAAAGATTGATCGAAGGATAGCTATATGTACAAGTTGTTGCCTATTTCAGCTTGCATGTTAATCTAGTTACAACTGATCGCCACTGTACAGACTGACTGGCACCAAAACACAAGATACAACAAGAACAATCGGGTGATGGGACAGGAAGGGGATAGTTCGACAGCGGCGAGGACATCAATGTGAACAATGGGGATGCAAAACTACATCCTCTCGCGTCTTCACTCTAAGGGAAATGACATTGCCATGTCACCCAATGACTGCGTCATGCTGTCATAGGCAGTCCAGGATCAGGCAAGCCAATGGCTCCTGAAGAATGGAGCTCGTCCAGACAATGTAGCAAGAAGGAGATGGAAGCCCCTACGAGCTCTGATTTTCAAGAGGCTCTCGTTAGTTGCGGCATACGCAAACTGTTTGTGCGGTACCGTTGCATACACGGTTGGGTGGAGCATTCGAGACGCAGCCTGGAAGCTTGATTGCGCAACGGTATGGGAATCCCTGGCAGCACTCACACTTCCGCGACATTGGATAGTAATCCTCTGCGTCAAATGCTGGCATCGAATCAAGGCCAGAATCAAACTTTGACTCGGCACCGGCAAGGGAAGCGGTGCCTGCAGCTGCAGCGTGCTTCTGAGCCATCTGATCGTCAAGAATTCTCATGTTCTCACGATCCAGCTCAGCCTCCTTCTCTTCTTCGGTCAGACCGACGAGGCATGCACAGTGACCCCGGCGGTCGCAACCTGGGTTCTTGCAGGTGCTTGGATAACCATGGCAACAGGGGCATCGAGCCTCCTCATCGTCCTCTTCGTAGTAGTCGCAGTCATCAGGTCCGTCGTAAGAATCGCCCCAAGGTCGATAACCACCTCCATATCCATGAGGAACCATTCCAGGTGCACATGGGGGATACATTCCAGGTGGATACACTCCATCAGCAACCGCGGGCACTTGCGGTGGGATGGGAGCGCCATACCCCACACCGCCAGGTGGAACAATCGTCCCGGTTGGAATTGGGCCTCCGGGATGGTAGCCAGGAGCGGCAAAGTTTAGTTTTGGTTGCATTGGGGCTGGTACTCCTGGTCCTACTGCGTCTGCTGGAGTAGGAATCGCCGGGACGGCCGGCTGTGCATGCACAAGTCCTCGCGGGACAGCGGGTGCACCACCAGCCTGATCGATTCTTCGTCCCTGAGGATGCGCGAAATAGCAATCCGGACGACTAGATGAGAAAGAACCATGATCAGACAAGTTAGAAAATGGTCGCGGATAGTGCAGATCGGGTCACACATGGCAAGATCGATCCGAAAATCACCAGGACACGCCGGGATGTCGGTGTATATGTCTGGTTTTGGACCTACTCCCGTGCCTCGCCATGCATAATGGATGCGAGGAGACGCACAAGAATTCGCGTTTGCTTTGGGAATATAATTGGGTGGGTAATAGGTCACCATACCGGCTACGGTCAAGATTCCTCATCGAAAATCAAGTTATTTCAGAGTGGAACATTACGTACTTGCAGTTAAATCCGTATCGACATTCACGTTTACTCATGTTTTGACCTCTCGATAATGTTGTTCTGAAACTTCAAGTGCACCCGTCCTGGCCCGGATTTGGGCCGTTGTCACCACAGACGCTCTTGGCGGCGACTGAGGATGATACGCTCATTGAAGGATACAGATATATGTTGAGCGAGGTCGAAGTCCATACGCAGATATAGACTTCTGCAGACTTAGTTGAGTAAATCCCTAAGCTCGATAAGATAAAATAAGCTTGCGCTTTTTATTATTCCTAACCTTAGCCAACAACTTAACTCTCAACAAGACAACCTTGCTTTTGACTTTCACTGCTAGTGTACCTGTAACGTATCATATAGCTAGTATACCATCTCTGTGTGTGCTTGACTTCTACTCTAACACTCCATGGTCCTGGTCAATACGTGGCCATGGTTCGTACAACTCTTAGCGAAGGTGCCTCTAAGGTTCGCTTGACAAGCGAAGCCCCTTGCTGACTGTTAACCGACGGAACGCCGAGTTGGCGTATTCAGATAGAAACATGTAATTCATGATCCCAGTGGGCATATAGTAAATGGGATGATTGAAAAGCCCTTGCCACTGAGCAGGCGATTGGAGACGAGGCCCTGACTGAGTTGGGCCTCAGGGACACTATGAATAACCAGAGAAATGGTGGTGGTGGTGGTGATGGTGGTGGTGATGATGATGGAGGTGAAAGAAAGGGTGATGGGGGAGGGTGAAAACAGCAATACAAAGATATGCCTCAGTTGATGATGAATCAATCAATCGACGCCCATGCGTGCAGCACGAGGGCTAAGGGGTGAAGCCAGTATCAGGAACGCAAATTGCAGGGTAGAATTTAACACAGGCCCGCAAGAATACCGATCAGGAATCTCTCTCAAGATCTAAACAGATTAACCTTCACATGAAGCGACAAACTGGAGCTCAGCTGATCGTACGGATAATGACTAGGTGATCAGTAGTGGACTGGAGTAAGGATGCAAGGACTTCTCAAGGGACATGCTTGGCTCAAGTCGCGAACGTGACATGAAGCGTTGGATAGATAACGCGATTCAATATTCATGCGAAGGCGATGTGCTTTTTTCCACAGCGACTAAAACGAGATGATCATATGATTGTGTGCATGCACTTGGGCGCGATTAATCCGATTGCAGCATTTGTCATCAGGGCGCTACTCCGACAATCCGGAGATTCGTCGCCGCTTCAACGACGACTGTCGGGTTATCATCGGAGGTTGCCCCATAGCGGCGGTACCACTCGTGGACTCAGCTTGCGCGCCACTATTCGGCTCCTGCGGTTGGGTATGCATATGACCAACTTCTGCGTGGTCACGCAAGTTCGCCTCGTTTGCAGTGCGGGCGCGCTTTGGTTCGCCGATTTCCTCTGAGGCAGGTGTCTGATTGTCATTGGATTGCTCGTCCTGCGGCGGCTCGGCACCATCGTTTGAGCTCTGACTCGCGTACTGACCAGCTGCTGCCAAGCCCAGGGAAGATCCCGAGCTCGTCGCAGACTCATTTGGTACCATGCCTACATACGCTGGTCCCATGTATCCATGTGGTAGCTGCGGTTGAGGAGGTGGTGAGGGCGGAGTAATGCCGAGCTCAATCAGCCAATGGCGAAGGCGCACCTGTCGCTCATGCAATTTGCCGACGGGCTTACCATTCACCCAGGCTGACATTGCAGCCTGGCCACCACTAAGTCCGCAGAGATTTACGACTTCAGTCTGAGACAGGCCTCTTTCGCGCATCACTTGCACAACAGCCTCCGCAAGTGCACGATCCCATACAGGCTTCACCTGGTACATACCAGTACTTGCAGCAGCAGCACTTGCGGCTGCTGCTCCACTGAGTCCTGAGTGGACGGTACTCGTGCTCTGCCCATCGCCATCGGTGGTTGCTAGTGCAGGGACGAGTCCAAGACCCAGTCCAAGGCCGTGTCCTAGATCCGCAGACGCAGCTGCTACCGCAGCTGATGATGGGACGTGGCTTAGGCTGAAACCCTCTGATTGATTGTTATTTGTCAGCGAACGGAGAATGGTGGTCGCCTCACATCCACCCTTCTTTGAGTACGAACTCGTGGCTGTCGGTGCCTTCGCCGCGGCGGCGCCAGGAATCGGTGATGTATCGGTTACACTCCGTAAGTTGTCCTGTGAAGTCTCGGACGTGCTTGAGATTCTTTGAGGAGCAAGCTCTTGGGACTTGACCGATGGAGGCTGGCATCGCTGACACGTGATATACTGCTTTCCTTGAGCACACGCAGCGACCACCCTGTCAACCTGCTCGGAACTCAATCCCAGGCAAAGGATGTGGAAGCACGACTGGCATTTGTCACATGTGATGATGGTCGTGGCGAGAAGATAGTCACGATGCCGTGGATGGTGTGGCTCTTCGTACGTGCTCGCGCCTGCGTTCATTTCATCTGCCCCCAAAGGATCGTAAATGAAGGGCTTGCTACAACTCACGCAGGTCAGCTTTTCCCAGGCCCCTCCAGGCAGAGAGGTAGTCGTCGCAGCTTCAGATGGTGTCGTTGCACTGCTGTTGTTGCTGTTGCTAGTGGTGTGGTTGCTGTCAGTATTGCTGGTGGTACTATTGCTGGTGGTACTATTGCTGTTGTTACTTCCATTGTTGCTGCGAGTGGATGCGCTTGAATCCGTTTGAGTCACAGCGCGGCTTTTTCGATCAGCATCTAAGTAGCGCTGCCATTGGAGCATTTGCTGTTGCTGCTGTTGAAGCAGAAGCAATTGATGCTGTACGTGTTGCTGGTGCTGCTCAACTAGTGCGTTCGGAGTCGGAAGCACGATGAACGATGGTGATAAGGCACCGCTTTCCGTCGGTTGGGTAAAGCACCCCTGGGTGCGGACGGTCAGGCGATGCGGATCCGACAGTGCTTTCCTGCTTGCAAACTTGTCCGACGTAGTGGTGACTAGTGCGTCAGAGTGGGTAAGACCCAGTGCAGGGCCAAGCTTCGCATCATGAAGCGTCGGGACTATGGACGTCGTGTGCAGAGTGGCGGGCAACGAGCCGTCGCTCGTTGCGATGGTCGTTGGAATCAACGCAGCCGCTTGTGATGGAAGAATGCCTGGTGACGATAAGGGCGATGCGCATACGCCAGTAGTCGCCGCTAAGAGTTGAGGAGCGACTGTGGCTGCTGCTACTGTTGCAACAAACGAAGCCGATGCAGAAACAGTCAGTCCAATAGTTGACAACGACTCCTCAGTGCTCTCCAGCACAGATTTTGTGCGGGATTGCGGTTTCTCCGTCATGCGATGAGACTCCTTTTGCGAATAAGACGACTGTTGAGCATACGCAGGTTTCGTCTTGGCGTCGATGGGTTGTGGTGTTTGCGCCGTCATCTGATCGTCTTTCGAATACGTACCCCGCATCGACGTGAAATCAACTTCGAGCTCTGTTCGTGGGGATGATGAGAGCGACGTACCCTGAGAAAGGGGAACAGAATCTCGTGGGCTTGAGCACTGTGACGACCGTGACGAGGAGGAGTCTGGTGTGTACTCGCTAGTATCGTATGACTGAATCGCCAAATGGCCTGTTCCCACATTGAGATTGGCTCCACCACTCCCTGTACTGGAATAGTCTCGTGTGGTTTGTGAAGGATGCTGCGCGGAATTATGCGCTTGAGTCTGGCTTTGTCCGGTAGTCTGGGTACTACTTGACACCGTCGCTGATGTCGAAATGGGAGCCCCCTGCGAGAGCAGGAAAGTTGTCCCATTGCTGGTGCTCATATTCGTCGTTGAGCCGTTTACTCCGTCCGTGCTTCCGTGGTGAGCATTTGAGTGCAATGTATCATGCGTCATGCTACCAGACACGGAATGTTCCTGCGGTTGGAGTTGATTCTGTGGCTGCCGTTGCAGTGTTGCGGGCTGATGTGTGGCAAAAAGGGTGTGAGGCTGATAGGGCTGCTGATGAAGGGTAGGAGGGTGCTGAAGCTGCAGTTGTTGAAACTGCTGTGGTGGCAGGGCTAGCTGCTGATGGCTATTTGAAGGCCAACCAGGGGTTGATTCTGAGCTCAGCTGTTGACCCTGCGGCTGGTGTTGGGGAGGTAACTGGGCCGGCGCGTTCACGCTGGGTCCTTTGACACTTCGGTACGCAGCCGAGACGCCAGGCGCGGTTCCACCTAATGTTGCTGCGGGTACCCCCACCAGTCCGAGAGCTGCTCCAGGGGTCGGACCTGGTGTGAGATTTGGAACTACGCCTGCAGCGGGCGGCGCGGTCTGGAACCGCGGAGCCTGATGTGGTGGAACCGGGGGAAGAGACTGAGACGCGGGCTGCGTGTGGAGAACTTGCTGCTGAGGCGGTAGCACGCGCTGCGCAATTGGTATCGACAGACCGTTCGAAATTTCCGAGGTGCTAACTGCGTGCGGAGAAAGCGTAGTCGGAGCGAGTTGTGGGTGGGAGTACAAACTTGGGTGTGGGTGCGGAGTTGATTGCGATCCGGGTTGGTGCTGCGGCGGGTGTGGATGCGTCGGATTCTGGGTCAAAGTTATGAAATGCCGAGGCGCATCCGTTGTTGCCATCGCTTCCGGTGCACAGGTGGGATGTGAACGAGTCGCAAAGTCTAGGCTAGTAGAGCTAAAGCGTAGACTATGCTATCAGAATAATATATTCCCGACCCGGGATCCCCTGCAGATCTCGCAATACACGCCACCAAAGTTTATCCCTCTTTCGAGTTTTCGAACTGCGGAACTGGATTTCTTATCTGGCCTGGCCCTGTTCTGAGAAAAATGTGCCAAACACGGATTGGCCTGGTGCAAGCGTCGGAGTGCGTATGGCTCACTGTGGATGCTTTCGAAAGCCTTTAACTAATTTGTGGAATCTAGCCTCAGTATCTTATCACCACGATACCACTCAATGAACTTGAAATGCCGGGCCAACCCACCCCTGATCCACGCCATTCTACCTTTTCTCACTGGAAATTGCTGACGAAGCCAAACGGCACTAAAAATCGGCTCTCGCAGGGTGGTGGGGTTTTGGTGGTGGTGTTGTCATCCACCCGCCTGCAGTCAGTCACGAGGGGCTGACAGACGGGAGGTTTTGACTCGAAGGAAGATCTGAGCTGCGATCTGGCCCGTATTTGTGGAATCTCAAGGAGTGTTCATGGCGCGCGGATATATTATCGGAAACCACTAGGTCGGCATCTAGACGCTGATATTACTCTTAAAGCCAGATCCAACTGCTATCGCTCATGAACTCCTTTCGCTTGACAAGATGCGCTGGATCTGCCAGGGTATTTCGCAACCGTTTGGCATATTCACAGGGCGCTCAGCTTTGTCACTCTCAGATTGAATACCTGTAGGTAAGGCCTCGCACATGTTCTCCGCTGTAGCAAAGCGACTCAGTCACGTGATCAAGGTAAGTCGACAGTAGGCACTGCCAATGACAAAATCGAGACGTACAGTGGATGGCCCTGGTCTGACGAGTAGCCTCATGCATTCTTGCATCCTATGTAGTCTCCATTTTCCGGCGAGGTGGTTGGGGAAGTAGGCTTTCTTCAACGATACGAAATCGAGAACGCCTTACGAAAGGCCGTGAAGGCTCAAAAGGAATGGAGTATTTTACCACTTGAGGAAAGGAAGCTAAAGGTCAATCAGTTCATCAAGACCTTTACCGAGGGTGCAGATGCTATCGCCAAAGAGATCAGCATGCAAATGGGCAAGCCCGTGAAGCAGTCACACAACGAGATCAAGGGATTTGTCTTCCGAACTGAAAGCTTCGTCGCGCAGGCCGAGCAGGCGTTAAAGCCCCAAATCGTTGAGCAGCCTGCCCCTGATCGTCTCGGCACCACTGTTCCACTCCCATGGCCGTATCTTCCCGATCAGCACAAGTGTGAGGGCGTCTCTTTGGGCAAGTCGAGCAAAAAGGGTGAGACCAAGCCGGTCTTCCATCGGTCCGTGTCTAGAGAGCCTGTCGGCATTGTTGCTATTGTGGCTCCGTGGAACTATCCATTGTTGACAGTTTGCAATGCATTGATCCCAGCGGTCTTAGCCGGTAATGCCGTCGTGATTAAGCCTTCGCTCATTACGGCGCTGACAGGCCAAAGAATTGCAAAGGCGTTCGAAACTGTGGGATTCCCTGATGGGTTGGTTCAGAATTTAATTGTCTCGCATGAAGACTTTTCGAATCATATCTTGAGAGAGCCGAAGGTAGGCTATGTCTCTTTTACTGGTTCTAACGAAGGCGGTGCAAAGGTCTTATTAGAGGCTGCAACCCACGGTCACTTTATGGGAGTCGGTCTGGAACTCGGTGGTAAAGATGCGATGTACATCGCCGAAGATGCTGACATTGACGACGCAGTTGCCAATGCTGTGGATGGAGCTGCGTATAATGCCGGTCAGTCCTGCTGCGCTACAGAGCGAATTTACGTTCATGCCAAACATTATGACAAGTTCTTGGAGAGAGCTAAACAACTCTTGTCTGAGTACAGGTTGGGTGATCCACTGAATGAGACCACAACCATGGGTCCGTTAGCCCTGGAAAAGGCTCCAGCGAGATTGGAACAATTGGTTTATGACGCTCGAAGACGAGGGGCGAATGTGATCCTGGGTGGCCGTGCCACAGGAGATCGTCGCACATTCTTCCAGCCAACACTCGTAGCAGACGCTGCTCCAAGCATGGCATTGATCCAAGAAGAAGCCTTTGGTCCCATTGTCACAGTCCAAAAGGTATACGACGACCAACATGCCATTGAGCAAGTCAACAATTCCCGCTACGGACTGACCGCCTCGATCTGGACCCAAAGTGTTGAACGTGCAGAGTGGTTCGCTCAACGCGCCGATGTTGGTACTGTGTTCATGAACCGTTGCGACTACCTTGATCCATTCTTGTCATGGAGTGGCCGCAAAGACTCTGGCATGGGTAACTCGATGGGCATGGCAGGCTTTGCTGCGGTGACCCAGCTCAAGAATCGTCATTTCAAGATAACTCAGTAGCTTTAGTAGTTCTGTTGAATGTATTGTACGCCGAGCACCTAACTCACTCGAATGAACCTGTTGTGCGCATGGTTTGAATTGAGAATTGGGAAAGCCGCACGCACGAGGAAGCTGAAGAATTGACGTTCGATGGTTTGACTACTCATAAACTGATGTAACTGAGCTGCAATTAATAGCCTTCATCTCGAGCTTCCTGTGCCTTCTTTGCGAGCATATCTTCGTCATCCACCCAGTCAGGTGGGGTGAGCGAAGGGAACATTTCGTACATCTCTCTGGGGGAAATAACAAAGGATGGTACGTTCTCTGGCTTAAAGAGTCCGAGATAGTTGCACGTGGTGAAGCAGACAATCAGCACCACAATCGCCTGAATGGTCGTGAATCGCCAAGAAGTCCAGATGCTTGGCTCTTCGAGTTCAGGTGGGGGAGGGAGGCCTGCCAACTTGGCACGCAAGACCTCTTGCTCGTAGCGCCATCGGGCCTGGTGCTCACCGCCTCGGCCAAACAAGGGGGAAAAGCTCTCGAGCAAACCAACTTCATCATCGTACAGGTTCGGCAGGAAATATACGCCACGTAACCCAATCAAGAAGAAGAAGAAATAGGAGGCAACATGCAGAGCGTGCATCAAGATCATAGTTGCAAGCAGGAATAAGGAGATCCAGAAGAGCGCAATCCGCAGCCATACGGGCCAAATGCGGATGCATGTAATGGCAAGAACACCCACAACCAAGCTGATGGCCTTGATCAACGCCGTGGTCTGCGAAGGCTCGATCAACCAGACATAGAAACTTTGCTCAGAGAAACTCTTCTGAGAATCATCGAGCTTGACCGTGAGCATCTTGCCTTTCTTAGGCATCCAACCACTGTTCTTGTCAGTGCGTTCGACGGGCAAAAAGAACTTCTGCGAGCTGAGCAACGCGTTGCAGTACCTGATAACATCATCCTTAGATTTCTCTTGGAGTTCCATCAGCGCAGGAGTCTTCTTCGCGCCCTTCGCTTTGTGCAGACCCTGAAGTTTTTCAACCAATTCGAGACCTGGGAAGACCTCTACGCGGCGCTCGAACGGCAGCAGCACCGCATCCAGTGTCCTGAATTCGCTCAGACCTCGAACAAAATGTGCAGCGGTGTTCAGGTCGTCTGGGGAATAGCTAGGGGCATTAGAGCCCTGCTGGGATTTATCTTCGCGTGACATTATCTAGAAATTCAATAGTATAAATTATTCCGGTCGTAAACCCGCTTGGATCCTCGTATCCAGAACCTAGATCAAGGTTTCAACCTCACTGAAAACAAGCTGGAATTTGCTCGCACGCAAAAATTCACAGCAACTCACCAGGGTGATGAAAGTGGGGGTGATGAAATATCGGTTCTGTAACGATTGCACACATTGGAAAGATGCTGGTTGCAGCGGACGGTGTTGTGCTTAGCATGAGACACCAACGCCGCTTTGTCTAAAGCACCCTACCTCTCCTGGTCCCGCAGAGGATTCCTCAATGCAACATTGGCATGCTGTAGAAGAGCTCCCGAATTTGAGAAGCCGGAACCTAGCCGTTAGCAAGTGTTCGCCGCGTCTTGTGTTCGGGTGGATCCGTTTGGAGATTGTCAGTGGGTTACTCACATTGTGCGTGTCCATGTGTGTGGTATATCACTGTGATGGAGTATTGCTTACGATGCTGAACGAAGCCGCGCTATCCCCTGTACTTCCTCCATTTTACTGGCATGATTGATCCGAACTATTGCTCACGGTCTAGGAGCTGAGTGGCTCGCAAGGGCGATCACAGCTAGAGATCAGCTAGCGAGCGAGACGCCTCACCTTACGCTGTGCATTGTCAGAGCCTAGCTCAAAGTCGGCTCAGACGCGCCAAGATAACCCGTGCGCAGGTCCATTTCGATCAAACGAGCCACATTCGCACCAGGACTGCGTAGCCTCCCTTAGAATCTCATTATGAGTAGTAGCGACCCGCCATCAACCCAGCTTCTTAATGGTGGGAACTGGGGCCAGTCGCTACCTAATCAGATTGCAGATATGGAAGATGGCCGAAAGATGGAAGAGGCTTTGTTTGGGAAGTCTGCGCTCGGCAAGCGACTCCCGCCCCGACCGCTGCCATCCGTTCCAGGCACAACTGCAGCACCAGCATCCAGCTTTTCGTCCTTTTCACTTAGCAGTGGCCTTGTTTCAACAGCTTCAGACGTCACCGCACCAGTTGAACCTCCCAAATCTGCACGTTCAGACTACGTGCTCAACAGCCCAACTACGAGTGCATGGGGAGATATTTCTCAGGCGTCTCCGACATTCCTTAAGGAAAATACTAATCCCGAGCCATCCCGCACTAATGCGAATGTGGTCAATCCTGCGCCGGCATCTGTCACGCCCAAGACCAACGAAAATGGCGAATCCCGTTGGCTGAAAGAGAGACTTGCTCTGCTCACTGAACGAGCCCAGAACGCTGAAAAGGCCCACGCACAGGCACTTGCAGAAGCCGCAGAAGCGCGTGACACCATGACCAAATCGCAGCTCGAATCCAGCAAACAATGGAGCGAGCGTCTAGCCCTGGAAAACCGGCTGGTCGCTGAGAACCGAGATATTGCCATGCGAGCGCTTCGAGACCAGCTGTCGCGAGAAGTGCAAGACGAGCGATCTCAGCGGCTCGAAATCGAAGCTCAGCTCAAACGCGCCCGCGAACTAGCGGCAGTAGAGAAACTCGCATGGGAAGAGGAGCAAGAGAAGCTCCGTGCGCGTGATCAGTCCAAGTTGAATGAAGTCAAGCAAATGTATGAGGAGCGCATCTCCGAGTTGAATCAGCGTTGCCAACGCCTCACAAGCGATCTTGAAGCCAGATTAAAAGAAGAGCAACAAAAAGCAGGAAAACTCATTGAAAGCCTCGAGGAACGTCTGCGCGAGGAGACTGTTCGGAGGGAGATGGCTGAGAAGACCGCACGTGTCGCTCAACAGCAATTAGCTGAATACCAGAGCGAGGCGCATGCGCATCGGCACGCAGCTGAGGCTGCTCAAGCCGAACTCGCCCGCCGAGAACAGGAAGTCAAGAGACTCGAAATGGCACACTCAGTCCTGGAGACTCAATTCCGCGAACAACAGATCCGATTAAAAGACTTACAGCGTGTCTATGCCGCAAAGGACGAAGTTCTTGAGAACCACCTGACTCGAGCATCCGGAGGAGGCAAGTCGAGTCTCCAACAGCCCGGGGAGGCTTTAACCGATCGAGCTGCTCTGCTTGAGGCTAGACGTCAGTTGCGTGAAGCAGCTCTCCAGATCTCCCGGAAAGATGCGGCTCTCAGCGATGCTCTGGCCGAATCCAGAAGAGAGATTGCACGTATCGAATCACAGGCCCGCGCCGCCCTTGAAGACAAGAACCGTGAACTCGAGCAGCTCCGCGAGCAACTTAGAAAGCTGAATGCGCACCACGAGGCTGCTCTGGCAGAGGCTGAAGCTGAGGCGACCCGCAAGCAAGATGTTGCGAAGGCAAGAGTTTCGCAGTTGGAATCGGAACTCGATCGCCTCCGAGCCGAGATGATCCACCGCGAGCGGGCGTGGCAAATTGAACGCGAGGAGCTTCAATATCAGGACACTCGTCGAATGCGGAAGATCGAAGAGCAGATGAGTGCGCGTGAGGACGCCATTGCGACTGACGCGTCGAAGAGGCTACGTAGTGCACTTGCTGACAACGCTCGATTATCCGCCGAACTCTCTGAAGCCAGAGTGGAGTTAGAACGGGCTCAGCGTCTATGTCATGCAGAGACCAATAAGCTCAAAGACGCGCTGCGCCGAAGTCAAGAAGAACTGAGCGTGCTTCGGAACAGCCTTAGCAGTTTATCTTTCTTGGAGGAGCGGTTCAAGGAACTGGAAGCTGACCTATCGGCCCAGATTGAGACTGAGAAGCTGCATGCGCGGGATCGTACGTCAGAGATGAGTAAGTTGGTCCAGAGTGTGCGAGACAAGAAGGCTGAGTTAGCTGCACTGCAAGCGCAGTCTACTTCGCGACTCAACGTCCTTCGAGGCGAAATTCTTACCGAAGAACGAGCGCTTGCAGAATGCCGCTCGGAATTGCAGCAGAAGGAGGACGAGCTGCATCGTCTTCTTCTGGAGAAGCGAGCGCTTCGACTCGAACAGGATGCCGAACTAAAGAGAGTGCTTGATGCCATCAAACGACAGCAGAACATGATGCGTGGCGCTGGAGAGCCTGGAACCGGTCAGCGTATTGAAAAGGCGTGGGAAGCCATGCGCAAGCGTGAGAGTCTAGTCGTCGAGCTCGGTCCTATTACAGTCACAGAGATGAAGCAATTCGTCATTGCCCGTGAGCAGCAGTATGACAAAGAGCTCTATGAGCTTACTCAGCGACTGACTCACTGTGAATCTGAGCTGCAAAAGGCCCGTGCCGAATCTGCTGAAAAGAGTGCGGCCTTACTACAGAGCACTGCTAGTCGCGAAGTGGATGTAAAGCGTCAAGTGCAAACAATGATGCAGGCAGAGCGTGCGGCGCAGGAGCGCGACCTCCTAGCGGAGAAGATTGTATTGCTGGAGCGCGAGCTACAGGAGCAGCGCATGCATGCCGATGCAGCAGAGCAGTGTGCGAAGGAGCGGGCAAGCCGCATAGGTGAATTAGAGGAGGAGCTTGTTCAACAGCAGGCCCGAGCAGAGAAGCGTGTAGCCGAGGCCGACGGACGAGTATTGGCGCTAGAGGAGGAGCTTCGCAACTTGCGGGTTGTCTATAGCCAGTTGAAACGTGACATGGAGAGCTTCACTGTCGAAGATCGTGACAACTTGATCCGCACACTGCGTTCACGTCTACTTCAAAGCGAGGCGGACACGCAATCAGCACAGGCTATGTTGCAGAAGATAGCAGGAGAGAAGAAAACGTTGGAAACTGTGCACAAAGAAGACGAGAACACAATTCTGGACCTCCGAAACCAGGTTGAAGAATGGAGAAATAAGTTCATTCAAGAGCAGAGCTTGGTGCAGCAAGCGCGAGCGTCCGAGGCAGCGGCCATTCGAGAGCTCGCTGAAGCTGTCGAAGCTCGAGAGAAGGTCTTCATGCGCGAAGAACCGCTTAAGCGAGAAATTGCGGCACTGCAGGCTCAGCGCCAAATGCTGATGAGCCAGGCTGCTGAGCATCAACGCGCGCTTGCTCAGGCTAGTGTGGAGAGAGATCGGTTGAATCAGACAATCATGGGACTCGAGTCACGCATCGCTTCACTCGAACAGGAGTGCAAGACTCGCCTCCAGCAATTGCGCTCTGCAGAAGAGCAGACACGGTTAGCGAAGGATCAACTGATGCAAATGGAGAGTGAGTTCCATGAAGCTCAATTGGAGAGTAAGCGTGCGCTAGATCATTACGAGCGGGTGTTTGGCAAGCTAGTCATCACACCCAAGATGAACTTTGCAAGACCGTCTCGCTCCCCTACTCACACACGAACCCGCAGCTCCGGCATCATCACTCTCCATTCCCCTACCAAGGCTAAGGCGGCTGGATCGTCTGCTGCAAGTAACTCGGGCTCAGGTACATCGTTAGAGCAAGAGAATAAGAGTGGGTACATCCAGCCAAGCACTCTCTCTACGACACGTTCGGGCTTGGGACTGTCGGATATAAATGAGGACGGGAATGGAGGCCGTGCGCAGCTCCATTCCCAGCAGGTAGCGCGTGATCAGCATGAGACAGGGCGTTTCGTAACACGTCAAGAAAGCACGTTCAGTCAAAGCAGTCATGAGACCACCGAGAGCTCTAGCTCTCGCCCTGACAACCGACCCCATCCTGTTCACACAGGATATGGCTTCACGAATGCGTACGCTCCGTTTGGGTACGACCACGCGTCCATTGGCCCTGAACCTCACTCTTCATCGGACTCAAGAGCCTCGACAGGCTTAGCCCTTGATCCAGTCTACGAATACTCACACCAATCTCAGTATCCGCCAGACATTCTCACCAAATCTTTTCACGAAAGCATCCGAATCATTGGCTCCACCGGCACCGCAGAGGATGACACAAGTGCCGCCGCACGCTCAGCCAATCAAAGCCAAGCAGATCACCCGAATAAGCACACCTCACAGAACCCACAGACACAAAAGACCACGATAGGGGATGCACGTGTCTCTCGGCCTTCGGCTAGCACAGAGAGCGGCTCCTCCGCGGCAGGTAGCTCATCCACATTAAGACGGCCTAGCGTTGCCACGACACCAACCAAGCGCAACTCTATCGCCGCCACAGCAGCTGCTGCGCCAAGTCCAACGAGGCGAACTTCTGTCTCAGGTGGTGTGAAACCGAATCAACCTGAAGCGAGCCCCAGAAGAGGTTCTGTTACTGCCTCGAATGGTAGCGGGCCGGCACCATTTAAGGTCTCTTCAGGACGTAGAGCTAGTTTAGATGGAACGTTTGGGGCACCTCCTCCGCTACCTGGCCACCGAGCGAGCATCAGCGCACAGAGTAAGATTGCAAGTCAAGTTCATTCTGAATCTAAGTCTCACAGTAGCAACAACGCTCACACCGTCAACGCTTCAGGAGCAGAGGCGGTCTCAGGCGGGCGGGCAGTATCAGGAGGGACAGCAGCTCCACTACCACTACCACCACCACAACCACCACAAGGCGCAGGGTCCACCACACGAAGTGCCAAACAAGTGTTTTATTTCGACCCAAATGATCCCTTAGAGTCGGCCAAGGCAGCTAGCTTATGGTTCCAGAAGCAACAGAACGCAACTATCGAAGACGATTCAGAAGTTTACCATGAGATCGCCCCTCACCCGTCAGGCATGCAAACTGAACCCTTTTCAACGGGTGACCGACATGGGAGCATTGCAGCGCTGCAACGAGAACGAAAGACGTCCACCTCCGGTAATGTGAATGCAACTCCGAGCAGATCGTTCAAGACCCGAGCGTCGGTGGCAGGGGATGTCCAGATCTTTGATTCGCCACCACGTCCACCAAGCGTGGCATCCAAGTTAGTGGAACAATATGGCATTCCTACGGCAGCTGAAGCAGCTGCTGCGTCGCCAATTCGGCGTTCTAGTCGATCAAGTGCGGGCAGTCCCTCCCCAACTCCGTCCCCTTCGAGTAAAGCAGCGGGCCGCAAGTCGCTCACCAACAGTGAGAAGACTCTGACCACTTACAACCTCTCCCAACATGCTGATATACCAATTGCTGAGCGTGCTCGTCGCGTCTCACTCGCTCTTGGTCACTCGCCCGAGCATGCAGAAATGCTAGCACAAGAAGCTCAGAAGATGGCCGAACTTATGAAGATGAAGAGCACGAGCAGCATGTGGTCCTCTCCAGCGGAGCTGCGCCCCTCAAGCAGTGCCGATGCGGAAAGTGCTGATGTAGCCACAGGTTCTTGTACCCCATTGCCAGGCACGGCGGACTTGACAGGAACGAGCAACCCGAAGCCCCCTTCTTTACGCAGAAGCTCAACAGCCACAGTTTCTTCCACAACTTCCAGAGAGAGGTCGGAATCCAGGTAGCGCGGCTGAGCAGACTCAATCCAGTGGTTTGCCTCGAGGGCGAAAACTGAAGTGCTGATATAATCGAAAAGTTTATGATTGTTGGTCTTATGTTTGTATCGGCTTTCGTAGGCAGCCACAGTGGGTTTAGTTCCTAGCTGCGACTGGTGTAGATACGTTTTTGATTCATATTCCCCATTGTGTACTGTCATAAAGCGCCAAGGACCTATTTCCTACTGCCCTGACGCTAGCCCGCTCACCTGCTGGTAAGTCTTCTCAAGGAACTTTACCTGCCTCACATTTTCGTCCAACTCGCTTTGCTTCTAACTCGACTCGCTGACTAACTGACTGGCGAATTGACTGTCTGTGACTGAACCAATGGTGCTGCCATAGTTTCTTTGGGACGCCTGACCGTTGGGAGAGTCGAGGCCTGTTGGTAACCCTGCACTGCTTTGTGCTGTGCTGTGTCGCGCTGCGTCGTATGGTATGACATTGACAGCCATGATAATTCTTCATGTTGTCTCGTGCTCATCTTCCTGCCCGCTGCTGCGATTACTCCTGCTGCTTGTCCGAACCAGGCTTGGCAAGAGGGACCTCAACGGGGACGAGGACCTTCTCCAGCTGCTTGGTGCGGGACGCAGCTGCGGATGCGAACGAGTCCTGGCACTGCTTGACAGCGTAGCCTAGTCCCGTGCCCGTGCTGAGTGCAGTGACGAACGATCGAGCCACCGCGCCGCGGAAGAGAAGGAAGGAGGTGGCTGCACCTGCGACGAAGCCGTATCCCGACTTGGTCAAGGCTATAGGTGTATGGATGGATGGGGGGGATAAATGAGCATGAGTGATTATATTCAATGCGAAGAGCATGCACCGCTCCACCAGTCTGCAACGTGCGTCTTGAGACATGCACTCAGCCCCCGCCACGTATATACTACCATAGAGCAGGTTTTCGGAAATTGAATCGGATGGGTAATTTGGAGCGAATAGCTCACGCTGGTGCGACTCAGTGTGCGTTCGAGTATACGTACCATTCTCAATGCATCGATCCCACTTCTGGGTCGTCTTCTGCTGGATGTTATCAGCCATGGGTAGCGGGATTTTGCGCCTATATTTACTTCTTCACCAATCGTATTTTTGCAGTTTCTCGCTTTGTGTATACTGAAGTGTGTTAGTACCGGGTTCGTGTATTCCATAGCATTTTGTCCACATACCGCGTATCCAGCTAAATCACACCACGTTGGCCCCAGGCACGCACACCTTGCCACGCATTCTCGAGGCGACGCCTCCCCCCGAGAGAGATCCTTTCCCTATCCGTGTGCATATGCCTCCACGAAGGGCATGCATACATGCCGGCCCTCGCTCACACACGCACTGACTTACACTACTGTATAGCCTTTGGTTTCGCACCTCGCCCAGGCGCCAGCCCCGCTCACATCACATGTTTGGAGAAGGAGAACGCGCCATTAACGAGTCTCCGCGCGTGTCGCGCAGCTCGAGCGACGCTGACGATGGCAAGAAGCAGGCCGATAAGAGCAACCCGTTCCCCACGCTGCCTCTGCCCCCCCTGGGCATGCTCATTGTGTATATATGCATCAACTTGTTAGCGTACTGCGACCGAGGCGTGCTCTCAGGCTCACTGAAAGATATCTCTCGTAGCTATGGCGAGCTTTCCGACTTTAAGCAGGGTTTCCTCGCGTCTGCATTCATGGGTGGATACATGGTTGCTTCGCCAATCTTTGCCTCACTTGCTGGCAAGTATGAACCTTTCCGGTGTATGGCTGCGGGCTTGTTTATCTGGTCCATCGGCACCGCTTGTACTGGTCTTTCGCCTTACTATGAACTCGTCGCTTTTGCACGCATTATCACTGGCTTTGGTGAAGCCGCCTTCCTCTGCATTGCACCCGCTTTCATCGACAAGGTTGCACCTCGAGGTCGCAAGGGTGCATGGTTGTCTGCGTTCTACACCACCATTCCCGTGGGCTATGCGCTTGGTTTCTTTATTTCAGGTCTGGCCCTCGGAAAGAGTGGCCATTGGCTTGGAAAAGAATGGACATGGCGTGCTCTGTTCATCGGTGAGGGCTGCATCATGATCCCATTCGTTCTTTTCTGCTTGCGCGGCAAATCACCTTTCTCCTTCAAGCAGACACCTCCTGAAGACACACTTGCTCAGGTTGCCCCTCTCGAGTCACCACTGCTCTCGGTGCCCCCTGTTGCAGAAGAGGAAGAAGAAGGAGGAGAAACCAAGCCTGTTTTGTACCCACACGACTACATCCATCCCGACCCTAGCTACGCGAATGCCCCACACGAGATGCATCTACCGCACCACCACCACCCACACCAACGCGGACGTCAGTCTCAGATTCAGCAATCAAATTTCGTCCCACCCGACGATGTGGATGTTAACGTCGGCGTTGCTTCAACATCCTACTCAGCGATCGAGGGATCGACTTCGTTCGCGAATCCAACCCCCAAGAAGGAGCTCCCAGTTGTCGTCACAGCGGCAATTCGCGCGCCGAGAACCCGCCTCGAGGAGGTTAAGCAAATTTGGGAAGTTATCGTTAAAAACCCGATCTATACCCTAAATGTCTTTGCATATGCGGCCCAGACCTATGTTACCGGCGGATTCGCATTCTTTGGTCTGAAGTATGTAAATGAGGTGCTCAAGCTCGAAGAGTTCAAGGCTGGTATCTATTTCGGTGCTGTCACTGTCTTTACTGGTATTTTCGGCACACTATTTGGAGGCACCATGCTCGATTACCTCCGACGCAAGATGAACATTCCCTCGGCCAAGGTCAAGAACCCCTTCGATAAGGTAGAGAGCAGCGAGTCCGAACGTGCACAAGGCCTTCTCGATGCAGAAGTCAATCCCTTGGAGCGTGAAGAGGTCCTCGAAGATGAAGAGGCTGAGTTTGAAAAACGACGTAATAACCTGAGAGACCCAGACAACGTCCGAGATCGCATTGAGTCTATTGTAGCTGCTGAACGCGTTATTCTATGGTGCAACTTCTTGTCCATCCCTTTCGCGGTTATGGCATTCGCGCTTCCTGGAACAACCGCATTCTTCCTGTGCCTCCTTGTTGCCGAGTTCCTACTCTTTGCATCCTTCTCACCCGTCAATAACACCATTTTGTGGTCAGTTCCATTCCAACTCGCGCCCCAGGGTATGGCTCTATCGGTTATTATTACCCACGTTCTGGGTGACGCCCTCTCCCCATCTGTGATCGGCGCTATGAATAATGCCATGAGGAAACGACATGTGATGATTGTCACAGCATTGTTCCTTGTCCCAGCACAGCTCATTTGGATATGGGCATACTACCGCTCTGTGCAATTGATGAAAGTTGCAGCGAATCATTCTTATTCAAGCGAGTATCAGGGCGGTTCACAGCTGGTGCCTGGAGCAAAGCACGTCGTTCAGCCCATCACGACTCCAATTTCTTTTGTCCGACGAGTCTTGAGATGGCATCTGATGGATGCTGATGTTGATTCAGGTGAAACGAGTGCCGCTGGAATTAGCCCGAGCGAAGTGCTCACAAGCGCCCTGAAAGGTCCGAACGGAGATCGTATTGCAGTCGTTGGTCATGGCTACACAAAGAGTCTCGATAATCCCGACGATGGTAGTGCTACTGGTAGTTTATTAACAAGTTAATGACTTCTCCATTTCCACAGCTTCTTAACCTGTCGTTGGTATATTGTACACATTATTGATTTGGCATGATGTACTAATTAGGAGCATAACACACTGTATGAACACACTCGCTGCTCGTCAGAGCTTTTTTCTAAACTATGCTTCCAGCTTCCTTCCATCCCTGCTTGTTTGCATACGTGCTAGCATTCCTAGCTTGGGATTGACT
>Ga0182741_1001891_pt1 | contig 25648 bp, 27 predicted proteins | sample eDN5th37CBELigOP_FD_128874 | JGI IMG/M metagenome (GOLD analysis project Ga0182741, IMG submission 128874) | Enriched Organic Plus compost microbial communities from Emeryville, California, USA - eDNA 5th pass 37_C BE-Lig OP (version 2) (version 2) ... | reverse complement strand
TCTGCACGTTCTCGGCGGTCGGCTCGTAGTAGTTGCCCACGACGTGCGCCTCTGCCATCTTCCAAATGGAGTCGCCGGGCTGGACCGCTTGCACCGTAATTGCAGATCCCGCCATCGGAAGGTTCGGATCGGGCTGCGTGCCGGGCTCACCGACGGTGGGAACCTCGACCTCGATCTGGCCCTTCGACGGGATGTCGAGACGCGAGAGCTCGGGCTGGTGCTCCGGGAGCGGGTCGAACGCATCCGGTTTCTCGGCCGTGGCCGATCGCAGCGGCACGAGCGCGACCGCGCTCGCCACCACCGTGGCCGCGATCACGCGCGGCCGACTCGTCAGCGCATCCCACACTCGGCGGAAGCGACCGGGTTCAGCGGTGTCATGAATCTGCGGCATTCGGACAAATTATTCCATCACGCAGCGAATCCACCAATGCGGGGCAGGGCACGGGAACGATCGCGCCTATCCTCTGGCGCTCTCGCGGGTGTAGCTCAATGGCTAGAGCTTCAGCCTTCCAAGCTGATGATGCGGGTTCGATTCCCGTCACCCGCTCCAGATCACTGCGTGGCAGGGGCTGCGCTGATGTCGGCGAGGGCCGAGCCCGGGTCTTGCTCGAGCGCCAGGTCGCCGAGCGAGACCATGCCCACGGGCATACCGTTTTCGACGACGGGCAACCGCCGGATCGCGTAGTCGCGGATCGCATCCACTGCTTCCCTGATCGAGTCGTCGGGCGCCAACGTTCGGATCTCGGTGCTGCACAACGACCCGACCGTGACTGCGGAGGGATCCATGCCCTCGGCCACGCCGCGCACCACGAGATCGCGGTCGGTCACGATGCCCATCAACCGACCGGCATCCGCCACCAGGACGTCGCCGATGTCGTGATCACGCATCATCCGTGCGGCATCGCGAAGAGACGTCTCGGGTGAACAGACCACCGGATCGGGGGTCATCATCTCGCGAATGATCTTGGCCATGGTTGCTCCTCGGCTCGTCGGCTTCTCGAAGTCGCGAGTACCCGGCGACGTCGGCCGGAAACACCGCGCCCCACAGCGGAAGGAAGCCAGCACGAGCTGAGGTTCGAGGCGCGCCCGGGAGGATTCGAACCTCCGACCAATTGCTTAGAAGGCAACTGCTCTATCCATCTGAGCTACGGGCGCATGAGCCGGTCGATCGTAGGCATCTCCTGCGCTCCCGTCGGGCCGTGGCCCCACTCACCGTCTTCCCGCGAGTGTGGGCGAACGGTGCATTTCTCCCCCGAGACTCGTACGATGACCGCACGGACCCAGGGGGAGACGATGCGCATCACACCGAGGTTCCTCAGTTCGGCGACCGCCGTCGCATTACTGGTCGCCTTGGCCGCGTGCACCGCCGCCCCGGCCCCACCGCTCAGTCCCGAGTTGCCGGCCGTCGCTGATCCCGTCCCGAATCCCGCGCCGGGAGGCCCCACCCCGGAAGCACCCGCGCCAGAGGCCCCGTCGGCCCCCGCCGAGCGCACCTGTGAACTCCCCGCGGCCGGTGCTCGGTTCGAGGAAGCGAACCCGGCTGAGGTGGGCATCGAACCCGAGATCGCACGGGCGGTCACGGAAACCGTCGCCGCTCGCCTGACGAGCAGCTTCCGCATCTACCGCCACGGCTGCCTCGTGGCCCGCAACCTGCTCGACGAAGCGGTGAAGGACACGCCTCTCCCCTTCTTCTCGATGACCAAGACGGTCGTCGCCCTGGCCGTCGGCCGCGCCATCGAGCTCGGCCACCTCGAACTCCACGACCCGATCTCGAAATACGTTCCCCAGGCCGACGCCGCCCACGGTCGCATCACCGTGTACCAGCTCTTGACGCAAACTTCGGGTCTTCGGTTCGCATGGGGGAACGACCTCCTCGGCTCCGTCAACGACGGCGTCGGCACCGCGCTCTCGATGCCGCCGGTGTATCAACCCGGCACCACGTTCCAGTACGCCCAGACCACCGTGTCATTGCTCGCCTATGTGGTGGGACGCGCCGCGGGGCAAGACTTCCAAGACTTCGTCCGCACTGAGATCTTCGAGCCGATCGGCATTCGCCGGAGTGAGTGGGTGTGGGAGCGCGACAAGGCGGGCAACACGCACGGCTACGCCTGGCTGTCGATGACGCCAGCCGCAACCGCTCGACTGGGATTCCTCACCCTCGAAGAGGGGCGTTGGAACGACCAGCAGCTCATCGACTCCGGCTACATCCACGACATGGGCGAAGGAACCAAGGCCAACGAGTCGTACGGCTACCTCATGCCCACCAACCGTGGCGATGGGGGCTACACATCGTTCGGCAACCAACGGTTCGAGGGGCCACGCAACGCGGCGGCACCGCGTGACACCGTCAACTTCTCCGGATTCCTCGACCAGTCGATCGCCGTCGTCCCGAGTCTCGACCTCGTCGTCGTGCGTCTCGGTTTCCCGGCGGGCAATGGTTGGGAGTACGAGATGTTCCGCCAGTTGATGCCCGGCATCAGTGGCGTCGACTACGACGATCCGGGGCCCTACGTGCACAAGGACGTGGACGTACCGATCGAACAGATCGTCGACTTCCCGTTGTTGATCGCGGCGATCGTCAACGCCAACCAGTACGACTGACCGCGCCCGAGGTCAGCCGAGGGTGCTGCGATCGGTCCCGGTCATGGCGCGCGTGGGATCCGCGGCAACGTCGAGACTGGGTGCCGCTCGTTCCCAGAACTTGAGGGCCGTGGCCAGCATGGCGAACACCTGCCCGTAGTTACCCGGCGGGTCGTGCACCAGCGATGCCTCGATCAGCGACGTGAAGTCGATCTTCGTCCCCCGTTCGAACGCAACGCCGTCGGCCGCCATCACGTTGACGAGCTCTTGGGCGAGGATGCCGTAACCCAAGGTGTCGGGATGGGTCGCGTCGAGCGAGAACAGTCCGCCCCGACGTCGACCACCTTCGTCCGACCACCAGAATCGCACGTCGGGCACGGGTTCGAGCGCCGTGAGCTCGTCCGGCAACGGATAGGGCTGATGATCGGCGGCTCGGCGCTGCGGCTCGGCGTTGCGCCGCACCGCGAGCCGATCGAGCACCGCGCACACGTCGAGAAGGAGCCAATTGCGGCCCGCGGCGCGCGCCTCGCTCACGATCGTTTCGATCGACCGGTTGTAGGCGTCGATCGCCGCGTCGATCGCACGCGCTTCCGACCCCATGAGGTGATCGTGGCGACTGGGATCGAAGTCACTCGATGAGACCCATGGGCGGGTGTAGTAGCGGTAGTACGGCGATGTCTCATCGAGAAATCCGCCCACGCCGTGTCCGATGGGCGCGATCGTCACGTGCGGGACGGTGGTGAACACGACTCGGTTGGCATCGATCGCTTGGATTCGTTTCGCGAGCAGTCGATAGTCCGCTTCGAAGTGGGCGGGGGCCCACGCGGTGTAGGCCGCCTTTCGCGCTCTATCGGTGTACCCGTCGTCCTGGCTCCACCGCACTCGAAGTTCGATCATGGATCGCAACGCATTGTTGGCACCGACACCCACGACCAAGGTGTCGATGCGCCCGTTCTGTCCGAGCTCTCGCGCCGCGCCCACGGGCGTGAGCGCGCGCCCGTTCGCGTCGCGTGCCGTGTCGAGCACGTTGATGGCCACGAGCTCCTGTGCGCCTTCGGGGAGTTGCAGGATGACGTTGTTCTTCGGACGAACGAGGCGCCCCCGTTCGGTGTCGGCATTGAGCGACATCACGTCGCGCACATCCCACCCGTAGACCGCGAGGTTGTGATTGATCGGACCCTCGAGGCCCTCGGAGCGCAAACGCTTCCCTCTGTCCTCCCAGTAGCGCTCACTCTTGGACATCAAGCTCCGGACCGACAGCAGCGCCTTCGGGAACTCGAGCGGATCGATGCCTGACCCGAAATGGGTCTCGAGGTGTCGCAGGACGCGTTCGAGGTCCAACGGAATGCCGGCTCCCTCGCCTTCGGAGAATCGAGGGTGACGAAATTCGAAGCCCGCCTGTCGAGCCACGATTGCGCCCGGTGACCACTCCGTGCGACTCAACGCCCCGCTCTGCATGCCTTGCCAGATGGAGTCGCCGATCACGACCAGGCCGTGCTCGGCCGATTGATCGGCAGGCGGTGTGGCAATCCCCAAGGTGGGATCCGTGATGGCGGGACGACGCGGCGCGTTCACGTCCACGAGCGCAGGCAGGCCATCCGTGTCCTTCACCACTCCACCAGTGCACCCTGAGTGGCGACGCGCGCGCAAAAGCGCGGTGATGCGGTCAGCCGGGACGGTTGAACTCGGAGCGCAGGGCGCGTTCGAGGTCGGGATGCTCGAACTCGAAGCCCGACTGTTCGAGTACGTCGCACCGGGCGCGGATGCTGTAGCGCAGCAACGCGTCGACCAGTTCCTTTCCGTAACGCACCTCGAGCGGAAGGAGCGGGGTGGGCAACACGGTGGGACGCCGTAACACGCGGCCCAAGGTGGCAACGAACTCGCGATTTCGGACCGGCGCGGGCGCGACCAGGTTCACCGGCCCGTGCACATCGCGGTCGAGGACGTGTTCGATCGCGCGTACCTCGTCGCGCAAGGAGATCCAGCTCATCCACTGGGTGCCGTTGCCGATCCGTCCGCCGAGGCCCAGTTTGAACGGGAGCACCATCTTCCCCAGCGCCCCGCCCTTCGCCGCGAGCACGATGCCGGTACGGATGTGGGCCACGCGGATGCCGACCTCGCTCGCTGGGGCCGTCGATGCCTCCCATGCGGTGCACACCGTGGCGAGAAAGTCGGTGCCCGGCGCACTGGATTCGCGGAGCTGTTCGTCTCCTCGGTTGCCGTAGTAGCCAAGGGCAGATCCGGACACGAGGATCGCCGGTGGCCGAGCGCATGCCGCCAGCGTCGACGCGAGCAGCTCGGTTCCGCGGACTCGCGACTCGAGGATCCGTCGCTTCTGCTCGTCGTTCCACTTGTGTTCGGCGATGCCCTCACCGGCGAGGTGCACCACCGCATCGACGGACTCGAACGCAGCCGCGTCGATCGTTCCCCGTTCGGGATCCCACTCGATTCCGTCTGCGGTGGTCGCCGCGCCGCGGGTCACCGCCCGCACGCGATGCCCAGCCGTCCGCAGCGAGGTCGTGAGGGCACGACCGATGAGGCCGCTGGCTCCAGTGATCGCGATCTCCACGATGACGTCCCCAATCTCGGGGTGGCAGGGCCCCGATCGCTCTCCACCCTGACACGATTCGCGTTGCCGGGGCCGCCGGGACTCGTCGCGATTCGCTACGATGTCGGCTCTGCTTCGGCAGGACACGCGCCTCTAGCTCAACTGGTTAGAGCAACAGACTCTTAATCTGTAGGTTCTGGGTTCGATTCCCAGGGGGCGTACCAACACCACGGCTCGGCGACCCTCGCCGAGCCGTTTTGGGTTCCCACCGCCGTGGCGAGACGTCCGGCACCCCCTGGCGGTCGAGTGTGGTTTCCACTTCGTTGCCCTGGGTATCTCCCGCGCACCCATCGTGCGAAAGGGAACGTCATGGATCTGCTCGAACACCTCACCAAGGAACATCGCGAGGTCGAAGCGCTGCTCGACCAGGTCGCCGAGACCGACCCCGGTCCCGAGCGCGAGAAGCTCGTCGAGGAAATCGGCACGGCGCTCGGCATTCACATGGCCGTGGAGGAGCAGTTCGTCTACCCGATCGTCGAGGACAAGCTCGGCGAGGACGAGCTCGAAGAGGCCGACAACGAACACGATCTCGCCCGTGAAGGCCTGGCCCAGATGCGCGAGCTGGTCGACGAAGGTGGCTTCAAGGCAGCCGTCGACATGGTGAAGGCCGGCATCGGGCACCACGTCGAAGACGAAGAAGAGAAGCTCTTCCCGGAGCTGCGCGAGAAGGCCGCCGACGAGATCGCCCGCCTCGACCCCGACGAGCTCGAAGCTCAGGTGAAGGCCCAGGCCGAGGCCGTCGATCTGTCGAAAGCCGAGCTCTACGAGCAAGCCAAGGCCGAGGACATCCCGGGTCGTTCGAGCATGACCAAGGAAGAGCTGAAGGCCGCCCTCGCGGAGTGATCGCACGCGGGGGCGGAGGTCGACCCCCGTCGGCCTCCGCGCTCAGGAATCGAGGAGGTCCCGCCACGCGTCGACGAGCGCTTCGAGACGCGGGATCTCGGGTTCGGCCTGGCGACCAACTGCCAGGTGCAAGTCCACGAGCGCGTCGAGCGCTCGGCCCAGGTCGGCGTGCAGGTCGTCGATCCGGGCCAAGATCGCCTCGGCGCGCGGATCGATGTCGCCAGGGAGCCAACGCGGATACGCGGCCTCCCCCACGTTGGCCAGGCGCTCAGCTTCGAGGAGTCGCTGCGTAACGTCACCGCTGAGGTCGGTGACGTACTCCGACAGCGGCCCCGGCGGGAACAAGCGCACCACTTCGGCAAAGCGCTGGGCCGGTTCGTCGAGGCTGGCCAACCAGAGTCGCCAGACCGAAGGCTTGTCCCGTAGCCGCTCCGCCCGCCGCACCCCTACCCGACCGCGCTCGGGGCGGGCGACGATGCGAAACGTGCCCTCGTACTCGAGCTTCATGACGCCAATCGTGCGGTAGTGCACCGCCCGCCACTCGCGTCCGATGCGGGCCGCGCGCGCGCGGGGGTCCTCGGCGTCGGCCACGACCTGCTCGAGCGATCGCAGCAGCTCGCGCTGATCCCCGCGCACGGCGAAGGAGAGTCCACGATGCTGCGCCAGTTCCGCGGGGTCGGCGACGACGCGTTCACCCGCGAACGGACCGTCTACGAGGGCGATCACTCCTTCGGCCACGGGTCCAGCGTACGGCGATGGCCGACGGGCCGGAACCACGACCGCTCGTTGGCTGACTCGCCCGTCTGAGACAATGGCTCCATGGGTCGAAAGAGCCGCGCCAAGGCCGTGAAAGCCGCCAACCTCGGAAGCCGGCGGCCGGTGCGCGCCGGAACCGTCTCGCCGATGCGAACGGTGCCGCCGAACATTGGGCGCCCCGATTACGCACTCCTCGGCGAGCCCATGACCACCACGCCGAGCACCTACGTGAAGTCTCCCGACGTCATCGAGCGGATGCGTCGTGCCGGCAAGGAAGCCCGGGCGATTCTCGACAGCCTCGACGACCTCGTGCGGGTCGGGGTACGTACCGACGAACTCGATGAATGGGTACACAACGAGACGGTGCGGCGCGGCGGATATCCCAGCCCGCTGAACTATCACGGGTACCCGAAGAGCCTCTGCACTTCGGTGAACGAAGTGATCTGCCACGGCATTCCCGACAGTCGTGCCCTCGAAGACGGTGACATTCTCAACTGCGACGTCACGATCTTCATCGACGGAGTGCACGGCGACTGTTCCAAGATGTTCGCCGTCGGACGCGTCGACGAAGAGGGCCGCCGCCTCATCGATGTCACGCGCGAGTGCCTGGAGCTCGGCGTCGAAGCGGTGAAGCCGGGGCGGCCGTTCTCCGACATCGGGCGAGCGATCCAAACCCACGCCGAGCAGCACGGCTTCAGCGTGGTGCGCGACTTCGTCGGCCATGGCATCGGCGAGGTGTTCCACGAGCGGGGACTCTCGGTCCTTCATTACTACGACGCTCGCAACTCGATGCTCATCGAGCCGGGGATGACGTTCACCATCGAGCCGATGATCAACGAGGGCGATTACCGGGCCTACATGTGGGACGACCAGTGGACTGCTGTCACCCGAGACCAGTCCCGGTCGGCCCAGTTCGAACACACGTTGCTCGTCACCGACTCCGGCGCCGAAATCCTCACGGGTCCCCTGCGCTACACCTGAGCACCGTCGTAGGGTGCGGGGCGTGCACGATCCACTCGCCGACTTTCGGCTCGAAGGCCGCGTGGCCATCGTCACCGGCGCGAGTTCAGGTCTTGGCGCTCGCTTTGCCCGGGTCCTCGATCAGGCAGGTGCCAGCGTGGTCCTCGTCGCTCGGCGCGCGGACCGTATCGAGTCGCTCGCCCAGGAATGCGAGAACGCCCTCGCGGTGGCGGTTGATCTCGCGTCACCTGACGCCGCCGACGCGATCGTCGCCGCCACCATTGCGCACTTCGGTGCGATCGACATCTTGGTGAACAACGCGGGAATGACCCACGTGAAGCCCGCGATCGACGAGTCCGTCGAAGACTTTCGTCACGTCGTCGAAGTGAACCTCGTCGCGCCGTTCGCGTTGTCGCGACTCGTCGCGCGCCACGCCATCGCCTCGGAACGCAAGGCGAGCATCGTCAACATCGCATCCGTCCTCGGCCTCGTTGGTGCCGGGAAGATCCCGCAAGCGGGCTACGCCGCGTCGAAAGGCGGCGTGGTGAACCTGACGCGCGAACTCGCGGCCCAATGGGGTACTGCGGGCGTACGCGTGAACGCCATCGCACCCGGATGGTTCCGCAGCGAGATGACCAACGACACCATGTTCGAAACCGAGGCCGGTCAACGGGTGATGGCCCGGGCCCCGCTCGGTCGACCGGGGCGGGAGCACGAACTCGATGGCGCGTTGTTGTTCCTCGCCAGCGACGCCAGTTCGTTCGTCACCGGACAGGTGCTCTGCGTCGACGGCGGCTGGACCGCCATCTGAGCGGCGCATCCGCTTCCACCGCCTACGCTCACGCCTTCAACGCGAGCGTGGCGGAACTGGCAGACGCGCTGGGTTTAGGTCCCAGTGCCCGCAAGGGCTTGGGGGTTCGATTCCCCCCGCTCGCACCGTTCGCATGACCACTCGCGCTGCCATGGCAACGCGAATGGTCATGCGTTCAGCGATTGGCGCGCGCGACCGCGGCGACGATCGGTTGGTTGAGCGAGATCGCGCCGGTGCCGCCGTGGAAGGCCGCATCGCCGAACGCGAACACTCCGCCATCGCGGGCGAACAGCCAGTAGCCACCGTCGGTGCCGGAGGCGGCCGACGCGACGATCGGCTGGTTCAACGTGATCCCACCGGCCCCCCGTGGAACGTCGCAGCGCCGAAGGCGAACACTCCGCCGTCGCGGGCGAAGAGCCAGTACCCGTCACCGCCGTGCGTCGGTGCGCTCGCGACGATCGGCTGGTTCAGGCTCATACCGCCGGTGCTCCCGTGGAACATCGCGTCACCGAAGGCGAAGATCCCGCCGTCGGAGGCGACGAGCCAATATCCGTGACCAGATGGTGTGGCCATCGCGGTCACGATCGGCTGGTTGAGCCCGATGCCGCCGGTACTGCCGAAGAAGCCCGCGTCACCGAACGCGAAGATCCCACCGTCGCGTACAACGAGCCAGTACCCCTTGCCCGACGGTGTCGCCATCATCGCGACGATCGGTTGGTTCAGTGAGATGGCACCCGTACTTCCGAAGAAGCCCGCGTCGCCGAACGCGAAGATCCCACCGTCGGACGCGGTGAGCCAGTACCCGTTCCCGCTGTTGGTCGAAGCCATCGACACGATCGGTCGGTTCAACGACATCGCACCCGTGCTTCCGAGGAACGCGGCATCGCCGAACGCGAAGATCCCGCCATCGGACGCGGTGAGCCAGTACCCCTGCGCAGCCCACTCGACCTGACCAGGCGCGACCTCGACCGGAGGTTCCGTCGTCACCGGCGGCGTGGTCGTCACCGGCGGTGCGGTCGTCACCGGCGGTGCGGTCGTGACCGGGGGTGCGGTCGTGACCGGAGGTGCAGTCGTCGTTCCCAACACTCGGTAGAGCGACAGCACGAGCCCGAGAACAACTCGGTTCGACTGATCGACTCCCACCGCTTGCGCGACGTTCTCTCCTGGCAACACCGAGGGCCCCAGTTGCGCGGTCGATTCGGACGACGAACTGTCGGTCGGCTTCGAACACGTACCGGAAGCGTCCCGTGATCACGATCGAGTCACCAACCACGTGAAGGTCGACGATGTACGCGGGCTCGTTCGGGAACAGCGTCACGAATCCGTGCGCGCCAAATGCCTCATCGCGTGCGCCACCGGGCGTGTAGCGCTCAACGACCGCGCCGTTCGGCTGCGGACAACAGCTGCTGCTCGTCCGAGCACGGGCGACCACGAGCCCATCGCCATCCGGAACGACGATCGATAGTGCCTCAGTGTGCGAAGGGTCCAACGGGTCGACCTGCACCACTCCATCTGAACCGAACGTGGGGTCGAGGTCGCCAGACGCGGCTGAGGCCCAACCACCGCGGCTAGGTCGTTACCGGCCCGCGCCTTTGAGGACCTCCGACGAGGAGCTAGCAGCCGACGCCCGACGCTTCGGGACGGGCGACCGGCTGCGCGGCAGGCGTTCCACCCACACCGGTTGCACCCGGAGCGAGGCGGAAGTCGGCCACCGCGAAGATCTGGCCGCCACTGCACACGATGCCGATGCCAACCGAGCCGTAGCCCTCGGAGAGCAGGTTGCGCCGGTGACCGTCGGAGCCCATCCAGCTCGCGTGCACCTGCCCACTGTTCGTCTGCCCCGTGGCCACGTTCTCACCCACGTCGCCCGGAAGCTTCGGGTTGTGGCTGAGGCCGGCCGACGCCATGTGCGCGGCCCAGTCGGTGGCCAATTGCTCGAGACCATGGTCGTACGAGAGCGGCGCGAGCCCGCGGGCGGCGCGTTCGGCGTTCACCCGATCGAAGAGGTCCTGGGCGATCCCGTTGCCGGGAGTCATCGGCGGGGCCGGCGCACACGCCGTCGCTCCCATCGCCACCAACATCGCACAGACCGCAACCAGTACTCGGACACGCATGTGTCTCGCCCCTTCCGCTCCCAACAGCAGCCAGAGGTTTCGGCACGGCGCGCGTCGATATTGAGGGCGAAATGTCGGGTTTCAGCCGCCCCGCGACGTATGCGACGGGAAAAGTACGCGGGTCAACCGCCGATCGACGTCACCTGCTGGAACGTCGGACGGTTGACCCACCGCATGCTGTTCGCATTGAAGATGTACGGAAGGAAGCGAATGCGCTCGGGGATCGTCCACGCACCCCACTGCGCCGGGTCGTGGCGCGTCCAGAGCCACTGGCTCTGTTCAGCCTTCCAGGTGGCCTTGGCCAGCGCGCCCCACAGCACTGCACGACAGGCTTCGACGTCGCCCCCACCGCAATACGCCGTGGCACCCGTGGGCAGGTCGACCGCGCCCCGCACGCGTCGGAGATCGCGCTCGAGCAGTGAGTACCAACCACTCTGGAACGCGCTCCCGATCTCGCTCGGCGCATCGTCGAGCTTCTTCGGGCGGCGCACATCGGTGCGGTAGAAGTCGCCGAGTTCCGACTCGAAGACCGCGCTCACGAGGAGCGGCCACAACGCGTCGATCACCGGAACTGCCGGATCGTCATACACGTAGTCGTCATTGACGTCACGCCGATGCGCACCGCGCTCCGACCAACGCGTGAGGATCTGACGCACCTTCTCGACCTTGCTGTTCGGCGCCGCACTGCCTTCGAGGAGCGCGAGCACGTCGTCGATCACGAGTTGCCCGCGTAGATCGGCGGTCGCGGCATCCTGGGCGACCGACACCACTTGGGCGACCGTCGCGAGCTCGGGCAACTGCTCCGCCCGCGTGCGCAGCAAGTCGACGCGGTGCACCGAGCCTCGACCCCACGAGTTATCGGGCTCCGACCAATCCGGGGCGATGCGGTTGTTCCACGAGATGTAGTACCCGCGCGTCGGATTCACCCCCTGCGGCTGCTTGCGCCAGTCGAGCCGACCTTGGAACTCCCACTCTCCCGTTCCCCACGTGGGCAGGTCGTACGCCACTCCGGCCTTGCGGATCGGGTACCAGCCCGAGTGGAAGTAGGCGATGTCGGATTGGTTCACGTACACCCAGTTGAAACTCATCGGCACATCCGACATGACCTCGGCGAAGTCGTCGGCGTCGGTGACACCGCCCAGGTCGAGCGTGCGGAACGCCTTGGCCGCCCACGCGGTCTTCAAACGGGAGAAACGCTCCCGCACGAACGCGACGGGCATGCCGTTCGCCGTGCCGCGCCCGACCACGGGGCCATGCACCGTGCGCTCCACGGTGTTGGAACCACCGTCGGGCCGAGTCATGGCAAGGCATTCACCCTTGAACTCGTAGTGCATCGATTGCTGCGTCGGCGCGGTGCCGTCGGGCTCGCACAACTTCTCGACGCGCTGATCGGTCAGGTCGGAGCCACCGGCCGTCGCGGTCCATGCATACGTGCGCGACCGTCCGATGACGACCCACGGTCCGACGCCGGGGAACGTGATGCCACGCGTGTCGTACCCGCCGCCCTGCAGTTCCATCTCGAAGAGCAACTGCGGCTGGATGTAGGCCGACTGCGGCCCCCCGACGAGCACCGGATGGCCGTTGGCACTGCGGTCAGCCGTGATGGCGACGTAGTTGCTCGCGCTCGGCGGCTCGGTGGTCGGCTGATAGCCCGGCTTCCACTCCAACGCCGCCGTGTCCGGTAGCGCGATCGCGGCCGGGTCGATGGTCTCCTCGGGCGTGGGCTCCTGACCCGGTGCCGCCGCGAACTGCGGGTACGGGAACGATTCCTCGACGTGGGTGGTCGCATCATCGACATCGCGCATCCGCAAGTCGTCGTAGGTGGCGAAGCCCTGGTCCCAGCCGAGGTCCTTCACGAGCTGACCCAGTGCCGCCGCGTTGCCGATCTCGTCGCCGCCACCGGCACCGAAGATGTCGTCGACCACGATGCCCACGGCGAGCACATCGGCCCGCGTCCAGGGGCGCCACTTGATGCCCAGGTCTTGAAGTTCCTTGGGGAACGTGTTGCGTTCCAACCACGTGTTGATCCCGGCTACGAAGGCATCGAGCGCGGCCAAGACCTGCGCGCCTTCCTCGGGGTCGGCGGCGATGACCTCATCGATCGAAGCTTGCAGCTCCTCGTCGGTGTAGTTGATCTGCGGCGTCGACCCGAGACTGCTCAGCGCACCGAAGAGATCGTCGCCACCCATCTCGATGGCGCCGGCGCGTCCGAGGATGCGACCCAACTCGGCGAGCAGCATGCGCGCGTCGGCTACGGCGTACCCGGCACCGAACGCGACATCGGCTTCCGTGTCGCCGTACACGTGTGGGACGGCGAAGTTGTCCCACTCGATGCGGACCCCCGCACGAGGACGATCGACACGGACGATCTTGCCAGCACCGAAGTGGGCGTCCTTGAAGTACTTGGGCAGGTCGGCATCGGTGAGATTGCCGCGCGCGACCGGGTTGTCGATCCGGTCGTACATCGATCGCTGATCATCGCTCGACCACACGGTGTGACCGGTGAAGTTCCCGTTGCCCGGAGGCAAGATCGACAACGCCACGAGCGCCGGATCAGACGCCGACTCGGCCGCAGACTCCGGATCGGCCTGCGCGCCCGCGGGACCGAGGACCACCGCGGTGGCAATCGCGATCGCCAACACCACGTACGTGCGTCCGTGCCGTACGACCCTCATCCCAAGCCCCCTTGGTTCGTGTGCATCAGAAGCTACTGATGAGTCACCTAGGGCTGTCAAGGGGCGGTTCCACAACCACCCTCCGCGCGGGCGGAGTTACTTGCGCTTCCGCTTCTTCTTGCGGCCGAACATCCCGCGCTGTTTGCGTTCGAACTCCGAGAGAATGTCGGGCGCCGCGGCGTTGACTATGTCTTCAGCGGCATCGAGCAACGCGGCGATGTCTTCGCCTTCGGGCTCGGGTTCGGGGGCCGTGTACGCCTTGGTCAGTGAGCCGTACTGCCAGCCCACGTCGATCATCCGCTTCTCGAACGCGGCGCAATCGGTCGGGCACTTCCACGGCGCTTCGGGCGCGAGATCGAGCCGGCACTTGCGCACGATCTCCGAACCGTAGGTCCGGCTCTCATAGTGACGGCATTCTTCGCGCATCGGCATCGAGACAGTCTCTCAGACGCCGCTGCGCTCTACGGGGTCGGCGCCCCAGTGGCTCAGTCGAGCCACTCTTCCGCGCGATCGAGGAGGTAGTGCGAGACCGCGAAACACCGCTCGAGCGTGTCGCAACTGACCTCCTCGCCCACGCGGAGCCGCACGAGACTCGCCTGGAGATGCGACACGACCCGCAGGGAACGTTCGGCCGCGTCGGTGACCGACGGCACGGAGTCGATCGCGCTCACTTCGAGCGGTAGGTCGGGACCGCCGATGCCCGCCAGATCGGTGGCCACGAGCAACAGATCGGGTGGACGCTGCAACGGCGGGAGCGCCCAGGTGAAACTCATCGGGAAGAAGAACTCGTCGCGCGGCTCTTCACCGTCTTCCATCTCGGCGAACGCGTCTTCGAACGACAGCAAGACGCGCGGGTCGACATCGAGCGAGAGATACAGGTCGACGGGGCCCTCGCACCCTTCCTCGGGATGCATGTCGACTTCCCACGTCTGACGCAACGAGTAGCTCTCCACGAAGTGCCGCTCGTCGTGCACGTGGAATCCGTGCTCGACCGCGTGATCCTTCACGCTGGCGACGAACCCGGGAACGTCGATCACTGCCACTAGCTCTGTTCCTTGTCTTCGCACTCCTGCCCCAGCTTCGCCGCGAGATCGTTGAAGGCACGACCACGATGCGAGATCGCGTGCTTCTCCGCCGCGCTCATCTGCGCAAACGTTCGCCCGTCGCCCTCCACGGGGACGAACAGCGGGTCGTATCCGAAGCCACCATCGCCCGCAGGTTGCATCGCGATCTCGCCCCGCACCTCACCGCGAGCAACGATCTCGCGGCCATCGGGATCGACGGCGATCGCGACCGTCGCGAAGTGCGCATGACGTTCGGATGGGCCGAACGGACGCAACGCCTCGAGCAATCGTTCGACGTTGTCGGCATACGATGCGTGCTCACCGGCGTAGCGAGCCGACCGCACGCCTGGTTCACCGTTGAGTGCATCGACGAACAGTCCCGTGTCGTCGGCGATCGCGCGCATTCCCAACGCCTTCGCCCACGCGGCCGCTTTGATGCGCGCGTTCTCGAGCAACGTGGCTCCCGACTCCTCGACGTCGGGATCGTCGGTCACCGCGGGGGCGACGAACGGATCGTCGGGCGTCTGGATGACGAAGCACTGCGCCGAGTCGGTCTCCACCGCCCACGCAACAAGCGCCGTGTTCCACGCGTCGGCCAGCACTTCGCAGACCTCGCGGGCCTTGTCGGCATTGCCGCTCGCGAGAACGAGGGGTCTCACCGACGCGGTTCCGGAGGTGTCGAGAGCATCTCGCGCTGGAGTTCGAACAGCTCGTTGATTCCGAGTTCGCCCAAACGCAGCAGCTCGTCGAGCTCGGTTCGGCTGAACGGCGCGCCTTCGGCGGTGCCCTGCACTTCGATGAATTTGCCTGCGCTCGTCATGACGATGTTCATGTCGACCTCTGCGCCGGAGTCTTCGATGTAGTTGAGGTCGAGACACGGCAGCGAGTTCACGATGCCCACCGATACCGCGGCACACAAGTCGCCAACTGGGTGCACCCGCATCGTTCCGGCCTTCACCGCGCGACTGCAGGCGTCGTGGAGGGCGAGATAGCCACCACAGATGGACGCGGTGCGCGTGCCGCCGTCGGCTTGGAGCACGTCGCAGTCGACGACGATCTGGACTTCACCCATCGCCTCGAGGTCGGTGACCGAGCGCAACGAACGACCGATGAGGCGCTGGATCTCCTGCGTACGGCCCGATTGCTTGCCCTTGGCCGCTTCGCGCGTGACCCGCTCCGCGGTCGAACCGGGCAGCATCGAGTACTCGGCGGTTACCCAGCCGCGTCCCTTGCCCTTCAACCACGGTGGAACCCGTTCCTCGATCGACGCGGTGCACAGCACCCGGGTCCGCCCCATCTCGATGAGGACCGAACCGGCCGCGAACTCGGTGAAGTCGCGCGTGATCACCACCGGCCGCAGGTCGTCGGGTTCTCTGTCGTCGTGTCGAATGCCCATTGGGCGCAGGCTAACCGCCCCGCTCGGGGCCTCTCGGGGCTCAGACCGTGAGCGTGAGATGCGGCGCGGCGAGCATCACCTCGTCGCCGAATGCATCGGCCGCCTCCGCCGCGCTGATCGCGGGGTCGAGGAGCGGAAAGACGTGCGTGAGCACGACCTTGCGTGCATTCGCAGCACGCGCCCGCTCCCCTGCCTGGCGCGCGGTGAGGTGCACGGAGTTCGCCGGCGTTGCGTCCTGCAGCGACGCCTCGATCAACAACAGGTCGGCTCGCTCGAATGCGGTGGGCGACCATCCGGGTCCGGTGTCGGCGGAGTACACGACCCGCTTGCCGTCGGCTTCGGCCGCCACCGCGAACGTGGGTACCGGATGATCGGTACGAGAGAACGAGCACGCGATCGAACCGATCTCGATGCGCGCGTGCTCGTCGATCTCGGTCCACGCGAACACGTCCGCGAAATCCCCCACGACGGCGCGTAACTGATCAGCAACCATCGGCGCCGCGTACACCGGTACGGCACGCCGATGGAAGCCGTACCGACACGCGTACAGATACCCCGACAGGTCCATCCAGTGATCCACATGCGAATGACTCACCACGATGCCCGTGAGTTCTTCGATCGGGACGTGGTAGGCGAGGTTGACGAGGGTGCCACTCCCGCAGTCGACCCACACCGTGGTCGCATCGGAGCGCAGGAGGTACCCCGAACAGGCACCGCCCGCCGGCGCTCCGTACGTGCCGGAGCATCCGAGGATCGTCAGCTCCACGGAGTGTCTCCATAGGCGGACCAGTCCCACGACTCGACCGTCTGCACTTCGGGTCCGAGGAACTGCGCACCCAACTTCTTGAACACCGCGGGATCACCGCTGGTGATGAACCGACAGCGCGGATCGTGATGCGCATTCGGGTCGCCGTCGGCGTGCAGTCGGGCACGCACTTCGAACGCGGTCTCGTCGGCACTCGACACGAGAACGACATCGGGACCCATCACGTCGCTGATGGTGCGAGCCAACAGCGGATAGTGCGTGCATCCCAACACCAGCGTGTCGACCTTCGCATCGCGCACCGGCGCGAGGAGTCGCTCCGCGAGGACGTGCACCTGATCGGAGTCGACATCGCCCGCTTCCACGAACTCGACGAAGCCGGGGCACGCCGCGTACGTGACTGACAGGTCGGGCGCCAACGCCTCCGCCGCACGCTGATACGCGCCCGAGGAGATGGTTCCCACCGTGCCGATCACGCCGACCCGACCGGTACGCGTCGCCTGCGTGGCCGCGCGCATCCCGGGTTCGATCACACCGACGACGGGGATCGGGTGCCGAGCCCGTAGCGCGTCGAGCGCGACCGAGGTGGCGCTGTTGCACGCCACGACCATCGCCTTCACGTGCAGTGACGCGAGGACGTCGCCGATCTCCAGCGCGTATCCGAAGACCTCTTCATGGGGCTTGGGACCGTACGGGAAGCGCGCGGTGTCGCCGAAGTACACGAACGAGGAGTGCGGCAGCAGGTCGAGCAGCGCCCGGAGCACGGTGAGACCACCGAGCCCCGAGTCGAACACGCCGATCGGACGATCCTGCATCCCGCCACGGTAGTTCCGTGTGGTCAGCGGCCCCGGCCCAGGGCTCGACCCACTCGGGTGAACAAGGGTGTTCGCGCGGGCACCGGCTCCACTTTCTGGAGCGGAATCAGCACTCGACCGGCGGGATCGGCGGCGAGAAAGCCGTCGAAAGACGCCCGCTCGGCCGCGCGCAGTGCGGGGACCGCACCCTCGGCGATGCCACCGATGAGCAACTCGGGGGCATCCGTCGTCGGGCGGCTCGCCCGCTCGGCGCGCACTTCCTCGCGCACTGCGAGGACCGTGGCCACCTCCTCGGCGGGATTCACCATGTCGAACTCAGGGAAGTTGATCGAGATGACCGGGACTTCGCCGGTCGTGACCGCCGCCTCGACCTCACCCAGGTTCGGCAGCGGCTTCTTCGCCACGATCTCGCCCACCGCCGGTTCGACCGCGCCCTGCGCCTTCCGGATCCGCCGCAACGCCGCGACGCGGCGAGCCAGTCGCCGGGCGGCCGACTCGGCCTCTGCCGCGCCGGCGCCGGCGGCAACCGAGACGAGGACCGCGTCGGCAGCCTCGACCGCCTCGGGATCACCCGTGACTTCCACGCTCATCGCCGTGGGGTGGAGCGGAGGCACGAGCCAATCCCGCTCGGCCAGCGTGTCGAGATAGGCCGCCCGGTCGGCATCGTCCGCCGATTCCACCGCAGCTCTCCGCCTCCGGATCACTCGCTTGTTGGCGGCGCACCGCACCGCGACCGGAGCACCGACGTACGAACCAACGAACGCGGGGCGTTCGTCGAGCAGCCGATCCAGCACCGGTGGGGGAAGCGCTTCGAAGGTCTGTCGACGCACTCGGAGTTGCTCGCGGGTGGGCGGTGACGAGACCGGCAGGCCATCGAGCAAGGCGACGTGAAACGTTGCCTCGCGAGCAGGGCCCGCTCCGACCTGTCCCGCGACGCCGTTGTCGTGGGGCATGAGGAGCCTTTTCTGTTGGGGGACTCCCACGGTACGCATGCGCGACGCGCGCGAATCAATTCGCGCGTCGCGCGGGTGTTGAAACCGTCACTGATGTGACGCGCGTCGCAGCCGATCAGCCACCGCGGCACCGATGCCATCTGTGAGCGGCGCGACTGCGAGTACGTATTCGACGCCATGCGCGTCGGCATTGCGCAACGCGTCATACAGGTCGTGCGCGTATGCGTCGGCATCACGGGGCCGAGCGAGCACCACAACGTCGTCGGGAAGCGACGCGCGATCGACAACTTCTGCGAGCGCGAGCACACCGACGATCTGTCCCGACGCGCGGTGTTCGGCGACGCGGGTGCCCAACTCGCCGGCCGTGACGAGCTCGACGCGGGCGTGGGGCGCGTAGTGCGCCGCGAGCGTCCCGGGCGCGCGCGTGGACGACGGCGCGCCGAGCCCAACGCCCACGACGCGGGTGATGTCGGCGGCCGTCACGCCACCGGCGCGCAGCACGCTCGGCTGCCCCTGCGTGCAGTCGACGATCGTGGACTCCACCCCCACTCGCGACGGCCCACCGTCGAGGACCATCGCGACATCGGTGCCGAGATCGGCCCAGACGTGCGCGGCCTGGGTGGGCGACACCCGACCGAACCGATTCGCGCTGGGCGCCGCCACCCCGCCACCGAAGCGACGCAGGAACTCGAGCGCCACGGGATGCGCGGGGACGCGTACGCCGACGGTCTCGAGCCCGCCCGTCGCGAGAGTGCTCACCGCACCCGGGCGTCGAGCAACAACGATCGTGAGGGGACCAGGCCAGCACGCGTGCGCGAGGGCGCGTGCCGCGTCGGACACGTTCACGGCCACGTCGTCGAGCTGGTCGATCGATGCCACGTGCACGATGACCGGATGGGTCGAGGGCCGACCCTTCACCTCGTAGAGCCGCTGCAGCGCGTCGTCGTTCGCGGCGTCGGCTCCGAGGCCGTAGACGGTTTCCGTGGGGAACGCGACGAGTTCACCCGCACGCAGCAGATCGACGGCCCGATCGATCTGGCGGTCGAGATCCGAAGGAAAGGCGTGCCCGCCCGCCCCGCTCACCAGTAGTTGATGCGCGTGGCGCGTTCCTCCACCACGTCCGTGGTGTCGGTCCACGCCCCCGACGAGAGGTACTTCCACCCGGCGTCGGGGAGGATGCACACGACCGTGCCTTCGTCGAGCGATTCGGCCACCTTGACGGCACCGTACGCCGACGCACCGGCCGAAATCCCGGCGAACACACCGCACTCGTCGAGCAGCCGCTTCGTGTATTCGATCGATTGCCGCGCGCGCACGATGATCTTCCGGTCGAGCACGTCGGGATCGAAGATCGGTGGGATGAAGCCTTCGTCGAGCGAGCGCAGCGCCTGGATCTGCTCCCCCGCCGGCGGCTCGACGGCCACCACCTGCACACCCGGCTTGTGGTCGTGGAGGTAACGGCCCACGCCCATGAGCGTGCCGCTGGTGCCGAGACCAGCAACGAACACATCGATCTCGGGGCAGTCGGCGAGGATTTCCGGACCGGTGGTGTCGTAATGCGCCTGGGCGTTGTGGGGATTGGCGTACTGAAACAAGAAGACGAGGGATGGGTCTTCCTCGGCGAGCTTCTCCGCCACTCGGATGGCGCCGTTGCTGCCTTCCTCCGCCGGCGTACCGATCACTTGGGCACCGAACGCTTCGAGAATCTCGCGGCGTTCCGGCGACACGTTCTCGGGCAACACGACGCGCAGGCGGTAGCCCTTGAGCTTGCAGACGAGGGCGAGACCGATGCCGGTGTTCCCGCTCGACGGTTCGAGGATGGTGTCGCCCGGCTTGAGTCGACCCTCGCGCTCGGCCGCTTCGACCATCGCGAGCGCGATGCGGTCCTTCACGGATCCGCCGGGGTTCTGACCTTCGAGCTTCCCGTAGATCTTGACCCGGGGGTTCGGGGACAGAGCGTGCAACCCCACGAGCGGGGTGCCACCGATGAGTTCGAGAATCGATTCGACGCGCACGAGTGAGCGAGACCTCAGCCGCCCGCGACCGCGGGAAGTACCGAGATCTCGGCGCCGTCCGCCACCTTGGTCTGCAACCCGTCGAGGTAGCGAACGTCTTCGTCGTCGACGTAGACGTTGACGAACTTGTGCAGCGCGCCGTCGTCACCCACGAGCTGACCTTGAAGGCCGGGGTACCGGGCCGTGAGGTCGGCGAACACCTCGCCGATCGTCTCGCCCTCGGCACTCACAGAGGCGGCTCCCTCCACGTGAGTACGCAACACGGTGGGGACTCGCACGACGACGGCCACGGCACTTGCTCCTTGGTTGGCTTCTCCCCAGTGTAGAAGCCGACCTCCCAGGTCGACATTCCGGGCGGCTGGGCACGGGCTCGTCACTCCCGTACGGTGAATGGAGTGGATTTGCCTCAATCGGACATGCGGGAACGCCGAGAAGAAGACGTGACTCTCCTCGACGCGCCGGTACCGCTGAGCCCTGCCGTACAACGGGCTCGCCTGGCGAACCTCCTCCAATCCAACCGGCGAGCCCGCCGCATCTCGGTGGGTGCGCTGGCCCGTCGGTCCTCGCATTTCAGCGCGGCCGACCTCCGGGCCTACGAACGCGGGGCTCGCGACGCGGATGCCGCGACGGCCAGCGCGCTGGCCGAGCTCTACGGCGTCGATCTCGACCTCATCGCGCCCCCACGCACGTTGGTAGAGGTCGACCTCGAACAGGGAGCGATCGCGGCCGCGGGCGTGGTGCGCACCATCGATCGCGACGACGCGCTCGGCGCGTACCTCGAACTCGTCTACGAGCTGCGCGGCGAACGCGGCACGATCCCGTTGCGCGACGACGACGTGCACGTGCTCGCCACCACCCTCGACCTCGATCGCGACGACGTGGCGGATCGCCTCGTCGAATTGATGAAGGTCTCGCGCAGCGACGCGAACAAGTTGCTCACGTCGTTGCTCGTAGGACTCCCCACCGGCGCGGCGGTCGCGGGTCTCATCGTGGTGGGATCGCTCGCATTGCGGTCGGGCGACGACGCCGCACCTTCTGGCTCGCCGTCCAACGGCAACGCCACGGAAGCGGTGAGTACCACGGTTGCCGAACCGCCGGTCACGAGTGCGCCCGAGACATCGGTCGACACGCCCACGGATGCGATTCCGGAAGAACCCGAGCCGCCGGCGACCTCGGCACCCGCCGCCCGGTCACCGCGATCTTCCACTCCCGCCCCGGTGGTGGAAACGCCCGAGGAATCGGCACCGCAGGTGGAAGCACCACCGTCGCCCGCGCCCGCGTTGCCGCGTACGCCAATCCTGATCGGTGAACCCCCGGTAGACGTAACGCCCGACGACGGGTCTGCTCCCCCGCGGGTCGAACTGCCTCCACCCCCGGCGCCCGAGCCGGAGATCGTGGCTCCGAACTGAGCCGGGTCAGGCGGCGTTGATGCCCGCCACTTCGACACGTACCTCTTCGATCTCGCCGTCGCGCATGCGAAACGCTCGCGTCGCGGGCTCCGCGTGTTGCAGGCTCACGATCACATAGATCCACCGCGGATCGACGGCCTGGCGCACGTCGGTAGCCGACGGGTAGGCGTCGCTGTGCGTGTGCGAGTGGAACACACCGATCACGTCGCCACCGTTGTCTTCCGCGTCGCGCATCGCTCGCAGCAGGTCGCGTGAATCGATGGTGTAGGTGCGAGCTGAGGCGTCGGCGTTGCGACAGGGATACACCCGGGTGACCTCGCCCGTGGGCGCGAAGTCGTCGTCGAGCGGACCCCCGAAGACGCCGCAGGCTTCGTCGGGAAAGCCGTCGAGGCAGTGCGCCAACATGGCGAGGTACTGCTCTCGACTGAGACGGAGTGCGGGTTCGCTGAGCGCCACGGCGCGGCATCGTATCGCTGCCCTCAGAACACCCTCATGGCACCCACCGCTACGCTCGAACGCCATGCCCGGGCGCGGAGACCAGACCGTCATCACCAATCGCAAAGCGCGCCACGACTACACCATCCTCGATGTCTTCGAGGCCGGCGTGGTCCTCAAGGGCGCGGAGGTGAAGTCGATCCGCAATTCGCGGGCCAACCTCCAGGACTCGTTCGCTCGGGTGGAGGACGGCGAGGTCTTCCTCTATGGGATGCACGTGTCGCCGTACGAATACTCCCGCGGCGACCTCGATCCCGTCCGCAAGCGCAAGTTGCTGCTGAACCACCGCGAGATCGACGAACTCACACGGGCCACGGCGGAGAAGGGCGTCACGCTCGTTCCGCTGCGCGTGTACTTCAAAGACGGTCGGGCCAAGGTGGAGATCGGTGTAGCTCGCGGCAAGCGCAACTACGACAAGCGCCAGACCATCGCGGCGCGCGACGCCAAACGCGATGCCGATCGAGCATTGCGAGAGCGCAACCGATGACCGACCTCCCGACCGCGTTCGTGGATCGGGTGCGATCGCAACTCAACGACGCCGACGCGTTGCTCGCCACACTCGACGGTCCGCGGGTACACGGACTGCGTCTCGACCCGCGCAAGACAACCCGCGAGCGATTGCAGCCGGCGTTGGGAATTGCGCTCACACCGGTGCCGTGGTGCGACACCTCGTTCGTGGTCCCCGGTGAGGCCTCGCTCGGCGCGCATCCCCTCCACACCGCCGGCGCGTTCTACCTACAGGAACCGTCGGCATCGTTACCGGTGGAAGTGCTCGATCCACAGCCAGACGACTACGTGCTCGACGTGTGCGCCGCGCCCGGCGGCAAGTCGACGCAGATCGCGGCTGCGCTCGGGCCGCACGGCGTCTTGGTCAGCAACGACGTGACCGCCAAGCGTGCCCGAGCGCTCGTGGGAACCCTCGACCGATGGGGCACGAACGCCGTGGTCACTACGAACGCTGCCGCGCAACTGCGCGGCAAGTGGGAAGGTGCGTTCGATCGGGTGTTGGTGGACGCGCCGTGTTCGGGTGAAGGCATGTTCCGACGAGAGCCGGACGCGCGACTGCACTGGAGCGCCGCGGCCGTTGCGGGTTGCGCGGTCCGTCAACACGAGCTGATCGAAGCAGCCGCGGCGATGGTTCGTCCTGGCGGTGTACTGGTCTACAGCACCTGCACGTTCGCACCGGAAGAAAACGAAGCGGTGGTGACCGCATTTCTCCGGACCCACTCGGGGTGGTCGGTCGAACCAGCACCGGCGCGTGAAGGAGTCGACGTGGACACCGACGGGTTCGCGCGGGTGTGGCCGCATCACGGCCCCGGTGAAGGACAGTTCATCGCGCGGTTACGTGCACCGGGTGACGAACGTCGACGCGACGTCGCAGGACCGACTGGACGAGAGGTGGGTCGCCTCGCCCAGGACGTCGTGGCGTGGCGCGAGTTCGCGGGCTCCCATCTCGACTCGTGGGAACCGCGCGGTCAGTTCGTCGTGGCAGGCAAGTCGTTGTACTGCGCGCCGGAGATCGACACGCGCGGTCTTGCGGTGCTGCGCCCTGGGCTTCCACTCGGACAAGCACTCCCCGGGCGGTTCGAGCCCAGCGCCGCGCTGGCGCACGCGCTGTCGGCCACGAACCGCGCTGCCGGTACCCGAGTCGAGCTCCGCGGCGACGACTTGGCCCGCTACGCCCGAGGCGAGGCCGTCGCAGGTGTGCACGCGTCCGGCTGGGTGATCGTGGAGACCGACGGCTGCGCCCTCGGTTGGGGTCGCGTACGGGACGCAACGATGCGATCGATGTTTCCGAAGGCATGGCGGAGCTGGGTGAACGTGCGTTGAAGAACGTGGCCGATAGGTTGAGTCATCCCGAAACCCGAGGAGTGCCTGTGTCTCGTCTCGTCGTACGCCGTTCGTCCGCCGCCATCGCGATCGTTGCGGCCCTCGCACTCGGGGTCGCGGCGTGCAACAACGACGACGACAAGAGCGACGCCACGACGACGACCGCCAAGACGACGACCACCGCGGCGGCCACGACCACCACCGGTTCCGAGGTCACCACCACTTCTTCGGGTACACCCACCACCACCCAGCCCGCCGGAGTGAACATCCCCACGTTCGACGTGCCGAGCACCGTCAACTGCACCAGCGGCGGCACGTTCTCGGTCCCGGCCACGTGGACCACCACTCCCAATGTGCAGGCGGTCGACTACACGATCGACGGTCAGGCACCGGGCGCGCAGGCCGGTCTGCCCACCAACGGCGGCGGCAACCTCGGCCCGATCCCCTGCGACGGCCAACCGCACGAGGTCACGTTCTACGCATACGCCGACGCCAACGCGTCGACGTCGGTCAGCCGCACGGTCACCGGCCGCCCGAGCTGATCGAGCTGCTCCGCTGCGGAATCCGCGGAATACCCGGCGGCGGCCGACAGTAGAATGTGCAGTACGGCATCTCGCCTGCGACCTGGGTTCACGCACCCGCGGGCGGACGCCATTGACATGGGGGTGCGTGGCTTCGATCTCGAGGATCGAGGTGGGTGAAGCGAGCCGACGTCGTCAGATCGTCGTTAAAGAGCTGGCAAACACAAACAATTGCCGAGGATGACCTCGCACTCGCTGCCTGATCACTGATCAGTAGCGCGTCCCTCCCGGCCCAGTTGCCCGACCGGAACCGGGGCGCCATCTAGGGCGACTTACCACGAGGACGAGCCTGCGGGCCTCGTGGGACATCACACGGAGGCTGGATCACACAGAGGGTGCCGCTGCCCGCTAGGTGATCGAGATCAATACAACGGCTGCGCTCGGAGAAGCCCCACTGACAGCTCGGGAGACGCGGGTTCGACTCCCGCCACCTCCACCACGGCTGGTTCGCGAATTGCGCTTGATCGCGTTCGCGTAATTGGCATGCGATGACCGCACCAGCGAGATCTGCGGGTTTGCTGGCCGCGCGGTCGTGCTGGCACGCTGGAACACCCGCGCGCGCCGGCATTGGGGTGTCCGCGATCGATCGCTGATCGTTTCTGGGCGCGCTGAAACAGCCTCAAGGGCTGCTTCAGGGTTCCGCTCGCAGGGTTAGGCGGCGGGTGGTGCTCGCAGGCCGGTCCACAGCTCGGCCGGTGACTCAGCCTCGTGGTCGAGGATCGTCAGGTCGATCGGCCGGTGGCGTCGGTCTTGGCTGCGACCGAGGGCTTCTTGGCGGCTGCGCCATCCGATGAGGATGTCGAGGTTCGTTCCGACGAGTGCGAACGTGACCATGATGGCTCGTTTGATGCGCCCGAACATGCGACACCACGTGTGGGTGAGGTCGACGAAGTCGCCTCGAAGCCGGCTGTTGGTGGTCTCGGCGAGGTTGCGACGCCCGTAGGCGGCTTGCCAAGCGCTCGTCTGCCACACGGTTGCTT
>Ga0182741_1001890_pt1 | contig 25649 bp, 17 predicted proteins | sample eDN5th37CBELigOP_FD_128874 | JGI IMG/M metagenome (GOLD analysis project Ga0182741, IMG submission 128874) | Enriched Organic Plus compost microbial communities from Emeryville, California, USA - eDNA 5th pass 37_C BE-Lig OP (version 2) (version 2) ... | reverse complement strand
CTGGGACGACCCGATGGCGCTGCGGCTGATGACCGCTTTCGACAGGAGCGGGCTGCTCGCGGTGGCCAAGTTCATCAGCCTCGCCGCCGGCGCGCTGCTGCTGGCCAACCGCGCGGTGCCGTTCGCGCTCGCCGCGCTGATGCCGGTCAACGTCTGCGGGCTGTTCATTGCGTCGTTCATCGAGGGCGACCCGCTGGTCGGTGTGCTCGCCGTGCTGACAGTGGCGCTCAACGCGCTGCTGATGCTCGCCTACCTGCCCGCCTATCGCGGCGTGCTCGACGGCGGACAGCTGGCCGACGGCGAGGGCGCGGAAGCGGGACAGAACTACGAGAGCCTGTTCGTCAACCCGCTGAGCGGCGCGCCCGCCGCGGCCTACGGCGGGGCCGCGCTGGTGCTCGCGGCGGCGCTGGCGTTCTACTGGCGCGTGGTGCCCGGGCTCAACGGTCCGACGGGGCTGGCCACGCTGGCGGTGCCGGCCGTGCTGCTGGCGATCGGCGCGCTGAGGGCGCTGACACGGAAGGCCTGAGGCGCTTTCGCCGGGCAACGTCCTGGCGCGAACACGGGCTCGAGCTCGGGACGATGAACTACCAGGTCCTGGCCGCCGAGAGGTTCGGCAGCGCGGGGGCGCTCACAAGTCAGCGTCTGGCAGGAACAGGGTGATCCGCCGGGCGGCTTGACCTTTCATATTTTCCTAATTAGGAAAATATCTATGGAAAAGGCGTTCAAGGCCCTCGCGTCCAACCCGCGCCGGCGGATCCTCAACCATCTCGCCGGTGGTCCGATGACGGTCGGCGAGATCGCCGAGCATTTCGACATGGCGATGCCGTCCATCTCCAAGCACCTCGCGATGCTGCACGAGGCGGGGCTGGTCCATCAGCAGAAGCGCGGCCAGCAGGTCATCTATTCGATCGCTGCCGACAATCTTGCCAACAACCTCTACGCCTTCCTGACCCCGTTCTGTCCGGAAGCGCGCAAGATCGCGGCCAAGCGCCGCAAGCCGGGAGACGACGGATGACGGTCAGGGGCGAAGCGGACGCCGGCGCGTTCAAGGTCAATTCGCTCGGCAACCTGGACGCCGCCGATGCCGGGAGCGGACACCTGGTATGGGGATCCCGGGCGCTCGATCTGGAACACGTCATTCATTCTCGGGGCACTGGTGCTCGGTCCCCTGTTCTTCCCCTGGGGCCCGTTCGCAGTGTTCCTGCTGCTCTCCGGCTTCACCTTGTGCGTCGGCCATTCGGTCGGCTTTCACCGCCGTGGGTCGTGTGGGGCGTGGTCTGCCGGGTGGCCGCGTGCTTCACGGTGCACTGGTACATCGCCCATGTCGCGCACCGCCGCGGGCCGCAGGACTGGATCGTCGACGACGCCGCGGTGCAGGGCTGCAACATCGGCTGGCTGGCGATCCCGACGATGGGCGAAAGCTGGCACTCGAACCACCACGCCTTTCCCGGCTCGTGCCGCCATGGGCTCTACAAGGGGCAGATCGACCTGGGGTACGATTTCGTCCGGCTGCTCGCGTGGCTGGGACTCGCGTGGAACATCCGCACCCCCGACAACCTGCCGGCGCGCAGCGGGCTGACGCCGGTCAGCGAGCGGGCGCTCGACGCCGTGTCGGCCGGGCAGGTTGCTCTGGCGTCGAGGCCCACCTCATGAGGGAGCATGTCCAAGCCAGCAAGATGCTGTCGGCGACGGGAACCGGCTCGGTCCTTGCCGCAGTATTGACCTCGTCTGCATTCGCCGTCGGCAATGCCCTCAACGGGGCGGACGGCATCGGCTTCCTCTTCGTCGTCCGACTGATCGTTGGGATTCCGGTCGCAATCGTCGGCGTACCCGTCGGCTTCGTTCTTTTCTGAGGCGTCGGATTAACTGGCCCACCGTCTCAGGCGCCGTAAGTCTGATCTCGGTGGCGATCGTGACGGACTTCATCGACAGCGACAGCCTCTCACAAGCCTTGCTGTGGCTTGGGGGAGCCTGGACCATCGGATCAGTGTCGGGCGTGGCTGCTCATCTTCTGCATTTTCGGCAGCGACTCGACAGCTAACGACCTCTGAGAGCCGCCAAGTTGGCTCATTCCCACTCATCTATTTTTAGCTATGTTAATGCGCTGATTTTTCAGCGCAATTTTTTTTGATTGCGCGTCGCGATCCGAACTGCGAACCGACAAGAATTTCTGGTGCTGATTTTCCACAAGAAATCGCGCGATTCCGATTCAGCAAGGTTTCAACAACTATCGACAACGATCGGTCGATTCTTCGCTTCGTCCGATCACACAGCGCGTCGCTCGGCCTGTGCAAAAAATACCGTCATTGCTTAGCACGACCGGCAATCAATCGCCATCGGCTCCGCACGCCAAGTTCATCGCTTAGTACCATCTGGACGGCGTGAAGGCATGATCGTCGTCGTCGCCGAACAAATGCTCGGCCGCGAACCGCTCCTCGATCGCCTGCGCAGAAAGGCGCGCTTCGCGCTTTGCCAAATGATCCCGTGCCCAGGAGAGAAACGTCGAAAGGCGCGCCGTCGGTTCGGCCGGGACTTCTGTCGTGAGCATGGCGATGAGCCGGCGCAGCCGATCGAGCTCGTCGAGTTCGGCCAGGATGGCCCCAAGCCTGGCAATTCGACGATCCTCGATATGCTCGGTACGCTCCGCCAGTTCGCGCCGGCGTCGCTCTTCCTCCCTTCTCCGCTCCTCTGCTTCCCTCTTGAGCCTTTGCTCTGTCTTTGCGGCGGCGAGCACTGCGAGCCCCACGCCGATCTCGCTCGCCATGGTCTCGAGCCGTTGGATCTTGGCGTCGCGGAAGCTGCGACGAGGCGCCGTGCCTCCTCCGAGCACATAGACCTGCTCGAACTCGAACGAGAGCCGACCTGTCGGGTGGTAGTCCCATTCCGGAAATCGCGGCCTGTCGAGGAGCACCGCATCCCAAGCATTGCGCCGTGCCGCTAGGTCGCGCTTGCGTTGCCAGGCCTCCTCCTTGCTACGCTCGGCATCGGTCAGCACATGCTTCTCCCGCTTGACCAGCTCGGAGATTGAAAAGCCAATGACTTCGGTCTCGGATTTGAAATGAGCTGAACCCTCACCGCCGACAAGCTGGAATCCCTGCAAGGAAGCTGCCCGTACGATCCGCGGCAGGATGACTGCGAGGCGATCGACAGATCGCGGCGCAACCTCGCACCTGATGAGTCCACCTTGGCTGACGGGGACCAGGCCGACATCGGATGGTTTCGCCTTTCTGACTGTGGCGATGGAGCGGTCGACGACCGGGTGCGACGGTGCAGCTTCGTTGTCGTCGCCGTCGGACGCCAAAACGCGTGCCCGCTCGCGTGCGGCTGCCAGATTGGCGGATTCACGACCGAACTCACCATCGGCAATCGTGATCCTGTCGGGAGCGCCGGGCTTCGCTTCCGGCAATGGCGTCTGCTTCACCTTCTTTCCGGCCGCCTTCTTCGCCCACCAGCCAAGCGGTGGGTTGGGGATGCCGTGGGTCCTACACCGACCCGTTGCTGGTGCGGCCCATTCCGCCCTTTCTACTTCATCCCCGGAACATCGGCCCACGTCGCGGCCAGATTCGGGGACGCCGGTGACCATGCTCCATCAGTCGGAAGCGCGTGCACGCAGGGTCGGTTGCGGCTCCACTTTTTCGAGCGGCCGTCGCAACGCATCGCTCGCCGCCCTTTTCGCAGGATCAAATGGACGCCTCAGCAAGATGGGGCGCTCAGCGCGGAGCGCCTTGCCGAATGCCAGGAACTCGAATTGGCCAAGATTGGGAATGAGTCGAGTGTGCTGGTTGCTGTACACACTCTCGAGAAAGTTTAGGCTTGTCTGGTCGATCAGGCTGTGGGTGAGGAACGTGTTGCACTGAGACAGAATCGTCTTGCTGACCAGCGCCGTGCGCTGGGTGATCACGAGTAGGCCCACGCCATACTTGCGGCCCTGCAACGCAATCTGTCCGATTCGGCTGACCACAAACTGAGTGTCGAAGTCAAACCCTGAACCATATTGCTCCGGCACGATCGTATGCGCCTCTTCGAGGACAAGCATGATTTGGCGAGCGCGTCGATTCTTCTTGGCCCAATTCATGATTGAGGACAGGTAGAGCTCGGTCAGACGCAGCGTCGCCTTCGTGTTGGCGATCTCGGCCAGCTCGAAGATGGCGAGATGCTTTCTATTCTCCCTCAGGAACGCATCCACTTGCGCATCCGTCTGCGCGCGCAAGGCATCAATCGCGTCCTTGAGCACCGCCTTTTCCTTTTTGGCGCCATATTCTCCAGTTTCGGCAGCGAACAGCTTCGTTTCGAGGTCGTTGGCCTGTTCGGCTGTCGGTGATGGAAACTCGGGTTCAAGATCGGCCAGCCGCTGGCGATAGTCGCCAGTGAAATCCACGCAGAAAACCTTGACGTCGCGCTTCACTGCCTCACGGACAATATCCAGCGCGAGTTCCGTTTTGCCGGTGCCGGTGACGCCGAGAATGGCGGTATGATACTCAACTAGCTCGTCGATGTTAGCGACTGCGCCGACATTGGTGGATGGGACCTTTCCGATCTCGAATTCACGCACGCCGATCTTGGGAGCCGGGAAGGCGATGCCGCCGGCCGCGAAGAGCGGCGTGTTCATGCTAGGCAACCACGGATATTTGGTGAAGCCGCTGTCCGACGAATAGCAGCCAAGCTGCGCCGCGCGAACGATATGAGTGCCGCGCGGATTGCGATCGAAGCTTTCTTCGGCCGTCTCCGCATCGAGAATTTGGTAAAAGACGTCCTGACCATTCAGGCGCGCAAAGACCACATTGCCTTCCGCGAGGTTCGTCGATGCGGCGACCTCGAATCGAAGCGCTCCGATCGAAGAGTTTTCGACCGTGAAGCCAATCAGCTCAGCCCCCTTTGCTCCGCTGAGCGCTTCGATGAAGCCCGCTGTCTTCTCCTCATCGTGCAACACACAGACGTGCCCCATCGGAAGGTGCAGCTTGTCATCGGCGGCGGCTACGCAGAGGCCGGTGCCAATAACTTCAGTGCCTTGCACTTGTGAGAACAGTGACAGGACGAATTGTTGATCCCCATCGGGCATTGCGGCCACGTGAAGCACACGCGGCTTCCATATCCCACCGGGCTTGAGCCGAACCCGAACAATATTCGGATGGTCGACCCTGTCGATTATGCCAACAGATTGTGCGTTGGCATCCAGAGCCGCGTCCACCCTCCACAGCCTCCAGGCCGCAGCGACTCGCTCCGCCGGGCGCGCGATCGTGAACAGAATCCAGAGCAGGATCAGCCACCCGATCGTCGAGAAGCTCTGTTGGAATGCTCCGACGATGCTGATGACCGCGGGCGCAGTGTAGAGCATCTCCCCGCGTCCGAGGATCCCGGTCAGCTGGAACAAGATTCGTCCTGTCGCAGCCCGTTTGTTGCGATCGTGGAAGAACAATGCAGAAAGCGCCAAGCCGGCGACGCCAAGGCAGTAGAAGAGGCTGCCCCAACGTATCGCTTCCAGCTCTGCCCGAAACTGGCCCGCCACTGATAGGTCGATAGTCACGAGGATGACAGCTGCCGTGATCCCATTGGCCAGCGCATCACGCGGCGGCAGGAACCAGGGCGCAGAGAGAAGATTGAGGAACCACATTGCGAAGGCGCTTATCAGCCAGACGCTCTCAAGGCCGCCCGTAGGCAGCAGCCGGCCCGTCGCCGCTAAGAAGGCCGCGTAGAATACCGCCAGGTTGATCAGCAATGTCACCGCGCGTTCGCGCAGCGTGGGGAAATTGTCTCTGCCTGCCATCAAGTCTGGCCCTCCATCACCCTCAGAGTAGCGCACACGCAAGGTGGCTCGCGCTAATCCGGCCCCGTTGCCTTAGCGGAGCCATCCACGTTTCGAACCCAGTGGATGGTTCCGGACGTCATATACACCAGCGCGCCCAGTGGAGCGCCAATCGCGGTCAGATAGTCGCTGAGTTGGCGCGCGTGCTCGCGCATGTCTTGCTCGCTCGGTGCGACATCGCTCTTCCAGTCGAGCACGACCGACGGCTGCCCCTCTTGAAGCGCGATCGCATCGATCCGCCCGGCAAGCGCAGTCGGCTCAGGTAGCCCCGCGAGCATCGCGTAGATCGGCCATTCGGGGGCGATGCTCGGCCTGAGCGTGGCGATCTCGGGCAGCGCGAGCGTGCGCATCGCGGTTGCCGCGATCTCGTCCGGGTCAGGAAGCGGCGCATTATTCTCAGCATCCATCACGAGTTCCGTGATCAGCATGCGCGCCCGTGCGGCGAAGTTCGATGCGCCTTCGGGCAGTTCGCCGGTGAGCACCTCCTCCATGAGCTTGTGCAGGATCAGGCCGCGCACGCGGCCGGCGCCAACCGGCAGTTCAGTTTCAGGGGCATCGCCGAGTTCGATCGCGACCGCCTCGCCCATCGGCATCCGATCGGGGTCGCGATCGCTCGGCCGCAACCATCGGAACGGCGTTGCGACGGCAGCAATGGCACCGCGCTCCGTCTCGAACAGCGCCTGTGTCTGCACATTCGGAGGCTCGACGTCGATCGCGGGGCCGGCGGGCGTCAGGCGTGACACGTCGAGCTGCGGCAAGTCGCGATGCGCGAGATCGACGATCCGCGCCCACGACCGTTGTTCGGCCTGCGGCAATTCGGGAACGATCAGAAGCTCGCGGGCGCGTGTGCAGGCGACATACCAGAGGCGCTCCCGTTCGCGCGCGAGGCTGTCGTCTTCGGACTCGAGCGCGCGAAGCAGGTCGGGCGGAACGACATCGCCGATCAGCCAATGCAGCGTCTCGTCGGCGGCGCGATAGACGAACGGCTCGCGCGAGCGGAGCAAGGTGCCGGTGTTGATCGGGATCACCACCGGCCATTCCAGGCCCTTGGCGCTGTGAATGGTGATGATCTCGATCGCGTCGCCTTCCGCGTCGACGCGACCCTCATTGTGGGGTGCGCCATCGCGCCATTCCCGGGCGAGATCGCGGACGAACTTCTTGAGGCCCCGCACGCCATAGGGCCGCGCGCGTTCCAGGAACGCCTCGACATTGGCGGCCGCGCGGGCGCTGCGATCGCCTTCGCGCGCGGCGAGAATGGGGCGGACCGCCAGGCGCTCGACCGCTTCGGCGAGGAGCAGCGCCGGCGTGGTCGCCCGGGCGCGGCGCCTGAGATCCTGCAGGATCGCAAGCGTGCGACGCGCGAGCGGATGTGCGACATCATCGAGATCGGTCAGCAGCGAGAAGCGCGGGGGCGCTTGCGCGCGATCGGGATGTGGTGGAAGCGCGGCGGTGATGTCGAGCAGCTCCTCCTCGGTCAGCCCGACCAGCGGCCCGCGCATCAACGCGCCGAACGCCAGCGTGTCGCCGGCGTCGGCGAGCACCCGGGCCAGCGCGAGCAGATCCTGCACCTCCTGCCGGCGGAACAGGCTCTTGCCGGCCTGCGAGGCGATCGGGAGGCCGCGCTGCTCAAGCGCGCGCTCATAGCGCCAGAGCTCGGCGCCGGTCGGCGCAAGCAACGCGATGCCGCCGGCGGTGAGCGGCACGACCGCGCCCTCCTCGTCGCGAATGCGTAAGTTGCCGATGAGACGCGTGCAGAGGTCGGCGACGGCTTCGGCCTCGGCGTCGCGGATCTGGGCGGGGCGCGAGTCGGGCGGTACATCCACGGTGATCCGCGCCGCACAAGGCAGATCATGGTCGGGGGCCTCGAGCGTCGGCGCGAGCGGCACGTAACCGGGCTGGCCATCCCCAGACAGCGGACGCGCGAAGCAGCGGTTGACGTGCGCGAGGATGTCGGGGCGCGAGCGGAAATTGGCGGTGACCTGGACGATGTTGTCCGGCGACTGCCGCGCGATGGCGGCCCGCGCCTGCGCATAGGAGCCGATGTCGGCGCCCCGAAAGCGATAGATCGCCTGTTTGGGGTCGCCGACCAAGAACAGCGCCCCAGCGCGCAGCACGCTGTCCTGCCAACGCTCGGCACGATCCTCTGCGGCGATCCGGAACAGGATCTCCGTCTGGATCGGATCGGTGTCCTGGAACTCGTCAACGAAAATGTGACGGTAGCGCTGCCCAAGCGCGCGCCGCACATCGTCATGCTGGCGCACCAGCGCGCGCGCCTTCTCGAGCAGGTCGTCGAAATCGAGGACTGCGGCGGCGCGCTTGAAGCCGGCATAGTCGTCGAGCACTTCGTCTAGCTCGGCGGAGAGCTGGGCGACGAGCGCGGTCGCGATCCGCCCCAGCAGGGTGCGGTAGCAGTGATCGACCCGCTCGAAGCATGCGCTCGCCTCCGCGTTGAGGCGCGCGCCCTGCTCCTTGCCGGCGACCCGCTCCCAGGCCGATTTCCGCCTTGGGGTGAGCAGATCGAAGCTGTGCCGACGCATGCACCCAAGCTGCGGCGGATGCGCGAGTCGCCAAAGCGTCGCAAAATCGGGCGGAGGATCGAAGCTGCCCGCATAGAAGTTGGCGAGCGTCTCGAGCTCGCCGACCAGCTCCAAGCTCTTGGGCTCGGCTGGTTGCGACGAGATCCACCGCCGGAAATCTGCCACCGCATCGACCAGGTCGATGTCGGGGCGGCCGCCGAGGTCGGCGGGCAAGGTGCGCGCGCCGCGATACCTCAGGCGGAAGCGGGCGAGCTCCTCGAGGGTGCCGACGATGCGGCGCGGATCGTCGCGCGAGAGCGTCGCAATCGGATCGCCGGGTCGCTCCGGCGCATTCAATCGCCGCTTCAGCCATTGCTCGAAGACTGAGTCGAAGGCGGCCGCCGCCTGTACCGCATCGAGGATGCGCGCGCCCGGATCGATGTCGGCCTCGACCGCGTAGCTGGAGATGATCGTCTGGCAGAAGGCGTGGATGGTGGCGGTGGTCAGCTCGTCAAGCTTGGCGGCGGCGGAAGAGAGCGCACGTCGTTGGTCGGTGTCGAGTCCCTCCGGCAAAGCAACCCGCAGAGGGTCGGGCACGCGGCCCGCCAACAGCTCGTCGACATAGCGATGCACGCGCGCCGACAGCGCGCTCGCGGCGAGCTCGGTGAAGGTGATCGCAGCGATCGAGCCGGGCTCGGCGCCGCGCGCAAGCAGCATAGTCAGGCGGCCGGCCATCAGCGCCGTCTTTCCCGTGCCGGCGGCGGCCTCGACGAGCAAGGTGACGCCTAGATCGGTGAGGATGCGCAGCCGCGCGGGGCCATCAGCGAGTGTCATCGGCAACCCCATATCCGCGCGAACGCGCCGAAGGCCTGCATGAACGCGGCGTTCTTCATCTGGAGATAGGTCGTGGGCGACGCCGGCAGCGCGATGCGAAAATCATTGTACTCTTCCTGCGCGTCCGGGCCTGGCAAGGCGTGGCCGGCGCGCAAGACCCCGATGGCCGCCGTGACGTGCGCGGCGAGCTCGGCGATCGCCTGATCGACGTCCGGCAGGCGATAGGGTTTCGGCTCTTCATCGCCAAGAAAGACGAGCCGTGCGATCACGCGGGGACTGTCGGGCAGCAGCTGACGTGCCGCGATCGCGTAGATCACGCGCTGAAGCTCTGCGCCGCGGCCGAGCACGATCTCATCCGCCCGGCGCGGCTCGGCGCCGGTCTTGTAGTCCGACACGCGCACGGCGCGACCGTCGCCGGTGAGGTCGAGCCGATCGATGCTGCCCCGAATGCGCACCTCGGTGCCGGGGATCGTCACCGCGGCATCGGGGCGCCAGGGCAGGTCTTGCGCTGCGGCGCTATCGCCAGCTTGGCCGAAGGCCAGCTCGGTCCAGCTGCGCGTCCCGGGCTGGAACGTCTCGTCGAGCGTGAGCGCCTTGAGGGCGAGCTGCGCCGCGGCGGCAAGCGTATGTTGCCAGAGCAAGGCGGGCGGCACCGATCGCTCGAGTGGCCAGTGCAGGCGCACCGCCTCGGTGGACGTCGCGAGCGCCGCTTCGATCTCCTGCCGCGACGCGCGCGCATAGCCCGGCACAGGTTCGAGAGAATCGACCGTGCGCCTCAGCAGCTCGTGGACCAGCTCGCCATAGGCCCGCGCGTCGAGGGTGAGGGGTTGATCGTCTTCGGGGACCGCGCGCCAGCCCAGCGCGTAGCGCCAGACGAAAGCGAGCGGGTCGCGCAGCATCAGCCGCAAGGAGGTGGCGGACTGGATCTCGCCGATCGCGCGGGCGATCTGCGGATGGTCCGCACGCACCTGGCCATCGTGCGCGGTGACAGCCGGGCGTCGCCAGTCGCGCCAGCAGAGATTGGCGGCGGCGAGCGCGGGCGATGCCGCCGCCTCGTCGGGCCGTGCGAGGAGCCGATCGGCTTCGCTGAAGGCATGCTGCGGAATGCGCGCCCGCTTCAGAATCTGCGGAGATGCGCCTTGAGGGATGAGAGGGCTGGCGGACAGCTGCCCGCCCTGGGCGTTGCGCCGGCTTCGGGAGAGCACGCAGCCGTGCACGGCGTGCCCGGTGATGACGGCGAAGGCGCGCCGGTCCTGCTCGGTGACGGGGTCGGGATCGAGCAAATGGCGCGGCAGGATGTGGGCCGGGATCAGCGGGTCTTCCGCGGCGCGGCGCGGCCAGGAGCGCGAGGTCATGCCGAGCAGGCGCACCCAGGGGCGCGGCGCGCCCGCGAGGTGGCTCGCCGGGCACCAAACGGCAGACGCGCCCGGATCGCGTCCATCGGGCAGGCGCAAGTCCTGCAACGAGAATTCGAGCGCTTCGGCCGGCGCGCGCCGAAGCGCCTCGGTCCAGAGCGCGCGGGCCGCCGTGCCCAGCAGCATCGCGCCGGCCCGCGCGCCGGCCTCGGGGCCTAGCGCAAGCAGCTCGAGAATGGGCATCATGATCGGCCGCGGGTCGACCCTGTCTGTCCGGCGGCCGATCGCCTCGTCGAGTGCGCGGCGCCACTGGTCGAGCTCAAACAGCGCAGCGCCGGGCTGGAGGCCGTACGACCAGGTTGCCGGCAGGTCGGCGAGCGCACGGCTTCGGCCGGCGGCATGCCCGAACAGCCGTCGGATGCGATCCTGGCTGAGGCCGTTGAGCAGGACGTCGGCGAGCGCCGCGCAGGCTTGTCCCTCGCGCGAGGCGAGGACGGGGACGCCGTGCGAGAAATGGAGCGGCAGGCCGGCATCAGCGACCAGCACGAGGAAGTGCTCGTCCCATTCCTCGGTGGCGGTGGCGCAGATCGCGATCTCTTCGGGACGCGCGCGGCCGGACGCGATGAGCTCGCGCATCCAGCGCAGCGCTTCGACGACCTCCGCGCGCGGATTGGCGCAGGTGACAATCGACATGTCGGCGGCCGATGCGCGATCGCCAGTGACGACTTGCCCCGGAAACCAGCTCGCATTAGCACCGGGATTGCGCCAAGTCAGAGGAACGGTCTTGGCGAGCAAAGCCAGCAATGGGCGCCAGACCGGGGCGATGGCCGTGAGACCATCGATCTCGATCGCGCCGAGCGTCGCGGGCGCGTGGGCGACGCGCTTGAGCGCGGCATCGCGCAGATCGCGCGGCGTCAGCACGCCGGCGGCGAGGTTGGCGCGAACACGGCGCTCGATCTCGGCGAGGTCGGCAAGCCGTGCGCCGCCTTGAGCGAGGCGCTCGAGCGCGAGATCGGCCTGCCAGACCTTGGCGAGCGTCCAGGCGATCGAGCGCGTCGTGCCGGGAAGCTGGCGGACGCGTTCGAGCTCCGCGAAACCGCCCGCCGCGAGCGCGGCGTGGATGGCGGGATCGAGATCCTGGGAACGCGCTGGTCGAATGAAGCCGCCGGCAAGGCGCGCGGCGAGTAGCGGCAAGGTAAGTATCTGTAAGCCGGATTCCGCACTCTGCGCGGCGGCTATGCGCCTTACCCGAAACGCAAGTGCACCCTCGACGACGACCGTTCGCAGCATCATGGATCGTGCCGCCGCGCGCAGCCACACAGCAATGCGCGACTAAGAATGGATGGGAGGCACACGCGGATCATAGTTCCTCTGTCTCTTGCGCCGGAGGAACGCCCGTCCACTCCTGCGAGATTGCGCTCCAATCGACATAGATTGCGCGCGCCACGCGGCAAAAACCTCTTCCGGGACCGTTGTCGGTGACACCAAGCATTGTCCGATCATTCCCTTCGTGCAGGACTGATGCGGTCGCGATGATTTGGTTGAAGCCCACCTCTGTGTGCGTGCGGCGACGTGATGGGGGAACGGGTAATCGAAAGGTCATTTCGTCGATCGCCTCAGATGTAATGCCGGAACGGCAATGGCTTTGAGCTGACCTCCGGGATCGCCGTCAGGATTTCTCCGACGTCGTCGGCAAAGCGCAGAGTGACCGGAAAGCCGTCGCCGAAAATGCAGGTGTTAAAGTTGAGCTTGGTCAAGGCCACAATATCGGCGAGCACCTGCTGAAGATCTGTGTCACCGAACACGATGCGCACTTTGAGCGGGGTCGGGACCTCCCGTCCCGGATAGGTCAGCAGCTTCGGGATGTATCCGGAGGTCCAGAGAAAGGCATTGCGCCGGTCCATCCTGAGCCCAAGGCCGCGCAAAACCACCCGACGGCCGTCCGCGCGAAAAAGCTTGAGGTCATTCGGCCTGCGGATCTGGATGCCGGTCACCCGCGTGCCTTCGGGAGCCGCATCGCGAAAGCCCTGGATCTCCTCCCGGTTGAAGCCGGTCCGGCCGTGGATGAAAAGCTCGCGCGGCGGCTTGCCTTGTTTACTGACATAGCTGTCGATGCAGCGTCGCACGATGTCAGCCGCATTGTCCCTCGGCAAATGGTACTCGCCGGGCTTGTCGGACGCCCACGCGCCGACGGAGCCTTTGAAGACGATGCCTTCTCCCGTGTGAAGGAACATTTGCGCCCCGCAGCACGCCTCGAATGCGTTCTTCGGGTTGTTGGTGCGCTTGAAGACGAGGCCGATATAGCAGACGCCTTCGCGTATGTCGGCCAGCGTCCACGGCTTCGCGCCGGCCTTGTAGTAAATGGCCGTGCCGAGATTCCAGGCGATCGTGGCCTCGTCCTGAAGCTTGCGCGCCGGCCTGCCGAACCGATTCAGGAACTCGTGCGGAGCGACGGTCGTCTGGCGCACGATCTGCGTGATCGCTTCGCAATCGAGCAGCTTGGCCTTGAGTTGATTGTGGAAGTGGTTTTCGTACAGGTGCTTCTCGGCCGCGACATTCGCCTCGTCGAAGAGGTCGGGCGCGTTGAGAAGCTCGAGCGCCCTTGCGTGCGAGAGATGGACATCGGGCTCGACGCCGTCCGCCTTGCTGATGGTCGAGCGCGGGCGGCAGAGCTTCCACACCTGTTCAGGGATAACCACGAACCAGAGGGCGACCTTGATGTCCTCTTCCTTGGTCCAGCGTCTGATGGGCTCTGCGAACAGATCTACCGTATCGAAAACGCGCTGGTGGGGATCGGTGTTCTTGACTTTCGAATCGAGTACGGTGGGATCGATCTCCAGCCTTACCCGCGGTCTGGCCTCCCACGGCGTGCGAAATATCGTCTCGAATCCCGGAAACATGACGGAGCTTGCGATCTTCGGATCGGCGTCAATGGTTCCCGCGAGCCGCGCGGCCCAGGCCTCGAACTGCCGTATCCCTTCCGGGGTGCCGATGACGCCGTAATGGATGCCCATGGGCTTTTCGGGCGGGCCGAAAAGCAGCAGGCCGTCTTTCGGGTCTTCGATTGCCTGGTCATGACCGAAACGAAGCCGCGGCTCGCGAAAGGTGAGGAGCCGGCGCGCCGGCTGCGCACTGCGTCTAGGCGCTTTCGCCATCGTCGCCCTCCTCGTCCTGATCGTCTTCCTCGTCTTCGTCGTCCTGCTCTTCGACGAGTTCGATGTCGGACGCCTCGTCCAGCCCGATTTCGCCGTCCTCGTAGTAAGTCCACGGGCTGATAAAACTCATCGGCACCAGCGCAAGGCGCATGGTCTCACCGTCGCCGACGGGTATCCTGAGGTCGACGGCACCCTTGCCGATCCGCGCGCACATGGCGAGCAGGCGGCCCCGCCATTCGCGGTTCCACCATTGTTTGCAGACGCTGCGCCGCGCCCTGTGCATGCGCCCGGCGTTCGCCCACGGCCTTTCGCCATCGTCGGTGAAAAGCACGTGGTGGCGCAGAACCAATCGCGGGAACGGAACGAGCTGCGGCGATGCAGAGATCGCATAGTGCCAGTAGCCGTCGGGACGGCGTGTGCCGTCCGCGGCCTTCTTGCTTTTCAGCCCGACAAGTTGGCGGTATGTGCGCCGTCCCCCGAGCGCCTTGAAGAAAGCGCGGTTCTTTTCGAGCTGGCCGTTGCGGAAGAACCAGGAGAGGAGGCCACTGGCCAGCTCGTACGAGCAAAGGCCTTGGCGGCGCATTTCACTTTCCCAGGCTTGCCGCACCAGATCGCTGACTATGCTGGCGGCATCGCGGCTTTCGATGGCGAGTCCTTCATCGCCGTTGTGGATGAAGATATGCGTGTCGACTTCGGCCGTCAGCGCGTGATCCCACGCCGGCCCCAATTGGGTTTCGACCTCGTGGCCAGGGGCGAAGGTCGCAAGATAGCTGCCATGAACCCGGTGCGGCCGCGGGAAGCTCGCCGCAATGGCCGCCAGCTGGTCGGCCGGCCCCTTGTAGCGGTGAAACCGCAGCCGCTTGGGTAATTTGAGTCGGAACCAGTTCGACAGATACTTGTCGTTGGACACGACGATCTGCCGCGTGCGGTCGAGTGAGCGGCGATACCAGTCGGTCACACACGCCGCGTTCGCCGCCTCCGATCGCGGAGCGCCCTCCCGCTCCAGCAGCTTGAGCAGTTGCGCAAGCCCTGCGGCCCATGTCGTATCGAAGCGGACCATGTTGAGGTCCTGTATGCTCACGCGCATGCTCGCGAACGGAAACTGGTCGATCTTGAGCGGGACAATGAAGTCCTTGAGGCCGTGCTTCGTCTGGGCCTCCTGCGCAAGCCGCAGCTCGCGAAGGGTGCCCGGCTTGGTGTTGCCGGGCAGCGTCGAGACGAACAGGACGCGGAAGGCGTAGACGTCGATGGCTTCGGTGATGTCGTTCCAGAATTTCTCTCCGCCGAGCAACTGGGTGACGTCGCACCAGACCTCGTAGCCGGCGATCGCAAGCTGCGTGGCAAGCCACTCGGCAAAGGCGTTGTCCTGCGGCGTTGCATGGCTGATGAAGAGAAGGCGGCGCGCTGGTACCACCTTTGCGGCGGTTGGCGCGGCGGCCTCCAGCACGTCGGTCCGGTCCTTCAGCATGCGTGTTCCCCGCGCGCGCTACCTGCATCCGGCGCCGTCGCGCTGGAAGCTGCTGCCGCCTGCCGATCAACCAGCAGCTGGGATTCGAGGTTGGTCACGATTTGCAGGCAGAGCTGCGCGAAGCGGTGCGTTTCCTCGCCGATGAGCGTCACGGTCTCGCCGGGCTGCTCGCTTTGGGTCAGCTCGGCATAGTGCTCGTCGGCGACGCCGAGATTGTGCCCGATGACGTGGCGCTTCTGGATATTGACGCGCAAGAGACCGAGGCCGTCGTCCGTCAGTGTGCTGAACGGATCGATGCCGAGCTTGCCGAATTTCTCGCGCGCGCGGTCGATATTCTGGAAGGCGTTGCCGATCTCCTTCTTGGCGCAAAGCGCTTCGGCCCGCACGGGAAGGCGGACGCGGACCAGGTGCCGGTACACGGTCCTGAGCGCCGTCTCGAAGGCGGTGAGCACATCCTCGTGGGCGTTGCCCATCAGGCGATAGGCGAGTTCGGCACGCGATGCATCGAGGCCATTGGCAAGGGCGATCTGTTCACCTACCAACGCGACCTCGCGGCGGAAATGCAGCGCGAGGTTGGGCGCGCCGCAATCGGGACAGAACAGGGCGATCGCATAGACCGCGTAGGCGCGGCGGCAAACGTCGCACTCGAGATCGCGCAGCAGGTCCTCGCGGATGGTAAGGGGCCGCGGGCGGCGGCTCGGTTTGAAGTCCATCTTGATGCTGATGAAGCTGTTGCGCGGCTGCCGCCGGTTGAAGTCTTTGGCCATGGCAGCGAGGTGGTCCTCGATGTCGGCGGCCGCCTCCCACTCCACCTGCTTCTTGATCGCCTCAATGTCGGCGAAATGGACGAACTCGTCGTCGGGCGCCACATGGCCGGAGTACGGACAGACGGTCTCGCCCGCTCCCGGCTCGCGGCGAATCCGCTGCCGGTGCTCCGGGACGATGGCGCGGTCGGCGGGTGCATCACCGATGAGGAAGAGGCGCGGCACCGCATCGGCATTCGGGGAATACTGATCGATCTTGCCCGACGGGCTGCGGGGCACCGGATAGGAAAGCTCCATCCGGTCCCGCATGCCACCGATCCGGTGCCGCTCAATGCGGCGGAAGCGAAAATCCTTCACAGCCGCCTCCCGCCTCAGTGCTTCTTGTCGCGCGGCGGGTTCGGGTCACGCCCCGGCGCCACGGTGTCCGAGTCGCGCCACTTCCCGTCCCGGCCTTGGACGCGGACCTCGCCGCCGCCAAGCTCCTTGACGGTCGCCTTGGCCGCCTTCTCGGCGGCGGCCTGCTTGCGATGCGTGCTCTCCGGCACGCTGACGCCGCCCTGCTTCACGGCCCAGCCCTTGCCCTGCTTCACGACGTAACGATCGTTGCTCGCCATTTTCAGTCTCCGATATCGGTTGACGCGGGACTCCCGCTTGGGGTAAGAAACTATACGGATCGCCTTTCGCGGTCAATATAGTTTTTATCCTGATCGGAGAACGAGCAAGAATATGGGCGAATCGGCGGGGTTGCGCTGGGGTGTCGAACGGCGGCTGGAGTTTGTAGAGTTCCGCCTCCTGTGGGAGGGTGGGATCAATCGCGCGGACATCACCGACCGGTTCGGCGTGTCGGTGCCGCAGGCGTCGAAGGACCTGAGCCTCTATCAGAGCCTCGCGCCCGAAAACATCGTCTACGACCGCAGCGAAAAGCGCTACTTCGCGGCGAACACATTCCGCCCGCGCTTTCTGAGAATCGATGCGGACCGGTATCTGTCGCAACTGCGCACGGTTGCCGATGGCGCCCTCGATATAGAGGAGAGCTGGCTTTCGCAGCCGCCGCCCTTCGAAGCGGTGCCCATGCCGCATCGCCACGTCGATCCCGCGATCCTGCGGGAGACCATCGATGCGATTCGCGGACGCAAGGCGCTGGAGATACGCTACCAGTCCCTGAGCAGCAACCGGCCCCAGGCGATGTGGCGGTGGATTTCGCCGCACGCCTTCGCCTTCGACGGCAACCGCTGGCACGTGCGGGCCTTCTGCCACCTCGATCGAATCTTCAAAGACTTCCTGCTGCCGCGCATTCTCAAGACGCGCGCGACCGCAGACGCCGAAGCCCGTCCCGAGGATGATGATATCTGGAACGAGATCATCACGGTTGGCCTCAAGCCGAATCCGGGCCTCACGGACGAACAGAAACGGGTGATCGCACAGGATTTCGGGATGAAGGGCGAGCGGCTGGATGTGAAGGTCCGGCTTGCGCTTCTCTACTACCTACTGCGGCGGCTCGATCTGGATGATTTCGAGGAAAAGCGCTCGGCACGTGAGCAGCACGTGATCCTCGCGAATAAAGAGGAAGTGCACCACGCCCTCCGCCGTGCGCAGGCGCCCACGCTTGCCGATCCGGACGCGGCAATCGTGGCAAGGGCCGGTTAAAACACGGAAGAACTGCGAAGGGGGCAGCATGACAAAATACGGACCACACAACCCGCACCCGCTCTCGACCATGCGCACCGAACTGGTGTGGGAAGGAAAATATGATGAGTATGGCCAACAGCGCGAGGTGGATGTCGCGCGATTAGCTATGCCCCTCCAAAGGATTGAGACTATCGACGAACCGCGATCACGTGCGGAGGGACAAGGCGAACTGTTTGATGAGAAGAAAGCGCACAGGGATGATTTTCGAAATCGCCTGATCTGGGGTGATAACAAATTGGTCTTGGCTTCGCTTCTTGAAGAATTCAAGGGGCGCGTTGATCTGATCTATATCGATCCGCCATTTGACGTTGGCGCAGATTTTACAATGGACATTCCCATAGGCGAGTCAGGCGACATGATCGAGAAGGACCAATCGCTCATCGAAATGGTGGCCTATCGGGACATCTGGGGGAAAGGGATCGATTCATATCTGAGCATGATCCATGAGCGTTTAGTGATCATGAAGGAACTGCTGGCCGAGACAGGCAGCATATACGTACATTGCGATTGGCACGTAGGCCATTTTCTTCGCCATTTACTGGATGACGTTTTTGGAAAGACCAATTTTAGGAATGACATCGTTTGGTACTACTACAACAAGATGCACGATGTTCGAAAGCCGATTTTTCCGCGGAGTTCAGACCGCATTCTTTTCTACGTGAAGAACAGGGAGGCATCCCCGACATTTCATATTCAGCGCGAGGCACGAGAGAACGCGGTGAAGCAGCTCGTGCGAAAGAAGGTCGGTGGTCGGATGGTCAACGCGCGAGATGAGGCTGGGAACGTGCTGTACCGAGTCGCGGAGGACAGAGTGATCGACGAGGTGTGGCGCATTCCGATGCTACAGCCAGCCGATAAGACCCAAAACACTGGTTTCGTGACGCAGAAGCCTGAAGCACTACTGGAACGCGTGATTCGTGCTTCAAGTAATGAAGGTGACCTAGTAGCCGATTTCTTTTGTGGGTCTGGTACAACGCTTGCTGTAGCTGAGAGGCTCAATCGTCGGTGGATCGGTGCGGACTTGGGTCGGTTCGCAGTTCACACTGCGCGTAAGAGGTTGATCGGTGTCCAGAGACAGCTGCATGAGAGTGGTCAGCCTTACCGATCATTCGGTGTCTACAATCTTGGTCGGTACGAGCGGCAGTGGTGGCAACGCGAGGCCCTAAGAGGGGCGGAGGAAGAGCATCGGGCGGTTGTGCTCAAGTTTTTCCGGGCTGAAGCGCTGGTGCACCAGCCCTCGCCCCTGCTCCACGGGCGCAAAGGCAATGCTTTCGTCCATGTCGACGGGATCGATAGCATCTTCAGCCGCGGCGAAGTCGTATCCGTAGCTGAGGCTGTGAAGGCCGCGGGCGGCCGCGAAGTTCACTGCCTCGCCTGGGATTTCGAGATGGACATCCGGCAGGTGGTCGCTGCCGTGGAGGCCGAGCACGGCATCAAGGTCAGGCTGCACCGGATTCCGCGCGAGATCATGGAGCGCAACCGGACGGAAGTGCCGCCCTTCTTTGAAGTGGCCCTGCTCGAAGCGGCTCCGGTCTACCGGAAGAACGGCAAGGGCAGCAAAACGGTCGATATCAAGCTGGTCAACTTTCTGCCTTCGCTAACCGAGGTCCCCTCAAAGGAGCTGGAGGCGCTGCAAGAGCGAGCGATCAAGAGCGGCTTCGACTTCATCGATTTCTGGGCAGTCGATTTCGACTGGAAGCCGGGCCAGCCGTTCAATCATCATTGGCAAGACTACAGGACCCGCAAGGACCGCAGCCTCAAGACGGTCAGCGACGCGGAATTCCTCTATGCGAGCGGCAGCAAGCACACGGCCTGCGTGAAGGTCGTCGATGTGTTTGGCTGCGACACCAGCATCACCGTGGAGATCGACGCATGAAGAAGATTCTCGGCGATGCCAAGTCTGTGCGGCAGTTGCTCAAGGGCAACAAATACTCGGTCGACTACTACCAGCGCGAATATAAGTGGGAGGCGAAGCAGCTTGCCGAGCTCGTTGCCGACCTGACGGGGAAGTTCCTCGAAAGCTACGAGGCGGGCCATGAGCGGTCCGCGGTCGAGCAGTATGGTCACTATTTCCTTGGATCCATCATTATCAGCGAGAAGGAGGGGCAACGGTTCATTGTCGACGGGCAGCAGCGCCTGACGACCCTGACGCTCTTTCTGATCTACCTCCATGATCTGCAGCGCGACCAGGCCGAGAAGGTGGCGGTTGACGAGATGATATTCTCGGAGCGGTACGGACGACGTTCGTTTAATCTGGATGTGAGCGACAGAATGGCGTGCATGGAGGCCCTCTTTACGGGCGTGCCGTTTGATGGGGCCGATCAGAATCCGTCCGTCCAGAACATTCTCGCGCGCTACGCTGACTTCGACGAGTTGTTCCCTGACGAACTGCGCTCCGATGCTCTGCCCTTCTTCATCGATTGGCTGATCGAGAACGTGCACCTCGTGGAGATCACGGCGTTCTCCGACGACGACGCCTATACGGTCTTCGAGACCATGAACGACCGCGGTCTGTCGCTGACTCCGACCGATATGCTCAAGGGCTACTTGCTCGCCAACATCACGGAGGAAAAGCGCCGGCTCGCGGCGAACGGCATATGGAAGGAGCGCGTCAACGATCTGAATCAGATCGGCAAGGAAGAAGATTCAGACTGCATCAAGGCGTGGCTTCGCAGCCAGTACTCGGAAACGATCCGCGAGCGCAAACGTGGTGCCGTTCCGCAAGACTTTGACCGGATCGGTACGGAGTTCCATCGCTGGGTAAGGGAGTATAGAGAGAAGGTCGGACTCAGAAGCGGCGCGGACTTCGCAAGATTCATAGAAGCCGAGTTCGCGTTCTATGCGCGCCTGTATCGGCGCGTCAGGGAAGCATCGGAAACGCTGACAACGACACTGCCGTCCATATTTTACAACGCGCAGCACAACTTCACGCTCCAGTACCCGCTGTTGCTTTCACCCGTGAGGGCTGGTGATCCCGATCCTGTGATCGCGCGAAAGCTCCAGGTGGTCTCTGATTTCATCGACATTCTGATCGCGCGGCGAATCTGGAATTTCAAATCCATCGACTACTCAACGATGCAGTACGCCATGTTCCTCGTGATGAAAGAGATTCGGGGACTGGACGTCGACCGGTTGGCCGCGGCTCTTGCGGAGAGATTGTCCGTCATGGAGGACGAGGCGCCTGCTTTTGGCGATGTCTTCTACCTCCACGGGACCAACGGGAAACAGATTCATCGCCTGCTGGCACGCATGACCGACTATGTGGAGACGCAGTCAGGGCAGGCCTCGAGGTATCTTGAGTACTCCAAGCGCGGCAAAGGCGGATACGAGGTCGAGCACATATGGGCCGACCATGCCGAACGCCACAAGGATGAATTCGGTCACGCTTCCGAGTTCGCGGCCTACCGGAACCGCGTGGGTGGCCTTCTCCTGCTGCCCAAGAGCTTTAACGCGAGCTACGGCGATCTCCCGTATGCGGACAAGCGTCAGCACTATCTGACGCAAAACCTGCTGGCGCGATCACTGCACGAGCAGTGCTACGAACACAATCCGGGCTTCGTGCGCTTCGTTGCCGAGAGCGGGCTTCCCTTCCGCGCGCATGCGGAATTCAAGCGGGCGGACGTCGATGAAAGGCAAACCCTTTACCGGCGGCTTGCGGAGCAGATCTGGTCGCCGTCGCGATTGATGGCAGGGGGTTCAGATGGCTAGCGACGAGTACCAGGATCTGGTCATCAACACGGCGGCCCTTGAGCCGCTGTTCGCGCCGTGGGAAGAGCCGAACAAACATCGCGTGCGCGCGAGCGCGCCGGGACAGCCGCCGGAGATCAAGACCTACCGGCGGCCCTCGCCAGTCCGGATCGTGAATCCCCTGCGCGAAGCTGTGAAAGAATGGCGGGACCTCGGCTACCCCGGCGCGAGTGAAACAACGCAGCAGCTCCTGAAGCACTGGTTTGAGCGCCCGCACCGCCTGCCGGACGGCAACGGCGGCGACATCGAGTTCCGCTATTACTTTTGCCAGCGCGAGGCGATCGAGACGTTTATCTACCTCATCGAAGTCCGCCAGATTCGCACGCTCTCGGGCATGCTGGCCGATTTCGGCGGGCCAACCGGGGAACTCGAAGCGAGCGGCATCAATCCGGAAGACGAGCTGTGGGCGCGCTACGCCTTCAAGCTCGCGACGGGCGCCGGCAAAACGAAGTGCATGAGCCTTGCGATGGTGTGGAGCTATTTCCACGCGCTGCGCGAGGGCACGGACATGCCGCGCCACTTCGTCGTGATTGCGCCGAACCTCACCGTGTTCGAGCGGCTCAAGGAGGATTTCCGGCCGGAGGGCGGCGGCCCTGACATCTTCATGAAGGACCCACTCATTCCACCGGAATGGAAGGGCGATTGGAACTTCTCCGTCGTTCTCCAGGACGAGGCGAGCGGCGCGAGCACGGGCGGTGTCCTCTACCTCACCAATATTCACCGCCTGTTCGACTCGCGTGAAGGCCGGGGCAAGGAGGCGGAGACGTACCCCTGGGCGGGGCCCACGGTCTCGAAGGCGAAGGCGCTCGACACGGGCGAAGAGCTCCGCGACCGGATTACCGCGCACCGGCGGGTGCTGATTCTCAATGACGAAGCGCACCATGTCTGGAACCCCGGCTCTGCGTGGAACCAGGCGATCCGCACCATTCACGAGACGCTGCGCAAACGCGGTGGCGAGGGCGTGATGGCGCAGCTCGATTTTTCGGCGACGCCCAAGAACGACAAGGGCATCGTCTTTCCCCACGTCGTCTGCGACACGCCGCTCGGCGAGGCTGTCGATGCCGGGATTATCAAGACGCCCGTCATCGGCAAGAGCAAGCAAATCATCGAACAGCCGCACGATGACGCGGCCTACCGGTTCGAAGCGCACCTGCGCATCGGCTACGAGCGGTGGAAGCGCAGCCTTGAGGAGTGGCACAAGAGCGGGCGCAAGCCGCTGCTCTTCGTCATGTGCGAGAACACGGAAGCCGCGGACCAGATCACGGCGCGTCTGAACAGCGATGCCGTCTTCAAGGAGCTGAACGGCAAGACGATCAATCTGCACACCAATCTGAAGGGCAAGATCAAGAAGCAGAAGGTCGAGGGCCGGACGATCGAGGTCTTCGTCGAGGACGAAAAGGCGATCTCGGATGAGGACCTGAAGGCGCTGCGGCGCATCAGCCGCGATCTCGACAGTAACGAAAGCCACTACACCTGCATCGTCTCGGTCCTGATGCTGCGCGAGGGCTGGGACGTGCGGAACGTCACGACCATCGTCCCGCTCCGGCCGCTGACGGCACAGTCCAATATCCTTCCCGAGCAGACGCTTGGCCGCGGCCTACGGCGCATGACGCCGCCGGGCCAGGCGAACGAGCTGGTGACGGTCGTCGAGCACCCTTCCTTCATCAATCTCTATGAGACCGAGCTTGAACAGGAAGGCCTGCCGATCACCATCGAGGAGGTCGAGAAGGTCCCGGCAACGACCGTCACGATCTTTCCGGACGAGACGAAGGATTTCGAGAAGCTCGACATCGTGCTGCCGGCGTTGACGGCGGCGCACGAGGTGCAGCCGAAGCTCGAAGAGCTGGGCATCGAGGACGTGCGCGCAGCTTTCAAGCCGTACAAGCCGCTGCCGCTGGGCAAGGCGACCGCGGCCGACATCGAGTATGAAGGCCGGGCGCTGATCACCGACGAACTCGTTGAGTCGATGAAGATCAGCCTGCCGCTCCTGCAGAACGGCCTCACCGCGGTTTCATTCTTCGTGCGCGAACTTGAATCGGCCTGCCGCGTCCAGAGCACGCACACCGTGCTCGCCCCGCTGTTGCAGACCTTCCTTGGCGAGATGCTTTTCGGTGAAAAGGTCGAACTCGTCGATCCGCGCCTGACGGCGCGCCTGTCGGACCAGGATGTGCGCGAGCATATCCGCGCGGTCTTCATCCCGCTGATCCGGCAGCGCACGGTCAAGACCGAAAAGCGCCGCGTCAAAGGCTCGCCGCAGAGCCTTCGGCATTGGAAGCCCTATCAGGCGACGTTCTCGGAGAGCCGGCCGGTCGAGCGGGCGGCGAAGACGCTCTTCAATCTGGTGCCGTGCAACCGCTCGCTCGAAGTCGCGACGACCAAGTTTCTCGACAAGGCGCCGGACGTTGCCGCGTTTGCCAAGAACGCAGGGTCGCAGGCCGTGCGGATCGACTACCTGACGGCCGATCACCGCCTTGCCTTCTACACGCCCGACTTCTTCGCGCGCGATGCCGAGGGCGCGTACTACCTGATCGAAACCAAGGGCCGGCAGGACCAGGACGTGCCACGCAAGGCGAGCGCCGCGGTCGAATGGTGCAAGACGGCCTCCAAGTCAGGTACGCGCTGGCAATACGTGTTCGTGCCGCAAACCGTGATGGAAGGGCTGACCAGCAGCCGCTTTGCCGATCTCGTGCGCGCTTGCGCGCCGGCGCTGCAAAACCTTCTGAGCGAGACCACCGGCGCGCCCGAGCTCCCGCTGTTCGGCGAGCAGGCGAAGGAGAAGGCGCAAGTCTTCTATTCCGAGGAAACGCTCGGCAAGCTCACGCCGCGCGAGCGCAAGGCCGCGGAGGATGCGGCGGAGCTCTATCGGTACTTCGAGAAGAAGGGCGACGGGACGAATTTCGCGCCGGCCTTCAACGCCCTGCTCGGCCCGTTCGATGAGGCGGCGAAAGCTGCGATCCTGAAGCTGCTGCAGCCAAAGATGCCGGCGGCGCGCGGCGATCAGGAGAACTGGTTCGAGCCCTACATGGGCAAACTGGAGCCGCATCTGCGCGACCGCTACCAGAAGATGGCGAAGAACCTGAAGCGCGGCCTTGTTTTCGGGAACCCCCACTCGGTGATCGGCCTGCTCTGCGCGTGCTTTGATTTCGCGCTGAACGACAAGACGATGCTGGATGGCGTCTTCAAGGCGATCCGGGATTCCTTCCGCCTTCCGGGGTCGCGGAAGCTTCTCGATCGCCTGACCGCGGTCAACGACTTCCGCAATACCTATGTCGCCCATCACGAGAAGGAGCTAAACGATAAGGCGCTTGCCGAACGGAATCTCAAGCACTGGGTCGAAACTCTTGTACTGCTCAGAGTCTAGCTGGCATACATGCACTCAGCGCACAACTCATCCTAGTAGTCGCGCAAGTGTATCGGCTTGCTCACCGAACTTCTTGGCATTGGCCTTTCGCAGCTTCTCCAGGTTCTGCAGTTTCCATCGGAGGCCGGGGAGCTGCTCCAGATGCGGCACTTCGAGCAGCGTCCATTCGGGTTCTGCGGCGACCAATGACAGCAGGAATCTGCGCTCGTCGGCCGTTAGACCTTGCTGGAGCTCGCGCGCCATCCGCTCGCGTGCCGCCAGGAGCGCTTCGAGCTCGACGGGCTCGGCGGTCATCCCTGCGAAATTGTGCTCGAAGTCGTGACGGATGTCGCGCAGCGACGGAAACAGGACCTCGTGCACCGGCCGGTTATGGCTCGCGAGATAGACGACGAACGCGCGCCGAATGCCCGCCGTGATCCCCTCGTGCGCGAGGAGCTGCATGATGTCGAACAGATCGCGAGGATGCTGGCGATCCATCGCAGCGACCAGCTAGCCGCCGTACACGTCTTCAAGCGACGCCACCGGGATTTCGAGATCCGCCTGAAGCGTGTCGCGCGCATTCTGTGTCAGCGACGCCTTGCGCACCGGATGAACGGTGCCGCGCATGACGAAATTGACCTCGATCTTGACCTCGATGGCGCCTTGGCGCACCAGCAGCTTGGTTTCGCCTGCATCCGCCGAAGCCGGCGCATGCGTTTGGAAGCCCTGCTTCCTCAGGCGTGCAACGGACTGGCGGATGGCTTCGTTGATCCGCTTGAGCGCCTCTTCCCGCGGCAGCGTGTAATCGGGAAACACCAGGTCGAGATCGACCGAGAGCCGCGGCATGTCGCGCACTGGCCTGACCCCATAGGGTGGTCCGGTTTCAGTCTTAATGCATGATGGGTTTCTGGGCCATCGCCTGGGCAGATGATGAGGCTGACCCGCGTGCTGGTGCAGGCCAGATGATGGCCTCCGGTG
>Ga0182741_1001889_pt1 | contig 25651 bp, 14 predicted proteins | sample eDN5th37CBELigOP_FD_128874 | JGI IMG/M metagenome (GOLD analysis project Ga0182741, IMG submission 128874) | Enriched Organic Plus compost microbial communities from Emeryville, California, USA - eDNA 5th pass 37_C BE-Lig OP (version 2) (version 2) ... | reverse complement strand
GACAATAAGATCTGCACTTGATTCGGAAGCTGAGCAAGAGAGGAGTAGATTCGGTGCTACTGGCGAATTGCCTGAACGAAATGACGATAACTCCGTGCCTCCAACTTCTCGGATTGTTCGTATCTTGCGATTTGACTCGCGACCAGGGTCGAGAGGGCCTGATGATCAGTCAACCGGGCTCAACCTTGGTCCTTTCCCAGCTTCAGATGTGTATATAGCTTCTGGCGTTGTCCGTCAGTCCCCTCAGTCTGTTGAATAGTTGTCATTTCTGTACGTCGAGTAGCACTCCACGCAGCCGGAATTTTCAGATTTCGTGATTGTTCTCAGGTCGCCAGCGTCTTCCTCACGTGACCTTCCTGTCTCGGCTCTTCGCCAAATTCATTGGTTAAACTTACAAGTTCATTGTAAACTATACGTGACTTGTCTGTATTGTAACTCCCACATCGCATGCATAAATGTGTTATTAATCAAGTCTTCACTATCTATATATCATCCGATGTGTGGTCCCGCGTCGACGTGGTTGTCGCTGACTGCTTGTCTCCTGGTGCGGCAGTATTATGACGAGCATGACCAGCAACCTCATTCAACCAGGCAGCAAACGCCTCGGCATGATTGCGTTTGGCCTGTTTCTTATCAGAAAGCGCAAGTAGTCGGGTTTCAAGGGAAGCATCCAAGGGTCGTTCCTTCAATGGCTTATGGTTACCAAGCTCAAAGTAAGGGAAGTTCTGGACAGAAGGGTATTGAGCGAGTTCTTGGAGCGTAAGCTGAGTGCGACGCCCTGCTTGCTTGTAGCACAGATTGGGTTCTAGCTGTGCACATGTTGCTGCATATGCAACCAAGAGCGGGAAATCTTGTGGAACATATGGATGAAATGTTGGTGAAACGCGCCCCAAGAGTCGTCTTTGACGCTCCAGCTTGTACAGTTTGCCTTGCTTGTCCAGCTGCGCAACCATTGCTGTGATTGCAGATGAAGCACGGTTGCCAGGCATGTAGTAGCGGCGAGAGGATCCTTCATCATGTTCATCATCGTCAATTGCTTGCTGGGCCTCGTCAAGCGTATGTTCGATCTCGGTCATGGCATCCTCCGCTGATGTGCTGTTGGGATCCGTTGTTTGTTTTGCCGCCGCAAGCACGTCTGGGAAGCATTCGTATGTGTAAAGTGGACTTCGGCACATTCCGGGATGGGGCACCGTTTGAATGATCTCCAGCGGCCGAGCATGAGTTCGGCTGCCAATACTGCAGCTGCATCGCGGCTCACTGAGATCATCCTTTCGCTCAGTCGTCGAGTGGGCAGAGATGTCTCCGAGCCTCTTGCAACCAAACAAACTTCGCAAATATCTGCTATCAAGGGCATCAGGAACAACCAAAGGACGATCGTCATCAGGCTTTGCACCGACCTCTTCCTGCCCTTGCGGCTTAGCGTGACAGCAACTGGAGAAAGGAGCATACTGGGCCTTTTCCCAAGGGCCATAGGGAAGTGACCTCGCTGTTGGTATCAGGGAACGATACAGGCTCTCGAACAAGGCTGCATTAATTTCGTGTGTGCGCTGTGCCTCCTGGAGGGCGACCATTAGTCGTGGGAGAGCTTTTGTCGAAATTCTCCAACGAAGGTTGGGATAGAACGCATCCCAAAGCACAAGCGGAGTGTCTGGCGCCATCGTATAGTGAGGCTTGGATCGGAATCCATTTTCGACATCAAGCAGATCACGGACAATTTCAGGCTGTTCCAGTCCTCGACCTACCATGAATAGCACAGAAACTATGCAACGCACTTGGTGGTAGAGGAATGCCTCACCAACGAGGACAACCTCGCACAGAGAGTTTGGTGCTAGTTTTGCCGCCACGGTCTTGTTATCTGCGTCGTATTCAACAAATGGGCTCGGTGTAGTCACAGGTGCTGCAAGGGTTTGTGGTGTAGGCAGATACCTCAGAATTGCTGGCTCCGACTCCGTAGAAGAGAGTGTCCGATCTCCAGGATACAAAACAGGTTCTTTGCGTGACCATACGCGGTCATAGGTGTACACGGTCCCATTCAAAACGATCTCTTCTGCATGGGAAGTAGATGTAGCTGCGTCAGAAGTGATGGCTTTCATCTCTTGTGGATAGCAACCGGTCAGCACTGACTGCGTGAATACTGACGGGGAGTGATCTGATGTGCCCTGTAAGTCACGGCGATCCGAAGGCACAACAGCCGCAGCAAGAATGCGGCGATGGAAGTGCTTCAAGTTAACAATGTCCATCTTGCACAGATTACGGAAGTCGTGGTCACCCACAAGGTATTGCGCAGCCTTATTCATTGCCTCAATGTTCATGCCATCGGCGTAGAAGAAATACTTGTAGACGCGCGCATCGCAGCTGAATCGTGCGTTGAAGCCTAGCTCTACTGGTGCCCAAGCGAGCACACGAATGTCCTTCGGAAGCGTAGCGTTAAGAAGTCCAACGTAGTCAATTTCGAGACTGTCCAGATCCCACGATGTCAATTCGGGGTCATTGTGCTCGTCTGCTGAGGAGGTCTCGCTTGCCGCGGTAACAGATATGGAGTCGCGGCCAGTTCGGAGGACGAATCCACTCTCATCTTGTGCCTTCTGCAATTCCTCTTCGCTCGTATGGAATCCACCCATGCGTGAAAAGACAGTAGTCGCCTGAACTGCAGAGCACAGATTGCCTTGAGGAACCAAGCCTTTTACGCTGCGCTCCAGCTTTGCGATGGCTTCCGAGGATTTCGGAATCAATGCGTCAACAGACGGTAGCTTCGACTTGTTAGATCCTGACTTGACTTCTGCCTGAGAGTCCGAGGCCAACGACATCAAAAATTTGGTTGCGGCTGAGGAGAGCTCCCCTGCTGCCTGTGCAGCCTCCAACTCCCTCTTTAGCTCATTCGTGAATGGAAAATTCGATCTCACATCAAGCGCCAGGATCTGTGCACGAGCGCTGACACCACGATCAGTCCTGCCGCATCTACTATAGTTGCATACTTGCTGCAAAAGAGATAGCATTTCAGCCGAGTTCGCACTCGGGGAAAGATTAGCATCCTGTTGCTTTTTGTTCGCGGACGAGCAGGAGCCGGGTCTGAGCAAACTGGTGCCGGTCGAAGATGAGTTTGATGATGACGTGTCCGCGGTTGCCTCCTTTGGCTTGGGTTTCTCTGGGCGCTCGCGATAGCCTTGTTTGGCTTCCATTTGTGTCACATACTCTTGTTGCATTCGTCGTAGTGTTGCTGGATCTGGAACTAGGGAAGTCTTAACAAGTGCTTGAAATAAGCACGACTCCACGGTGTCCACGCCTTGAGTTTGGACTGCAAAACCGGCATACTTCTCACCCACATAAGCGACCTGCAATGCGATGTGTCGCTTCCGGACTTTGCTCCAATCTAGCCTCGAGCCCTTTTCTGCCTTGCGCTCGGCCTTAGTTTTCTTTGGTGGTTCGGCTCCAGCAGAAGTGTTGGATGAGCTTGGGCCGGTGGTACTTACTGTTCCCTCCCTGGTTGTCATCATAGAGCTTTCTTCCTCAGCCACCGTTGGTTCATCCGAAGACGTTTTGACGCGCTTAAATTCGTTTGCTGCTTCATCTTGAGTTGCGGGCGGTCTTTCCTCTCTACCGGCGGCAGGTGGGCCAGTGCGCTTATGGCCGCACTGTCCGACAAGGCTCCTTACTTCATCCACGCTTTTGCCGTACTCTATAATGTGTTAGAATTCACGTAGGATTCGTAAGTCGGTGGAGACGATGGATTGGACTTCTCGCAAGGTCCTCGCAGCTTTACCCAATCCGTGACTAGTATTCTGCAGAACAAACCAGTATTGAGCCGTCACAGTGCCACTATGGTATCTCGGCCGAATACATACCTTTCGCCAAGAGGAGAGTTCTGAGATCCTCCACAGACAGCGCCTCGAGCTCGCGGTACCGGCTCAGCAGGCTGGCGGTGTCCATTTCGTCCTCCATGCGGCACCACTTGGTGGATTTGCGCCGCGGGTCTAGATAAACGAAGGTTGAGCAGTACGTATAGTCTGATACAGTGATTTTTGTGGCGTACAAACAGCTTAGATGCGAGATATCGTGATCCTGGAAAAGTGCTTCATGGCCTCCACATCCTGTGGATAGACAGGGTGTTAGGGTAGGGGTGGCAGGTGGGTACTTGTAGCGTCAGTGTTATAGCCGAGGTGTATGCGGGCGGCTATCAGGCTCAAAGAGCCGACAACCCACCCCTGAGACGAGATATCCCACGCATGTCCGTTTCGTGGAAATCATTCCAACCGTGCAGTTTGCGTTAGTTTTTCAAATGTATTGGGTTTGTTCTGATTCATGACATACGTGAGTCTGACTTTCCAGCGGCGCTACAGTGTGAAGACGCTCTTTTCTTGCGCACGCGTCATACAGAAGAGCCCGGAACATGTGTGGTGCCTGATTCCGTCGAGATGGAAAACACGGAAAATGGGGCACACACGTCGAGCAGCTCGCTTCTCATCCGTGAAGTGATTCCCTTATTCCTATTTTAGATCGCACACTGCATGTCCGACACAGCTTCGGCCGATGCTACCTGGGTGCCCACAGACGAACATGTGTGTGGGGCTGTCGGGGGACATGTGTCTCAGATGGGAACGATTCAGGCGTGCTCCAGCGCCAGCCCCAACACTGGCAGCGATGGGATTGGATGTGCAGCATGTGAGTATGGTATTCTGCGAGAACGTATTACGTGCTCCTTACGGGAGCACGTGCTGCCCCACGACTTCCTGAGGCCGCGCTCGTACCACCGATGGCAGAACGAGCTCATGAGAAACAGGAGCTCCACTCGAAGGCATCAACTCAGCCGACCCGCACTGAGTAGCGTCTGCAATCACAAGGCTTTGAGCACTCAGGCCTCCGAAATTAATCCTGGTGATGAGAGCTTGGAAACTGATCAGAAGCAACCTGAAGAAACCATTTTGGAAGAAGACCGTTCGTCAAACGATGCCGGGAACTTGAAGATCGCACAGAGTGTGGCTGCCAACACGTTGAGCGGGCACGCCTCAGATGAACTGCACAGCGACCGCAGAGAAGGGGAAGAGAACACGAAGATGGACTATACAGTCAACCACAGCATTCAGCACTCACCAGGAAAGGTTGGTGACCACGACCCGGAGTGGAGTCCCCAGTGGAGTGATGACGAGAAGACCAATTCCTCCCTTCGTGCGCCATCAACTTTTTCTGCTGTGGATGAAGCTCCCTCTTCCCCTACAAAGGCTCAGCGCCCACGGCAAATTCCACAAACTCCTCAAAAGGAACAGGACTGTGAGAGCTACGATTCACTAACGCCACTGCCTCCACCTCCAGGCATGGTGTGGCTTCAGTCTCTCGGGTATGCACGCATACGCCTTGATGCTACTCCCGGTCAGACATTAAACCCGAAGCCTGTGTCTACTGCTCCACAAGGAATATCTCATGAGATCGATAAGGGGTCATCACTACGTATTCATGTTCGAAGCACGAGCCAAGATAGGACGAGTAACATTGGAAAGCCCCGAACTCCAATCAAGATATGCTCCCCGCATAGCGCATTGCCTGTGACGCTAAAGCTCAATGCGCTTTCGTCGACTACTGCTCAAGCGATTCAGCAAGGTCAGTCCTGTGATCACCTTCCACGGTCTCGGACGTCACAAACACAAGAGCTGGAGAAGCCTGTGAAACCACAGCCAACGTTGCACGAGGGAAAGACAGAATCCACTGGTAAGCCGTCAATTCTGCATAGATTGCTGTCCAAAATACCAGGACTCAATAAGAGCTCTCCGCGCACCATCGAGACTAGGTTGGAGCGCACTCTTCAAAACCGTAGAGTACCAACACTTGTCATTGAACCACGAGATGATGATGCGGAAAACAGCTCGCTCGCAAGCAATGATGACGTGACGTACACTCAACTCATGTCGGCCAGAAGTGCTTGGGCCATCGAACACAGCTTTGAGCCAAAAAGTCCTCGAGGACAACCGCTCCCAAAACCTGAGTGCAAGTTCTCTGGAACTGCTGGTGACACTCCTCAGGCGTATCAAAGCATCCGCAGGCTTCAGGATGGCTTCTCAGATCCCGCAGGGTCTGAAAGAAACGCCAGCTCCCCTTCTCGAATCAGCGTCCGCGACATCCTCGGCACGATTGCTGACTATGAGACGAACACAAGAACGAGATCGGAGCTCATCGTCGAGTTCTCAGGCTCCGAAGCCTCCATCACACCCACACATAGCATCGGACTCAATTTTAGCATGGGCTTCCCTTCTCGACCCAACTCGACAAGGTCGTGCACAAACGCCGCGATCGATGGCTCAACACCAGGGGGCACAGACACACGTGAACCAAGAAAGAGTGACTCTCGCGCAGATCTCTCGTACAGACTGCGCCCAGAGCAACTATCAACTGGTGAGTTCCGGTCCAGCCGGATCCGTGGCCATGGCATGTTAGTCGCCTCACCTCATGCGAATTCAGCGGCCTCCCAGCCCCGAAAGGAGGATAGTGTCTTGACGGGAACTTACGCCCTCTCCCAATCGCAGTCCCCAACAGAGGATCTTATGGGTCTGCTCGCGCTAGCTCCCTCGCCTCGGATGTCAGCCCCATCTGAGGAGTGATTGACATGTTGTTTCAGTCCACTTCAAGGTCAAATGACTCCACCCTCAACTCGAGCGATGTAGCAGAACTCTTCAATAGCAGAACCACCTATGCTCGTCCTTGGAGATAGGTCCGAAAGTGTCTTGTTATTGACGAGCAATCGTCTCACCATCGAGTGTATTGATTGATTTATTGCGCGTGTTTCTGCGAGTGTAAGCGCGACAGCACTTCATACTGTGCATAAGTTTGTGCAACGTCGTTGTCAGTGACTCCAAATGCGCCTTTACCTGCTTTTCCCTAACCATCGACTTGATCAGGTCGGCTGCTGGTCATGTTTTGATTTGAATACAAACAAAGGTTCGGGAGTTCGGTAGAGCCCTCCTGCACTCCGGATCTGACTTGGATTCCTGGGTAGCATTGTCAGGGAGTCTTCCCTGAGCGCTCCATCTCACCCACCCACGAGTTGACACACCTGAGCCTACGTTTAGACTCACCACGATCGAGTGGCCGCAAGCTGAGGAATATAACCGGCGGCTAGCGCGGGCCCACAACTGTAACGCCTAAGGAACATTGACGCCGCCTCTGGTATCGCCTCCAGGCGTCGCAAGAACGCGATGAAGTTGAGAACCACAGACAAGCCGATTTTTCAAATCCAGCCCTGGCACATAGTGTGTTCCGCAGGAAATCAACTGAACCACCGCGTGGGCTGAAATGGGCCAAGAAGGATGCATAGGGCACGCTAGGTCCAGCGCGAGGCCAAACTGGCACGAGTGAAGCCCACGCGCGTGTGATGTACGAAGGGCAATTGTGGACCACAATCCAATTTTGGCTCAGTCGGAAACGCAATTGTGGTCAGAGGTATTTCAAGTTATATCTCGCGTGCTGCACAGTGGATTGTTCTGAAAGGTGTCAACGAGACCAGATGAGGCCTGGTATCACTCAGCACCGCATCAAACTCCCCGATACACATGACCACTCCGCCGCTACAGCCTCCCGAACCGCGTTTTCAGCCGCCTCCAAAAAATCCTACCCGACACGAGAAATTGCGCAATTTGGAAAATTGTTGGCCGAGGCGAGAAAAAGCGCGGTAAAAACGCAAACATTGCATTGCAAAAAACCTGCTTCGCGTGGTATAACGCTTGGGTCTGACGCTATACCCAGGTCAGGTACACGCTGAGGCATTGACTCGTAGTATTGTTCGTACCCGAAACATCCGGAATATACCGATAAATCGTCTTTTTAGGCGAGTCGGTAACGAACAATTCGAGTGAGCGACTCAGGCACGCACCCCAGTTTAGCCGCATCCGGCTAGAATTCAAACCCACACCCGACCCGCCCGAGTGAGACACCGGAGGAGAGGCGAGGACGCAATTGTGCGCAGGCTGTCTTGGGTGGTGTTTGAGTGGCTTGGCGTGAGTGTGCGAGTTTCGGATGTTATTCGTTGCATGGATCAAGTTGTTTTGACGCGTCTCACATGGATTATGCTCTTCTCACCTACTCGTATTGTATTGTAATCTACTCTAGCCCAAATCCGCCGCACCTGGATGGAAAACTCATCATGCTGCCACACTGACACCAAGCTCAACGACGCCGTCGCCATTCGCGTCGCCCCCTCCGCTGCCGCTGTGCCGCTGTCGAAGGAGGCTATCGAGGCGAACATGGCTCAAACCGTTGAGAAGAACAAGGTTACGATCACAAAGGGGAACACGACGCTGCGCCAGTTCGTGGAGGACAATCGTCTTTCGATCAATGAGGGACGTCCTTTCCACGTCATGGACTTGCGTACCGTGGAACAGCGTTACGCCAAGTGGACGCACTACCTGCCCCGTGCTGATGTCTTTTATGCGATGAAGTGCAACACCGATCCCGTGTTGCTTCAGACGCTGTTTGCGCACGGTGCAGGTTTCGATTGCGCCTCACGTCGTGAGATCGAACTTGCTCTGGGTCTTGGGTGCAAGCCGGAACGCATCATCTTTGCTAATCCAGCTAAGCTTACTTCTGATATTGAATTTGCCGCAAGCGTGGGTATTACCAAGATGACCTTTGATAGCGAGGATGAGTTGTATAAGATTGCTGCAGCTTATCAGCGCTGTGGTGCTGGGCTTGTACCTGAACCCGTGATTCGTATTATTACGGATGACTCGATGTCAGTGTGCAAGTTTTCTGCCAAGTTCGGTGCCGACATTGATGACTGCCAACATCTCTTGACTGTGGCAGCCAAGTTGAAGCTCCCCGTTGTGGGTGTTAGCTTCCACGTCGGTAGTGGATGCGCCAATATCTATTCCTTCACGAAGGCGATCCGTGATGCTCGTCGTGTCTTCGACGAAGGTCTTCAGATTGGTCATCCCATGCATTTGCTAGATTTGGGTGGTGGTTGGCCTGGTGATGACCATGGTGTCATCCAGTTCTCCGCCATTGCAAATGCCATTCGTCCTTTGATGAATGAGCTCTTCCCCGCTACTGCGGCTAATGCCAAGCCAGTTATTGCCCCTTTGACTGGCAGGGCAATTCCACCTATTCACATCATCGCTGAGCCTGGCCGATACTTTGCGCACGCATGCATGACGTTCGCAACTCCTATCATCTCGCGCCGATGCAATCTCAAGCTACCTTCTTGGACTACCAAGCAGGGCGAGGCCAATGGTCAGCCTCAGGTGCTCTACTACGTCGGTGATGGTGTTTATGGTGCATTTAACAACATCCTCTACGACCACTATCATCCGAACGTTCGCGCCTATTTCACCAACCCAGAGAAGCAGGCCGTGTATTCTGCAGCCTGCGAGCGCTACCAGCAGCTTCTTCAGATCAATGAGGCTGAGCGTACTGCGGAACAGGAGAAGGAGCTTGCTGATGTCAAGCAGGTGATGGGTCACGTCCGTGCTAAGGTCTTTGGACCCACCTGCGATGGTTTGGATACCATCTTTGACCAGGTGCCTTTGCCCATGCTTGAGCTGAATGATTGGCTCATGTTTGAGAACATGGGTGCTTATACCATTGCAGCACAGTCTTCATTCAATGGTATTCCTCGCCCTAATGTTTTCTACATCCGCACCGCAAAGGAGGTCCACGACTTCACCTTCACTCCTCTTCCGGAAACCGTTTCTCAGGAGGAGGAAGTTGCAAGCAAGCCTTCTGCAACGCGCATCTCCACCATCCTCGATCTGGAGCCCGCATCTGCCGACCTCGGAGTTGCAGACTATGTTGTTGACAATCCGGAGCCAGTGCTTTACGAAGAGCCTGTGGGTGAGATTACGTTGTAAACCATCACATCACATCCTCTTCTGTCAACGCTCGGCTTCGTAGATCGGCTATGCACTACACACTGCGTGTGGTGTGATTCGTACACAGCACCAAGTCACTTTATTTTACCTCCACAGGTCTCTTTCTTTCGTCTCAGGATTGCACCATTTCTCCTGGCTTCAAGCATGGATAACAAAACAAATCTGCGCTCGCTCCACAAAAACTCAAGGGAAACATCTTTACGTCCGAACCTTATCCTGGAGGAGAGAAACCAAAACATTGCGCTGTCCTTCTATTTTTTCCGTTCGTTTGCTATCAGTGGCTGTTGTAGAACCAAGCCATAGTTTATCCTAAATACGTTTCCTGAGACAGATTCCTATTCTTTGATTGCCCGATTTGATTGCCGACAGTACCCAATAGAGGTACAAACCATAAACTTGGCAACCCCATCTATTCGCTTCATCCCTTTTTTGTTTTTTCTTGGCTAGTTCCGCAGCTTGATCTGATGCATTCACAAAATCCTCGCTAACAGAAACGATTCTGCGAAGAGTCGGACATTAGCAGAGGTTTAGTCTTTACGTAATTGCTGGAGTAGTTGATCCCGGTGCTCGTGCAGCTCTTGACTAAGATGTTTCATCGCGCGACGGCGAATGCGTTGCACTTCTTCAATCGAATCAATAAACTGCTGCGACTGCTTTCGAATGGCTTCGGCAGCCCGCCCAACAAGCTCGTGTGAGTCAGCGACCATCCGTCGCATCGCCTGCTGTCCAGCCAGCAGCTGAGCAATTCCAGATTCTGCTAGTTGAGTCGCTTCCTCCAGCACGCCGATTCCCAACACTTGAGATGTCTGCTCTTGAAGAGCCTTCAGCTCGAACTTGGCGTTCTCTAAAAGACTGGCAATGCCCTCCTCCATGCCCTGCTCCATCCGTGTACTCCAACGACGAAGCATATCACGCCGCTTCGTTGCTGCTTGTTGGAACAGAGCCTCCAAACTCGATGCAGGGAGATCGAAGTCTCCAAATTCGGATTCTGATGCCGTGTCTTCGGCGAAGGTTGATGATGCTTGACCACCGGTGGGATCTGCGTGACCGAATTGAATTCGCTTGCGTCCACCAAATGGGCTCACATCACCGCTTGACTCTTCCTCTTCCGTAGTGGCGGGCCTGCCGCGTCGTTGCCCTAGACCACCACTTTTCTTCTCGGTCGTGTCTTCATCTCTTGCAAGTGTACGGCTCCACGGGATATCGAATGCCGAGATGGGTGGTAGTCCCTCCTCGTATGATTGTCCTCCTTCGCTGCTGACATCAGATTCATCCTCACTAGCATTTCTCAATTTCGGAACTTGAGCAAAAACAGGTTTGGCCGCGGACCTTGAAGGCGTATGTGAGTCATCACGACCGAAGCGCAGTGCAGGGTACGTAGTTTCTGTTTCTCGATATGCATACGATTCCTCTGCAGTATCAGGCTGACGTTGGATACGGAAGGAACTCGTGTCTTGCTCGATCGATGCAGGTTGGCGAGCTTTCATGGTAGTCGCTCCTGTCAAAATCTGGCCCAAAGGCACTCGCGTGAGAGCTTTGCTACTTTTCTCCTTGTCATTGCGCTCCCTCTTACTCTGAGTCTTGGAGGGCTTCTGCGCCCTCTCGATGACTGGCTGCTCTTGCTGTGGCGGTGCTGGAGGAGCTTGAGTCGGCACTGACAAGGCAGCTGAAGACCCATTGCGCCTTCGTTTTGAACGGATAGCCATGGCTGTAGTCGTGCTTGCAGAGGACAAAGCGCCGCCTGCGACTGAAGCCTGAACAATAGCAGCTGCTTGAACGCCCGAGGCCACTGGATGCCTCTCAGTCATTCCGGGAGACTCAGTCGTGCTACTCGGACGAATTGGTGGGGAACGCAACACACTGTCAGACATTGGAGTCATTGCACCAGTTTGGAGTGCAGCAGGTGAAGTCGTGGACCACTTACGACGTTGGGCAGTGGAAGATATTGAAAGCGGCCCTCCTTCACCCGGCTCTGGCATTTCCTGAGATGATGAGGAACTTGAACTCGGCGACCCAGTTTGCCGATGGCGCACGCTACGGCGGCGTGATCGCAGTTGCTTCGGCGATCGGGAGATGCGCGTTGGCTCGGGCGATTCAGAGACATCACCCATTTGGTCATCGCCAGCGTTGGACTCGGCCTCAACGTCAGCATCCTGACTCACAGAATTGGCAGCGTGAATTGCTTCAAGAACTCGCATTGAATCAACTGCCCTATCCGTATCTCTCATGGCTGTAGCCGAGGTTGATGTAGATGACGAAGAAGATGAAGTCGATCCAGATGTCGCTTCCCCTGAGGGTTGGGCTGAGGAGAGTGTTGTCGTCAAAAGAGAATCTCCTGATGCAAACAGTTCAATCGTCTCTTCAACTGCGCGAGCGAGCTCTTCAATCCCAAGACCCATCAATTTCTCCATCGTCGCATGGCTCAACTTCCGTCGTGGTTTCAACCGACCAGCACTCAGGCTGCTGAGTCTCCCTGCTTCTGCCTGGGAGATCGCTCCATGTAGCTCTCGATAGCTATCAGGCGCTACTTCTTCAATGGTTTCCTCTGCGTGATCGATATTCGGAGATCTTACGAGACCTCTTGATTGACTGTAAGGATACATAGGTTGGCTGAACTCGGCTTGAGTAAAGCTTTGACTCATTGTCATGCCGCCCTCACCAGGAGAACTAAGGGATTGAGGATCTCCCCGATACAAAGCAACTGTAGAGCGTCTCGCTTCTAGTACTCTCTTAATATGCGCCAAGCACTCCTCCATCTTATCCACTGAGAGAAAGAGAAGGCGAAGTGATCGATTAAAATGAAGCGCAGTCGACGGGTCTTCCTCTGCATCGTTGTGCTCCTTTGCTCGCAGCTCCGTGACTAGGAAGCTCGACGATTTTACTTCGGAGCCACGGTTCTCATCTGGAATGAATGAGCAGCGACCAACTAGAGTCAGAACACCGACAGTTGCGTAGCTTGAGCCCTGGTACTCGAGTGACACGACGTCAGTGATGACTGAATCGAGGAATTCTGCCAAAGGGACTCCATACAATCGCGTGAGCTCACCACCTCCGCCACAGAACACCAACGAACTGGATGCACCGATTTGGATCTCGACCGGGGCTGCATCAGGTACCGCGAGTAGATTGGACTTGTCTTCAATGACATCCTCAGGTCTATAGCTCGCATGTTTGCGACGAGGAAAGGCAACAGCGACGAAGGGCTCTGGATACCGGGGGACAGGACTGTCATCTGAAGCCCTCGACGATGGATCGAGATGGCCTGTTAACATATCGGTCATCGAATACGAACTTGGAGCAATGTTGTGCGCATTCTTTGTGAACCAGACCCGCAAGCATTCAAACTGTCGGACTTGGCTCCTGTCAGTTGTGTTGAGGATCGAAAGCAAGGCACGAACTCTTCCGAGTCTTTCGTCTGCGGGATTTTGTTCAAGACCTTCACGTTCCATCCGTCTTTGGCCGGCCACCTCCACTGCGCGCTGCGATAGGCTCTCTGCACGTTCAGCCAGAGTGGTGGAGTCAAGCCCGTCGAATGGAATTTCCGAGTCTAGACTAAGAAGCTGCATTAGAAGCCTGGCTAAAGGCCTGACGGTGGTCTGCTTTCCTTCATTCTTGCTTTGGCGTAGCCGTCTTGGGTTTGCGGGCGCTTTGCCACTTGCGAACAAATCACTGGCCTTGTCGCGAAGCCAATGTGCCCAGCAGTTGATAGCTGATCGAGGTAGGAGCTCAATTGTCTCTTCAATGTTACGCAGCCGAAGCTCTTGGGCAGCTGCTAGCACTGCTTCAACGATCTTGGCAGACTCTGCCTCGCTCACCTGAGATAGTCCAGTTGATTCCTGATCGGAATCGCTGTGACCACCAAGACCAAGCCTCAGTGCGGCCTCGAGGGTCATCAAAAGTGCTTCGAGTACAGAGCCTTGGATTGTATAGTCTCCACTGCGGGCAACGAATGAGGCGAGCATCCTAGACTCCTCAAGTGTCGTTCCCAATACATGAGCGAGATCTGTGGAGTGCCCAACAGTTGGAGACGCCAGAGTCGAGGCACACTGAAACACAGCCTCTGCAAGCTTACGCATCGTTTTGTGAGCCAGAATACAATCTCTTACCTCGATGCTTTCGATGCTGAACTCAGAACTTGAGCTTATATCACGAAGCGTTCGCAGCACCCGAGGTAAGTACAGACTAATCTGCAAGATCGGGTCCTGGTGTTGTAAGACTAGTGGATTTTGAATAAGCTCATCAAAGACGTCGACCAGCGAACAGAGGACTTCCTGCGACCTAATGAGCATGTCATCTGCACTGGGCTTTGTGGAAGCGTCGTCCTGGTCAACGTCTGTCTTGCTTGCCTTAGTTCCTCTTTTGCCTTTCTTCTTGCCCTTCTGTTTTGATTCAGCTTCAGCTGCGGATTGTGTCTTGGTCAGCTCTTTTGTGAGATCCAGCATGCGTGTGAGACTAAACCTATCCCAGAGTCGCGCGAGGGCATACACGAAGAAAGCTCGGGGTGTCGCCAGTGTGTGACCACCCACGAGAGTTTCAAAGGCCATATAAACTTCAATGGGATCGTCATAATTTTCAATGAATTGGAGTGACCGCAGTCGTGTTGGGTCGCCTGCTTCGATGAGCTGTTCCAGCAGTTCCGGCTGGGGCTCGGTGATCTCTCTTGCCAGCACCGCCAGGCCGGGAGCGGCTTCGGCGGCAATCGGGTTGGGCTCCGAACCAATGAACTTGAGCTAAATGGGTGTATAGAACGCATCAAGCGTGGAAGTGCAATGAGAGACGTTAAGGATAGGTTGTTTGCCCGGACACAGATTAATCTATACCCACATGTACGCACTGATACACTTATTCAAGCTTGATCTTCCCGGGAATGTCCACGTCCATTGAGACGAATAGGGAGCGTATTTGGGGCGAATGAGAACAAAATGTAGGCGAATATGTCAGAGCACAACTTGAAAGCCATTCCTATGAGACATATGACTTACGATCTGGGTGATGAGGTCTAGAATCGGCGCCGGAGAGAGCGCGGTGGCGAGCTGGACATCCTCCCCAAGCTTGAGCAGTTCAGCCGCGATAGGAATAAGCAGCGATGGGATCTCGCGATGAACTACAGTGCGGAAGTTCTGCTGAAGAACCCCTTCCAGAGTGTCGATCTCCATGGCTGAGTCGCGGCGATGGATCTGTCCAAAAACGTGTTGGAGTGACTGGGGTGAGTCAACTTGAAGACCGAGAGCCATGTGTTCTGTGGTTTATCTAGGGATCCCGAGACTGATTGGGGAATCTTTGAAATACTATATACACTCAACAGCGGGTAAAGCTGTTTTCATTACAGCTCCTCGCACTTCACGACGGAAGACCCCACAAAATCGCGCTGAAAAGACTCACACACAGGGATGACTTGGAACCTTTGACTGAGGTCACCGGTTCGAATTCAAATTTGAATTTTATTTTAACCTTATGCGGTTAACTGGCGCATCTGGGTGGCTGCCGCTGCGGTTGCCTGTGGTCTCTAGCATGCTAGCCGAATGCAAATGCGGGATGACAACCAAAAATAAAAGTGAGGCTTTACTCTACTTCTGATGCTAGAAGTAGGATACCATGACGAGGCCCAAGTATCAATAACAAGTGTGCCTTGACCACTGACAATGAGAAGTGTGGCTTGGCATGAAGAAATTTCAGGGCTCGATCAAGACTGCTTTCATAATAACAGAGTGGATAAGACATAAAATGGGTCAGAACGAGCCAGGTCCTTGGGAATATGAAGCCTGCCTAGGGTGGCTCAAGCTAATTTAAAACGAACTGGGTCGGTTTGAAGCGCAAGGTGAACCGAAGTACATTGGAGTGAGTACTGGCACAGAAGGGCATGAACCGGGGATTAATAATGAGCTAGGTGTTAACATTACAACATAAGGGTTGGACAGATCGGGAGGAACATGAAGAGACTGGGAGATTACGAAGTGCAGATCATGACAATGGGACAGCGCAGAGAGGAGACTGGGGTTTAGCAAGGGAGTAGATGAACTTAATAACACGGAGAGTAAAGACAAAGAAGAAAGAGGCGCCAAGGCTAGGCAGATCAAGGCAGCGGCTACTTTCAGGCTAAGATCAGAAGAATATGCTGCGATAAAACAAAAAGAACATGGAAGTTATTAACAAATATAGCGCTTGTGGTGGCATACAAAAACCATACGAAGCTAGTGGGGGATATCGTGCAAGAGCCTTGTAGTAAAAGTGCAAATGCCGAGCAGAAACATAAGTGTAACATTAGATCAAGTTCAGCAATCAATTCCCAAGTTGGAACTAGGCTGTACTTTCCTGTGAAGATGTCATCGTTAGCTGATAACGGAAGTCCTGATATGGGAATCGGAGCGGCTAACGATAAGCTAAGGGTAGAGAAGCGTGGGTTGCTCAGATCTAATTATGCGTCTAAATGTGTGATGCCTTGATTGCGTTCGGTAACGTCCTGTAAGAACTTCTTAACTTGTGGTACTTTCATAACAACATCAGGCGGAATGGCGAGTAAGAGAGCGTTTGCGTTGCGGACCGAATCGTGGATTATGCTGAATGTAGTACGGGCGATGAGTAAGTAATAGATCACACAAATCGCCACCCAACATCCGAACCAGATTTGGCAAAAGCGCATAAAACTTGCGTTGAGCTCATGGACGCTTTGGCCATACAAGGTTGTGGAGTAGACTAGCGCTGGCTCTAGATACATTCTGGCTAGCGTATGCATATCAAGCATGTACTCCTTCACTGATTCGAACTTTACTGTGCCCACAGGCTCGAGGCCTGGAACGCCAGCATTAATATTCAAACTTCCAGCGAGTAATCCGTGGAATTGCTTGCCGATAAGCACCAGGTGCCGTTGTAAGTGCATTCTTCATGACCATGTACGCCGAAGGCTCGTTTTCAGAGTCGTACTTTCAGATAGGAAGGGTGAGCATGGCTGCTGCCGCATTGATATATGCCTGGGAATATTCCTTCAGATTATACAACCGTGTGTCGGGTTGTCCGTTGGTTAGCACATGGAATACAATCGACGGCTTCAAAAAGAACTCTCTTCCTTCTTGTGTTGCGAGACGCTCATCATACAGACTCGCATCAAGCTCTCGGAACTGTACGATGGCATTTCGCATGGTCGTAATGACGTCAATTTGATAGTCGGCGTCGTAGAATTCAAGGCGTACCAGTTCGAGGGCGTTTGTAAAGGTCAGAATGGGCATGGAAAGCAGACGACGATGGCAGGCGCTGACGAGGTACTCAGTGACAGTCTCATTGTCATGAATTGAGTTCATTGTCAGCACGAACATGGCAATGATCACAGCTAAGATCGATGTCACACCGATCATCACTAGGCCGTGCATTCTGCCCACGATTGTTTTGTTGTGTTTGTTCTGCTCACGGATGAAATGAAGGATGTGTCGATTGCCTAGCATCTTCGTATCAGCATCGGTAATTGAGCTCGAACCCCCTGAAGAACCCGATAAGAGACTATCACTCTTCGTTTTAACTGACTGATTGTCTGGATCGCTTCGACTGCTCAAGAGAAGATGCGACTCGGGATTGGTCATTTCGCTACGCTGGTCTGCTCTATCGGTCGAGTTGGTCTTCTTCCCCGGTTGAAGCATTGCTTTCGCGTCAAGCAGGCTCAGGGCACTTGCTGCGATGCGTTGCTGAGCCTTACTCATATGGATGTTCGTCGTCAGAGCACTGGTCGTTGCTGGCGAGCCCAGTGCTCGAGCTACACCGTTGAGTGATGGGTCCTGGCCAAGGTCTGTCTCCTCGTCACTACTGTAAGCGCCCTCGGAAGCCACGGTGTCTAAGTTCTTGGGCTTGGAGTGGGTGGGTTGGGTGAAGGTTGGGGTTCCAGCAGCGGAGATCGTCCTGCCTGGTGCAGGCACGGAACGAACACTGATGGTAGAACCCAGTGGGCCCAAGATCTTTCGACTGGACTGAGACGTCTTATCCTTATGGATCGCAATGAATCTGGACTGGTAGTTGTTGCTTGGACTCATTATGAAACTGTGATCTTCTTCATCTGCAATGGGTTCGTCAGGGTGAGTAGTACTAGGAGGAGGCGGGATGACCTTAAAATGCGTCGCAGTAGGAGGTTGACTCTGGTTAGAATAGTCTTCTACGAAACGTGCTGAAACCGTACTTCCTTCCGTGGCGTTAAAGTCATTGGGATCCACCTCCTTGCCGTCCTCGGCGAGGGTCCTGAGGATGACCCAGCCGTTTGTAGTCAACTTGAGTGAGACATTATCTTCGGGGCGTCGCCATCTCCAAGATGTAGTGGTTTCGAAAACAGTGTCAACGTCTTGCAAAAGGATACCCTGCCCATTGCGCTCAAATTCCGTAAAGCCGATGACGTTTGCATTGCTGAGAAGGTGTTCTCGCTCGATTTTGCGTGAGATTCGGCAGATCGAGATGTAGACGTCCTGGACTTGCATGGTGTACATCCAGATGCGAACAAGAGATAATCGTCCGTCACCAAAGTTTCGTGCAGGCAAGATCAAACCTTGGGGTTGATTGGCGCATTCCAGAAAGAAATCTCTGCGTCTTCGCATTTTGCCGGTGGTTGCACGGTGAATCGAGAGATGTGGAAAGATGCCGGAGATGTGGACTTCCTTGCCCACAATCAGTTCGCGTGAGAAACCAAGCATAGAATAGAGATTTTGAGTGCAGTACGTCACGTGATCGCTCTCCTTGTCAAAGATGAGTTGCTCATCTTCGGTGATGAGAGGCTTGATCACACCCACCACACGGCTCATGGTCGCATCCACCCACCGCATATTGATGTCTGCTGTCACGAGGTAACCGCGCTTGTGAACAGCTAGTGCAACGCGTGTGGTATTGAGAATCTCGGAAGTGTTGCGACGCAAGAAAGTGGTAAGGATCTGGTCATGGACCGAGCTGATTGGTTCAGGGATAATAATGCTGACATTTCGGTTTAAGAGTTCGTTGGGGAGCGTGTAACCGGTAATGCGACGGAAGGCTGCGTTGGTGGATACAATCGATGCGAAGTTTTCGCGCTCGAGGCTGATGCTAAGCACAGCGTTGCGTTCGTCATAAATATCAAGGTTGGTGCGTTGAAGTGCAAACAGACGCAACTCGCAACTCGTACCGGCAGTAACATCAGATCGAGCTTCTTCGAGTTCGTCCGCACGATGAAGGAGCTGTGAAGACATTGAAACATCACCATTGAAATCAAGCACGAATCCACCAAAACTGCGCAGAGTAGAAACGGAGGCAGGGTTAATTTCAAGAAGGCGTTGATAGTTCGTCAACGCACTCATTGTTGAAACACGAGCGAGCGCGGCCAAGCGAATGAGGCGGTCAGTGTTAGGGGTCGCGCGAACCAAGTCGCTCCAGAACTCGAGCATCGCACGGGCCGCATTGCGTGCCGCAGCAGCAGCAGCCACAGTGCGTTCCTTGAACTCTGTGTAACTTTTAACCTGGGTATCCATGGAGCGAAGCAATGCTGACTCGACATCGGAGCGTGCCCGCATGAGGAAAAGGAAGAAAGCGACATCGGGAGCGGAGGCATTCTCACCTGCGGCAAACATTTCACGGTAGAACATTGGCTTGTTGTTGATGTAACAACTGTAGAACAGTGCAAGGTGAATATGAAGCCAGGGATCGGTGGGAAATCGGCGAGTACCAAGTTGATAAATCGCCTCAACATCTCGGTAGAGCTTCTCCCGGAGGTTTTGTTGCTCGGGAGTGACAACCACCCATGGTTTGTCGAGGCCCAGAGTGTGAAGGCCTTCGTACAAAGTTAGACGGGCTTTGAGGGAAACGAGGGATGGATACGTCAACATCAGGGTGCTGTACGAAATTACTTGATTGACGCGCGCTTGGACGGCCAGTATGGAGATCAAGAGAAGAACAGGCCACATGCTGTACAAGGTTAGAAGCGAGCCGTAGTGATCAGAGAACTGAATGGAATTGATAATAATGCAGAGTGCCGTCCAAACGATCACCGCATTGCTCCAAACTGTCGCAACTTGGACGCTTCGGAAGTAGTGGGGAAGATGTCGCAGCTGATAGTACAAATTGACAGCACCAGCGGTGAGAAGTAACAGAGCTAATGGCCATCGTGCGTAGTTGAACTGGACAAATGTGACGAAGAAACAGATACATAGAACGCGGAAGAAGAGATTCAGGGCAAGACCTCGGCCATTTGCGCCTGCAAAAGCGCTAATGCGATCACCCAAGTCGACGCGCTGATTTGGATTCAACTCAACCCAGCACATAGCCATGTGAATCGAGGCGAACGCAAAGGTCACTCCGCAAATCACCGAGATTGCGGTGTAGACCTTGGTCACAGGCTCGTGGCACATGACGTCAAAGAAGGCATGCTTTGCATTAGAGTCCTGCCAGTTCCCGATGCAGCCAAACACCATTTTCGAGTGAGCAAGGAGAACCGGAATGAAAGTGGGGCGCAACGCGACTGCGACGAGGAATCTGTAGAGAGAAATAGGCCAACGCCATCGGAGATAGCGCTGTGCCGCGACACTAAGAAAGGCGCAGAGATAAAGCAAGCAACTCAGTGAAATAGCTGCGTGATAACCTCTGATGTTCAAACTCAGGAAGTCCGCAGCGTACTTGGTCATATGCGCAAACCAAGTGGACCAGGTCCGTTCCAGTCGAACAAATCGCTTGCGAGGAACCCAAAGTAGGACCACTGGATTGTGTCAACTAGGATGATCCAGAGTGCAGTGTAGACGGAGATCGAGGTGTCTCCATGCATAGCATAGAGAATCCAATTGAGGTTGTCACGCATGTTCTTATATTGGCGTTCAAAGAACGCCGTACAAGACACATTGTGGTTCAGTGCTGTATTCTACACGGTCCGATTGCGCGAACAACGATACGGGTGAACTCACTCGGATGCGCCTTGATCAACTAACACCATCTCTAGTACCAAGCCCGATCCGCGGGATGAACCTCGGCCAAGACAAGTCAAACGAGGACTCCAGCGCACTTGTGAGAAGTCCCAATTTGATTTTTGAAAATCCGAATTCCGAACTGATTCCGGTCCGGCGGGCCCGTCACGCGCCTTTCCGCGGCGATTTGGAGGTCTGCACCGATCAGTGTTGGCGTGATGCTGGGTGCGTTCGATGCGTTCTTGCGTGCCCTACCGCTGGGCAAGAGGTGGGGACGGTTCAGTTCGGAGGTCTCGGTGAATATACCCGAATACCGCAGAAAAGCTTGTTCGGAGGGTTATTTTATGGTCTTTAACGCGTTTTGCCAAAAGCCCCAGAGATGTAATGCAGCAACTCGGTGGAGAAACGCATAACATCTCAGCACATGAAATATATCTCAAAACCACTGTGTATTAGTCTCCCAAAAGTCTCGCCAACCCAATGGCAATCCACCCGGAGGACTGCGGAGTGGTGGATGGAATTGCCCTCGACTCTCACTTGTGCGGAATTGTGACCAGGTGTACCCGCTCACAAGTGAGAACCGACGACCAGCTCGGACTTTACGAGGGTTTTGCGTGTGCGAGCGATTGCGGTTGCTCGGGCTCGTGGTGGGGCCGGTTTGCAACACTGTTGGGATTGCCATGGCTACGTTTCAGGGCACGGCCCATGGTCTGTGGGTGAATAACGATCGGGTTATCTGAGAAGGCCAGCAATACCACAGCGATTCGAAATCGAAGATCCCGATTTTGCCCAGTGCGAATGGCGTATCTCAGCCTGAGAGGACAGTCGGATGGATGTTCAGCGTTATGACTCCACACTGCAGGGTGGTCAAGTGTACGACCCCCTCGCAAGGGCTCCGGCCGGTGCGTTGATAGCGGCTGCAGGGAAAGTCTTTAGCCGGATCCGGCCAAGTACTGCATTGCACTTGTTACAACTTGACACAGCACTGTGAGAATGCTGCTACAGTGCTGTTGAGGCACTGCTAATGCGCTTGATGAGGACTGCAAAGAGCTATTTCAGTCGGATAGGGGGCTGAATCAAAGAATTCATCGAGAGGGTTGAGGGGGCTTACGCCTGTTGTCGTTAGATTGCTGGTTCCGACTTGCTGCGAGGGGGGTTGCTCGCGACACTGCTTGCTGAAGGATCATGAAGAATGAGCCATGTCAACTGATTGAGGCTCCGGGTAAGGTTCAGGGCTAGAGGTTTCTCCCTTGGAGGGCATTGCCGTAAAGAACAGTGCACACAAAGGCTACATGGTCATTCACAACAGACTCTGCTTTGCTGTGCGAGCTCATGTATCGAGGCGCGAGTATATGCAATGAGAAGCTGCTCGAGAGAACTCATTCCCCCAAGCTGTAAAGGGTCTCATCAAAGTCAGGACGCGATACGGCCAGCGGCTGGGGCGGATTTGTACTGAGACATTGCGAGTCTTGATATGAGGGCGACGGGACTGGGACAGTTGTCTACAGAATAGCAGCTCCAGCGTGGCAGCTCCATCATGGCAGCCAATATCATGAGCAATGTGACGAGATGATGTTATAATGGGCGGAACCTCAGAATTTATGGATAGATGAGAAACAAGTGTTGGTGCCATTCGTATCGATGAACGAGGAGCAGGAGGAACAGGAAGAGCAGGAGCGGGGACCAAAACGAAGAACCAGGTGTGGGCCCAGAGGCCGCAGCGGCACATCCCTGTGTACCACTCTTCTCCAACCATTCACGAGCCTTCTTGTGATCCTTCTTGACACCTTGGCCATCGTAGTCGCAACTACCGAGCCTAAACTGTGCAGCTGCGTTGCCTTGCTTGGCACTCTTGGAATACCACTCGACTGCCTTGGCGTAGTCTTTCTTAACACCTAGGCCAGTGTCATAGCACTTAGCGAGGTGGAACTGTGCATCTGCATCGCCTCGCTCAGCACTCTTCGAATACCATTTAACCGCCTCCTTACAGTCCTTATCAACACCTTGACCATTTTCGTAGCAAGTGCCGAGTTTGAATTGTGCAGCTGCGTTGCCTTGCTCAGCACTCTTTGTAAACCATTCGACAGCCATCTTGTAGTCCTGATTCACACCTTCCCCAATGTAGTAGCAATAGCCGAGATTGAACTGTGCATCTGAGTCACCTTGCTCGGCACTCTTCGAATACAATTCAAAGGCCTTCTTGTCATCCTTCTCGACGCCGTTGCCATTTTTGTAGCAATTCCCGAGAGCGTTCTGTGCATCTGCGTTGCCTTGCTCAGCACTCTTGGAATACCATTCAACGGCTTCCTTGTAGTCTTGATCGATGCCATGACCCTTAGAGTAGCAGTAGCCGAGCATGAACTGTGCAGCTGCATTACCTTGCCCTGCACTCTTGGAATACCATTCAGCCGCCTTCTTGTAGTCCTGAGCGACGCCTCGGCCATAGCTGTAGCAATTGCCGAGATTGTTCTGTGCGACTGCGTCGCCTTGCTCGGCGCTCCTCTCTAGCCATTCAACGGCTTTCTTGTGGTCCTGAGCGATACCATGGCCATAGTAGTAGCAATAGGCGAGATTGCTCTGTGCGGCTGGATTGCCTTGCTCAGCACTCTTTGAAAACCATTCAAAGGCCTTCTTGTGGTCCTGCGCGACATCACGACCATGGCAATAGCAATCGCCAAGATTGTTTTGTGCAGCTGCGTTGCCTTGCTCGGCACTCTTGGAATACAGTTCAAAGGCCTTCTTGTAGTCCTGATCAACGCCCCGCCCATCGTAATAGCAGTTACCGAGATTGAGCTGTGCCACTGCGTAGCCTTGCTTAGCACTCTTAGAATACCACTGGACGGCCTCATTGTAGTCTTTGTCGACGCCGTAGCCGTATCTGTAGCAATTGCCGAGGTTGTTCTGTGCATCTGCGTTGCCTTGCTCGGCACTCTTAGAAAACCATTCAAATGCCTTAGTGTAGTCTTTCCTGACGCCTTGGCCATGATAGTAGCAGTAACCGAGGCCGCATTGACTCCGACTGTCGCCCTCCTCAGCCCCCTTCGAGAATGCTTCATAAGCCTTAACATAGTCCTTCTTCACTCCTCGGCCTTCTAGATAACACTCACCGACATACCAGAACGCAGGCGCATACCCCGCTTCGACACACCGGCTGAAGCACTCGAAGGCAATGGCATGCGCTTTCTCGTTCTTGGCTTCGAAGTGTTCGATGCCCTTTCGGAAATCAGCCAAGACAGAGCCTTGGGTCGCAGCTTGTGCAGACCAACTCAGAGACTTGGTTACATCTTGCTCGACTCCATCACCCTCGAACATCGCCTCCGCAACATATGGCTGTGCTCCAAGGTTGCCTTGAGTTGTGGTGGACGCGAAGTGCTCCAATGGCTGAGTTGGGCTGGGTGGCACGTCGAGGCTGACCTCCTTGACTTCCTCCATCCTGTTGGGCACAGGTCTGAGGCAAGTGGAGGCTGGGATGCGTTGCGACCTGTTAGATGGAAAGTTACAGTTGTACTCAGAGCTGACTCAGACCTAGAATGGAGAGGTTCACGAAGCCACGACGCCACGACGCCACGAAACCACAGTCTGAGCTAGGGATTCTGATGACCGACGACATGCACGAACTTTGGACGGATCTACGGGGGGATATAGTGAGTGACTGCCGCACAGACTCAAGGGACTGGATAGAGTCGAGCACTCTGACGGGGTAGAGTCCACTGGCATCCACATCCTTCATCGCCCCCGCTGCGAAAAGGCCATTGAGTGGATTCCTCGAGAGTTTCGAACGTAAGCTGAACGAATTTGGGGCGATAAACCGAATGATCCCGCGGGTGTAAGAGCAATTAACTCCGACGTTCCGGCGTACAACTGTCCCCCGTACCGCGTACACGGCAGATCTCTCGAGCGCTCTCACCTCACTCGCCTCATCAAGACTCGTTTCGAGGCACGCGTTCCAGTTTTGATGTCTTCCCCCAGTCGTATCAATCTGAGAGCCTGAGCCTGGCTTAGCCTGCGACAGCGTTAAGAATAAACAGCACAAAAATGTATGTCAAGCGAACGAATATCATGCTGTCGCAACACCTCAGGTTCGATCTATGTCCAACACTCCGTACGCGACAAGATATTCATTTCGTGCATGGGGAAGATCTTTGCTCTCAATTGGCGAAATGTTGCGAGTTGGTATTGTTCGAGATGTTAGTACTCTGCAATCAGACAGGTGCGTCATCCCAAAACCAAGGACCAAATGAGAGAGCTTTAGGAATAAGCGCCGCAGTGGTATTTCCTTGTGCTCTCTTGTGGTCCTACCTGACACCTTTATCATGGTAGCAATTGGCGAAGTTGAGCTGAGCAGTCTTGCAAAGTCTCAGACCATCCAGGCGAGCATCTAAATCCTTCGCATCAGCTGCCTTGAGGATTGTGTTCTATGTCCGCTGATACCATCCAGTGTGAGTCAGATGAGGATGTTGAGTGCATGACGACGCGGGGATGCCGGTGGTGTAGGTAATTCTGTGAGTTGGGTGTTTTAGCCGGATGCGGTTACAAAAAAAGGAGAAAAATGTGGAAAAATGTGGAAAAAATGTGGAAAAAATGTGGAAAAAATGTGGAAAAAATGGGTCGAAAACAAGAGTGCACCCCCCGAGGCTCGAACTGAGGTGAGGAGTGAGCGTGAGAGTGCGAGAGCAACAGCAAAAGCAACAGCAACAGCAACAGCAACAGCAACGGCAACAGCAACGGCAACAGCAACGGCAACAGCAGCAAAACAGAAGCGCATGCACCCACCCAGGCTCGAACTGAGGACCGCGTGCTTATTAGACACGTGCGCTACCGACTGCGCCATGGGTGCGAGCGAGCCCGGCAAGACACTAGCAACTCAGCCATGACACTCAGTGATTGATTGAAACATGAGACACTGAGTCACTG
>Ga0182741_1001883_pt1 | contig 25723 bp, 19 predicted proteins | sample eDN5th37CBELigOP_FD_128874 | JGI IMG/M metagenome (GOLD analysis project Ga0182741, IMG submission 128874) | Enriched Organic Plus compost microbial communities from Emeryville, California, USA - eDNA 5th pass 37_C BE-Lig OP (version 2) (version 2) ... | reverse complement strand
TCGAAGAAGCGTTAACGCCATGACCCGTGACATCAAGGACCTCATCGTCGCCCTGGATATCGGCACCAGCAAGGTGGTGGCCGTGGTCGCCGAAATCCTGCCGGAAGGACGCTTCGAAGTGCTGGGCCTGGGCCAGCACGAATCGCGCGGCATGCGCAAGGGCGTGGTCGTCAATATCGAGACCACCGTCAATTCGATCCAGCGCGCGCTCGAGGAAGCCGAGCTGATGGCCGACTGCAAGATCCGCGACGTCTACACCGGCATCGCGGGCAGCCATATCCGCAGCTTCAATTCCAGCGGCATGGTGGCGGTGAAAGACAAGGAAGTCACCGCGACCGACGTGGCGCGGGTGATCGAGACGGCCAAGGCCGTCAACATCCCGACCGACCAGCAGGTGCTGCACGTGCTGACGCAGGAATTCATCGTCGACGGCCAGGAAGACATCCGCGAGCCCATCGGCATGAGCGGCCTGCGCCTGGAAGTGCGCGTGCACATCGTGACCGGCGCCGTCAGCGCCGCGCAGAACATCGTCAAGTGCGTGCGCCGCTGCGGCCTGGAAGTGCAGGACCTGATCCTGCAGCCGCTGGCCTCCAGCCTGTCGTGCCTGACGGCCGACGAGAAAGAGCTGGGCGTGGTGCTGGTGGACATCGGCGGCGGCACGACCGACGTGGCCATTTTCACCGGCGGGGCGATTCGCCACACCGCCGTGTTGCCGATTGCCGGCGACCAGATCACCAACGACATCGCGGCCATGCTGCGCACGCCCACGCCGGACGCCGAGGAAATCAAGCTGCGCTACGGCGTGGCCAAGCAGGTGCTGGCGCGCCCGGACGAGACCGTCGAGGTGCCCGGGCTGGGCGACCGCGGCCCGCGCCAGGTCAAGCGCCAGGCCCTGGGCGCGGTGATCGAGCCGCGCGTCGAAGAACTGTTCTCGCTGGTGCAGCAGGTGGTGCGCGATTCCGGCTACGAAGACCTGCTGGCTTCGGGCGTGGTGCTGACCGGCGGCTCGGCGCAGCTGCCCGGCATGATCGAACTGGCCGAGGACGTGTTCCTGAAGCCGGTGCGGGTGGCCGTGCCCGAGTACGAGGGCAGCCTGTCCGACGTGATGCGCAACCCGCGCTTCTCGACCGTGATGGGCCTGTTGCTGGAAGCGCGCATGCAGCGTGTGCGCGGCCGCAAGGTGGCGGCCCAGACCGGCAGCTTCAAGACCCTGCTGGCGCGGATGAAGGAGTGGTTCATGAACTGATCAAGGGGACGGGCTGCGGCCTGTTCCCGGCACGTGCCGCCCGACCGGGCGGGGCGGGCCGAAGAGGGGAGACGTTTCAAACCCGTTGCGGACCCTGTGGCCGGCTTCGGCTTTGAGGCGATTCACAAAAGATAGGTTGTTGGGGAATTTTTGTGATTTGCATATCCAGACTTGTGAGGGAGTCATCATGATGAACTTTGAGATGCTTGAGAACAACACCAAAGGGACCGTTATCAAGGTCGTGGGTGTTGGCGGCGCCGGCGGCAACGCCGTCGCGCACATGATCCGCAGTGGCGTCAACGGCGTGGATTTCATCTGCGCCAACACCGACGCGCAGGCACTGGCGGCCACCAACGCACCGGTGCAGATCCGCCTGGGCCGCACCGGCCTGGGCGCAGGCGCCAAGCCCGAGCAGGGCCGCGCATCGGCCGAAACCGCGCGTGAAGAAATCCGTTCGGCCCTGAACGGCGCGCACATGGTGTTCATTACCGCCGGCATGGGCGGCGGCACCGGCACGGGCGCCGGCCCGGTCGTGGCCGAAGTGGCCAAGGAACTGGGCATCCTGACGGTCGGCGTGGTCACCAAGCCGTTCTCGTTCGAGGGCAACAAGCGCCTGAAGATGGCCGAAGACGGCATCAGCGAACTGGCCAAGCACGTGCATTCGCTCATCGTCGTGCTCAACGAGAACCTGTACGAGCTGATGGACGAGGACGCGACGCAGGAAGACTGCTTCAAGTCCGCCGACGACATCCTGCACAACGCTTGCGCGGGCATTGCCGAGATCATCAATGTCGAAGGCAATGTGAACGTCGACTTCGAGGACGTCAAGACGATCATGGGCGAGCAGGGCCAGGCCATGATGGGTACGGCCACCGCCGCCGGCGCGGACCGCGCCCGCGTGGCGGCCGAGCAGGCCATCGCGTGCCCGCTGCTGGAAGGCGTGGACCTGAACGGCGCGCGCGGCGTGCTGGTCAACATCACCGCCAGCCGCACGCTGAAGATGCGCGAAACGCGCGAAATCATGGAGACGATCCGCAGCTACGCTTCGGACGACGCCACCGTGATCTTCGGCACCGCCTACGACGAGTCCATGGGCGAGAACCTGCGCGTGACCGTGGTCGCCACCGGACTGGGCCGCAACGCCGCGCGTCCGCAACTGGTGCAGAACGCCGCCGAGGGCCTGCGCACCGGCACCGACAACCTGCCCCTGGGCGGGATGATGGGCCAGCAGGGCGACTACCGCAATCTGGACATGCCGTCGGTGATGCGCAACCCGCGCACGCAGGCGTCGGCCCAGGTGCGCGCCCTGGAAAGCTCGGGCATGGATCACTTCGATATCCCGGCGTTCCTGCGCAAGCAGGCGGACTGATGTAGCCGTACCGGGCCGGGGAACCGGCCCGACTCCCTCAGCGCCGGCCCGCCTTCCCCGGGCGGGCCGGACGCGGGGCGGCGCGTGCCCGGCCGCCCTTTAATGGGGACACGTTAACCGGCAGATGTTTCAGGCGCATGGCGCCGGGCGTCCTCCGAGGTTACAATAGGTACTTATGCCGGTGATTTCATTGGTATTTACCGGCACCGCACATCGCAAAGATCCCATGTTTCGACAGCGCAGCATCCAGAATCTCGTCCGCACCACCGGCGTAGGCGTCCACTCGGGCCGCCGGGTCGAGCTTACCCTGCGTCCTGCCGAAGCGAACACCGGCATCGTCTTTCACCGCGTCGACCTGCCGCAGGTCGTCGACCTGCCGGCGCAGGCCGCCGGCGTGGGCGACACCCGCATGGCCTCGGTGCTGCAGCAGGGCGACGTGCGCGTGTCCACGGTCGAACACCTGATGTCGGCGCTGGCCGGCCTGGGCATCGACAACCTGCACGTCGACCTGACCGCCGAAGAAGTCCCCATCATGGACGGCAGCGCGGCCACGTTCGTGTACCTGCTGCGTTCGGCCGGCATCGTCGAGCAGAACGCGCCCAAGCAATTCATCCGGGTGCTCAAGCCCGTGGAAATCCGCGAGGGCGAGGGCCGCAACCTGAAATGGGCGCGCCTGGAACCGCACGAAGGCTTCGCGCTGGCGTTTTCCATCGATTTTCGCCACCCGGCCATCGATTCCACGGCGAACTTCGCCGAAATCGATTTCGCCACCCATTCGTACGTGCGCGAGATCGCGCGGGCGCGCACCTTCGGTTTCGTCAACGAAGTCGAGGCCCTGCGCTCCATGGGCCTGGCCCGCGGCGGCAGCCTGGACAACGCCATCGTGATGGACGAATACCGGGTGCTCAACAGCGACGGCCTGCGCTACGACGACGAGTTCGTCAAGCACAAGATCCTGGATGCCATCGGCGACCTGTACCTGCTGGGCAAGCCCCTGGTGGCGCGCTACGTGGCCTGCAAGTCGGGCCACGGGCTGAACAACCAGCTGGCCCGCGCGTTGCTGGCGCAGCGCGACGCCTGGGAACTGGTTACCTACGAATCGCAGGCCGAGGCGCCCCAGGCCTTCCGCCACGAATGGAAGCTGGCCTGACGGCCGGCTAGCCGCGCTTGTGGTGGGCCAGCAGCCGGGCCACCGCATCGGCCAGGGGCCCTGGCCGCAATTTCCCGCTCAGTGTCTCGAAGGCCCCCAGGGCGACCGTGCCCAGGGGTTCGGTTTCCTTGGGCGGGCGGGGGGCCTTGGCGCCGGGTTTGGGCATTCCCGCTTGAACCCTGACCGCAATTTCGTTAAGGTTCCAGCCTTGGGTGTTGAGTGCTTGTGCGATCCGCGGAGCCAGCTGGCGCAGCTTGGCCGCGTGCGCGGCGCTCGGCACCGCCAGTTGCAGCCGTTGGCTTTCCAGCTTTGCCACCACGCACACGGCGCCCAGCGCCGGCGGCAGCACGGCGGCGACGGCGTGCTGTATCTGCAGGTGCGTGCGTGCCGTGGCCAATACGCCGGCGCCGCGCGCATCGTGACCCAGCCATCCCAGCGGAGTTTCGCCCCGCCGGCTGGCAGAAGAACGTGAGCGGTTTGAAGCAGGTCTGTTCATGCCGGCTCGATAACAGGATTACGTACCTTGAAAATCGTGATTATGCACGCCCGCGACGGGCAGCCCGGGCAGTATGCCCTGGGCGGCGCGCGCCTGGGGCTGGTGCTGGCCGCGCTATTGGCCACCGCGGCCCTGATCGGCGCCACCGTACAGCGCTACCTTACTCCAGTTGCCCCGCCGGCGTATTCGGTTGACTGGGCGGCCTATTCCCAGGATGTCCACCCCGAGCGCGATGCCTCGTTCCTGCGCGAGAACGTGGGCCTGCTGGCCGCCAAGGTGGGCGAATTGCAGGCCAAGATGATCGGCATCGACGGGCTGGGCCGGCGCGTGGCCCAGGTGGCGGGGGTGGCGTACACCGACCCGGAACTGGCCGCCGAGATCAACGCCCCGGCCCAGGCCGGGCAGGTCATGGACGACCTGTTCACCGACCGCCAGCCGCCTTCGCACGAATCGGCCGAAGAACTGGGCCGCCAGCTCGACGAGCTGCAGGCCCGCCTGGCGCAGCAGACCGACAACCTGCGCATGCTGGATGTGGCGCTGACGCGCCGCTCGGCCGACCAGGCGCGCCTGCCCTCGACGCCGCCCATCACCGAATACCCCTTCCTGAGCTCTTCCTACGGCTGGCGGCGCAACCCCGTCACCCATCGCTACGCCATGCACGAGGGGCTGGATTTCGCCGCCCCGTCGGGCACGCCCATCCTGGCGGCCTCGGGCGGCGTGGTGCTGGACGCCAGCTACCAGACGGGGTACGGCAACACGGTCGAGATCGACCACGGCGACGGCCTGATCACCCGCTATGCCCATGCTTCCAAGCTGCTGGTCAAGCCGGGCGACCTGGTCGGCCGCGGCCAGGAAATCGCGCGGGTGGGTTCCACCGGGCGCTCCACCGGCCCGCACTTGCATTTCGAGGTGCGGCTGGCCGGCCAGCCGCTGGATCCCCGCCTGTTCCTGCAGTCGCCCCAGGCGCGCCCGCCCGTGGTGGCGCAGGTCCACGACGCGGTCGCCGGGCAGGCCGTGACCCGCTGAAGCCGCCTTCGTCCGGTTATTGCGGCTCGCCGGGCCGCTGCCGCTCAGGTGCGTTAAACTCGATTGTTTCCCAGCGGTATTGACCGCTCAACCAAATAACAATCCGCCCCGGGCGGAGCCCGGCCCCACGGGGGCGGGGCGCCGCCGGCGCCGCCACCGACACGCATGGTTTCTCTGCTCAAAAAACTCATAGGCAGCCGCAACGACCGGTTGCTTAAGCAGTATCGCAAGCTGGTTACCCAGATCAACGCCCTGGAATCCAAGACCGCCGCGCTATCCGACCCGGAACTGGCGGCCAAGACCCAGGAATTCCGCACCCGCCACGGCCAGGGCGCGTCGCTCGACGACCTGCTGCCCGAAGCCTTCGCGGTGGTCCGCGAGGCGGGCAAGCGGGTGTTCGGCATGCGCCACTTCGACGTGCAGCTGCTGGGCGGCATTGCGCTGCACAACGGCAAGATCGCCGAAATGCGCACCGGCGAGGGCAAGACCCTGATGGCCACGCTGCCGGTGTACTTGAACGCCATCGCCGGCAAGGGCGTGCACGTGGTCACCGTGAACGACTACCTGGCCCGCCGCGACGCCGAATGGATGGGGCGCCTGTACCGCTTCCTGGGCATGAGCACCGGCGTGGTGGTGCCCCAGCAGCCCAACGACGAGAAAATCGCCGCCTACGCGGCCGACATCACCTACGGCACCAATAACGAGTTCGGCTTCGACTACCTGCGCGACAACATGGAATACCGCGTCGAAGACCGCCGCCAGCGCGGGCTGTCGTACGCCATCGTCGACGAGGTCGACTCCATCCTGATCGACGAGGCCCGCACCCCGCTGATCATCTCGGGCCAGGCCGAAGACCACACCGAGCTGTACGTGCGCATGAACGCCGTGCCGCCGCTGCTGACCCGCATGGCATCCGAGCCCAAGCCGCACGAGCCGGAACCCGAAGGCGACTACTGGGTCGACGAAAAATCCCAGCAGGTGTTCCTGTCCGAGCGGGGCCACGAGAACGCCGAGCGCATCCTCAGCCAGCAGGGCCTGCTGCCCGAGGGCGAATCCCTGTACGACCCGCGCCACATCGCGCTGATGCACCACCTGATGGTGGCGCTGCGCGCCAATACGCTGTTCTTCCGCGACCAGCAGTATGTGGTGCAGGACGGCGAAGTGGTCATCGTCGACGAATTCACCGGCCGCCTGATGGTGGGCCGCCGCTGGTCCGACGGCCTGCACCAGGCGGTCGAGGCCAAGGAAGGCGTGAAGATCCAGCACGAGAACCAGACGCTGGCGTCCATCACGTTCCAGAACTACTTCCGCATGTACGACAAGCTGTCGGGCATGACCGGCACGGCCGACACCGAAGCGTACGAATTCCAGGAAATCTACGGCCTGGAAACCGTCATCATCCCCACCAACAAGCCGATGATCCGCAAGGATCAGAACGACCAGGTCTTCAAGACGGCGCAGGAAAAGTACCACGCCATCCTGGACGACATCCGCGACTGCCACGAGCGCGGCCAGCCGGTGCTGGTGGGCACCACCAGCATCGAGAACTCCGAACTGCTGTCGGGCCTGCTCAAGCAGGCCAAGTTGCCGCACGAAGTCCTGAACGCCAAGCAACACGCGCGCGAAGCCGAGATCGTGGCCGAGGCCGGCAAGCCGGGCCACATCACCATCGCCACCAACATGGCCGGCCGCGGCACCGACATCGTGCTGGGCGGCAGCGTCGACAAGCAGGTCGACCTGATCCGCGCCGACGAGACACTGCCAGAGGCTGACAAGGACGCCCGCATCGAGAAGGTGCGCGCCGAATGGAAGCCGGCCAACGAGCAGGTCAAGGCCGCCGGCGGCCTGCGCATCATCGGCACCGAACGCCACGAATCGCGCCGCATCGACAACCAGCTGCGCGGCCGCGCCGGGCGCCAGGGCGACCCGGGCTCGTCGCGCTTCTACCTGTCGCTCGAAGACCCGCTGATGCGCATTTTCGCGGGCGACCGCGTGCGCGGCATCATGGAACGCCTGAAGCTGCCAGAAGGCGAGCCCATCGAGGCCGGCATGGTCACGCGTTCCATCGAAACCGCGCAGCGCAAGGTCGAGGGCCGCAACTTCGATATCCGCAAGCAGCTGCTCGAATACGACGACGTCGCCAACGACCAGCGCAAGGTGCTGTACTCGCAGCGCAACGAAGTGCTCGAGGCCTCGTCCATTCGCGCGTCGGTCGAGGCCCTGTGCGAAGGCGCCACCACCGACCTGGTGCGCCAGTACATTCCGGCCGATTCCGTCGAAGAGCAATGGGATGCCGCCGGCCTGGAAAAAACCCTGGCGGCCGACTGGCAAGTGCAGCTGCCGGTGGCGGAAATGCTGGAAAAAGAATCCAGCCTGACCGACGACGACGTCCTGGCCCGCGCGCTGCAAGCCGTGCGCGGCGTCTACGAGGGCAAGATCGCCCTGGTGGGCGAAGAGGCCTGGTCGCAGTTCGAGCGTTCGATCATGCTGCAGGCCATCGCCACGCACTGGCGCGAGCACCTGTCGGCGCTGGACTACCTGCGCCAGGGCATCCACCTGCGCGGCTATGCGCAGAAGAACCCCAAGCAGGAATACAAGCGCGAGGCCTTCGAGCTGTTCTCGGGCATGCTCGACCGCATCCGCGACGATGTGGTGCGGGTGCTGCTGACGGTGCGCGTGCAATCGGCCGAACAGGTCGAGCAGGCCGAAGCCCAGGCCAACCAGTCGCACGTGCAGAACGTGCAGTACCACCATTCCGACTACGACGAAGCGCTGGCCGGCACCGACACCGATGCGCAGCCGGCGCAGCAACCGGTGCGCAACTTCGTGCCCAAGGTCGGCCGCAACGACCCGTGCCCCTGCGGCAGCGGCAAGAAGTACAAGCACTGCCACGGCAAGCTGGCGTGAAAACCCACCCCCGAAGCGCGGCGCGCGCCCCCCTGGAGGGGGCGACGCCGGCTGAGCGGCAAGGCCGGCTTCGCGGCGTCCTCGATTCCACTTCATCGAACAGCGTCGACAGTACCGACTTCGACCACGCCGTGGTCATGGTGCGCGACCGGCTCGACGAACTGGCGCCGCATTTCGAGCGGCAGGGCTTCCTGCTGAGCGACAAGGCCGTGCACAACCTGGGGTCGTGCAACCGCCTGATCGTGCTGGACGGCACGTATGTCGAATTGCTGGGCTGGCCGCCCGGCGCGCCGCCGGCCCGTAAGGAAATCGCCGACTCGCCCTTCGGCCTGGAAGCGCTGGTATTCCGCACCCAGGATGCGGAAGGCACTTACCGCCGCCTGCGTGATGCCGGCTTCGCGGTGAACCCGGTACAGGAACTGACCCGCCCGGCGCGCGTGGACGGCCGCGAAGTGCAGGCGCGCTTTCACACGGTGCGGTTTTCCCAGCAGCCCGTGCCGGGCATCCGCATGTATTTCTGCCGCCACCTGACGCCCGAGTGCGTCTGGGCGCCGGCGCTGATGGCCCACACCAACGGCGCGCGGCGCATCGATCGCATCGACGTGCGCGCGGCCGATGCGCAGGCGGTTGCCCGCCAGGTGGCGTTAGTTGCCGATGTGGCGGCCGAGCCCGCCGAAGGCGGCTGGGACGTACCGCTGGGCAACCTGCGCCTGCATGTGGCCGCCGACCCGGCTGCCGCGCAGCCCGTGCTGTCGGCGCTGGTGCTGGAAAACCGCGACGGCGCCCGCTACCCGCTGGATACCGGCCTGTAGCCACCCGCGCGCCGCGGCGCGCGGATTGCCGGGCCACCGGCCCGTGTACCAACTAGTTTGCCGCTGCCACCAACTGGTTCACTCCGGTCTGCGCATCCGCCTGCGCCACGCCATAGATGTGCAGCGAGATCGCGATGCCGTTGCCCGCGTTGCGCAACTGGTGGATCTGTTCCAGCCCGGGAAACGCCGTGACGACCGCGCCGGGCCGGCGCTGGGCGCTGCCCACCGGGCGCGCCAGGCCGGCTTGCTCGTCCCACTGGAAGTGGGTTTCGTGCAGTTCGCCTTGCAGCACGCGATAGGTGCACCAGGTCTTGTGGCCGTGCACCGGCGTCACCTGGCCCGGGCGCCAGACCAGGTAGAAGATGGTGAAGCTGCCGTGCGGGTCGCTGTAGGCGATGTGGCGCAGATAGGTGTCGGGCCGGCCCTCGCGCAGCGGCGCGGGCAGGTGGGCCAGCATGCCTTCGATATCGGTGTCGCCGCCGGCCAGCTCGTCGAGCAGCCGGCGGGCCGCGTTGCGCTGGGCCGTGCGCACGGTGGCGCACAGCGAATCGAGGCAGGAGGGGGCAACACTTTCCATGGACATGGCGGGGTCGGATCAAGTCGGCAATCGTTTCCATGCTACGGGCCTGCGCTGAAATCGTTTTGCCAAATGACCTTCGCCAGGCCGCCCGCTTGGAAAATTTTTGCTTGCCGCGACGGCGCTAGGCAGGCCTGGTACACAGCCGGCATAATGCCCGCACTCGGCGGCGCGCACGGCGCGCGCCATGGGAGCGCACATGAAAGTCGCAGTACTGGGGGCGGGGGTGGCCGGCATCGCCGCGGCCTATTATCTATGGCGCGACGGCCACGAAGTCGTCGTGCTGGATCGCCAGCCGGGGCCCGCGCGGGAAACCAGCTTCGGCAATGCCGGCGGCTTATGCCCCAGTTTCTCGGGGCCCTGGGCGGCGCCGGGCATGATCGGCAAGGTGCTGAAAATGGCCTTCCAGCGCCAGGCGCCGATCCGTTTTTCGCTGTCGCCCGAGCCGCGCAAGCTGGCCTGGCTGGCCCGCTGGCAGGGCAACTGCAATGCCGAGCGTTTTCGCGCCAACAAGCTGCGCATGCAGCGCGTGGCGCACTACAGCGACGCCTGCCTGCGCGCCCTGGCCGGTGCCGGCCTGCCGGTCGATTTCGATTACCACCAGGACGGCACGCTGCAGGTGTTTCGCCGCCAGGCCGACCTGAAGGCCGTGCCCGCCATTACCCAGGCGCTGGACGAATACCAGGTGCCGTGGCGCCTGCTCGACGGCGACGCGGCCCGGCGCCTGGAACCCGCGCTGGCCGGCGCCCGCGCGCCGATCGCCGGCGCCCTGTACCTGCCGCGCGACGGTTCGGGCGACAGCCACAAGTTCGCCACCGGCCTGGCCGACTACCTGGCCGGGCAGGGCGTGCGGTTTTGCTACGGCGCGCAGGTCCGCGCACTGGCGCGTGCCGGCGATCGCATCGAGGGGGTGCGGCTGCAGGGCCAGGCCGAACTGGCCCGCGCCGATGCCTATGTGGTGGCCCTGGGGCCGCAAACGCCTTTCCTGCTGCGTCCGCTGGGGCTGGCGCTGCCCATTTACCCGCTGAAGGGATATTCGATCACCGCCCGCATCGACGACCCGGCCCGCGCGCCGCGGGCGGCCATCATGGACGAATACAACAAGGTGATGATCTCGCGCCTGGGCGACCGCGTGCGGGCCGCCGGCATGGCCGAACTGAAGGGCTACGGGCTGGCGGTGGACCCGGCGCGGGTAGCGTTCCTGAAGTCGGTGGTGCGCGAGTGGTTCCCGCAGGGCGTCGGCATCGACGACGCGCAGCCGTGGGCCGGCCTGCGCCCGATGACGCCGGACGGCCCACCCATCCTGGGCAAGACGCGCTACGCCAATCTGTACCTGGATTGCGGCCACGGTTCCAACGGCTGGACGCAGGCCTGCGGAACGGGCAAGATTGTGGCCGATATCGTGGCCGGCCGCGCGCCCGAGATCGACCTGGACGGCCTGACCGCCGAACGCTACGCCTGAACGCCGACCCGCCCGGCCGCCACCCCGAGGACGCCATGGACCAGACAGACCTCAAGATCCTCAGCCTGCTGCAGAAAGACGCGACGCGCCCCGTGGCCGATATCGCCGAGCAGGTCAACCTGTCGGTCACGCCTTGCTGGCGCCGCATCCAGAAACTGAAAGAAGACGGCGTCATCGAACGCACCGCGGTGCTGCTGGACCCGAAGGCGGTGGGGCTGAACCTGACGGTGTTCGTGACCATCAAGACCAGCCAGCACAACGTCAAATGGACGCAGAACCTGATCGGCGCCGTCATGGCGCTGCCCAACGTGGTCGAATTCCATCGCATGGCGGGCGACATCGACTACCTGCTGAAGGTGGTGGTCGAGGACATGGCGGCCTACGACCGCTTCTACCGGCGCCTGATCGAGGCGGTGGATTTGCTGGACGTCAGCGCCAGCTTTTCGATGGAAGTGATCAAGAGCACCACCGAATTGCCGCTGGACGCCTGCGGCGGCTGACCGGGCGCCGCGGCGCGCCCGCGATGGGGCACGATCCATCATGCCCGGGCCCGCTGCCGCGCGCCCTACGGGAGGTATCCTGATGTACGCGGGCTGTACTGGCTACAGCAGGAAGACGGTGGCCAGCCCCAGGAAGATGAAGAAGCCCAGCGAGTCGGTGGCGAAGGTCAGCAGCACCGACGACCCGATGGCCGGGTCCTTGCCGAAGCGCGCGCGCACCATGGGCACCATCACGCCCACCGAGGCGCCCACCAGCATGTTGCAGATCATGGCGGCCATCATCACCACGGCGATCGACAGCGAATCGGAGATCGCCCAGGCAAACAGCGCGGCCACCACGCTGCCGCACAACCCCACCAGCAGCGTCACCAGCATTTCGCGCTTGACCAGCTGCCACAGGTTGCGGCCCGTGATGCGCCCGACGGCCAGCGCGCGGATGATCATGGTCATGGTCTGGTTGCCCGAGTTGCCGCCGATGCCGGCCACGATGGACATCAGGAACGCCAGGATCACGATCTGGCTGACGGTGGCCTCGAAGCGCGAGGCCACGAACGAGGCCGTGGCGGCGGTGCAAAGGTTGAACAGCAGCCACGGCGCGCGGTTGCGCAGGGCCATCGCCACGGGCGCGAAGATGTCTTCTTCCTGCAGGCCGGCGCGCGACAGGGCCTGTTCTTGCGAGTCTTCGCGCATGACGTCGACCACGTCGGCGATGGTGACGCGCCCGATCAGGCGGCCCTGGTCGTCCATGACGGGCGCCGACACCAGGTCGTAGCGCTCGAAGGCGCCGGCCGCGTCGGCGTCGGAATCCAGCGGGTTGAGCGTCAGGAAATCGGTGCTCATGACGGTGCGCACTTCGGTTTCCGGTTCGCTGACCAGCAGCCGCGACAGCGGCAGGATGCCCTGCAGCTTGTCTTGCCGGTCGACCACGAACACCTGGTCGGTGTGGTCGGGCAGTTCGTGCAGGCGGCGCAGGTAGCGCAGCACCACCTCCAGCGTGACGTCTTCGCGCACGCGCACCATTTCGAAATCCATGATGGCGCCCACGCTGTCTTCGGGGTACCCCATGGCCTCGAGCAGCTGCGCGCGCTCTTCTTCGGTCAGGCCTTTCTGGACTTCGGCCACCACGTCGGGCGGCAGGTCGGGCGCCAGGTCGGCCAGCTCGTCGGCATCCATGTTGCCGGTGGCGGCCACCAGGTCCTGGCGGTCCATCGCCTCGATCAGCGATTCGCGGACCCAGTCCTCGACTTCCAGCAGCACGTCGGCATCGTGCTCGGGGCTGACCAGGCGCCAGACGTCCTGGCGTTCGTCCTTGGGCAGCGATTCCAGGATGAAGGCGATGTCGGCCGGATGCAGCGCGTCGACCAGCGCCTTGAGCTCGGCCTCGTGCTGGCGGTGCACCAGGTCTTCGACCAGCGACGCCTTGCTGTCGCCTTGTTCCTGGCGATGCACCAGGTCTTCGACCAGTTGCTGGCGGCGCAGGCGTTCCTGGACCTCGGCCAGCGCGTGCTGGGCGTCTTCGGGGTCCAACCGGCGAGGCCTCGCGGGCGGCTTGGTCGCGGCGGCGGGCTGCGTCATAGGCAAGGCTTAGAGAGTAGGCAGGGGGCGGCTGCGCCGGGCTTCGTCGGTGGCCACGTAGGTCAGGGTGGCCTCGGTGACCTTGACGACTTCGGCGTCCAGGCGCTGGCGTTCGGCATAGACTTCGACCGATACGGTAACCGAAGTCGTGCCGGTCTTGACGATGGCGGCGTAGAAACTGAGCAGGTCGCCCACGAATACCGGCTGCTTGAACTGGAAGGCGTTGACCGCCACGGTGGCGACCCGGCCCGCCGCGCGGCGGGCGGCCAGCACCGAGCCGGCGATGTCGACCTGGGACATGATCCAGCCGCCGAACACGTCGCCGTGGATGTTGGCGTCCGCCGGCATGGGCATGACGCGCAGGACGGGATCCCGGCCGCTGGGCAGCGTGGCGGGAGGGTGCGTCGTGGAAGGCATGGGCCGGCTCCTGTGCGGGGTGGAGACCGGCCGATTATGCAGGAAAACGCGGCCGCATGCGGCGGCCGCCGAAGCATGCTACGACGCCAGCTTGACGATGCCGTAGCCGCCCAGCAACAGCCAGGCATACAGGATCAGGCCCAGCGCCATGACCCGCGGGCCGGCCTTGCGGATCTGGCCGAAGCGGGTCTCGATGCCCAGCGCCGTCATGGCCATGGTCAGGGCGAAGACGTCCAGGCGGCGGACGGCGGTGACCAGGTCGGGCGGCAGGATGGCCAGCGAGTTGACAATGGCCAGCACCAGGAAGCCGACCGCGAACCAGGGGATCGGCAGGCGCGCCTTGGCCTGGCCCGGTTCGGCGCGCGCGGCCGAGCTGCGCAGCCACAGGCCCAGCACCAGCAGCACCGGCACCAGCAGGGCGACGCGGGTCATCTTGACGATGGTGGCGACTTCGGTGGTGGCCGGGTCGATGTTGCTGGCCGCGCCCACGACCTGCGCGACTTCGTGCACCGTGCCGCCGATATAGATGCCCAGCGCCTGGGTGTCCAGCGACAGCCAGCCGGCGTGGTACAGCACCGGGTACAGGAACATCGACAGGGTGCCGAACAGCACCACGGTGGCCACGGCCACCGCGCTCTTGTGCGGGGCGGCGCGCAGCGTCGGTTCGAACGCCAGGACGGCCGCGGCGCCGCAGATGGCGCTGCCGGCCGCCGTCAGCATGGCGGTGTCGCGATCCAGCCCGAGCAGGCGCTGGCCAATGGTGGTGCCCAGCACCAGCGTGCCCACCACCACCGCCACCGATACCGCCAGGCCGGGCACGCCCACCGCGGCGATCTGCTGGATGCTGATGTTCAGGCCATAAAAGGCCACGGCGATGCGCAGCAGCCGCCGCGCGGTGAAATTCACGCCCGCGGCCCAGTCCGCCGGCATGGTGCCGCGCAGGAAATTGCCATACAGCATGCCGCACACAATGCCCACCACCAGCGGCGAAAAACCCAGCTGGCGGATGAAGGGCAGGTCGCTCAGCTGCATGACGGCGACGGTCATCAGCGCCACGAACAGCACGCCATTGAGCTTGTCGCGCCAGGGGGTGGGCATGGCCAGGGCGGTAGAAGTGGACATTTGTATCGGGCAATATCTAAATAACTTCAAGCAATATTAAATCTGCCCGTACTATTTGGGAAATTTTGAATTTTGATATTAAATATCTGAAATTCCGATATCGTTGCACCCATGACCCCAGACCAGCTGCTGACTTTCGCGTACGTGGCCGACACCGGCAACATCAGCCGGGCGGCCGGCTTGCTGCATCTGTCGCAGCCGGCGGTATCCGGGCAGCTGCGCCTGCTGCAGGACTGGTTCGGCGAGCCGCTGTACCGGCGCAGCGGCCATGGGGTGGCGCTGACGGCCGCCGGCGAGCGGCTGGCCGAGCAGGCGCGCCAGCTGCGCCAGGTGTACAACCAGGCCCACGCCGCCCGCGAAGCCTGGCGCGGGCTGGAAACCGGCACCCTGCGGCTGGGCGCCAGCACCACGCCGGCCAGCTACCTGCTGCCCGCCCTGGTGGCCGATTTCCACCGGCGCTTCCCGGCGGTCAGCCTGCACCTGTCCGACGGCAACACGCGCGAGATCGTCGACCGGCTGCCCACCCTGGACCTGGCCTTCATCGAGGGCGAAGTGCCGCCCGGCCTGCCGTCCGATACGGCGGTGCACGGCTGGCGGCAGGACGAAGTGGTGGCTATCGCGCGGGCCGACCATCCCCTGGTGGCCAAGGGCGCGGCGCGCCTGCGCGACCTGGCGGATTTCCCGCTGGTCATGCGCGAGCAGGGCTCGGGGGTGCGGCAACTGGTCGAGCGCGCCTTCGCCGACGCCGGCCTGGCGCCGGCGACCGGGCTGGAACTGGCCGGGGTGGAAGGGGTGAAGCAGGCCGTGCGCGCTGGCCTGGGCATCGGCTTCGTGTCGTTGATGTCGATGCGGCACGAAGACGGCACGCTGGCCGTGGTACGCCTGTCGCCCCGGCCGCTGACGCGCACGCTCAGCATCCTGGTGCCGCACGCGCATGCATCGGCGCGGGCGGCCGAGCGGTTCCTGGAGCTTTGCCGCGCGCAGGCCACGCTGTGATGCGCGCCTAGCCTTCCCGGGGCCGCGCCAGCCACTGGCGCGCCAGTTCCACCCAATAGGTGCCGCCCAGCGGCAGCAGCGCGTCGTTGAAATCGTAGCTGCCGTTGTGCAGCATGCAGGGGCCCATGCCGTGCCCGGCGTCGCGGTGCCCGCCGCTGCCGTTGCCGATCCAGACGTAGCAGCCGGGCATTTCCTGCAGCATGAAGGCGAAATCCTCGGCGCCCATGGTGGGCTGCACGTGGTCGTCGACGTTTTCCGCGCCCACGATGCCGCGCAGCACGTCGGCGCAGAACGCCGCCTCGCGCGCGTGGTTGATGGTGGGCGGGTAGTTGCGGTGGAAATCGAATTCCACATCGCAATCGAGCGCGGCGCAGGTGTGGCGGGCGATGTCGCGCATGCGGCGTTCGATGAGGTCGAGCGTTTCCAGCGTGAACGTGCGCACCGTGCCGCGCATGACGGCCTGGTTGGGCACCACGTTGTCGGCGCTGCCGGTGTGGATCTGGGTGATGCTGAGCACCGCGGCGTCGAGCGGATTGCGGTTGCGCGTGATGATGGTCTGCAGCGATTGCGCCAGCTGCACCGCCGTCATGACGGGGTCGATGCCCAGGTGCGGCATGCCGGCGTGCGTGCCCTTGCCTTGTATGGTGATGACGAACTCGTTGCTCGAGGCCATGATGGGGCCGGCGGTCAGGCCGAACTGGCCGACCTCCAGGCCCGGCCAGTTATGCATGCCGAATACGGCTTCCATGGGAAAGCGGGTGAACAGGCCGTCGTCGATCATGCGCTTGGCGCCGCCGCCGCCTTCTTCGGCCGGCTGGAAAATGACATACACCGTGCCGGCGAAATCGCGATGGCGCGCCAGGTAGCGGGCCGCGGCCAGCAGCATCGCGGTGTGGCCGTCGTGGCCGCAGGCGTGCATCTTGCCCGGGTGCTGGCTGGCGTGTTCGAACGTGTTGGCCTCTTGCATGGGCAGCGCGTCCATGTCGGCGCGCAGGCCGACGGCGCGCGGGCTGTCGATATTGCCGCGGATGATGCCGACCACGCCGGTGCCGCCCAGCCCGCGGTCGACCTCGACGCCCCATTCCTGCAGGCGGGCGGCGACGATATCGGCGGTGCGGAATTCTTCGAAGGCCAGTTCGGGGTGGGCGTGGATATCGCGCCGGATGTCGGCGATGTCCTGGTGCCAGGCGACGATGGGTTCGATCAAGTTCATCGGTAGGCTCTCTGGAAAAAGGCGGCGGCAACAGGGGTATTATCAGACAAAATTTCCAATAACGATGCACGGAGGCCCACCATGCCGCGTCCCTGGCTCGCTCATTATCCCGAGGGCGTTCCCGCCGAAATCTCTGTCGAACCCTATGCGTCGCTGACCGACCTGCTGGACCAGGCATGCCGCCGCCATGCCGCGCGCGTGGCCTGCACGGCCATGGGCACCGACCTGACCTACGCCCAGCTGGACCGCCATGCGCGCGCCTTCGCGGGCTGGCTGCAGGGGCTGGGGCTGGCGCAAGGGGCCCGGGTCGCGCTGATGATGCCCAACGTGCCCGCCTACCTGGTATGCCTGCTGGGCACGCTGCGCGCCGGCCACGTGGTGGTCAACGTCAACCCGCTGTACAAGGCGGACGAACTGCAGCGGCAGCTGCTCGACAGCGGCGCCGAGGTCATCGTCATCCTGGAAAACTTCGCCCACACGCTGCAGGACGTGGCCGACCGCGGCGCGTTGCGGCATGTGGTGGTGACCGGGCCGGGCGACTTGCTGGGCGGCCTGAAGGCGCCCCTGGTGAACCTGGCGGCGCGCTACCTGAAGCGCATGATCCCGGCCTGGCGCATCGACGGCGCCGTGCGGCTGCCGCAGGCGCTGGCCCGGGGCGCGGCCGCGCCGTTCAACCCGCCCAAGCTGGGGCGCGACGACGTGGCCGTGCTGCAATACACCGGCGGCACCACCGGCGTGCCCAAGGGCGCCATGCTGTCGCACGGCAACCTGGTGGCCAACGTGCTGCAGCTCGAGGCCGTGGCGCGGCCCGCGCTGCGCGACCTGGAACATACTCAGCTGACCATCATCAGCGCCTTGCCGCTGTACCACGTGTTCGCCATGACTGTATGCGGCCTGTTCGGCATCTATGCCGGCATGCGCAACGTGCTGATCATCAACCCGCGCGACCAGCACGCGCTGATCGAGGCCTGGCGCAAGGCGGGGGTGAACATCTTTCCGGGCGTCAACACGCTGTTCAACGCGCTGGCCAACAATGCCGAGTTCGCCAAGCTGGATTTCTCCGGCCTGCGCCTGACGCTGGGCGGCGGCATGGCGGTGCAGCGCCACGTGGCCGAGCGCTGGCTGCAGATCACCGGCCACCCGCTGGTCGAGGGCTACGGCCTGTCGGAAACGTCGCCGGTGGCGACGGTGAATCCCACCGACACGACCGCGTATTCCGGCTCGATCGGCCTGCCGCTGCCCTCGACCGATGTGGCCATCCTGGACGACGACGGCAAGCCCGTGCCGCTGGGCGAGCGCGGCGAGGTCTGCATCCGCGGCCCGCAGGTCATGCTGGGATACTGGCAGAAGCCCGAGGAAACCCGGCTGTGCATGACCGACGACGGGTTCTTCCGCAGCGGCGACATCGGCATCATGGACGAGCAGGGCTACACGCGCATCGTCGATCGCAAGAAAGACATGATCGCGGTGTCCGGCTTCAAGGTGTACCCCAACGAGGTCGAAGCCGTGGTGGCATCCCACCCGGGCGTGCTGGAATGCGCGGTGGTGGGCGTGCCCGACGCGCATTCGGGCGAGGCCGTGAAAGCCTTCGTGGTCCGCAAGGACCCTACGCTGACCGAAGCGCAGCTGATCGACTGGTGCAAGGAAAAGCTGACCGGCTACAAGCGTCCGCACACGATCGAGTTCCGCGACGAACTGCCCAAGAGCAACGTGGGCAAGATCCTGCGGCGCGAGCTGCGCCCCGACGGCAAATAGGCGGCGCCCGCCGGGCTCAGCCGGCCTGCAGGTGCGGCCCGACCAGCTGGTGCAGGGCCTCGACGATGGCCGGGTTGCCGGCCACCACGCGCCCGCCCACGGGCCAGGGGTCTTGCCGGTGCATGTCGTGGCAGACGCCGCCGGCCTCGCGCAGGATCAGCGTGCCCGCGGCCACGTCCCAGGGGGCCAGGCCCATTTCCCAGTAGCCGTCGTAGCGGCCGCAGGCGGTCCAGGCCAGGTCCAGCGCGGCCGCGCCCATGCGGCGTACGCCGCGCGAGGTGCAGATGGCGTCCTGCAGCATGGGCATGTACTGGCTGGCGAACGAGAAATCGCGGAACGGGAAGCCCGTGGCCAGCACCGCGTCGCCGAGCGATTGCGTGCGCGAGCAGGCGATGCGGCGGCCGTTGAGCCAGGCGCCGATGCCGTGCACGGCGGTGAACAGTTCTTCGCGGCACGGGTCGTAGACGACGCCGATGACGGGCGTGTCTTCGTCCAGCGGGCCGGCGCCCGGCACGCGCGTGCCGGCATGCGCGACCAGGGCGATGGACACGGCGTAATGCGGAATGCCGTGCAGGAAATTGGTGGTGCCGTCCAGCGGGTCGATGTACCAGGTGGCCGGCCCCTGCGCCGCGCCGCCGGTTTCTTCGGCCACGATGCCGAAGTCGGGCGTGCGGGCCTGCAGCGATTCGATGATGGCGGCTTCGGCCTCGCGGTCGGCCTGCGATACCAGGTCGTTGCGGGCCTTGTGGTCGATGACCAGGTCGGCGCGGTGATGCGCGTACGATTGCAGGATGGCCGCGCCCGTATGGGCCGCCGAGACGGCCGTATCGATGGCGGCGCCCAGATCCAGCGGGGGGGCTTGAGTCGTGGTAGGTTCTGTCGTCGGCATGAAACTCAGTGTAAGCCTTTGTGGCGGCAGGCCGGCCGGTTGGGCAAAAATCGCGCCGCGTGGCGTGGCTTTCAGCCAACGTCATTCATTTGTCGTCTTGAGTATGCCGGGCGCGCCGCGAGCATGGCGCGCCATCACCTGATCGATTCATGCCTTACGTACCCCTGACTCCGCCCGATGCCGGCCTTGATGCCGACGGGCACCTTCGCAGCGCCCTGTACGGCGACGTCTACCATTCCATCGAGGGCGCGCTGGGGCAGGCCCGCCATGTGTTCCTGCGCGGCAATGGCCTGCCCGGGCGCTGGCGCGGGCGGCGCGGCTTCACGGTGTGCGAGACCGGCTTCGGGCTGGGGCTGAATTTCCTGGCGCTGTGGCACGCCTGGCGCAACGACCCGGCCCGCCCGGCGCGGCTGCACATGCTGTCGATCGAGGCGCATCCCTTCGCGCGCGATGCGCTGGCGCAGTGGTTGCGGCAACTGGCGCCCGAGCCGCTGCGCCCGCTGGCGCAGCAACTGGCGGCCCAGTGGCCCGCCCGCCTGCCGGGCATGCATCGCCTGGAATTCGAAGGGGGCGCGCTGACGCTGACGCTGGCCTTCGGTACGGCCGCCGCGCTGGCGCCGCGCCTGCGGGCGCGCGTGGATGCCTATTTCCTGGACGGCTTCGCGCCCGACCGCAATCCGGAACTATGGCAGCCGGCGCTGATGCGCGAACTGGCGCGGCTGGCCGCGCCCGGGGCCACGCTGGCCACCTGGGCCAGCGCCGGCCACGTGCGCCAGGCCTTGCGGGATGCCGGTTTCGAGGTCGGCAAGCAGCCCGGCTATGGCGGCAAATGGCACATGACGGTGGGCGTGCTGGCGCCGCGGACGGCACGGGCCCCGCGCGACGCCGCCTGGGTCGACGCGCGCGCCGCCGATGGCGCGGGCGACGACGAGGTGGCGGTCGTGGGCGGCGGCCTGGCGGGCGCCGGCGTGGCGCACGCGCTGGCGCTGCGCGGCCGGCGCGCGCGGGTGATCGACCTGGCCGGCGGACAGGCCCATGCGGGCCACGCGGCGGCCGCGCTGACGCCGCTGATCGCCCGCGATGACAACCCGCGCGCGCGCTTGTCGCGCGCCGGCAGCCAGCGTGCGTTGGCCCGCTGGGCCGGGCTGCCGCCCGCGGCGGCGCCGCGCCGCTGCGGCACGCTGCAGCTCGAGCGCGACGCCGGCCGCGCCGCGGCGCTGGACGAGACCCTGCGGCAATTGCAGTTGCCATCGGACTGGGTGCGCGCCGTCGCCCGCGAAGAAGCGGCCGCGCTGGCTGGCGTGCCGGTGGCGCGCGGTGGCCTGTTCTTCGCCGACGGCCTGCTGGTGCGCCCCGGCGCCCTGGTGGCCGGGTTGCTCGAGGCCGCCGGCGCGCGGCTCGTGCCCGGCCGGGCGGCCGCGTTGCGCCGCGCCGGCGACGGCTGGCAAGTGCTGGAGGCGGACGGCCGCGTGCTGGCGCGGGCGCGCACGGTGGTGCTGGCCAATGCGTTCGGGGCCCAGGCGCTGCTGCGCGACAGCGGCCTACTGGATCCCTTGCCGCGCGTGGCGCAAATGCATGCGCTGGCGGGCGAGGTCAGCCTGCTGCCGGCCGCCGGGCTGGACGGCGGGCCGCGTTGCATTGTCGGCGGGGAGGGCTACCTGTTGCCGGCCGTCGACGGCTGGTGCGTGGCCGGCAGCACGTACGAACATGGCGCGGCGGCCGCCCAGGTCAGCGCCGCCGGCCAGCAGACCATCCTGGGCAAGGCGGCCGGGCTGCTGGGCGGCCTGCCGGCCGGCTGGGCCGCGCTGGCGCCGGGGCAATCGCCCGGCTGGGCCGGCTGGCGCGCCGTCCTGCCCGGCCGGCTGCCGGCCATCGGCCCGCTGGCGCATGCGCCGGGCATATGGCTGGCGGCGGGGTACGCGTCGCGCGGGCTCAGCTGGTCGGCGCTGGCGGGCGACCTGATTGCCGCCTGCCTGGGCGACGAACCCCTGCCGCTGGAGGCCGACCTGCTGGCCGCCGTGGCGCCGCGCTGAACCCGGCAGCGCCGGCGGAAGGCGCCGCGATGGCGGATGTTCGCCGCAAAACCGTGCCGTAGGCGGCGTAAACGGGCCGGCGCGCCGGCTGAAGTAAGTGGTCGCTGCGGCGATCAGCATCGGCCTTGGCGGCTTGTCTTGCCGGCAAATTCGGCATGAAAAAAGGGACCGAGTTTATTTCGAGGGCCAAATCCGTCAAAATAGCGTCTTTTAATGGTTTTTTGGCTTAAGCCGGGGGATGCTCTGTGCCGCCCAAATTCGACTTTGCCCATACTACCCAGCTCGAGTCCGTCGAGTTGCTGTCGTCGCGCTCCAGCCGTGTCGATTTCGACGCGGGCGACGGCCTGCACCTGGTAGTCGAGGCGCATGCGCCTGGTGTGTTTCGCCTGCGCTGCGGCGAGGCGAATCTTCTCACCGACGAGAAACCCGGCGCCCGCGCCCGCGCGGTGGCGGAAATGCTGCTGGCGCGCCAGGAGGCGGTGGGCGAATGCACCATCGTGCCGCGCGACGACGGCAACGGCTGGCGCATTACGCAGGGCGACATCGCCCTGGATATCCAGTCCGACCCGGTGCGCATCGCGCTGTACCGTGGCGATGCGCCGGTGTTCGAGTCCGACGTCTCGGCGCACGAGCCGGCGTTCGGCCACAATGCGCTGGACGAGGCCGAACACGCGGTCTGGAATGCCGCCTTCGCGCTGCAGGCGGGCGAACGCGTCTACGGGCTGGGCGAAACCCCCGGAGACCTGAACCGCCGCGATGAGGCCGTGGTGTCCGACGACCCCGAGCACCGCGCCTTGCCGCTGGCCTGGAGCCCGCGCGGCTGGGGCCTGTACGTCAATTCCATGCGCCGCGTGCAGCACGGCCTGGGCGTGCCGCCGGCCGACGCCGCCTACACGCTGGCCGTCGAAGACGCCGTGCTCGACCTGTTCCTGTTCGTGGGCGAGCCGGGCGAGATCCTGAACCAGTACACCGCCCTGACGGGCCGCGCCGGCCAGCCCGTGCTGTGGGCCATGGGGGCATGGCTGCAACAGGCCGACGGCGAGATGCCCACGCAGACCGCCGCGCTGGTCGCCCAGATGCGCGAACTGCAGCTGCCGCTGGATGCGGTCAAGCTGGCGCCGCCGGCGGCCTGGGGCTTCCAGGCCGACAAGGCCGTGTTCGAATGGGATGCCCAGCGCTTCCCCGATGCCCGCCAGATGCTGGCGCTGTTCCACAAGCATCACGTGCACGTGGCCGCCGCGGGCTTCCCCGGGGTGATCAAGTCCAGCCCGCTGTTCGAAGAGCTCGAAGACCGCGGCTGGCTGCTGACGCGCGAGGACGGCAGCGCGCAGGTATTCGACGGCAACGTCGTCACCGCGGGCCGGCCCTACGGCCTGCTGGACCTGACCTACCGCGACGTCTACAACCTGTGGATCGAGCGGCACCGCCAATTGCTCGAAGACGGCCTGGACGCGCCCGTCTGTGACGCCCAGATCGCCATCCCGGATGGCGTCGGCGCGCGCAACGGCGAAACGGGCGCGGCGCTGCGCACCATGTATCCGTTGCTGGCACGCCGGGCGTTGTTCGACGCGGTGGCCGGCCACAAAGTGCCGCCCGAAGGGGTGGTGCCCAGCACCGACCTGTTCCCCGCGGCGCAGCGCCTGCCCTGGCAGCTGGGCCCGCAAGTCACCAACGACTGGGCGGGGCTGGAACACACCCTGCGCACCGCGCTGTCGATCGGCGCCAGCGGCGTGCCGGTGCAGGTGCATGCCATCGGCTCGGCCAGCGCGCCGCTGGACGGCATGACGCCCGAGCTGTACCTGCGTTGGCTGACGATGGGCGTGTTCTCGGCCAATTTCTGCTTCCAGGGCATTCCGGCCCTGCTGCCGTGGTCGTTCGGCGACCAGACGCTCGAACAGGCGCGCACCTGGCTGCAGTGGCGCTATCGCCTGATTCCCTACGTGCTGGGCGCCATCGAAGATTCCGTGCGCACCGGCTTGCCGGTGCAGCGCTCGATGGCGCTGAGCTTCCCGCACGACCCCGATGCCCACGCCTGGGACCTGCAATACCTGCTGGGCCCGGCGCTGCTGGTGGCGCCGGTCACCCAACCGGGCAGCAGCGTGCGCGTATACCTGCCCAAGGGCGAGGCCTGGTGGGACCTGAACACCGGCCATCGCTACGAAGGCGGCACCACCTGGACGGTGGAATGCGGCACCGACAAGTTCCCGGTCTTCGGCCGCGAAGGACACATGCTGTGCCTGGGGCCGGTGGCGCAGCACGCCGGCGAATTCAACTCGGCCCGCATCCTGGACGAAGTCTGGATGTTCGGCATGCCCATGCACAACCCGGTGGTCATGCGCAATAAAATCCGCGTGATGCAGATGCAGGGCTCCAGCTACATCAAGGGGCTGGAAGGCCTGCGCATCCTGCCCTCCGAAGGCCTGGAGGTCAAGCGCCGCGGCGCCGAGGTGCGCATTTCGCGGGCGCGGTAGTTCCCACCCCCGAAAGCGCTGCGCGCCATCCACCTCGCGGCTGGCAGGCCGCTCGGATTCGCCAGGGGGCGACGCTGGCGGACCGGCAAAACCGGCTCCGCGGCGTCCCCGCTTGGGGCGATACCTTGTTCTATCCAGTGGTGTGTATTGCGCGCTGTTTTATATAACTAATAGCTATTAAAAAGAGAACAAACTATCGTTCTCTTTAGAAGCGCGCTCCGCCACAATCGCAACGTCATGATTCACATCGAAAACCTCTCGAAGACCTACGCTACCCCGCACGGGCGCTTCGAGGCATTGCGCGACATCAGCCTGCATATCGAGCAGGGCGAAGTGTTCGGCATCATCGGCCCCAGCGGGGCCGGCAAAAGTACCCTGGTCCAGTGCATCAACCTGCTGGAACGCCCCGACAGCGGCCGGATCGCCATCGGCGGCACCGCGCTGACCGGGCTGGACGAGGCCCGCCTGCGCGGCCAGCGCCGGCGCATCGGCATGGTGTTCCAGGGCTTCAACCTGCTGGCGCGCCGCACCGTGTACGGCAACGTGGCGCTGCCGCTGGAAATCGCCGGCGTGCCGCGCGCGCAGATTCCCGCCAAGGTGGAACGGCTGCTGGCGCTGGTGGGGCTGGAACACCTGCGCGACCGCTATCCCAGCCAGATCAGCGGCGGCCAGAAGCAGCGCGTGGGCATTGCCCGCGCGCTGGCCAACGACCCCGACGTGCTGCTCAGCGACGAAGCCACCTCGGCGCTGGACCCGGAAACCACCCACAACATCCTGGCGCTGCTGCGCGACATCAACCGCCAGACCGGCGTCACCGTGGTGATGATCACGCACCAGATGGAAGTGGTGCGCGAAATCTGCGACCGGGTGGCCGTGCTGTCGCAGGGCCAGGTGGTCGAGCTGGGCCGCACCCAGGACATCTTCGCCTCGCCGCGGCACGAGGTCACCCGCGCCATGGTGTCGGCCGCCACCGCGTCCGACCTGACCGACGGCACGCTGGCCGCCACGCGGCAGCGCATCGCCGAACTGGCGGCGGCGCGGCCCGGCAGCGCCGTGCGGCTGCTGCGCGTGCGGCTGGCCGGCGGCGCCGTGGCCGGCACGCTGCTGTCGGACCTGACGCGCCAGCATGCGCTGGACGTCAGCCTGGTGCAGGCCCGCGTCGAAGACATCCAGGGCGTGGCCGTCGGCACGCTGTTCGTGCTGGCGCAAGGCGCGCCCGCCGCGCTGGAACAGGCCCTGGCCGGCCTGGCCGCGCAAGACATTCCCGTAGAAGAAATTGCTCATGAGTCCGCAACTGATCGACCTGCTCGCCACCTCGCTGCTTGATACGCTGCTGCTGGTGGGCGTGCCCAGCCTCATCGCCGTGGTGGTGGGCATTCCGCTGGGGGTGGTGCTGGTGGTGACGGCGCGCGGCGCGATGCTGCAGAACCTGGCCGTCAATCGCGTGCTGGGCGCGGTCGTCAACATCACCCGCTCGGTGCCGTTCATCATCCTGATGGTGGCCATCATCCCGTTCACGCGCCTGATCGCGCAGACCTCGATCGGCACCACCGCGGCCATCGTGCCGCTGTCGGTGGCCGCCATTCCGTTCATGGCGCGAATCGCCGAGAACGCCATGCGCGAAGTCGACGCCGGCCTGCTGACGGCCGCGCGCGCCATGGGCGCCAGCCCGCTGCAGATCATCGCCAAGGTGCTGCTGCCCGAATC
>Ga0182741_1001882_pt1 | contig 25737 bp, 24 predicted proteins | sample eDN5th37CBELigOP_FD_128874 | JGI IMG/M metagenome (GOLD analysis project Ga0182741, IMG submission 128874) | Enriched Organic Plus compost microbial communities from Emeryville, California, USA - eDNA 5th pass 37_C BE-Lig OP (version 2) (version 2) ... | reverse complement strand
TCAAACGCAAGCGTGAGCGCTGGGTCTACGAGTTCAAGGTGATCGACTCCGGCGGGCGCCTGTGGGAGGTCTATGTCGATGCCGCCACGGCCGCGATCCTCAAGCGGGAGGGCCACTGATGCGCATTCTTCTCGTCGAGGACGATCCCCGCATTGCCCGGAAGGTCGAAGCCGTCCTGACTGAAGCGAGCTACGTGGTCGATCACGTTGCCGACGGCGAAGAGGCCTGGTTCCGCGGTGACACGGAGGACTACGATCTGGCCGTGCTCGATCTCGGGCTGCCGAAGATGGACGGCCTTGCCGTGCTCAAGAAGTGGCGCGCAGCCGGACGTGACTTGCCGGTGCTGATTCTGACTGCACGGGGCGCCTGGGCGGAGCGTGTCGAGGGCATCGATGCGGGCGCGGACGATTATCTCGCCAAACCCTTCGCCATGGAGGAAGTGCTGGCCCGTGTGCGCGCGCTCCTGCGTCGCGCCGCTGGCAAGGCCGCACCGGTCTTCGTGTCGGGTCCGGTCGTGCTCGACTCCCGCAAGATGCGCGTCACGGTGGATGATGTGCCACTCAATCTCTCTCCGCTCGAATACCGCTGCCTGAGCTATCTCATGCACCATGCCGGGCGGGTGATTCCCCCTGGCGAGCTCATGGAGCATCTCTATGCGCATGATCATGACCGCGATCCGAACGCACTGGAGGTGCTCATCGGCCGCCTGCGGCGCAAGCTCAGCGTGGATCTGATCCAGACCCGGCGCGGCTTCGGCTACCTTGTGCCGGAGCAGGCTCCGACATGAGGCAAGGTTCACTTAGGCTGCGCCTTCTGGCGGCCGGCGCGGCCTCTGTCATTATTGCCCTGGCGATCGCGGGCTTCGGCCTGCTGCTTCTGTTCGAGCGGCATGTGGAGCGGCGCATGGCGGCCGAGCTCGGGTCGCATCTCAACCAGCTCGTGAGCGGCCTCACCCAGACGGCAGACGGCACGCTCGAAGTTGGCGTCCCGCCTGCCGAGCCCCGCTTTCTACAGCCCCTGAGCGGGCTTTACTGGCAGATCGCCGAGGAGCCGCGCGGATCTTTGCTACGGTCGCGCTCGCTCTGGGACGCCACGCTGACTCTGCCGCCCGATGAACTCGCTGCCGGGGATATTCACGAGCATACGGTTGCGGGCCCCGGTGGCGCATCGCTGCTTGCGGTCGAGCGACGGATTTCGCTGCCCGCGAACCTCGGCGGCCGGACCATTCGTGCCGTGGTGGCGGTCGACCGCGCAGAGATCCATGCGGCCGGCTGGGCGTTTGCGTCCGATCTCGCTCCTTCGCTCGCTCTTCTCGCGGCCATTCTGATCGCCGCAGCCTGGGTCCAGGTCGGTGTCGGATTGCGGCCGCTTGACTCCGTGCGCCGCCGTCTGGCGCAGGTCCGCTCCGGCGAGACGGAGCGGCTGGGGGCGGCCTTCCCGGACGAGGTTCGGCCGCTTGCCGCAGAGGTCGACCATCTGCTTGAGGCGCAGGAAAAGGCCATCGTCCAGGCAAGGGCGCGAGCGGCCGACTTGGCACATGGTCTGAAGACGCCGCTGACCGTGCTGAGCGCCGATGCGGAGGAATTGCGGGCGCGCGGCGACACCCGCCTCGCCGCCGAGATCGAAGCCATTACGGCCGGGATGCGCCGGCATGTCGAACGCGAACTGGTACGGGCGCGGATTGGCGTCCGGGCAAGAAGCCTCCCGGTGCAGCCGGTTCGTCCGGTGACCGAGCGGATTGTTGGCGTGCTCCGGCGAACGCCGCAGGGCCAACGACTGTCCTGGGAGATCGATGCCGCCGATCAACTCGGGGTCCGGACAGACATACAGGATCTAACCGAGATCCTCGGCAACTTGGCTGAGAATGCCGCGACCTGGGCCACAGGCTCGGTAAGGATCGAGGGGCGGCGAGACGGCAATGCCGTGGTGCTTCGGGTTGAGGACGACGGCCCGGGCGTACCGGAAGACCAAATCGACACCGTGCTCGCCCGGGGCGGCCGTCTGGACGAGACCCGGCCGGGCACCGGGTTGGGTCTCGCCATCGTGGGCGATCTGGTCGAGGTTTACGGCGGCTCGCTTGCCCTGCGACGGGGGTCACTCGGTGGCCTCCTCGCGGAGGTCAGGCTGCCGAGCCCTGCGGCCTGATCTGCCTTGGCTTTGAGAGCCTCGACCGAGAGCCACTGGCTCTACGGAGCCGTGGTGCAGGGACGCCCGAGGCTGCTCGCCTGGGCCGAGAAGGCTCCGGCGATGGCGACGGCAGTTGCAAGGGCGATGGTAGCGGTGCGCATGGGTCTCTCCTGTTGCGTCCAGGCGACGGTGGAGACGTCTGGAATGCCAGGAGAGTGGCGCGAGCCCGCTGTCAGGCTACTGCAGAGGGCGGTCAGTGAGATGACAGGTTGGACGGGCTAGGCAGCGCCTCTGCCGAAGGATCAGGACTGGCCCTGCCCGGCTAGCGGCAGGATTGATCCAACGCAATCCCACAGGCCCCTCTCGGGGCTAAAGTGAGCAGGCTCGCCGGCTCAGAACCGGCACCAGCCTCTATGGAAGGACGTGACAGATGCCGCGCTACTCGAAGATCCTCATCATTCTGCATTGGGCCATGGCCCTGCTGATCCTGGCGGCTTGGTTCACGGCCGAGGGCGGGCGGCAGGTCCGTCTCAATCCGCCTCTGCTGCACTTCTCCCTCGGGCTTGCTGTGCTCCTTCTCATTGCGCCGCGACTGGTTGCCCGCTGGTGGGGCAGCCATCCCCGCATCGAGGATCCGCAGGGTCCCTGGCTCAACCTCGCCGCCAAGATCGGGCACGCCGTGCTCTATGCCTTCATGATCGGCCTGCCGATCACCGGCTGGTACGCTGCCTCACGACTCGGAGTCCCGGTTTCGTTCTTCGGCCTTCCCCTGCCCGCCATTGCGGCGTCCGTGCAGGGAGCTCCCGGACCCATCGCTGAGCTTCACGAGACCGGAGGCACGGTCATTCTCGTTCTGGCCGGGCTCCACGCTCTGATCGCCCTATGGCACCAGTTCGTGCTCCGGGACGGGACGATGCAACGAATGAACCCGGTTTGAAGCCGGCCTCCCGTCAGCAACCGGCCTCCTGGCGGGCTTCACAGAATAATGCTCAGCCACAAACGCCATACTTTAGATTTCTTCTAAAGTAGTTTAAGCGAAATCTAACGAGCGATCCGGGCGAGATCGTTCAGATCTGGTCCGTTGCTGCTTCAAGGAGCCGTCCATGCCGTCGCTTCCCGTCTCGCACGCGACCAACAGTGCTTTACCAGAGGAAAATCATGCCCATCGCCACGAGGAGAGCGTGCATGATCATGCCCCCTTTGAGCCATGGGCGATTGCCCGGGTGGGCTTGGCGCTGCTGGGAGCGGCGGTTCTGTGGTCTCGGGTCTACGAGCCCTTTGCCTCGGCAAGTGTGATTGGCATCGCCACCCTCGCCTTCGCCGGCTGGCCCATGTTCAAGGAGGCCTTCGAGAACCTTGTGGCCCGGCGCATGACCATGGAACTCTCCATGACCATCGCCATCGTGGCGGCTGCGGCAATTGCCGAGTTCTTCACGGCTGTTGTCGTCATGCTGTTCGTGCTCGTCGCCGAGGAACTGGAGCATCTGACCGTCGCCCGCGGCCGCCTCGCCATCAAGGACCTGATCGATTTCGTGCCCCGTGAAGCGCGCGTGCGACGCAACGGAGTCGTTCAGACCCTTCCCGTCGACAGCATCGCTACAGGCGAAACGGTGCTCGTGAGCCCCGGTGAGAAGGTGCCGGTCGACGGCTCCGTCGTCAGCGGGCACTCCTATGTCGACCAATCGCGCATCACAGGCGAGTCCATGCCGGCCGAAAAGGTCGAGGGCGGACATGTCTATGCCGGCTCTATCAACCAGATGGGCGCCCTGGAGATCCGGGTTGAACGCATCGGCCGCGACACGAGCTATGGCCGCATCGTCGAAGCGGTGGAACGTGCCGAGCAGACCAGGGCTCCGGTCCAGAAACTCGCAGACCGCCTCGCCGGATACCTCGTCTACTTCGCCTTCGCCGCGGCCATCATCACCTACGCGTTGACCCGCGATATTCGCGACACCATCTCCGTCGTCATCGTGGCCGGGGCCTGCGGCATCGCCGCCGGAACGCCGCTTGCCATCCTCGGCGGCATCGGCCGCGCGGCGCGGCTCGGCTCCATCATCAAGGGCGGCGTCCATCTCGAAACGCTCGGGCGCATCGACACGGTGGTGCTCGACAAGACCGGAACCCTCACCGTCGGCGAGCCTGCCGTGCAGGCGGTCAATCCAGCTCCCGGCGTCGATCCGCAGGAGCTGTTGCACGTCGCCGCCGCGACGGAGCTGCATTCGGAGCATCCACTCGCCCGCGCCGTGGTCTTGGAAGCCTCGAAGCAAGCCGTGGCGGTGCCCGAGCCGGACAGCTTCCGCTACACCATGGGCCGCGGCATCACGGCGAGCGTCGAGGGCCGCACCGTTCTCGTCGGCAACCGGAAACTTCTCGCCGAAGCCGGGATCGACGCGCCAGGCCGCGTGGACGGCAAGGTCGGCTCCGATATCGTCGTTGCCGCCGACGGGCACTATCTCGGAGAGATCATCGTGGCGGACACGATTCGCCCTGAGGCGCGCAAGGCCATCGATGCCCTGCATGGCCTGAAGGTCCGCACGCTTCTCCTCACCGGCGACACGGCGGCGGTGGGGCAAAGCGTGGCGCAGGAGCTCGGGATCGACGAGGTCGTCTCCGACATGCTGCCCGAGGACAAGCTCAGGAAGGTTCGCGAACTCGTGGCCAGCGGCCGTGCGGTCGCCATGATCGGCGACGGCGTGAACGACGCCCCTGCCCTCACGGCGGCCAATCTCGGCATCGCCATGGGCTCCGGCACCGACATCGCCAAGGAGAGCGCGGATGTTGTGCTGATCGGCAACGATCTGTTCAAGCTGGTGGAGACCCTTCGCATTGCCCGGCGCACGCGCGCGATCATCTGGCAGAACTTCGCCGGCACGGTGGGGATCGATGCATTTGGCATCGCTCTTGCGGCCTTTGGCTTTCTCAATCCGCTCCTGGCGGCTTTCATTCACGTGGGCTCGGAACTCGCCTTCATCCTCAACTCGGTCCGGCTCTTGCCGGTCGGGGGGAAATCGGCCATGGCGGACCGCCGGTGACTCCCGCCGTCCAAGGAGGACAGCATGCATCCGCTCCATCGTGAGACCCATCTGATCCAGCGCATCGGCTGGCTGCGTGCGGCCGTCCTCGGAGCGAACGACGGCATCATCTCGACGGCGAGCCTCATGGTCGGCGTGGCCGCCGCTTCGACATCAGCCAGCGAGGTGCTCGTGGCGGGCATTGCCGGGCTCGTGGCCGGCGCGATGTCGATGGCTGCCGGCGAATACGTGTCGGTGAGCTCCCAGGCCGACACGGAGAACGCCGACCTGGCCAGGGAGCGGCGTGAACTCGCGGAACAGCCCGCGGCAGAACTGGACGAACTCACGCAGATCTATATGGATCGCGGTGTCGAGCCGGTGCTCGCCCGGCAGGTCGCGCAGCAGATGATGGCCAGGGACGCCTTCGCCACCCACGCCCGGGACGAGCTCGGCCTCTCGGAGCATGTGGTGGCCCGCCCGATCCAGGCTGCGCTGACCTCGGCGGTGACCTTCGCGGTGGGAGCGGCCCTGCCCCTGCTGATCGCCATCGCGGCCCCGCCGGGCTGGACGGCATCGGCCGTCTCCGCAGGCTCCCTCGTCGGCCTTGCTATCCTCGGCGCCCTCGGCGCACGAGCGGGCGGAGCGTCCGGTCTCAAGCCCACCGTGCGGGTCACGTTCTGGGGCGCGTTCGCGATGGCGGCCACCGCCGCCATCGGCTCGCTCGTCGGACACGCGGTCTAGCGCCAACGGCACCGAAAGCTCGAATCCGCTCATAGCCTCAGAATCTTTTGGAACAGTGGCTTATCTCCCAAAGCGAGAAAGGACGATCCACCTGTATCTGGGAGTGACTGGGGCTCCCCGTCGGAGCGGTCAAGCTTTAGCAGCTCGTCAGAGTGAAGGTTCTGGGCCCTGCACTCATCGCACCCCTTTTGGACACGTGGGTTCGAACCTGCAGGCCTTACTTCCTACCTATCTCGGTTGATTGCCATAGCATCAAGTTTCAGCGACCATAGCTGACATGTGAGGCTTGGAAGGGGAGTTCCTCGTTGATCACCGCCGCACAAATCCGTGCTGCTCGTGCCCTCCTCGGCATTGACCAGCGCCAGCTCGCGGAGATGGCTGGGGTCTCACTGCCGACCATCCAACGCATGGAAGCGAGCGCCGGCAATGTCCGCGGAGTGGTCGAGACGCTCACAAAAGTCGTTGAGGCGCTTGACCAAGCAGGGATCGAGCTCATCAGCGAGAACGCCACGAGTCGTGAAGGCGGGCGCGGCGTACGCCTGAAGCAAGCTAAGTCCGCTGCCGGGCACTCCTAATACAGATAATTGTGGTGCGATGCTTCGCACCACAAGTCCGAGAAAGCACCAGTATGGCTGTGCGATCTGTTGAACCAACCTTCGCCGAACTGTTCACCCCGAAACTCATCACGGTCCTGCGGGAGCGATATGGGTTGACCGATCTCCGTGCCGATGCCGCTGCGGGCCTGACGGTCGCGATTGTGGCCCTACCGCTCTCCATGGCTATCGCGATCGCCTCCGGCGTAACCCCCGACCGGGGTCTCTACGCGGCTATTATTGGAGGTTTCATTGTCTCGGCCCTGGGCGGGAGCCGGTTTCAGATCGGGGGGCCGGCGGGAGCTTTCATCGTCCTCGTGGCTGCAACCGTCGAACAGCACGGCGTCGACGGGCTCCTTCTCGCGACCATGCTCAGCGGTCTGATCCTTCTGATGATCGGGTTCCTCCGGCTCGGGACCTTCATCAAGTTCATTCCCTACCCGGTGACCGTGGGTTTCACGGCCGGCATTGCGGTCATCATCTTTGCCAGCCAACTCAAAGAGTTACTCGGCCTCAGGCTCGACAGGGAACCCGGGCCCTTCATTCCCAAGCTCCTGGCGCTCGGGGAGGCTCTTCCGACCCTGAATGTTTCGGCTTTGGCCGTGGCCGTCCTGACCATGGGCATTATTGGCGCCGTGAGGCGCTGGCGGCCGCACTGGCCGGCCTTCATCATCGCAGTGGCTGTCGCTGCCCTCGCGACCTGGCTCCTGGGCCTGCCCGTGGAGACCATCGGCACCCGCTTCGGCGGCCTGCCGCAATCCCTTCCCGCGCCTCAACTGCCCCCTCTTTCCGTTGCGAGAGTAACCGAACTCCTTCCCGCCGCCCTGTCATTTGCTCTCCTGGGCGGGATCGAGAGTCTCCTGTCAGCGGTAGTCGCGGACAGCATGACCGGCCGTCGCCACCGTTCCAATTGCGAGTTGGTAGCGCAGGGCGTCGCAAACATCGCCTCGGGGCTATTTGGCGGTATCTGTGTCACCGGCACGATCGCTCGCACCGCCACCAATGTCCGTTCCGGCGCTCGTGGCCCGGTTGCCGGGATGCTGCACTCAGCCTTTCTCCTCCTGTTCATGCTGGCGGCCGCCCCACTTGCCTCTTTCATTCCGCTCTCGGCTCTGGCCGCTGTTCTCGCGACTGTAGCCTGGAACATGGCGGAGAAGCACGAGTTCGCGACCCTGCTGCGCGCTTCAAGGGGTGATGCCGTGGTTCTGCTTGCCACGTTCCTGCTGGTGGTCTTCCGGGATCTCACCGAAGGAATTCTGGCCGGGTTTGGCATTGGCGTGCTCGTGTTCCTGCAGCGGATGGCGGAGGCGGTCGAGGTCGAGCAGCCTCGCCTCCTGCCGGAGGAGGATCGTGCCGATACTGCCGGCGCCAACGACCGCACTCCCTATGATTCAGCACTTGCGACCGATCCCGATGTGGTAGTGTATCGCATCTCAGGCGCGTTTTTCTTCGGTGCGGCCGCAACGGTTGCAGCGGCATTCGACCGCATTGCGGAGCATCCCAAGGCCTATGTTATCGACTTCTCGGCGGTTCCGGTTCTCGACAGCACGGCGGCTGCGACCATCGAGGGATTCGTGCGCAAAGCCCAGCGCCATCAGGCCTCTGTCTACGTTGCTGGCGCCCGACCGCCGATCCGGCGAGTGTTACTCACCCATGGCGTACGACCGCCTCGCGTCCGCTTTAAAGGCAGCGTGGCGGATGCCCTCGCCTCAGCTCACAGCAAGGTCGAGGAGGAGGCTTTCATAAAGGGCACCCGTGCGCTCCGGGATTAGAGACATGAACGCGGCTCTGCCAATCCAACGAACAAACAATAGAATGTGCCGCTCGCGAGACCTCGGAAGTGGATCATGCTTATGGGAGTTCGGGTCTCGCGGAGAAGCGCTTGGCACTTCCACATGATAGATTTGCGGCGATGAAGGGGTACAACGGGCGGAGACGAGGAGCCGGGCTGGTCGGGATTCTCCGGGGCATTGTCGGAACCGAGCGGAGTGATGCAGGCGATGCCCAGCTCGGTTTGACACTCTGCTTTGTCGCAGGTGCTATGAATGCAGGTGGCCTGCTCGCCGTGGGTCAGTATACCTCGCATATGTCTGGCATTGTCTCGGCCCTGGCCGACAATTTGGTGCTGGGAAGAGGCAACCTGATCGTTGTGGGCCTTGGCTCTGTTCTGTTCTTCGTCGCCGGTGCGGCCTGTTCCGCATTCCTAATTAACTGGGGCCGCCGCCATCACACTCCGAACCAATATGCCCTCCCCCTCCTGTTTGAGGCGGCGCTTCTCCTTGGCTTCGGGTTGATCGGTCACCTGCGTGTGCATGGGCCGGTTTTCGGAGTCATTGCTGTCCCGCTACTATGTTTCATCATGGGATTGCAGAACGCGATCATCACGAAGATCTCCCGAGCCCGCATCCGGACGACCCATGTGACCGGTATGGTCACGGATCTTGGAATTGAACTGGGCAAGCTGTTCTACCGCAACAAATCGGGAGACGAGGATCATAGTCCCGTCATCGCAGATCGAAAGAAGTTGAAACTGCTCGGATCGTTGCTGAGCTCGTTTATAATTGGCGGCGTGGTGGGCGCGCTAGGATTCAAGTATGTCGGCTTCCCAGCCGTCGTGCCACTTGCGATCTTGTTACTGTTATTGGCTGGCCTCCCTATGGCAGACGATTTTCTTGCCAAGCGGAACCGCTCGCTTCAGGCAGGCTGTAACCATGACGCAAAGCCCTGACGGGTGGAAATAGAAATGGGTCTTCGGACAGTCGCTTCCTCACCAGAAGGCCTGTTGGCTCGTGACAGAATACGTGCTCAGGGCATCATCGAAATCGAAACCCGTTTGCTGGTGATGTCAGGGATCATCCGGACGATCTGCGGAGCGTTCGTTTCAGGAAGACCACTACGAAATACTCGCCTGAATCGGTAAAACTCTGATGGCGGATACGAGCGCCTGATGTGCTGGCAATCCGCGCCTTTACCAAGGCAGCATTGGAGTATGGGACGACAATCATGGTCTCGTGAAATGGCACGATCTTGATGAGGTTGGCTACGTGCAGCAGCAGCAGTCGTGCCATAGGACCAGATGAGTTCACCGGTACCCAGCAAGTCGCCGCCCAACCAGTGCGTGACCACGACAGCGCCTTCTCGAGCTGAAGCTGATGTCTAATGCGAGTTTCCTCTAGCAGGGGCGCCGTGTTGCAGCGCTTGAGGAAAAACATCAGGACCAGGCAGCATATACTGCTTCGCCCCGTGAAAGGAATCGCACGTCAGACCGAATAGATGTTGGCAGCCTGGGTTCAAGACCGAATGACACACAAGGTGCCTATCTCGGTTCGCAGTTGCTCTCCTTTGTGCCAAAAATCCAAAATTCTCCTCAGTCATCTGCCTTCGCCGTCATTGTGTACGGCCAGCTCCAGTCGCGGATCTCGGGCATATCCTCGCCGTGCCGAGCTATGTAGTTCTTGTGCTCAATCAGCTTGTCTCGGACAGACTGCACGACGTAGGCGGCCTGCGGTGCAAGTTTCGGCACGTGACGGGCAACAGCTTCGACGAGATGGAACCGATCCAGCTGGTTCAGGACCACCATATCGAAAGGCGTCGTCGTGGTGCCCTCCTCCCGGAATCCGTGCACATGGAAGTTGCTGTGGTTCGTCCGCTTGTAGGTGAGCCGATGGATCAGATGCCGGTAGCCATGGAAGGCAAAGATGACTGGCTTATCCTTCGTGAAGAGCAGATCAAATTCGCTGTCGCTTAAACCATGCGGGTGTTCGTCCGGCGATTGCAACGTCATTAGGTCGATGACATTCACCACCCTCACCCTCACGTCAGGCGCGTGTTCCCGCAAAAGACTGACGGCCGCGAGGGTTTCGAGCGTCGGTACGTCACCGGCGCAGGCCATGATTACATCGGGCTCCGCTCCGAGATCCGTGCTTGCCCATTCCCAGATCCCGATCCCGGTGCTGCAATGGGCGATAGCCTGCTCCATCGTCAGCCATTGCGGAGCCGGCTGCTTGCCAACCACGATGACGTTGATGCGGTCGTAGGTCTGAAGGCAGTGGTCGGCCACATAAAGAAGGCAGTTTCCGTCTGGCGGGAGGTAGATTCGGACGATTTCGGCCTTCTTGTTCGCGGCCACGTCCATGAAGCCCGGGTCCTGATGGCTGAAGCCATTATGGTCCTGACGCCAGACATGCGACGTCAGCAGGTAATTGAGCGACGGGATTGGTCTGCGCCAGGGCAGCTCGCGAGCGACCTTGAGCCACTTGGCGTGCTGGTTGAACATCGAATCCACAATGTGAATGAAGGCTTCGTAGCACGAGAAGAAGCCGTGGCGGCCGGTCAGCAGGTAGCCCTCGAGCCATCCCTGGCAGAGGTGCTCGCTGAGCACCTCCAGCACCCGCCCCTCCGGTGATAGATGCATGTCCTCGGGCAGGATCGCCTCCATCCAAGCGCGGTCGGTCTTCTCGAATACGGCATCGAGGCGGTTCGAGGCAGTCTCGTCCGGACCGACCACCCGGAAGTTGCGGGCTGAGGCGTTGAGGGCGATCACGTCCCGGAGGTAGGCCCCGAGCATTCGGGTGGCTTCGCCAACCACCTTTCCAGGTGCATCGACCTGAGCTGCATAATCCCGGAACTCCGGCAGGCGGAGAGGGCGCATCAATAGGCCGCCATTCGCATGCGGGGTGGCGCCCATCCGGCGCTCGCCGGCGGGAGCCAGGGAGGCGATCTCGGAGCGCAGCCGCCCGGTGTCGTCGAACAGCTCGTCGGGCCGGTAGCTGCGCAGCCATTCCTCAAGCTGCTTCCGATGGGCGGGATTGTGGCGGGTCTCGGCGAGCGGCACCTGGTGCGACCGCCAGAACCCTTCCGTCTTGAGACCGTCGACCTCCTTGGGCCCTGTCCAGCCCTTCGGGGTCCGCAGGACGATCATCGGCCAGCAGGGACGCTCTCTCCGCTCCCCTGCTCTGGCAGCTTTCTGGATTTCGGCGATCCTGTCGAGAGCCGTATCCAGCACGGCCGCCAAAGCCTGGTGGACTGACTCCGGCTCGCTCCCTTCAACGAAGAGGGGCTCATGCCCATAACCGTTGAGGAGCTGTTCGAGCTCGTCGCGCTCCATCCGGGCGAGGATCGTGGGATTGGCGATCTTGTATCCATTGAGATGGAGGATCGGGAGGACAGCGCCGTCGTGAGCTGGGTTCAGGAACTTGTTCGAATGCCATGAGGCGGAAAGAGGGCCAGTCTCGGCCTCGCCATCACCAATCACGCAGGCGACGATCAAGTCTGCATTGTCGAAGGCGGCCCCATAGGCATGCAGAAGCGCGTAGCCCAGTTCTCCTCCCTCGTGGATCGAGCCAGGCGTCTCAGGGGCAGCGTGGCTCGGGATGCCACCAGGAAACGAGAACTGGCGGAAGAGCTTACGAAGGCCCTCTGTATCCTGTGTAATGTCCGGGTAGACCTCGCTGTAGGTGCCCTCCAGGTAGGTGTTGGCCACCATGCCGGGGCCGCCATGGCCAGGCCCGCAGACATAGAGAACATTGAGATCTCGCGCACGGATGACGCGGTTGAGGTGGGCATAGATCAGGTTCAATCCCGGTGTCGTGCCCCAGTGCCCGAGCAGGCGCGGCTTCACATGCTCGGGCTTCAGCTCCTCCCGCAGCAAGGGATTGTCCAGCAGATAAATCTGGGCGACTGAAAGATAGTTTGCAGCTCGCCAGTAGGCGTTGATCCGATGCAAGTCCTCACAATTCAGCGGCTTGTCCAATAGGTTCATTGTCATCCTACCTTGGTTGCCTCTTCTCAGGGCCGGACATGGGCCTCGGTCGCGTCGCGGTGCATCACCGCTGCCTGTTAAAGTAGGACACGGTCTCGGAAATGCCCTCTCTCACCATGCAGACCCGCCGTGCGCGGTCGAGTATCTGCTGGCCTACGCACCAAAGCTAAGTACTCAGGAGCCGTGCAGGGCCTTCTTCAAGCGATCGACGACAGTCGCGCTGCTCAGATAAAAGTGGAGGTTTGCATCGCCTGGCCCTCCGCGAATTCTGTCGCTTGCGAGCCCAGCCCGAAATGATCGTCAGCTTCTTTTGGCACGCAGGCTTCTCTGTTGCAGGCCTCCCGCAAAGTTCATTAGCTCAGGCGATCCCAGCTTCTGCTCCGGTTGGGGTAATGTCGCGAGCAGAGCACGTGGTGTGTGAAACCCGTCGTCGATCCTTGCCGTGTCAACCATCCTTAGAGTGCTCTGCGTATCCGCAGATATGCATCCTTAAGCTCTGACCCAAGGATCAGCACCGCATCGCTCACATCCTTAGCACTACGATCCAACTCAGCCTTGCTTTCAAACGTTTTCCAATGCTCCTCAAGCTCAGACCATTCCTGCTGCAGGTCCTTGGATGCAAGGTGTATCTTCAATCTGATCTCGTCACGTGTGCGCTTGAGTTCCTCGATGATATTCGAATGCTTGAACATGAACTTCTCCGCTCCTGTGGAAACCGGCCGCCAACTCGGCTGAGGTCACCGTTTGGTAACCCTGAGACGGGCTGGATCGATTGGCCCATGGCACCCCAATTGCACGGGCTGCGCTTTGACGAAGATCAAGTGTGGCTCAATATCCTTCAGCGGCTACACTGTTTCCGTTTGTTCGCCAGAGCCGTGACGCCTACGGTGCCGGCAGGCTGTAAAAGGACTTCGAGAGTGGACTGTCGCGGAGGGGAGATTCTCCGGCTCGGCCCACAGGCAAGTCGTCCCCTCAGAAGCGTTGCCGCCGAGTTCCCGGAACCCTGGTCCGCATAGCCTCATTCTGAGCAAGCGCGAGGGCGGACAACACGACCGCAAGCACGAGCGACATCGACGTCAGGGCTGAGACAATCTAGGAGAGTCTCTTGCGGGGACCTCAGGCAGTTATGGGAGCCGCCGTGGTCGGACGCCACCGCTGCCGATCAGCGGAACGCCAGAGGCGGAGCGCCTGGACGGAGGCTGGGCACCCGATGCAATCCGGGCCAAATCGTGTATCCCGCACCGTGGTCGTGTGCGGCTTTCCGGCGGCGTCAGGATGGCCCGCAGGAACGCTGAGGCCTCATCATCGGCATCCAACGCGGTTGCATCGAGAACGGGCACGGCTGGCCTCCCGAAATATGGATTAGCGGTGGGGGAGCGACAGACGATTTGCCGCAGCTACTCCAGTCTGGAAATGGACCGGGGCAACGCCCGACATCCGGTGCGCTGCCTCGCCTGTCTGCGCTTGGTCAGCGGCTGTGGGGAGATACCAAGTAGGTGACGAGGTTTGCAGTAGCGACAAGGACCGCCGTCGCACACGCTGCCTGATACCGGGCCGCGCCTGGAATCGCGTGTCACCCGTACCGGACGCAGGTGCCTCCTGCTCATCAAACATGTGGGCCAGCGCTCCTGCCAGCTTAGCCTGAGTCTGGTTCAGGATTCGCAGGCGGGCGATTTCTGCATCCATCCGTTCAGTCGATCGATAAGTCTGATCGGTTGTCATCTCGGATCTCCGGATGGGTTGGGCGTAGTCTGGTCAACTACGCGGACGATTTGCTGGGGTGGCGGGAGAAGGGCTAAGCTTGGCGCGTCGCGCAGTGCCACGTCCACCCTGGCCTGAATCATGCTCGGGGTGAAGACTACCCAGGTGGCGAGGTCCGCGCCCCCAACAAGGGCAACGATCACGAGCGCCACTCGTGCGCCGGCATTCAGAAGGGAGATAAGATCGCTGACAATCACGGCCTGCTCGTGCTCTTGAACAACAAGGGCATGAGAGCCTGCCTCTGTTACGCTCGAACAGTCGGTGGGTAAAACTGTGTGCTGGTTCGTGACGGCTCGTAACAGCGGCCGACGAAGTGTGGCATTTCCTCGTCGCCGGCTTAACGATGAACAGCCGGCGACGAAGGCCAGCCCATCCGCTTAATGCCTTATCGGTTTGAGGATATTCCATAGGGTGCGCGCCAGTTCCAGCGTGCTGTAGGGCTTCTTCAGCCAGCCCGCCTCGGTTGCTTGCCCTTGCCGGACCACATCGGGTTCGGCATAGCCTGAGGTGAACAGCACCTCGATCTTCGGTCGTTTCGCCAGCACCGCCTCCGCCAGGTCGGCCCCTGTCATGCCGCCCGGCATCACCATATCGGTGAACAGGAGATCGATCTCCGGATGCCGCTCGATGAGCGCCAGTGCCGCCGGGCCGTTGGCCGCCTCCAGCACGCGGTAACCCAGGTCCTGTAGCCGCGCCAGGGTCATCCGCCGCACCCGCGTCTCGTCTTCCACCAGAAGCACGGTCTCGCCCTGCCCGCGGAAGGTCTCCATGGGTACCTCTGGCTCATGAAGCTTCGTTTCCTCTTCCGCAACAGCGACCTGTGGCAGGAACATCCGGATCGTCGTGCCATGGCCGGGTTCGCTGTAAATGGTCACGTGCCCACCCGACTGCTTGACAAAGCCGTAGACCATCGAGAGTCCCAGTCCGCTGCCGGCCCCCACGTCCTTTGTGGTGAAGAAGGGCTCAAATGCCCGCTCCTGGACCTCTTTGGGCATGCCCGTGCCGGTGTCGGTGACCGCAATCAGCACATACCGGCCGGCGCGAACCTCTGGATGCATTCGAGCGTAGGCTGCATCGAGTTCCGTGTTCTCGGCCGTGATCGTCGGCCGGCCGCCGCCCGGCATGGCATCGCGGGCGTTGATCGCCAGGTTGAGGATCGCGTTCTGCAGCTGGCTCGGGTCGACCAGGACCGGCCAGAGTTCATTGTCCGAGCGTCCCCGGACCTGGATTGTCTCGCCCAGGGTTCGCCGTAGCAGCGGCGTCATCTCTCCAAGAAGCGGGCCCACGTCCGTCAACTTGGGCTGCAGCGGCTGTCGCCGCCCGAAAGCGAGCAGGCGCTCGGTGAGCTGGGCGCCGTGCTCGGCTGTCTCGCGGGCCTCCCGGACCAACTCCAGCTGGCGCACATCAGTGAGTCGCATCTCCAGCATTTCCAGATTGCCAAGGATGACGGTGAGCAGATTGTTGAAGTCGTGCGCCACGCCGCCGGTGAGCTGCCCGACCGCCTCCATCTTTTGGGCTTGCCGCAACTCCTGCTCGATCTTGTGATTCGCGGTGAGATCCCGGATGAAGCCGGTAAAGAGATGCTGTCCACCGACCTTCACCTCACCGACGGAGAGTTCGATGGGGAAGACGCTGCCATCCTTGCGCTGGCCGCTGACTACGCGGCCGATGCCGATGATGCGTTTCTCGCCCGTGCGCAGATAGCGTTCGATATAACCGTCGTGCTCTTCGCGGTAGGGCGAAGGCATCAGCATGCTGACATTGCGCCCAACCACCTCCTCGACCTCGTAGCCGAACAGAGCCGCAGCTGAGCGGCTGAAGGATTCGACAATGCTACGCTCGTTGATCGTGATCAGCGCCTCCGGCGCGGTATCGAGAATGGATTGCAGCCGTGCCTCACGCTCGTGCACCTCCGCCTCCGAGCGCTTGCGCGCCGTGATATCCACCGCAGTCGAGATGGCGCCAATGACCGCTCCTAGCCCGTCCCGCAGGGGCGAGGCATTGTAGAGGAGGCTTAGCGAGCGGCCATCCTCGAAGTGCACCTCCCATTCCTCACCCCTGACTTCCTCGCCCCGGATCGCCCGCGCCAGCGGGTAATCATCCCGCGGGCATTCCACGCCATTCCTCAGGATATGGCGAGGAGGATAAACAGTTGTATCGGAGCCTGGCGGCAAGGAAGAACTGATGATCGGCTGGTCGAGCAATTCCGCGGCAAAGCGGTTTGCCTTCACCTTGCGCAGATCCGGGTCATAGGTGAACCATACCGCCATGGGGGCCGTCTCGACCAGCGCCTCCCATTCCGCCGTCCGCGCCTGAAGAGCCGCCTCGACCGTCTTGCGCTCCCGCAAGTCGAGCGCAAATGCCGCCAGGGTGTCACCGCCATTGATCGCGGCCAATCCTACCAACACCGGGATCCGCTCGCCGTTACGGCGATATTCCTTCTCGTACATAGCTGAGACGCCATGGGCTCGCGCTTCGGCGATGGCCCGCTCGTCGGCGGATGCCCACTCGGGTGGGGTGACGTCGTCCCAGCGCACACGGCCGAAGATAAGGTCTTCTCGTGTCCGGCCGACGAGGTCGAGGTAGGCCTTGTTGGCTTCAATGACCCGACCGCCGGCATCGGCCAGGGCAGCGCCGATGGGAACGGCTTCGAGTACCATCCGCAGACGGGCCTCACTGGCCCTTCGCGCCTCCTCGGCCCGTTTGCGCTCGCTGACATCGCGCATGAGAACCTGAACCGCCGGGGCGCCATCCCAGTGCACAGGCCCGGCCGTCGCCTCGACCATGACTGGCGATCCATCCACCCGCCGGAACCCGACCTCGATTAGCGGATTGGAGCGCCCCTGCATCACCCGCGCGATGCGATTGCGCGTCTGCTCTTGGTACTCGGGCAGAATGAAGTCCAACGCCGGCTGGCCAAGGACCTGGTCAGGATGGCTCGCTCCGAGCAGGCGCAGGGCCGCAGGATTGGCGTAGGTAAGGCACCCGCCGGCGTTGATCATGATGCCATCCGGGCTAAGCTCCGTGAGGGTACGAAAGCGCTCCTCGGCGACCTTCTGCACCTCCTCTGCGCGCTTGCGCTCGCTGATGTCCTCGACCATCGACAGCCGGTAGGTGTGCTCGGGCCCGGAGGAGGCCACAGATGAGGTGACGCGAACCCAAATGGGCTTACCGTCCTTGCGCAGGTAGCGCTTCTCGATCCGGTAGCTGGGAATCTCGCCAGCCAGGAGCTGCGCTGCCAGCGCCTGCACCCGTGGCAAGTCCTCAGGGTGAATGATCTCGGCAAAACCGCGTCCGATCAGCTCGTCCTTAGTATAGCCGAGCATGGTGCAGACGGCGGAGTTTACGTCGAGAAGGCGGCCTTCGGGGTCCACCAGTTCGATGCCGAGGGTCGCCTGGTCGAACACCAGCTCAAAGCGTTCCGTCTCGGGTTGCCGGCGAGCCGCATCATGGACCGGGCGGTCCACCGCCCCGGCCGGTTCACGCTGGGCCTGCTCTTTGCCACTCTGCAACATACAACCTGGTCCCTAAGGTCACTCCCGGCCTCGCCGGGAGCAGATACGGAAAGCGCCCTCGGGTACCCATCGGGGCGGCGGAGGCCGCGATAGTAAGCACCCATCGACGAATGAGTCTAATGCGCGGAGGTGGCCCGGGGTTCACCTTCCGGAATCCTGTGGGCACGCCGATCCCCCGGCGGCCTGGAGCGGACAGAATCCACCGTAGCGCTGCCGGAATAGAAATCGCCGCGGTCCATCCGGTCCGGTGATAGGCTGGACGCAGTCCTGGCCACAATGCGGCCAACCATCTGGAACAGGTGAAAGCCGTTTAGTCGGATGCCCAGTTCGGCCGCCGCCGGGTCGAACCCGGGCGGTGGCACATCCGTCCGGTGTAAGGTTCCGGCGTACTCCCAGCCGTCTCCATCCAGAAACGCAGGCACCGGCCGATCCTCCGATGCAGCGCAGCAGAGATCCGGGGCCAGCTTGCGCCGGAACAGGTTGTAGGCTGGTCCCAACGCCGGTCCGGTTTGACCCTTGAGTGTCTGGCACGTCATGGCGCATCTCCCCCTGTCAGTTGCTGGTCTGGCTTTGGCTGGACGGAAGAAGCAGGAGCTCCATCCATCCTGCAGATCTCCAGGCTGTGGAGGTCGCGGGGCGCGCGGGCCATCAGTGCGCCCAAGCCGCGGCGCGTCGGGCCATCCCCCGCTCCACCGAGGGCTCACCGTCGTCGAACCCGCCTGCGAGTTCCCGCAGATCGCCGATTCGCCGCAGCACGACCTTGTAGCGACCTTCGAGGGCAATCAGCCCATGCCGCTTGAACTTCGACACGATCCGGCAAACGGTTTCCATGGTCAGGCCGAGGTAGTCGGCGATGTCCTGACGGGTCATCGGCAGGTCGATCACCACCGGCCGTTTCTGGTCTGCTCCCGTTCGGCAGGCCGCCGACATCAGAAAGTGCGCCACCCGCTCTTCAGCCCCCAGCTGCCCGAGGACGATGATATGTTGCTGAGCGGCGCTCATCTCCTCGAACATTCTCCCCAGCAGGAATGTCTGCAGGTGCTCCGCCCCCGCGGCAAGCGCCTGGAGACGGCGGCGGTCGAGCCGACGCAGCCGCGCGGGGGTAACCGCCTCGGCGGTGTAGCGATATGTGCCCTGGCAGGAAATCCCGACAATTTCCCCTTCGAAGACAAAGCCCATGATGGCCCTGCGTCCGTCGGGCAGGATGCGATAGAGGCGCAGACAGCCCTCGCTGACCCGATAGACGTGGGAGGCCACATCACCTTCCCAGAACGCCACCTCCCCGGCGGCCAGTGTTTCGTTCGGCCTTGCGGCGAACAGGCTCTCCAAAATGGAGCCCTCTGACGGGAGGCCGTAACCCGGGAGAGCCACGTCGCGGCTCGAAGGAAAGAGATGGGAGGCGTACATCAGGGGCTCCGGCCAGGTTCGTTCGATATCCCGACTAGAGCAGACAAATGTCACAGGCTTATCCGCGCCCCGTACCAGCTTGTAAGGGTTTGTAACAGATCGTAACAGCTGACTCGAAGCAGCGGGGCTGGTTGATGCCAGCGGTGCCGGCCTATACTCTTGAGACATGTCTGCTAAGCTTCCCAGAGACCACCATTTCCAGGTCGGGCGACCCGATACTTCGCAGAACCGCCGGAGATGCCTTTGCTGTGACCGACGCACCTCACATCCTGATCGTCGATGACGATGCCAGAATCCGCCAGATGCTTTCCCGGTATCTCACGGAAGAGGGATTCCGGATCAGCACCGCAGATGGCGGTGCCAGCATGCGGGATTGCCTAGCCCGCGAAAAAGTCGACCTTGTTCTCCTGGACCTTATCTTGCCGGGTGAGGATGGACTTCAGCTCGCCCGCGAGATTCGGTCGCAACCCAAAGCTGCTTCGATCGGCATCATCATGCTCACCGGGCGGTCCGATATGGTCGACATGGTGGTCGGCCTGGAGGTCGGGGCTGACGATTATATCGCCAAGCCCTTCCACCTGCGGGAGGTCCTCGCCCGGATCAGAAGCGTCCTGCGCCGGCTGCCGCCAGCTGCACCGGCAGTGCAACCGTCTCCAGAGATCTCGGCGACCGCTGGCGGGGTGATCCGGTTCGACGGCTGGCAGCTTGACCTGGGACGCCGTGAACTGAAGGCAGCGGATGGAACCGAGATTCCGCTTACGACCGGTGAGTTCGATCTCCTCGCGACCTTCGCGAAGCATCCCGGCCGGGTCCTCAACCGTGACCAGCTGATGGATCTCACGCGCGGCCGCCAGTGGGAGGCCATCGATCGGTCCATCGACGCCCAGGTGGCGCGGCTGAGGCGCAAGATCGAGCCAGATCCCAAGAATCCCACACTCGTCAAGTCAGTGCGGGGGGTGGGATACGTGTTCACCGCCCGCATCCAATGAACGACGCCAGCAAAGCCTTAGTGGCTTTGGCCGTGAAGTAGCCCCTGAATAGACCGGACACGATCTCCCACCTCTCTAAGAGATAGGAATAGTGTTAGGCCTATGACTGGTTCTTCCCCGAAGGTGGTGCAGACATGCCAGCGCTCGGACCAATTCTTCTTGCGAACACTCCCGCAGTACGGACAGGTCTGGCTCGGCTTGTGCTTGCGGGTATTCGGGACAATGAGCTTATACCCAGCCTCATCCGCTTTGGTGGTGAGCAGGGACAACAGTAGCCCCGGCGCCATGCCCAGGGCCGATCGGTTCAGCCCGGCCTTCTGCCGGACGTTCTTACCAGGCTCCTCGAGCGTGCCCCGGGTCGAGGCGGTCCAGACCCAGGTGAGGCAATGAACAAGACTTGTCAGACGAAGAGCAGGCTGCCTCAGAGGGGAGACTCCGTGATGTATCACACAGGGGACTTCACCCTCCGCAACGGCGAGATCGATGCGTGGTTTATGGCCGATATCCATGCCGGCATGGCGGTGCTCGATCTCCCGATGGCCCGTCTGCATCTCCAGAGAACGTTTGCGGTGCAGTCGGCTCATCTGTCAGGAGTGCCGGACCATTCGGGCCTCAGCCTCCAGGCGGCTCCCACGCATCTCGCTGCCCCCCTGGAGCCTCGAGCGGCCTGACATCGGCTATATCTCGCAAAAGGAGATCACGATCTGCGTCTGGGGTTGTGGGGTGAGTTTGGCCGACTTATTCGACTTGTGTCAACGTATCCGATTGCAGCGGGCAAGACGGGCGGAGCGGATCCAAGAGCGATGGCAGGTCCTGAGCGGGTGCTTGATGGAATTCTGCCTCCGCGCAGGGGGTATGCTGGTAGAGGCGATATACCTGGGCGGAGCTGACGGAGTCCCAGTCATCGTCAGCCTGCTGGAGCGGAGACTGGTGTTTCTGAATGAAAAAATTGGACATTGTTGCTCGAAGCGTCTTGAACAGGACGCTTGCTTCCTTCGCTTTTGCAACCAACTAGTAGTGGGTTGGGAATGACGACCTATCCTGTCGAAGACACAGGACGCAGCGGAGACCAATGGTCGGGCGCGACAATTGCCTCAGCCCCGCAATCAGGACAGAACGTGCTCGAACCGACGACCTCTGCATCCTGGCTATCATCGCGCAGCACTCTCTGACACTTTGGACAAAGGAGCCCCTCAGCTGCAACTGTAAAATCATAATCGGGTCCGACATAGGCGCAGACCATATGGTGGAGGACAGGTGAGAATCTGAGGCTGTCCCTTCCACAGGACGGGCACACTGAACCATTGTGATCAATTTGCACTTACCCTCTCCATTTCTCCAAAGTGAGAGTCCGTTAACCGACGCTCCCAGGATAGAGCATCACCAACGATCTCGTTGAGACTGTCGTAAGCTGGACGCCATCGAAGCATCATCCGCATGGCCGCTGTATCTGCCACTACGGCTGCAGGATCTCCTGGACGCCTCGGACCAATTCGAACTGGAAAGTTGCAGCCAGACAGTCGTTTCACTGCTTCGATAATGCCCCATACCGATGTGCCATGGCCGGAGCCGATATTAAACACCGCTCCACCCCCACCCCGACGCATGTACCGGAGCACCGCGAGGTGGGCAGCAGCGACATCCGAAACATGGACATAATCCCGGATGCAGGTGCCGTCCGGAGTGGAGTAATCATCGCCATAAAGATCGATTCCGTCACGCATTCCGCAGGCAGCTTGCACAGCAGTCTTCACGATCTGGTTCCCTGCTGCCGAGACCTGGCCCGAGCGGCCAAGTGGGTCGGCTCCTGCCACATTGAAATAGCGCAGTGCCACTGCCGTCATTTCATCGCTGCGCGTCATATCCTCAAGCATCCACTCAACCATAAGCTTGGAGCGCCCGTAGGGAGATATCGGCTGAAGCGCTGCCGTTTCAGGGACTGGGCTTGCGGCGGGGTTGCCATAGACGGCAGCCGATGAGGAGAAAATCACATGGGGCACACCGGCCGAGGCTACGGTTTCGAGCAGCGTCTGTGTCTTGGCGACGTTAATGCGGTAGTACTCAGCCGGGTGGGCCACCGAATCGGGGACGATGGTCCTGGCGGCCAAGTGAATCACAGCTCTGATGCAATGATCCTGGATCGTCCTCGTGACGAGTTCCCGGTCGGCGATATCGCCCCGCACGAAGCGGGCTCTTGGCGGAACAAGGTGTTTGCAGCCGGTCGAGAGGTCATCAAGGACAATGGCCTCTTCATCATGATCAAGGAGGCAGAGCGCCACATGGCTGCCGATGTAGCCGGCCCCGCCGGTAATCAGAACCGTCATGGCAGTCAGTCCAGTCGTAGGAAACGGGTGATGGCTCGCGCAAACCGATCAACCAAGTTTGCGTAGTACATATGGACCTGTACGGTGGAATTGAGGGCCGGCGACTCGACACCCGGATCAAGGCGGATCCGCGCCACCTGTCCGGCAAGCGGTTCGCGCAGGATCGAGCTGCGCTTGGAGTCGAAGGAGTCGGACAGAGGTAGGATCTCGTCGATTGTGCCGGTGACCCGGTCCTTGCCGCGCACGACGAAGACCTTATGGCCAGGCTGCGGATCCATGAGACGGAAGTTGGAGATATACCAGTCGACGTAGAGATCGCCCGCCTGGTAGATCTCGGCAATGGAGGAGCCGGCCACCACTGTCTCGCCCGCTTTCGCGAGGCGCGTCGATATGATGCCGGTCACGGGAGCCGTGACTCGCCCGTGATCGAACTCGCGCTCGGTGCGATCCAACTGTCCTTGGATCTGCTGACGCGTCTCCGCCAGGCGGACCAGTTGCGCCGTCGCTTCGGTTGCTTCAGCCTCCAGCGCCATGACGTTCTCGACGGCCTGTGCCCGCTCCCGGTAGACCTCGGCGCGATAGACGAGGCTCGCGCTCTCCTTATTGGGATTGGTCTCGAGCCGGCGCAGCGTATCCTCGGCCATCCGCAGACGCGAGCGCGAGGCCTCAAGGCTGTTGCGAGCAATTTGCGCCTTCACCCGCAACTCCGCCTCGCGGCTGGTCACGTCAGCGAGAGCTCGCGTGAAGTTCGAGACCGTCTCACTCACCTGAGGAGAGCGGACTAGGGCCACGGGCTGGCCGGCGGCGACCCGGGCGCCGGGCGCCACGTCCATGCGGATGACCTGCACGATATACGGCAGGGAGACTATGTCGCGGTTCGCCGAGACGATGCCCGGCCCAGCCAGGAAGACGAGAGGGCCCCCAAGGCGAACAACAAGGAACCCGAGTACTCCAAGCACCCCAAGGGCATAGATGAAGCGGACGAGGCGGCCGGCGCCCAGGCGACGGCTTTCGACCGGGTCGGGAAGAGCAGGATCGAGGCGGCGGATTTGAAGGGTCATGGACGGTGCCTTAGCGATATTGGCCCGCGAGAGCGCGCCGGACGCGGGGAGGGACGTAGTCGTCGTTCCGCGACGCGGAGAACAGGACTTCGGACGAGAACGCCACCAAGCGCACCAACTTCATGACGATACCCTGGTAGAGCGGAAAGATCAGCGCGGTCAGCAGGCCGAAGGCCGTTGGAGACCGGCCGAACATGAGAGTGGCAAGCGCGATGTTGAACAACGCAATTCCGAGGAGGAACACATAGACGGCGGCGAGAAACTGCGGGGTGCTCGGACCGAACAGAAGGCTGCAGTATATGAGATAGGCCGGAAACGCGAGCGTCGGAATCAGGTCGAAGACGATGAAGTCGAGCCTTTGCAGCGTATCCGACACCCCCTCGCGCCGGAACGGCTTGAACTCGCGGTATTGCAGGAAGCGGATCCGCAGGGCATCCCGATCCCAGCGCAGCCGCTGGCGGATGAGGCTGATCGCGGATTCGGGAACGCTTGTTTCCGCCCGGGCCTCGGGCACAAAGTGAACCCGATAGCCGGACCGGCGAAGCCGCAACGTGAATTCGAGATCCTCGCCGGGCCCGACATCGAACCCGCCGCGCTCCAGGAATACGTCGCGTCGATACATGGAGCAGGCGCCTGAACAGCAAGCAACCGCCCCGATCATGTTGAGGAACGATTTTCCGGCACTGATCGACAGCATATATTCGAGGCTCTGCAGAGCCGTCCAGAGTGTCGCGTCCCTGTTGCTGACGCCGAGATTGCAGGTGGCTCCGGCGACGTGGGGGGTCTTGAATGCGGCAGCGAGATGGGCAAAGGCGGCCGGTGCGAAAACCGTATCGGGATCCATGAACACGATCAGCTCGCCACGCGCGAAGCGAGCGCCCGCGTTGATCGCCGCGCTGCTTCCGCAGCGGGTACCGTGGTGGATCACCATGTCGACGAGTCCCGCCGCGCGCGCCTCTTCGGCGATTGCGGGAGTGTTGTCCGTCGATCCATCATTGACGACGATGATCTCAAATGGCGCCAGAATCTGCTCCCGCAATGACGCGATGGCCGTCAGGAGGCCTGCGGCGCCATTGAAGGCAGGGATGATGACACTGATCGCGAGGTCAACTGCTGCTTCGGCGCGCCGAGGGATCCGCGCTGGCTTGGACAAAGCGAGCGCCGCGAGCGGGATCGTATAGCGCGGCACCTCGAAGACTACGACAGCCAGGGCCAGCAGAACCCAATCTGCATGGCTCAAGAGTGATAACATTTCGCGCAAGAGGACGGACCCAAGAGACGTTTCTGCCGCTTTCACTACGAAGCGAGATGTCCTTTTTAAGCTTGTCATTTACGGACGGTATGATTTTAATCAAAGATGTCGATAAAATGCTGGCAACGGCGCTTAGGCTCTTGATCGGCTGTTTGATGACTGCGGATGGAATGCCTTCAGACGGGCCCTATCCGTTCGATATTTCGCTAGTGTGGCCAAACTCAAAGTCTGCGGCATCGGCCTTTGGCAGCCTAACCACCCTTCATGGATGACGGATGGCATGATCACAAGAGTTTGGAAAATGCCAGACGCAATAACCCTTCCAGTCGGCAAAGAAGCACCGGGGCCCGTTGAGACGAGCGTGCCCGCACTGGAGCGCATGCGCCGGGAAATGGATCGCTTGTTCCACGAATTCGGGCGCGCGCTCTTTGGCTCTCCGATCGGGTGGAACATGCCCGAGGTCAAGGCATTCTGGCGCACTGTCGGTCGCGGCATCGCACCCGTGGTCGATTTCGTTGCCCTAGCAGGAGAGTCTGAGCGTCTCGCCCTCAAAGACGAGGCCCGCGATGGCGCGGCGTCCATCGGCCAGGATGCGATAGGGGCGAGAGCACCCGTCGATAACCTGGACGGCGTGCGAGGCCGAATCCCCCTCCCAGAATGCCGCCTTGCCTGCGGCGAGCGTCTCCATCGGTTGCGAGGCGAACGCGCTCGCCAGGGTCGAAGGGGCAAGATGTCGACATCCGCGTCCCATGATTGTCGCGACTGCTCGGGAGACTGGCAATCCGGGATTGCTGTCTCCATGCTGTCCAAGATCAAATTGCGCCCCATATTCGTTGCGTAGGTCCCGCGGGCTCAACGGCTGCTGTTGCGGTGGCAGTGCAGCCTGAACTCTGCTTCAACCCATGTCTTGCCCGTGCAGAAATCTCTGAACGCGTGCGCCGGCGGCGTTGTCTGATCTGATCGAGACTAGGGGTTTGTCCAGGTCTACGGCCAACCGGCGGACACCCGGCAATTCCCGATGGAGAATTGACGGGCATCCACGACGTTAGGATCGGCTATTGGAGGTATTTGCCGCCATTGATCGACAACGTCTCGCCGGTGATGAAGCCTGCATCGTCCGAGACGAGGAAGACGATGCCGCGAGCTATCTCCTCCGGTGTGGCGAGTCGCTTTGCGGGCACACCATTGATAATGG
>Ga0182741_1001881_pt1 | contig 25740 bp, 22 predicted proteins | sample eDN5th37CBELigOP_FD_128874 | JGI IMG/M metagenome (GOLD analysis project Ga0182741, IMG submission 128874) | Enriched Organic Plus compost microbial communities from Emeryville, California, USA - eDNA 5th pass 37_C BE-Lig OP (version 2) (version 2) ... | reverse complement strand
CGGGGAGCTGGGTGCTCTACGGCGTGTACGTCTTCGCGCTGGCGGGTGCGCTGCTCACGGCGATCTACATGACGCGCCTCATGCTCTATACCTTCCACGGTCCCAACCGCACGGGTGAGCGCGAGCGCGAGCACCTGCACGAGGCGCCGTGGTCGATGACGCTGCCGGTGGTGGTGCTGGGAGTGCTGAGCGCGATAGGCGGAGCGATAAATCTGCCGGCTTTCCTGCACCTCCCGGAGGGATGGACCGGCGGCCTGGAGCACTGGCTCGATCCGGTGGTGGGCGAGGCGGCGCTGCACGTCACGCACGGCGCGCCGGCCGAGCTGTCGCACGCCACCGAATACACGCTGGTGGGTGTCGCGATCGTCATCGCCGTTGCCGGCGTGCTCTTCGCCGTGACGCGGCTCAAGCCGGCCGCGCTGGTACCGAAGGCCGATTCGCCGCCGGAGCGCGGCTTCAGCCGGGTACTGGAGAACAAGTACTACGTGGACGAGATCTACGATGACACGGTCATCGAGCCGACCGTGACGATCTCGAAGAATCTGCTCTGGAAGGGGATCGACGCTGGACTGATCGATGGACTCTTCGTGAACGGAAGCGCGTGGCTCGCGCGCGGTTTCGCGGCGATCGGCTCCTGGCTCCAGTCGGGGCAGGTCGGTACCTACGCCTGGGCCATAGTCGTTGGCGTGCTCGCCGTTCTCGGCGCCTTCACCCTCCGCTGATCGATGCAAGATTTCCTGACTTCCATCAACTACAACGGCTGGGTGCTCCCGGCGCTGTTGCTCATTCCGCTCGTCGGCGCGCTGGTGATCCTCGTCCAGTCGGCGCTAGCGCGCGACGACGGCACGCTCGCGGCCGCGCCGACGGCGCGCTGGGTGGCGCTCATCACGCTCCTCGTGGAGTTCGTGGTGTCGGTCGGCCTCTGGTGGTCGTTCGATCCCGGCTCGGCGGCGTGGCAGGCGAGAGTGTCAGTAGGCTGGATCCCGCAGTGGGGCGCCCGCTTCGACATGGGCATAGATGGGATCTCGCTGTTCATGGTGCTCCTCACGACCCTGCTGATGCCGCTCTCGGTGCTCGGGAGCTGGACGGCGATCAAGACCAAGGTGCGGAGCTACTACGCGCTGATGCTGCTCCTCACCACGGGGATGCTCGGCGTGTTCATAGCGCTCGACCTCCTCTTCTTCTACCTGATGTGTGAGGTCATGCTCATCCCGATGTACTTCATCATCGGGGTGTGGGGAGGAGAGCGGAGGATCTACGCGAGCATCAAGTACTTCATCTACACGATGCTCGGCTCGCTCCTCATGCTGGTCGGGATCATCTATCTGTGGATGCACTCGGGCGACCCGTTCACCGGGCAGCTCTCGTTCGGCTACGATCAGATCATGCAGCACGCGACGGTCACCTCGCGCGCGGCACTCTGGCTCTTCGGTGCCTTCTTCATATCGTTCGCGATCAAGGTTCCGATGTTCCCGCTGCACACCTGGCTCCCCGACGCGCACACGGAGGCGCCCACGGCCGGCTCGGTGATCCTCGCGGGAATAATGCTGAAGATGGGTACCTACGGTTTCCTGCGCTTCGCGCTACCGCTCTTCCCGGGCGCCGCGCTCACCCCGTGGGTTCGCAACCTGATCCTCATCCTCGCGGTGATCGGGATCCTCTACGGCGCGCTCGTCGCCATGGTGCAGCCGGACTTCAAGAAGCTGGTGGCGTATTCATCGGTCAGCCACCTGGGCTTCGTGATGCTCGGGATCTTCTCCCTCACGCTGCAGAGCGTGCAGGGAGCGCTCATGGTGATGATCAACCACGGGATCTCCACGGGCGCGCTCTTCCTCCTGATCGGGATGATCTACGAGCGGCGCCACACGAGGATGATCGACGCCTACGGCGGCCTCGCGCGGGTGATGCCGATGTTCGCGGCCATGCTGACTCTCGTGTCGATGAGCAGCATCGGGCTTCCCGCGACCAACGGCTTCGTGGGAGAGTTCCTCGTCCTCCTCGGCGCGTTCAAGACGCAGCCCTGGTTCGTGCTCTTCGCGACGATCGGCGTGATCCTCGCCGCCTGCTATCTGCTCTGGGCCATCAAGCGCATCATCTACCACCGGCTCGACAAGCCGGAGAACGAGCACCTGTCCGACCTCAACCGGCGCGAGCTCCTCACCATAGGAGTGCTCGCGGCGGCGATTCTCTGGATCGGCATCTACCCCGCACCGATACTGAAGCGCATGGAGCGTTCGGCTGGGAACTTCGTGGAGCAGGTACAGACCGGTGCCGCCAGCTCGAGCGCTCCGAGACTCGGGATGACGAGAGGGGGCCGCTGACATGCACTTCGATCTGAGCCTCCCCGCGCAGCTCTCCGCCGCGCTGGCGCCCGATCTCGTGCTCTCGGTCGGCGCCATGATCCTCCTCCTCTTCGCTGCGTGGAAGAGCGAGTCCGAGGCGCGCGCGCACACCGTGGGCGTGCTCTCCATCTGGCTGACCGTGCTCACCGCGGCAGTCGTGATCTGGATGGCCGTGAGCGGAGCGAGCGCCGATGGCGGGATCATCGCAGTGGACAACTTCCGTTGGGCGATCGACCTGGTGATCCTGGCATCCACGATCATCACCCTCGCGCTGGCGCTGGACTACGCGCGCACCGAGCGGCTGGTGACGGCGGAGATGTACGTGCTCGTGCTGCTCTCGTCGGCGGGGATGATGCTCCTCGCCGCGGCGCGCGACCTCATCATGGTATTCCTCGCGATCGAGCTCATGTCGGTCGCGGTGTACGTGCTGGCAGGGCTCAACCGGCGGAGCGGCCGCTCGGCCGAGGCCGCGCTCAAGTACTTCCTCCTCGGGGCCTTCTCCACCGGCTTCCTGCTCTACGGGATCGCGCTGGTGTACGGCGCCACCGGGACCACCAACATCTCGGCCATCGGGAGCCACGTGACGGAGGCGAGCTTCTCGGGCGCTCCGATGCTCCTCATCGGCATCGGGTTCCTGGTGGTGGGCTTCGGCTTCAAAGTCGCGCTGGTGCCGTTCCACATGTGGGCGCCCGACGTGTACGAGGGCGCGCCGACGCCGATCACGGCGTACATGGCCGTGGCGGTGAAGGCCGCGGCGTTCGCGGCGTTCCTGAGGGTGTGGCACGAGGCGTTCCCCGGCGCCTCGGGGGCCTGGCTCCCGGTCCTCTGGTGGCTCGCGGTGGTCACCATGGTCGTGGGCAACGTGATCGCGCTCGCCCAGCGGAACATGAAGCGGATGCTCGCCTACTCCAGCATCGCGCACGCCGGATATCTGCTCGTGGCCATCGTGGCCAACAGATACACCAACGCCGGCGCATCGTCGCTGGTCTTCTACCTCGTGGCCTACATGCTCGCCACGATGGGCGCGTTCGCCGTGGTGATCGCGGTGGACGAGCCGGGCGAGCGGCGGCAGAATCTCAAGGACTACTCGGGACTCTGGTGGGAGCGGCCGTGGGCGTCGCTCGCGATGGCCGTCTTCATGTTCTCGCTCCTCGGCTTCCCGATCGCCGGCGGCATGGGCTTCTTCGCCAAGTGGTACATCCTGCGCGCCGCCATCGGTTCGTCGCACCCGCAGGTATCACTCGCCGTGATCCTGGTGCTGGCCAGCGTGGTGTCCGCGGGCTACTACCTGGCGGTGATCATCTACATGTTCATGAGGCCGCGCGTGCCGCAGCCGGCGGAGCGCCGTCCGCTGGGCCTCGGCACATCGCTGGTGATAGGCATCTCGGCCGCCGCGCTGCTCATCTTCGGGATCTTCCCGGCCGGCTTCGTCGGCCTCGCGAGCCGGAGCCAGCCAGCGGTGCAGACTGCCGCCCAGGGATCGCCGCCGATCCCTGCCGCGCAGGGACGGTAAAACCAGCGAGGCCGCGTGAGCGGCCTCGCTCCGTATGGAGAGCGAGGGGAAGCATGGGCATCAGCGGGCAGATATTCCGCCAGTACGACATCCGCGGAATAGTGGGCGACGATCTCACCACACGTGTCGCACACGGCGTGGGGCGCGCGTTCGCGGCGTACATGGCGCGCAAGGGAGTGAAGGGAGCAGTGGCGGTGGGGCGCGACAACCGGCCGAGCGGCACCGCGCTGCGCGACGCGCTCGTGAGGGCGCTCACCGAGTCGGGCGTGGACGTGGTGGACGTGGGCGTGGTCCCGACGCCGCTGCTCTACTGGTCGCTGCACAACCTGCCGGTGGCAGCGGGGATCCAGATCACCGGCTCGCACAATCCGCCCGAGTACAACGGATTCAAGATGTGCATGGGCACCGCCTCGCTGCACGGGGGGCAGATACAGGAGCTCTACTCGCTGCTGCGCGCGGGGAACTTCCCGGCGGGCAACGGCGAGGTGCAGGAGGTGCAGATAATCGACCGCTACGTGGACGATATCGCCCGCCGCATCGGCACGCTCTCGCGCCGGCTGAAGGTCGTCTGTGACTGCGGCAACGGCGTGGGCGCGCTGGTCGCTCCCAAACTCCTCGACCGCCTCGGCGTGGAATGGACGGGGCTCTACTGCGTGAGCGACGGAAGCTTCCCCAACCATCACCCCGACCCCACCGTCCCCGAGAACCTCGTCGACATCATCGCGAAGGTGCGCGAGAACGGAGCGGACCTGGGCGTCGCCTTCGACGGCGACGCCGACAGGATCGGCGTGATCGACGAGCATGGGAAGATCGTCTGGGGCGACCGGCTGCTCATCATCTACGCGCGCGACGTACTCTCGCGCACGGGAGGGGGCCAGCCGATCATCTTCGACGTGAAGAGCTCGCAGTCGCTCCCCGACGCGATCACCGGCGCGGGCGGGAAGCCACTCATGTGGAAAACCGGCCACTCGCTCATCAAGGAGAAGATGCGCGAGCTGGGCGCGCCGGCGGCCGGCGAGATGTCGGGGCACATGTTCTTCACCGAGGGGTTCTACGGACACGACGATGCGCTCTACGGCGCCGCGCGGCTCCTCCGCATCGTCGCCGACTCGGGGAAGAGCGTGTCGACACTCCTCGCCGACGTGCCGGACTTCGTATCCACGCCGGAGATCCGCGTGGATGTGCCGGAGGAGATCAAGTTCGGGCTGGTGGAGGAGGCGGCCAGACACTTCCGTGCCACTCACGAGGTAATAGACGTGGACGGAGTACGCGTCCTCTTCGGCGACGGCTGGGGGCTCATCCGCGCTTCGAACACTCAGCCTGTGCTGGTGCTGCGCTTCGAAGCGCGGAGCGAGGAGCGACTGCGCGCCATCCGCGACGAGATGGAGGGATGGCTCCGCTCCAGGGACGTGCGCGTCTAGCGTGACCGCGCGGCGCTGGACACTGCTCGCGGTCGTCGCCGGCGCGCTGCTGCTCCTGGCTGGCCGCGCTCTGGCCGGCGTGTACGTGGACTATCGCTGGTACGACGCGCTCGGCGCCGCCTCGCTCTGGCGCACGAAGACCCTCCTCACCGCGCTGCTCGATCTCGCCTCGGGCGGCGCCGCGGCGCTCTTCATATTCGCCAACCTGTACGCCGTCCGGCACAGCGTGGTCTCCATCGTGCTCCCGCGCCGCGTGGGGAACGTGGAGATCGGGCAGGAGCTGCCGGGAAGCTATCTCGTGGGAGCGGCCGCCCTGATCGCGCTGGCCGCCGGAGCGCTCCTCACCCTCCCGGACCGGAGCTGGATGTCGCTCGCGCTCTCGCGCCACGGCATACCGTTCGGCGAGACTGATCCATACTTCGAGGCCGATCTCGGCTTCTTCGTCTACTGGCTCCCGCTGGAGAACGCGCTGCATCTATGGGCGCTCATCACGCTGCTCGTGGCTGTGGCGCTGGTAGCGTTCCTCTATGCGCTCACGCCGAGCATGCGCTGGCAGCGCGGCTCGCTCTACGTATCCAACTGGGTGCGCCGGCATCTCGTGGTGCTCGGCACCGTCCTCCTCCTCATCCTCGCGTGGGGCGACCGGCTCGGCGCGTACAGAGTGATGATCCACGGGAGCGGTCCTTCCGGGGCGTTCACCTTCTCGGACCACCACGCGGCCATACCGGTGGGCGTGTGGCTCTCGATCCTCACGGTTGGCATCGCGTTCGTCGTGCTCATCTTCGGCTGGAACGGCCAGCTACGCGTGGCGTTCGTCTCGCTCACCATCCTCCTCGTGCTCTCGCTCTCGCTGCGGCAGCTCGGCCCCGTGGTGGCGCGGCGCTCCTCCGGAGTACCGAGCGCGGAGGCGCGGGAGCAGCCGTACCGCCAGCTCCGCGCCGACTACTCGAGGCGCGCGTACGCGGTGGATCGCATAGTGGACCGCGGGCGCGCCACGGCGCCCCCTTCGGGCGCGGGCTACGCATCGGCGTACGCGTCGGCGTACGCGTCGGCGAGCGATGTCATTGGCGCGATGGCGGTGTGGGACGCCGCGGCGCTGGAGCGGGCGGTGGGAGCGAGCCAGATCACGCCCGGAGTCACGCGCGGCGTGGGGTGGTCGCCATCGCCGCCCGTGCTCGAAGGCGTGGTGATCACCGAGCGCCCGCGGGTCAACGCGGGCTCCGGAGAGCTCGACGAGGGGAGGAGCACCTGGCTGGTCACGAGAGTGCTCGCGGCGGCGGCCGACGATGAAGGACTCCCGATCGTGGTCCCGCGCACCCCCGGCACCGGCACATCGCCCGACACGCTCCCCACGGTTCTCATATACGACTCGGTGCCGGGCTACACCGTGGTCACCGACCCGAGTGATCAGGTGGCCGCTCCCAGCCTCGCCACCGGTTTCTCGCGGCTGGCGCACGCGTGGGGGCTGCAGAACTTCCGCCTCCTCTCCGCCGACCTCTCGCGCACGCGCGTGGTGAGCCGGCGCGGAGTGCGCGAGAGAGTGGGGGAGCTCGCTCCATTCTTCGTGCAGGGCACCACGGTGCGTCCGGTGGTGGCGGCCGACTCGCTGTATTGGATCGTGGATCTCTACGCTGCCAGCGAGCTCTATCCGCTGAGCGAGCACTACCTCCTCGACCAGCACGAATACAGTTATCTGCACGATGCGGCGGTGGCCGTGGTGAACGCGCACACCGGAGTCGTGAGCATCCTCCCCGCGGGCGTGCCGGGTCCGATCCTGGAGAGCTGGATGCGGCTCCTCCCGTCCATGTTCGCGAGCTCCCCGTCGCTCCCGCCGCAGCTGCTCGCGGCGATACCGCCGGCCACAGACGGCGCGCGTGCGCAGGCCGAGATGTTCGCGCGCTTCGGCGGCCGCGGCCAGGCCCAGCCCATGGGGCGTCTGCCCTGGAACGATGGCGCCGACTCCGTGCTCCGGCGTGGGGCACAGCCGGTCTACCAGCTCCCGCGCGGTGCGCTGGTCTGGTCGCAGCCGGTGCTCGACTCCACCGACCGGCTAGCCGGCGTGGTGGTGCGGACCGCGGGGCAGTACGGCGTCACCGAGTGGCTCGCGTACGACGGTACTCTGCGCTGGAACTCGCTCCTCGAGCACCTGCATCAGGTCATCGACAGCGCGGTCACGCTCCCGCCCAACACGCGGATGGTGCGCGGTCCCGCGCGTGCGATCCCGATCGGCGGCGGCATCGCGCTCGTGCAGCCGGCGTACCGCTGGAAGAGCGACGGACCGCCCGCGCTCACGCGCGTGGCCGTGGCGCGCGACAGCACGACGGTCGCCGGTACCTCGCTCGCCGGTGCGCTCGGAGTGGCCGTGGCACGGCCCGAAGAGAGCGGCATGGGCCCGGAAGGCACCGGTGACTTCCGCACGCGCGTACGCCGGCTCTACGAAGCCATGCGTGAAGCGCTCCGCCGCGGCGACTGGGAAGCGTTCGGGCGGGCGTACGACGCGCTGGGCCGCATCACCACTCCCGGTACACCATGAAGCCCGCCCGGACGCGAACCTTACGCGCACCACGCGCACCACACGCATCATCACGACGATGAGCACCGACGATCCGGCAACGAAAGACAGCGCAGCCGCGCCGCGACCGACCGCCGTCATCGCGCTCGGCGGTAACGCTCTCTCGCCGCCCGGCGAGCGATCGAGCATCCACGATCAATTCCGCCACACGCGCGAGAGCCTGGGCCTACTGGTCGAGCTCGCGCTCGAAGGGTGGAACCTCTGTCTCGTGCACGGCAACGGGCCGCAAGTGGGCGATGAGCTGGTGCGCAACGAGATGGCCAGCAGCGAGGTGGCGCCGCTCCCGCTGGGAGTACTCGTGGCCGGCACCGCGGGGTGGATCGGCTACATGATCCAGCAGTCCATCCAGAATGCGCTGCGCCAGGCCGGGAGCACGCGCTCGGCGGTATCGGTGATCACGCAGGTGAAGGTGGCGCGCGACGATCCCGCGCTCGCGAAACCGACGAAGTTCATCGGCCACTCGATCCCCGACGAGCGCGCCGCGCGCCTCGCGGAAGAAGGCACGGCGGTGAAGAGGGATTCGCACGGGGCGTGGCGCCGCGTGGTGGGCAGCCCGAGGCCGCTCGCGATACCGGAGCTCGAGGCCATACGCACGCTCCTCGCCACGGGCACCATCGTGATCGCATGCGGCGGCGGCGGCGTTCCCGTGCATCGCGATGCGTTTCTCGGCTGGGAAGGCGTGGACGCGGTGATCGACAAGGATCTCGCGGCGGCGGTGCTCGCGCGCGACCTCGGCGCATCGCTCCTCCTCATCCTCACCGACATCGATGCGGTATATCTCGACTACGGGACGCCCGCCGCGCGGGCGCTGCGCATGCTCGGCGTCGCCGACGCCGAGCGGTACGACCGGGAAGGAGTCTTCGGCGAAGGGAGCATGGCCCCCAAGATTCGCGCGGCGGTGGAGTTCGTGCGAGCCACGGGAGGACACGCTATCATTACAGAGCTGAGTCGCGGCCTCGAAGCGGTCGGCGGCGAGGCAGGGACGACGATCACATTGGAGAACGCGTGAACATTCATGAATACCAGGCGAAGGACATCTTCCGCCGGCACGGAATCCCCGTTCCGCCGGGCGAGGTGGCATCGACGCCGGAAGAAGCCGAACAGATAGCGCGCCAGTACGGCGGCACGGTCGTGGTGAAGGCGCAGGTGCACGCCGGCGGGCGCGGGAAGGCGGGGGGCGTGAAGCTCGCCACCACGCCTGCCGAAGCGAAGACGCTCGCTGCGCAGATCCTGCAGCTGCGCATCAAGGATCTGCCGGTGCAGCGCGTGCTCGTGACGCCGGCGGCGGACATCGCCACCGAGGCGTACGTGGGAATCGTGGTGGACCGCGCGTCGAAGCGCGCCGTCTTCATGGTGAGCCCGGCTGGTGGAATCGACATCGAGGAGGTGGCCGCCAAGACGCCGGACAAGATCATGCGGCTAGCCGTGGATCCCGCCTTCGGCCTCCTCCCGTTCGAGGCGATGCAGCTGGGCTTCTTCCTCTACGACGATGTGAAGAAGGTTCGCGCCGCCGCGCGCATCATGGAGCAGCTCTACGCCGCGTTCACCGACGTGGGCGCATCGCTCGCCGAGATCAACCCGCTCGTCACCACGCCGGCCGGAGACGTGCTGGCGCTCGACGCGAAGATCGTGATAGACGACAACGAGCTGGCGCGCCGCCCCGACCTCGCTTCGCTGCGCGACGAGTCGGCGGAGGCGCCGAGCGAAGTCGCCGCGCGCAGCGCCGGCCTAACCTTCGTGAAGCTCGATGGCAACGTCGGCTGCGTCGTGAACGGCGCCGGCCTCGCCATGGCCACGATGGACCTCGTGAAGTACTACGGCGGCGAGCCGGCCAACTTCCTCGACATCGGCGGGTCGTCGAATCCGGAAAAGGTCGTGAACGCGCTCAGGATCATCACCGCGGATCCGAACGTGAAGGCGATCCTCTTCAACATCTTCGGCGGCATCACGCGCACCGATGACGTGGCCAACGGAATCGTGACGGCCACGAAAGCCAACCCCCTCAAAGTTCCCATCGTCATCCGGCTCACCGGAACCAACGAGGAGATCGCGGTGCAGATCCTGGAGAAGAACGGGTTCTCCGCGATGACGGACATGGACACCGCGGTGCAGAAAGCCGTGCAACTGGCGACTGGGGGGAAGGCGGCGTGAGCATATTCATCGATGGTAGCACCAAGGTGGTGGTGCAGGGGATCACGGGCCGCGACGGTTCGTTCCACGCGAAGCAGATGCTGGAGTACGGCACCTGCGTGGTGGCGGGAGTCACGCCGGGCAAGGGCGGCCAGCGCTTCGAGGAGCGCGTCCCGATTTTCGACACGATGGCGGAAGCCGTCTCTAAGTCGGGGGCCAACACATCGGTGATCTACGTGCCGCCGGCCTTCGCGGCCGACGCGATCATGGAGGCCGCCGACTCGGGCGTCGCGCTCATCGTCTGCATCACCGAAGGCGTGCCCGTGCTCGATATGACGCGCGTGATCCGCTACGTGAAGGAGAAGGGCGCGCGGCTGATCGGTCCCAACTGCCCCGGCCTCATCACGCCGGGGAAGAGCAAGGTCGGGATCATCCCCGGCAGGATCTGCGCTCCGGGACCGGTGGGCGTCGTGAGCCGCTCGGGGACTCTCACTTACGAAGTCGTCTACCAGCTCACGCGCGCGGGGATCGGTCAGACCACCTGCGTCGGCATCGGCGGCGACCCGATCAACGGCACGAACTTCATCGACTGCCTGGCCGCGTTCGAGAAGGACCCCGATACCAAGGCCGTGGCCATGATGGGCGAGATCGGCGGAAGCGACGAGCAGGAGGCGGCCGTCTTCATCAAGGAGCACATGACCAAGCCGGTGATCGGCTTCATCGCCGGCCGTACCGCGCCTCCGGGACGCCGCATGGGTCACGCCGGCGCGATCATCTCGGGCTCCGCCGGCACCGCGGCGGAGAAGATCCAGGCATTCAGGGATGCCGGTATGGGGATCGCCGAGCGGCCCGCGGAGTTCGTGGAGCTCATCCGCGAGCGGATGTGAGGCTTTCGGACATCGTCCTCCCCGGGCGGATCGTGGTACCGCTCGAGCAGCTCCCGCTCACCGACGCGGCCTGGGTTCTCGTTGAGAAGCTCACGGCCGCCGGTGCGGTGGCCGATCCCGAGAAGCTCAGGGCGCGAGTGGAGGAAGGGCGTGGGGAGGACATCGTGGTGCTCGGCGACCGCGCCTTCCTCACGCACTACCGCACCGACGCCGTGGACGATCTCGCGGCGGCCATCGGAGTTGCACCCGAGGCGATCACCCGCGACGTGGGCGAGGCGGAGCGGCAGCAGGCGAGGATAGTCCTCCTCATCATCGCGCCGCCGCGCCAGGCGGCGCTGTACCTGCAAACGCTGGGTGCGTTCGCGCGGCTGCTGTCGAACCAGGAGACCGTGGATCGCATCCTGGCGGCGGAGAGCGCGGAGGAGCTCTCCCGGCTCTCCGACTGGCGCGACGCGGAGCTCGCGCCGCAGATCACGGTGCGCGAGCTCATGACGGAGCGCCCGCGCACCACGCGGCCCACCACACCGCTGCGCGACGCGGCGCGCGAGATGGCGCGCTCGCGAATCGGCGCGCTCCCGGTGGTGGACACGGAAGGGAACCTGGTGGGAATGCTGGGCGAGCGCGAGCTGATGCGCGACATGCTCAGCAACAAGGCGATATTCGGCGGCGCGGCGGCGCGCCACTCGGGTGCCACGGAGCACGTCAAGCGCACCGTGCGCGAGGTGATGACGCGGCAGGTACTCTGCGTCTCGCCCGACCAGCCGCTCGCCGAAGTCGCATCGCTGATGGCCAACAAGGACGTCGAACGTGTTCCGGTCGTGCGCGAGGGGAGGCTGGTGGGGTTCCTCTCGCGCGCGGACATCGTTCGCAAACTACTCGGATAGGAAACATGGCTGGTAACCGTACGCTGACCATCATCAAGCCCGATGCCTTCGAGGCCGGCAAGGCTGGGAAGATCATCGCGCTGCTCGAGGAGCGCGGCTTCCGCATCCTCGCATCGCGCGTGCTGCGGCTCTCGCAGACGCAGGCGGAGGCGTTCTACGCGGTCCACCGCGAGCGTCCGTTCTTCGCCTCGCTCACGAAGTTCATGACCTCGGGGCGGTGCATGCCGATCCTCCTGGAGCGCGCCGACGCCGTGGCGTTCCTGCGGGAGACCATCGGCGCCACCGACCCGGCAGAGGCGGCGCCGGGCACGGTACGCGCTCTCTACGCGGAGTCGAAGGAGCGCAACGCGATCCACGCGTCGGACTCCGACGACAACGCGCGAGTGGAGGGGAGCTTCTTCTTCGCGGAAGCCGACGTGGTGGGCTGAGCCACCCGGGCGGTGCGGCGAGCGCGGACACGTACCGCACTCGCCGCACCGCCCGCCGCACCGCCCGCCGCACCGCTCTCGCGCGGGTTACCGAACACCGGGGGGAGACGTCATCCCATGAGCGACCCACCTCTGCGTCGCCCCCCCCGGGTCGCTCGGTCGAGAACTGCCGGGGTAAGTGCGTCCGCGAGGACGCCGCATCGCCACCTCCAGCAGCAACGATCCGAGATGACGTTCTCACGAATTCACGCGCGGGCACGATTTGGCCGGCGCTCCGCAGTTCTTCTCACCAGCGTCCTGGTAGCGGTATCGGCCGCCTGCCACGACCGCGATGGCACTACCGGTCCAGCCGCTCATGGCACCGTGGCCGGCACCATCACCAGCTCTCTCGGCGGCCCGATCGCGGGCGTGAAGGTCACCGTCGCTCCCACCAGCGGCGAGGCGCCCGCCCACGTCATCACCGGCAGCGACGGGAAGTTCTCGGTCGACGGCGTGAGCGCGAGCGATGGCAATGGGAAGATCTCCCTCGCCGACCTCCCGGCAACCTGCGCCGATCCCGGCGACCTCTCGTACACCGGCCTCTCGAAGGGCAATACCGTCACCCGCGACATCGAAGTGACCTGCCGTGCGCTCGCGGGGGCCATCTCCGGAACGGTGACGAGCAGCCTCGGTGGGCCGCTCGCCGGCGTGCACGTCTCGGTGGATCCCGAAGGCGACGCACCAGCCGTGGAGATCGCTACCGGTACGGACGGCCGCTACAGCGCTACGGGCATACCGGTTGGCGGAGGAACTATCTCGCTGGCCGGCGTTCCGGACGACTGCTCGCTGCCTCCCACGTCGACGTACACCGACCTCGAGGACGGCGAGACGAAGACCATCGACTTCTCCGTTCCGTGCGAGCTCACCACCGGTGCGCTCACGGTCACCGTGAGCGGCCTGGTCGACTTCGACGCCAGCGTTCGCGTAACCGGTCCCGGAGGCTTCGACACGACGCTCACGAAGACCTCCACGATCGCCAACCTCCAGCCCGGCACGTACACGGTCTCCGGGTTGCCCGTGGTGGTGCGCGACCCGGTGGTAAGGAGCGAGTACGTGGCCTTCACCTCGGGGAGCCCCAGCGCAGTAGCCATCGGCGACACCGCTTCGGCGGCGGTGAGCTACGCCACGAAGACGGGGAGCGGCGGCCTCTGGTTCGCCAGCATCGCGAACGACCGGATCGCGCGCTTCGCCGCGGGCCAGCTCCAAGAGAGCGGGAGCCCGCTCGATACGACCAGCGTCGGCGGGCCGCCCCTCATGGGGGCAGCCGCCTTCGACAAGGCCGGGAACCTCTGGGTGTCGAGCATGACGACCAACAAACTGGTAGCCTACGGACGAGCGCAACTGGTCGGTGGGGGAACCCCGGCGCCCTTCCGCACGCTCGACGGTGCGCTCGCCGGCCCGGTGGGGATGGCGTTCGACGATGACGGCAATCTCTGGGTGTCGAACGTCTACGCCAACAGCATCACCGCCTACAGCGCGGCCCAACTCGCGGTCGGCGGAACCGCCACGCCCATCGTCACCATCACCAGCCCCGACATGAACGGGCCCGACGACATGGCGTTCGACGCTGCCGGCGATCTGTGGGTGGTCAGCGGCGGGAACAAGTCGGTCGTGAAGTTCTCGAAGGCTCAGTTGGCGAGTGGCGGCGCCATCACGCCGGCCGTCAAGCTGACCACGCCAGGCGCCTTCGACTTTCCCTCGACGCTGGCCTTCGACGTGGCGGGGAATCTCTGGGTGGCCAACAGGGTGAGCGCCACGAATACGCACCTCCTCGTGTCCTTCGACCCCGGCCAGCTCGCTGCTGGAGGCACCCCCGCGCCGGCCATGGTGATCGACAACAGCTCGACCTTCATCCAGGCGACGAGCATCGCGTTCGATGAGAGCGGCGGCCTCTGGGTCTCCGTGGGTAACGAGGATGCTCTCTACCGCTTCTCGGCCGAGCAGCTCGCCACCGGCGGGTTCCTGATCCCGTCCCGGGTCATCTCGCTGGCTCCCGGCGGCAGCCTGGATGCCCCCTCCGTCATCATCTTCGACCCCACCGCCGAGGGGCTGCCGATCAGGTAGACAACCGATCAGGTAGACAACAGTGAATAGGCGACGGGGAGCCGCCTCGCCGGCCCGTCATCCCCGCCGGCCCGTCACCCCCGTTGGCTCGTAATCCCCGTTGGCTCGTCATCCCCGCGAAAGCGGGGATCCATTCCACAGTCGTCCCCGTCCGCAGTCGTCCCCGCGGAAGCGGGGACCCATGTTCGGTCGGGCCAAAATGGATCCCCGCTTTCGCGGGGATGACGCTGGATACCGGGTCCGTGCCTCTCCCGGGCTCCCTCCCTTGCTCCTCTCTCCATCCCCAAGTACATTCAGAGGTTATGCTGTCCTACGATATTCGGGAGCTGGAGCGGCACGCGGTTCAGGTCGATGGGGAGCTCGCGGCCGATGACCCGATCTGGGGGGACGCTGACACGAGGCCGGCCGCGCCCATCCGCGTCACTGGCCGGCTCTCGAAAGCTGGGAGCGGGCGGTATTACTGGAGTGGAAAGATAGAAGGGGTCGCCGAGCTCGAGTGCAGGCGCTGCCTCACTGACCTCTCCGTCGGCATGGCCGAAGATTCCAATGCGATCTTCGCCGAGGCCGGCGACGAGGTGAGCGATGACCCCGACATCTACACGCTTCCGCCGCACGCCGACAAGATCGATCTGCGACCCGTCGTGCGCGACCAGTGGCTGCTCGGCGTGCCGAGCTTCGTGCTCTGCCGGGAAGAGTGCAAGGGGCTCTGCCCGCGTTGCGGCGCGGATCTCAACGAAGGACCGTGCGGCTGCCCGGCCGTGACCGAAAACGACAGTCGCTGGGATGCGCTGCGTGCGGCGCGACCATCATCCGATTAAAAATTCCTCTCACCATCTCCTACTGACCTCCAATGGCCGTTCCGAAGCGCCGCACTTCCAAGCGGAAAAAGCGCGCCCGTAACACTCACAAGAAAGCCCCGGCGATCGCGCTGCAGGAGTGCCCGCGCTGCCGGAGCATGAAGCGCCCGCATCGCGTCTGCGAGGAGTGCGGGTATTACGCCGGTGAGCAGCGGGTCGTAGCCAGGGAAGCCTGACTTGGCGCGGATCGCGCTGGACGCCATGGGGGGCGACCTGGCCCCCCAGGCACCGATCGCGGGAGCCCTCATGGCGCTCGCCGAGATCGACCCCCAACATATCATCCAGCTCGTTGGCAGGAGCGAAACGATCGAGACGGAACTCGACCGTCAGCTCGCGGCACACGCCGCTCCTCGTGAAGTGCGCGAGAGACTGGTGATTGTGGAAGCACCCCAGGTGGTCGAGATGTCCGATCGTCCCAGCGCCGCGGTCCGCGGTAAACCCAACAGCTCGATGGTGGTCGGCCTCAAGCTGCACGCGCGCGGCGAGGCCGACGGCTTCATCTCGGCCGGAAACACGGGCGCGCAGATGGCCGCTTCCGTGGTCCTCCTCAAGCTGCACGAAGGTCTCACGCGCCCCGCGATCGCGACGCTCTTTCCCACCGCCCGCGAGCCGGTGGTGGTGCTCGACGCGGGTGCCAACGTGGACTGCGATGCCCCGGAGCTCGTTCAGTTCGCGCGCCTGGGCTCGGTGTACGCCGAGGACATCCTCGGCCGGCGGGACCCGGTGATCGGCCTGCTGAGCATCGGCGAGGAGCCGGAGAAGGGAAACGCGGCGGTGAAGGAGGCGCACAAACTCCTCGCCGCGGCGGGTCTCAACTTCATCGGCAACGTCGAGGGACGCGACATCCTCACCGGCGGCGGTCCCCACGGCCAGGTAGATGTCTTCGTCTGCGATGGTTTCGTTGGCAACGTGCTGCTCAAGTTCTACGAGTCGGTGCCGGAGATGGTCTTCGGGATGATGCGCCGCAACGGCGTCACGCAGGAGCTTCTCGACCAGACCTTCAAGGGCTTCGACTACTCGGACTACGGCGGCGCGCCGCTCCTCGGCGTCAAGGGAGTGAGCATCATCTCGCACGGCAGCTCGTCGCCGCGCGCCATCAAGAACGCCATCGGTGTAGCTCTCCGCGCCATCGAGAGCGACATGGTGGATCACATAGGACGCCGCCTGACCAATTGCACGGTGAGCAAAGAATGAAGAAACCTGTAGCGCAACTCGGCGGCGTGGCGCACTCGGTGCCGGGGCGGGTGGTGACCAACCACGAGTTCGCCGCGATGGGGCTCGACACGTCGCACGAATGGATCATGCCGCGGACCGGCATCTGCAGCCGCCGCATCGCGTCCGAGGGAGACAGCACGTGCAGCATGGCAGTGGAGGCCTCGCGCCTCGCGCTCGAGCGCTCCTCGCTCGGCGTGGAGGACGTGGACGTCATCATCCTCAGCACCGCCACTCCCGATCGTCTCCTCCCATCCACCGCGGTCGACGTGCAGGCATCGCTGGGCGCCACGAGGGCCGCCGCTTTCGACATCGGCGCGGCCTGCTCCGGCTGGCTCTACGGACTCACCGTGGGCGAGGGGCTCATAGCGTCGGGGAGCGCGAAGAACGTGCTCGTGGTAGGCTCCGAGAAGATGAGCGCCATCGTCGACTGGACCGACCGCTCCACCTGCGTACTCTTCGGCGACGGCGCGGGTGCCACGGTACTGAGCCGCTCGACCAACGGAGCGGGGATACTCTCGAGCTACATGGGAAGCGATGGCACGCTCGCGGAGCTCCTCTACCGCCCCAACGGCGGCGCCACAGTACCCATGTCGCCCGAGGTGCTGGCCGACCGGTCGTGGCTCGTGAGGATGGCCGGCCGCGAGGTGTTCAAGCACGCGGTGAACACCATGTCGGATGCGGTGGACCAGGCGCTCGCGCGAGCCGGGCTCGCGCCATCCGACATCGACCTGCTCGTCCCGCACCAGGCCAACATCAGGATCATCGAAGCCACCGCGAAGCACGCGGGAGTAGCGATGGACAAGGTCTTCGTGAACATAGACCGCTACGGGAACACCTCCTCGGCGTCCATCCCCATCTCGCTCGACGAAGCCATGGAGCAGGGGCGGATCACCGAAGGATCCACCGTACTCATGGTGGCATTCGGGGCCGGCCTCACCTGGGCATCGATGGTCGTTCGCTTCTGAGCCGAACCGCACGGACATGAACGTCATCCTGCTTTTCCCCGGCCAGGGATCGCAGCGGCCGGGAATGGGAAAGGACCTGGCCGAAGCGTATCCCGCGGCGCGCGCGGTCTTCGACGAGGCGGATCGCGATCTCGGCTTCTCCCTCTCGTCGCTCTGCTTCGAGGGACCGGAGAGCGAGCTCACATCGACTCAGAACGCGCAGCCGGCGCTCCTCGTGCACGGGGCGGCCGCGTGGGCGGTGGTGCGCGAGCGCGTCGCACCCATGGTGAGCGCTGCGGCCGGCCACTCCCTCGGCGAGTTCACGGCGTACCACGCTGCCGGCACCCTGACGCTCGCCGACGCGGTGCGCGTGGTGCGCACGCGCGGTGAGCTGATGTACGAGTCGGGCGTGGAGCGGCCGGGCGCCATGGCGGCCATCCTCGGCCTCGACGAGCAGCTCGTGGAGAAGGCGTGCGCAGAAGCGAGCGAGTCGGGGGGAGTGGTGGTGCCCGCCAACTACAACACGCCGGAGCAACTCGTGATCTCCGGCGAGGTCGCGGCGGTGGAGCGGGCGATGGTGCTCGCGCGCGAGGCGGGCGCGAGGCGCGCCATCCGGCTCAAGGTCAGCGGCGCCTTCCACTCGCCACTCATGGACGTGGCGCGCGGAGGGCTGGCGGATGCGCTGGGGACGACCGATGCGCGCGATCCGGCGTTCCCGGTGTACTCCAACGTCAGCGCGGAGCCGGTGCACGACGCGGCCGCGGCGTGCGACTTGCTCGTCAGCCAGCTCACGTCGCCCGTCCGCTGGACGGCGCTCGTGCGGCGCATGGTGAGCGACGCGACGCAACCGCTCTTCCTGGAGCTCGGCCCCGGCGCGGTGCTGGCCAATCTCGTGCAGCGCATCGTGCCCGGTGCGGAGGTGCTGGGCTGCGGGACGGTGGAAGAGGTGGAACGAGTACTTCAACGCTTCGAGCGATGCTGATCGATCTCACGGGAAGGGTAGCGCTGGTGACGGGTGGCACACGCGGGATCGGACGCGAGATAGCGTCCACTCTCGCGCAGTGCGGCGCGCGCGTGGCAGTGGTGGGACGGGATGCGGCGCGGACCGAGGAGGCGGCGCGCACGCTGTCCGAAGCGTCGGGCGCCGCTCCGGGCGCCGCTCCGGGCGCGGCTCCGGGCGCGGCCGGCGAGGTGCGGGGTTACGCCGCCGACATCGCCGATACCGCCGGCATCGCGCAGGTGGTGGGCGCGGTGCAGGAAGAGATGGGCTCGCTCGACATCCTGGTGAACAACGCCGGCGTGACGCGCGACAACATCCTCCTGCGCCTCAAGGACGATGACTGGGACTCGGTTCTGGATACGAACCTCCGCGGCGCGTTCGCCGCGATCCGCGCCTCGGCGCGCGCCATGATGAAACGCCGCTGGGGGAGGATCATCAACATCGCCAGCGTGGTGGGTCTGGTGGGGAACGTGGGGCAGGCCAACTACGCGGCCAGCAAGGCGGGGCTCATAGGGCTCACCAAGTCGGTCGCCAAGGAGCTGGCCTCGAGGAACATTCTCGCCAACGCGATCGCGCCCGGGTTCATCGAGACCGACATGACCGACGCGATGACCGAGGAGGCGCGCACCCAGCTCTTCTCCCAGATCCCGCTCGGACGCCTCGGGACCCCGGCCGATGTGGCTTCGCTCGTGGCCTTCCTCGCTTCCGAGCAGGCCGCGTACATCACCGGTCAGGTATTTGTGGTGGACGGCGGGATGGTGATGTAGATTTGGGGCCATCGGCCGCCCGAATGCGGCCCGGAGCCTGATTTCAACGGTGCGGTCCGACGTCGGACTCGCACAGCAACATCTGCCAGCACAATCAACCAACGAGAGGACCACATCCATGGCTGATCTCGACGAGAAGGTCAAGGAAATCATCGCCAAGGAGCTCGGCGTCGAGCGCGACAAGCTGACGAACGAAGCGAGCTTCATGGAGGATCTGGGAGCGGACAGCCTGGACACGGTAGAGCTCGTGATGGAGTTCGAGAAGGAATTCAACATCGACATCCCCGACGAAGACGCCGAGAAGCTCCGCACCGTGGGCGATGCGCTCGACTATCTCAAGAGCAAGGTCAAGGAGTGAGTAAGCGTAGGGTCGTCGTCACCGGCCTCGGGGCGATAACGCCAGTCGGCAACGATGTGGCGACGACCTGGCGTGCCTTGCTGGAAGGGAAGTCGGGCGCTGGACCGATCACGAAGTTCGATGCGTCGAGCTTCGCGGTGCGATTCGCATGCGAGGTGAAGGACTTCGATCCTTACCTCTACATGGATCGCAAGGAAGCCAAGCGTGCCGACTCCTTCACGCAGTACGCCGTGGCGGCGGCGGTGCAGGCGATGCGCGACGCGGGACTGGCCGAGGGAAGCGGCTACGATCCGGAGCGCACGGGTGTCATCATCGGGAGCGGCATCGGCGGGCTACAGACTTTCGAGGAGCAGCACGATACCTATCGGGAACGCGGCCCGAGCAAGATCTCGCCTTTCTTCATCCCGATGTTCATCTCGGACATCGCCGCCGGCATCGTCTCGATGCAGTTCCAGGCCAAGGGACCCAACTACGCAACCGTATCGGCGTGCGCCACCAGCGCGCACGCCATCGGTGATGCCATGCGCACTATCCAGTACGGCGACGCGGACGTGATGATCACCGGCGGTGCGGAAGCCACCGTCACGGAGATGGCGATCGGCGGCTTCGCCAACATGCGCGCGCTCTCGGAGCGCAACGACGATCCGCTCACCGCCTCGCGGCCCTTCGACGCCACGCGCGATGGCTTCGTGATGGGTGAGGGCTCGGCGGTCGTGATCCTCGAGGAGCTGGAGCACGCGCGTGAGCGCGGCGCGCACATCTACGCCGAGATCGTGGGCTACGGCGCCACGGGCGATGCATACCACCTCACCGCTCCGGCGCCCGGCGGCGAGGGCGCCCGGCGCGCCATGCTACGCGCCATGAGCGACGCGGCCCTCTCGCCGGAGATGATCCAGTACGTCAACGCGCACGGGACTTCCACGCCGGCCAACGATCTCAACGAGACGCGCGCCATCAAGGACACCTTCGGCGAAGCGGTGGGACAGCTCAACGTGAGCTCCACGAAGTCCAGCACCGGTCACATGCTCGGCGCGGCCGGCGCGGTGGAGTTCGTGATCACGGCGCTGGTCGTGCAGGATGGGAAGATCCCTCCCACGATCAACTACCGCACGCCGGATCCCGAGTGCGATCTGAACTACACGCCCAACGTCGCGGTCGAGCGCGAAGTGACCGCCGCCATCTCCAACAGCTTCGGCTTCGGCGGCCACAACGTGGCGCTCGCCGTCAAGCGCTACTCGGAGTGACCGGGTGGCGTGAGCCCGTCAGACCCTCCCCCGCCTGAAGGGCATCGCGTAGGCCTGGGGTACGATTCACATCGCTTCGTGCCGGGCGGCCCACTGCGCCTGGGCGGGGTGAACATCCCTCACGACCGGTCGCTCGCCGGCCACTCCGATGGCGACGCCGTAGCGCACGCGCTGACCGACGCGGTCCTCGGCGCGGCCGGCGCGGGCGACATCGGCGCGATGTTCCCCGACTACGACCCGGCCAACGAGGGACGCGACTCCGTCGAGATGCTGCGTCTGGCCGTCGAGGTCGTGCGCGCACGCGGCTGGCGCGTCGCCAACGTGGACGTCACGGTCGTCACCGAAGCGCCGCGCATCGGGCCGCACCGCGATGCGATGCGCGCGGCGCTCGCGCCCGCGCTCCATGTCCATGCCGAGAGCATCAGCGTGAAGGGGAAGAGCAACGAAGGGATGGGGAGCATCGGGAGCGGAGAAGGGCTGGTCTGCTTCGCCGTGGTGATGCTCGCCCGGGCGGCGGGCGCCTGAGGGCGCGCCGATGGCCGGAGTCTTCGAGTGGCTTTCGACACTGCCCCCACCAGCGCTCTACCTGGCGCTGGTGATCACCGCCGCACTCGAGAACTTCTTCCCGCCGCTGCCCGCCGATACGATCGTGGCGTTCGGGACATTCCTGGCCGCGCGGGGCGAGGCCACCGCCCTCGGCGCCTTCCTCGCCACCTGGATCGGCAACGTGGCCGGCGCGATGGCGGTGTACGCGCTGGGCAGGCGCTACGGCGCCGAGGCCGTGGAGCGCAAGATCTTCGCCTACGGCAAGGTGGGCGAGAGAGCCGAGAGCCGGCTCGCGAAGCTCTACGTTCGCTACGGGATGCTGGCGCTCTTCCTGAGTCGCTTTCTCCCGGGCGTCCGCGCCCTCGTGCCGCCCTTCGCGGGCGCCATGAAGATGCCCCCGCTTCCGGTGCTGACCGCCATCGCGGTGGCATCGGGGATCTGGTACGGCACGGTGACGATCGCCGCCTACCACGTGGGCTCCGACTGGGCCCTCCTCCGTGCGCGGCTCATGGAAGTCTCGCGCACCACGACGCTGGTGGCCGGTACGGTCCTGACGCTCCTGGTAGCCGGCTGGATCGTCTACCGGGCGCTGCGCAAGAGATGACCGCCGACGAGCTTTCGCGCGATTTCCTGCTCGAGCGCTTCCACGACTTCCTCGCGCTCGAGCAGGGCTCCGCGCGCGCCACGAGCGAGGCGTACGGGCGCGACCTCGCGCGCTTCGCGGCGTACACACGCGCGAAGGGGATCGGCGCTCCCACCGGCGTTACGCCACGGCATCTCCGGCGGTACCTGTACCATCTCAAGGACCTGGGCCTCGCGCCGTCCTCGATCCGGCGCAACATCTCCTCGCTGCGCACCTACTACCGCTTCCTCCTGGGCGACGGGCTCGTGGTGCAGGACCCCACCGAGCGCCTCGACACGCCGACGCGCTGGCGCACGCTTCCGGAAGTCCTCACGGTAGCCGAGGTGGAGCGCCTCCTCGCCGCGGCCACGATGGATGATCCGCTCTACTTTCGCGACCGCGCGCTCCTCGAGCTGGGCTACGGCGCGGGGCTCCGCGTCTCCGAGTGGATCACCATCGGCACGCGCGACGTGCTGCTGGACGACGCGCTCGTGCGCGTCTTCGGCAAGGGGAGCAAGGAGCGCCTCGTGCCCATCGGCCGGAGCGCGATCACCGCGCTGGCCGTCTATCTGCGCGAGCTGCGCCCGCGCCTCGAGAAGGGCGCGGGGAAGGGAGTGCTCTTTCTGAATGCTCGCGGCACTCCGCTCAGCCGCATGGGCGCCTGGAAGCTCCTGCGCAAGTACGTCGAGCGCGCCGCGATCGAGAAGCACGTCACGCCGCACACGCTGCGCCACACCTTCGCCACCCACCTCCTCGAAGGCGGCGCCGACCTCCGGGCGGTCCAGGAAATGCTTGGCCACGTCGACATTTCCACCACGCAGATCTACGCCCACGTGGACCGGGAGTACCTGAGGGAAGTGCACAGGCAGTATCATCCGAGAGGATAGAGGTTCTGCCATCGCTGTATCTTTTGGAATCCACCTTTCCCATCACCATGATTCTCATCATCGACAACTACGACTCCTTCACCTACAACCTCGTTCAGTATCTCGGTGAGCTTGGTGCGGAGCCGGTGGTGAGGAGGAACGACGAAGTGGGAGTGGAGGAGGTGGGAGAGCTGCGGCCGCGTGCGCTGGTGATCTCGCCCGGACCGTGCACACCGGGCGAGGCGGGCGTCACGGTGCCGCTGGTGCGGCGCTGGGGGGCCGAGATACCGATCCTGGGAGTGTGCCTCGGCGATCAGGCGATCGGCGAGGCGTACGGCGGAAAGGTGGTGCGCGCGGGACGGGTGATGCACGGCAAGACGTCGCGGATAGCGCACGACGGCGCCGGACTCTTCGAAGGGCTCCCCTCGCCGCTGGAGGTGATGCGCTATCACTCGCTGATCGTCGAGGCCAGCTCGCTCCCGCGCGAGCTGCGTGTGCTCGCCACCTCCGGCGACGACCCGTCCGAGATCCAGGCGATGCGGCACGAGAGCCATCCGGTGTGGGGCGTGCAGTTCCACCCCGAGTCGATCCTGACCCAGGAGGGGAAGGGGATCCTGCGCAACTTTCTCTCGCTGGCCGGATGCTGAGCGGCGCCGCGGCGCGGCCCGCGGGGCACCCAGAATCGGCCGCGCCGGCCCGGGCGCCGGGGACGCTTCGCACTTCGTTGTCGCCCGCCCTGCGCACGATCGCCTGCATCGTCGGCTTCCTCGCGTGCATCGCCGCGCCAGGCGCGCTCGCGGCGCAGAGGGCGAGCCGCGTGTACGTGCGCAACGCGGGGCCGGGGGAGCCTGGCGAGACCCTGCGCGAAGCGCTCGCGCGGCCGTACCTCGTGGTGCACGAGCCGTGGAACACGCGCCTCTTCCGCGACTCGGTGTACGATCGCACGGTGGTGATCGTGGGATCGGACGCTTCCGTAGCGAGCACCGTGCACGGCGACCTGATAGTGGTGGATGGCGACATCTACCTCCGCCCCGGTGCCCGCATCGATGGACGCGCGATAGCGTACGGCGGCGGGGTGTACGACTCCGAGCAGGCGGTGGTGCGGGGAGGGCGCTTCTCGTACTGGGACGAGCGCTACGACATCACTCCCACCGACAGCGGGATCGCGCTCGACTACCGTCCGCCTTCGCTCCTGGAGGAAGCGCAGTTCGCATCGCTCCCTCTCCTCTACGGGCTGCGGATCCCGACCTACACGCGCGTCGATGGGCTCTCGCTTCCGTGGGGGCCGCGCTTCATGCTCAACTGGGGGCGGGGGAGCTCGCTGCAGGTGGACCCCACCGTCACCTACCGCTCCGACATCGGCGCCTTCGACCCCGCGCTGACCGCCACGGCGCGTTTCCACCCCTCGTGGAGCGCCCGCCTGTACGCGGGACGTGGCACCTTCACCAACGACGACTGGATCGAATCGGACCTGATCAACTCCATCAAGGTCCTGCTCGTCGGCCGTGACTATCGCAACTACTGGCGCGCGGATCGCTTCGAGGGGCGGGTGGCCCGCACCTTCGCGGGGGGCTCTGGCGAGCTCTCGGTGTGGGGCGGCGCGCGCACCGAGCGCGACTGGTCCATCGCGGCCGGAGGGCCGTCCGGAGGGCCGTGGAGTCTGCGGGGTCGCCGGGCCGGCGACGGGATGATCCGTCCCAACCCCTCGGTGGAGCGCGGCCGGCTCTCGAGCGCGCTCGCCGGCGCGGGCGGCTCGCTGTCGCTTCCGGAGCTGGCGCTGGCGGCCGTGGTGCAGGTGGAGCGTCCCTTCGACGCGCCGGGCGACGAGCGCTTCACCCAGGCCACGATCGACGCCGGCGTTCTCTTCGCGACCTTCGCCTCGCAGAGCTTCGAGCTGCACGCGCACGCGGTGCTCACGGCGGGCGACACCGCGCCGCCGCAGCGATTCGCCTACCTGGGCGGCAGCGGCACTCTTCCCACCTTCTCCGTGCTGCAGTTCGGCGGGGAGCAGTTGCTCTTCATCGAGAGCGCGTACAACATCCCCCTCACCCCGATCCAGCTCCCGCTGCTCGGCCCTCCCGTGCTCTCGCTGCGTCACGCGATCGGCGCGGCGGGGGTGGGGAAGCTCCCCGAGCTCGAGCAGAACCTCATGGCGCGCATCGCTCTGGGGCCCGTGTACGCGGAGTACGCCGTCGACCCGGCCACGCGGAACGACGAGCTCTCGGTGGGGCTCTCATCGTCCTTCTTCCGCTAGACGACGGGCGGCCGTTTGATTTCGCCGGGCAGACGCACTATATTCACTGGCGTGAATCTTGCAATATTAAACTCGTTCCGCGCCGCGCCGTGAGCACTCTCGTGGTGATTCCCGCCCGGCTCGGAGCCACCCGGCTCCCGCGCAAACCGCTGCGCCTCCTGGCCGGCGTCCCCCTCGTCGTCCGCGTCTGGGAACGCGTCACAGCGCTCGGCATCGCCGAGCGCTGTGTCATTGCTACCGACCACGCCGACATCGCCGAGGCCGCGCGCGCCGCCGGCGCCGAGTTCGCGCTCACCGACCCGCGCCACCCCTCCGGCACCGACCGGGTAGCCGAGGTCGCGGCACGCCCGGAGTTCCGCGCCTTCGACTCGATCCTCAACGTCCAGGGCGATGAGCCTTTCGTGAGCGCCGCCGCGCTGCGCGGCGCGGTGGCGCTGGTCGAGAGCGGGCGCTTCCCGCTCGGCACCGCGGCGGTCCCCGCCAGCGTCGAGATCCTCGGCGCGAGCGACGTGGTCAAGGTCGTGCGTGCCGACGATGGACGTGCGTTGTATTTTTCGCGGGCGCCGATCCCGTTCCTGCGCGACGAGGCCGATCGCGATCTCCTGCCGGAGCTCGTGCTTCAGCATCTCGGTGTCTACGTCTATGCGCGCGAAGCTCTGGCGAGGTGGGTGGCGCTCCCACCGCACCCGCTCGAGCGAGTGGAACGCCTGGAGCAGCTCAGGCCGCTGGCCGCCGGCATCCCCATGGGGGTGGCACGGCTGCCGGAGGCGCTCGAGCACGTCCGGGG
>Ga0182741_1001880_pt1 | contig 25752 bp, 26 predicted proteins | sample eDN5th37CBELigOP_FD_128874 | JGI IMG/M metagenome (GOLD analysis project Ga0182741, IMG submission 128874) | Enriched Organic Plus compost microbial communities from Emeryville, California, USA - eDNA 5th pass 37_C BE-Lig OP (version 2) (version 2) ... | reverse complement strand
CTCGGCGATCTCGGCGAGCAGGTGCCCGAACCTGCCGAACACGGGCACGAGCACGCGATCACCCGGTCGCACGAGCGACACGATCGCGGCCTCGATCCCCGCTCGGGAGGTGCCGTCGATGAGAAGCGTCGCGGGGTTCCGGGTCGCCCAGACAGCGCGGTAGAGCTCCTGCGTCTCGTTCATCGCCTCGGTCATGAACGGGTCGTACTGACCGACGAGCGGTGCCGACATCGCGCGCAGCACGCTCGGGTAGGCGGAGATCGGCCCCGGACCCATGAGGAGTCGCGCGGGTGGGTCGATCGGGCCGGGAGGGGTGTTCACGGCGTCTCCGTTCTGTCGAGGGTGAGGCCTGCGAGGCGGCGCGCGAGTTGCACGAGGGCGAGGTCGCCGCCGGGCGGTCCGATGAGGCACACGCCGACGGGGGCCGCTCCGAGCGGGGACGGCACCGTCAGGAGCGGGGCGGACACGCTGGGGAGCCCGGCGACCGCGGCGGGGGTGGTCATGCCGAGAGTGGCGCGTCGCGTCGCGTCGATCTGCACGGGCGCGGCCGTGCGCGCGGGAGCAGGCCCCGGCACCGTGGGCATGATGAGCACGGTCTCGCCGGCGAGGCGCGTCATCCGCTCACGGAGCGGGGCGAGGGCGGCGCGGGCGGATGCCTCTTGGGAGGCGCTCACCGTCGAGGCCGCTTCGAACCTCGCGGCGACCGCCGGACCGAGCGCTCCCGGGTGCGCGGCGATCCATTCACCGTGGTGCCGCCATGCCTCGGCCGCCTGGACGATGCGGAACGGCTCGCGGTAGTCGTCGAGCTCGCCGATCGACACCCGCGGGATGTCGTCCACGAGCCCGCTCGCCGCGAGCTCGCCGACGAACGCTTCGAACGCCCCGCGCGTGTCGGGCTGCGCCGCCTCGATGACCTCTATGGGGACCGCCAGTCGCTCGGGCACGGCCGTGCTCACGCCGCCCAGGCAGCACTGCGCGACGCGCTCGAGAACCTCTCCGTCGCGCGCGAGCCATCCGACCGCGTCGAACGAGGGCGCGAGGGGCAGCAGCCCATCGGTCGAGACGTGGGCGTGCGTCGTTCGCAGCCCCCAGAGTCCCTGGTACGACGCGGGGACGCGGATCGATCCGGCGGTGTCGGTCGCGAGACCGATGTCGGCCTGTCCTGTCGCGACCGCGGATGCCGGCCCGCTCGACGACCCTCCGGGAAGGGCGCCGGGAACGGTGCCGTTGGCGGGTGTCCCGTAATGCGGATTGTCCCCCGCGATGCTGTACGCGAATTCGTCGGTCCGCGCGATGCCGCGCAGCGCGGCCCCGCCGCGCAGGAGGTCCGCCACGGCGGGCGCCGTGCGCGTCTCGACGGGCGCGTCACGGAGCCACTCCGGGTTGCCTGCGCCGATGCGGTGACCGGCGATCGCGAACAGGTCCTTGACGGCGACGGTCGTGCCGGCGAGCGGTCCGTCCTGAGCGGGCGGCAGGAGTGGATCCCCTACGACGCGCCACACGGAGCGATCGAGAGCCGCCGGGCGGGCGGTGACGTGCGCGGCCGTGATGCACCACCGTCCGTCGATGCGCTCCCACACCTGCGTCTGGAGCCCCGAGCCCCCGGACAGATAGCGGGACACGGACACGAGCAGGGCGCGCCCCTCGCCGAGCGGGCGGTACTCCATGCGCTCGATGACGCGCGCGGCGACGCCGCCTCGCGCGGAACGGAACGCCGAGATCGCGTCATGGCCCACGAGAAGGCCCGCCCCATCCCCCCGCATCGTCCGGTCGCCAGGGGCGAACGAGCCGTCCAGGACCACGAGGTCGTCGTCGGCGAGCGCCCGCTCGTACGCCGCGAACGCCCGGGCGAGGTCGTGCGGAATCGCATCGAACAGTTCAGGCACGGCGCACCCCCGCGAAGTCCGACTCGCGGATGCGGGCGTGCACGCCGCACACGACGTCGACGACCTGCGAGATGTCGAAGTCGACCGCCGCCGAGAGGTACGCGTACGCGAGGTGCTCGTCCATGCCGTACCGCGCCCGCAGAAGTCCGAGCGCGGAGCGCACGCACGCGCGCATCGCCTCGTCGAGATCCGGGTCGAGCCCCGTCGGCACGAGGTGCTCCGGCGTGCGAACGAGCGGACCGCTCAACTCCCCGAACTCCGGGAGCGCGCTCTCGCGTGCCACGACGTCGAAGCGCAGGGTCGCCCGCAGCGACGCCTCGAGCGCGGTGAGCGCGACCTCGCCGTCACCCTGGGCGAAGTGCGGATCGCCGACGTACGCGAGCGCGCCCTCGACCTGCACGGGCAGATAGATCGCGCTCCCCTCGACGAGGAGATTGATGTCGATGTTGCCGCCGTGCGCGCCCGGAGGCACCGAGTGCGGACGCACGGGGTCTGCGACGCCGACACCCATCGTGCCGAGGAAGGGTGCGAGCGGGAACGCGACGACGGGATCCGCGCCCTCCATGAGCGGCAGGGTTCCCACCAGCGCCCCGTCGCGCTCGGCGACCGAGGCGAACACGCTCACGTTCTCGTCGCCGCGCGGAAGCTCCCCCGCGAGCGCTCCCCTGCCGTGGCGATTCGAGATGACGCCGTACGGTACGCGCGGCACGAGCCGCTCGACGCTGATCCGCAGCAGGTCGCCGGGCAGCGCGCCGCGCACGAACACGGGCCCGGTGATCACGTGCGGACCGTCCGCCGCCGGATCGCGGAAGACGGATGCGGCGATCTCGACCGCGTCCGCGAGCACGTCTGTCGCGGGCACGCCGTGGGCGGTGAAATAGGCGACCGGATCGCCGCCCTGATCGTCGAGGATGCCTTCGTGGCTGACCGTGTCGATCGTGACGGTGTCGCCGTCGTCGATCGTGAGGACGGGGGCATCCGTCGCGCATGGGAGGCGGCCCCACAGCACCGTGCCGGGTGTCGCGCGCAGGTAGTGGTCGCCCGGGATGGGCCCCTCACCGGGCTGCAGCACGGGGACCACGCTCACGACCCCTCCCCCGCCGGCTCCGCTACGGCGAGGATCTCGCGCCCCACGCGCGCGAGGACGCCCTCACCGCGTCGGAACGCGGCGACCCCGTGGACGTACGTGGCCTCGACGACGCCGCGCAGCCGTGCGCCGTCCCACGGGGAGACCGGATGCCTGTACTCGAGGTCGTCCGCCCGCACCGTGTGCGCCGCATCCGGAGCGAACACCGTCAGGTGCGCCGGAGCCGCTGCAGCGATGCGTCCCGCGTCGGACAGCCCCGCGATGCGAGCCGGGCCCGCGGTCATGAGCTCGACGACGCGCTCGAGCGGCACGCCCCGGGCGGACGCCTGCGTCCACACCGCCGAGAGGCTCGTCTGCACGCCGGCGATCCCGCCCCACGCCAGCCCGAAGTCCCCGTCGCCCACGGCCTTCATCGACCGCGGCGACGGCGAGTGGTCGCTCACGATCGCGTCGATCGTGCCGTCGACGACACCCTCCCACAGCAGGTCCTGGTTCGCGGACTCGCGCACGGGCGGGCAGCACTTGAACGCCGCGGCGCCATCGGGCACGTCCTCGGCCCGCAAGGCGAGGTAGTGGGGGCAGGTCTCGATCGTGACGCGGATTCCGTCCGCTCGCGCCCGGCGCACGGCATCGAGCGCACCGCCGTCCGACACGTGCACGATGTGTGCACGCGCGCCGGTGCGCTGCACCGCCGCGATGACGCGCTCGATCGCGGCGCGCTCGCTCGCGGGCGGGCGGCTGCGGAGGAACGCGTCATAGCTGCGGCCGAGGGCGCCGTCGCCGTGCAGGTGGTCCGGGTCCTCGGCGTGGACGACGAGAAGGCCGTCGAACGTCGCCAGTTCGGCGAGGGCGGCATCGAGCGCACACGCATCGAGGTGCGGGAACTCGTCGATGCCCGACGGGCTGAGGAAGCACTTGACGCCGACGACGCCGGCGTCGGCCAGCATCCGCAGCTCTGCGAGGTTGTCGGGAACCGCGCCTCCCCAGTACGCGACATCCGTCGCGATCCGCCCCCGTGCCGCCTTCCGCTTGGCCGCGAGCGCCGCCACGGACGTCGTGACGGGCACGCTGTTGAGCGGCATGTCGACAACCGTCGCGATTCCACCGGCGACCGCTGCAGCCGTCCCCGTCTCGAATCCCTCCCAGTCGGCGCGCCCGGGGTCGTTGAAGTGGACGTGGGAGTCCACGAGCCCCGGCAGGAGCACCGCGTCATCGGGGACGACCACGTCGGCGTCGGGGATGAAAGGCGCGATGTCGCCGATCCGCCCGCCCTCGATGCGGATGAGGGCGGGACGGAAGACGCCGTCGACGAAGGCGCGCCGCGCGGCGATCGTGCGGGGTGTGTTCATGGGGTGACGCTCCGAGGGGCGGACGGACGAGGACGGTGAGCGGGTGCGGTCGCGCGCGCACGGCGGCCTGCGACGAGCGCGATCGCGAGGACGAGGAGGAGGGTCGCGACGCCGGACGCCGACATCGACACGCGGGGCCCGAGCGCCGAGACGGCGACCCCCATGAGCAGGCCGCCGATGCCTTGCCCTCCGAGGTAGAGCACGGACTGCAGCGCGAGGATCCGGCCCTTGATGCGGGCGGGACTCGACACCTGCACGATCGAGAGGTTTCCGATGTCGGTGAGCATGAGGAGCGTGCCGAGACCCGCGAGACCCGCGGCGAAGGCCACCGGCGTGGGCAGCCACGCCGTCGTCGCCTGCACGGCGGCCAGGGCTGTGGCGGTCGCGATCGCGCTGACCACGGTCGGGAACGGCGCGACGACGCTCAGGAGTGCCCCGCAGAGTGCGCCGACGGCGACGACCGCCGTGAACACGCCGAATCCGCTCGATCCGGTGCCGAACACCTCGGACGAGTAAGACGACAGCAGCACGGGCATCGTCGTGATGAGCGTCGACACGACGCCGACGAGGAGGAGGACCGTGACGATGCGCGGCTTGCGGCGCACGTACGCGGCGAGCTCGCGGAGCTCGCCGCGTCGGCGCGGCACGGATGCGCGCAGCGCCGTCTGGCGCACGACCGTCTCACGCACGCGGATCGCCCTCATCGTGAGGAACTCGGCCGTTCCGACCACGGCCACGAGGAGAAGCGTCGCCCCGGGGCCGACCGCCGCGATGAGGAATCCCGCGGCCATCGGGCCCAGAATCTGGCCGGTCTGATACGTGATGCCGTTCACGCGGACGGCGTTGGCCATGTGCCGCGTGCCGACGACCTCCCACACCATCGCGCCGCGCACCGGGTTGTCCAGCAGCGAGATCACACCGAGCCCCGCCGCGAACGCGAAGATCTGCCAGACCTCGAGTCCGGCGAGCGTGACGAGGCCGAACGCGAGCGTCACCAGCGTCGTGGCGACTTCGACCGCAAGGATCGTGCGGCGCCGGCTGCGCCGGTCGACGACGACCCCCGCGGACAGGCCCAGCACGATGAAGGGCAGGAGCTGGGCGGCGACGACCCACCCGACCGCGACGGCGCTCCCCGTGGTCTCCAGGGCGACCCACGCGAGCGTGGTCTGGCGAGCACCGTACGCGCTGCTGAAGAGGACGTTCGCCACCGCCCACAGCCGGAAGTCGCGCAGCCTCAGGGCCGCGAACGCTCCCCGCCAGCCGCGTGCCGCGTCGACGTGCTCCCGCCCGCGGGACCGCGCGCTCAGACGGCGATCCGGAAGGTCTCGAGGGGAGTGTGGCAGCTGAGGTTCTCATAGCCGTCCTCCGTGACCAGGTACAGATCGCCGATGTTGGCGCCGTCGCTGAGGGGGTCCAGCCACTGCGCGTGCAGCACGAACGCCATGCCCGGCTGCATGAGCTCTGTGTTGTGCGACGTCACGTTGTACTTCGGTCCGCCGAGGTGCCCCATGCTGTGCCCGAGGTTCGGGTTGTGCGGGCCGTGGGTCGCGGGGTACACGTGCTCGAGTCGGCGGCCGGTGGCTTCGTAATCGGGGTCCGGCACGTACTGCTTCGGAACGCGCCGCGGCGAGCCGTCGGGCATCGCCCCCCAGTTGTAGGGCATCACCGAGGTGCACGTCTGCTCGCGAGTGAGATATCCCCGCTCGACGTACGCCGAGAAGGCCGCGTCGTGAAGCTCGCTGAACGGGACGCCGGGGCGGATGCGGGCCTCGGCGCGCTTCACGGCATCCGCGCACATCGCGAGGGTCTCCTCCTGCTTCGGCGTGATGTCGCCGATCGCGATCATGCGCGCGGTCTGCGCCGTGTAGCCGTGGTACTTCACGTTCGAGACGTAGAGGTTGAGGATGTCGCCGGTCCGCACGACGTGCCCATAGGGCTTGCCGCACGCCGTTCCCCACGGGTTGATGCCGATCTGGTAGCCGTCGGCGGTCTCGCCGCCACGCGAGAGCTGCGCGAACGTGAAGGCCGCATAGATCTCGAAGTCGGTCACGCCGGGCCGCGTCACGTGACACGCGGCCTGGTACCCGACGTCGATGAGCTGGGCCGCGGTGCGCACCTGGGCCTGCTCGTTCGGCGACAGGATGCGGGTCATCTCGTTGACGCTCTCGGTGCGGTCCGAGAAGCGCGCCTTCGGAAGCTCCTCCTTGAGATAGGCCCAGAAGGGGGCGGACGTGCTGTCGCCCACGAGGCCGATGCTCGAGGTCGTGAACCCCAGCTCCGCGAGCCTTGCGACGGCCGCGTCGACGGTCTTGCGCACCGGGTTGCCCGCCCGACCGCCGTACTCGATGCTGAACGGGCTGATCTGCCAGATCTCGGCGACGCCGATCGGCTCGCCCTGCGGCGGAAGGAGCACGGACTCGGTGTAGAAGCTGAACAGATGGACGTCGAGCGCCGGGTCCGTCGGAATGACGAGGAGCCCCTCGCGCGCCCAGTCGCACAGCCACCGCACATACGTGTTCGACGTCTGGAACCCGTTCGCGCCGTCCGTGTGGACGAGCGTGACCTCGTTCTCGGCGACGGCGGCAGCCCGGCGCAGTCGCGTCATGCGCTCGTGGAACTCGTCCTCCGGGATGGGCGGGGCGTAGTCGATGTCGAAGTCCGGCTCGAAGCCGTCGAGGAGTCGTTCGAAGCGAGGCATGGGCATGAAGAGGTTCCTGTCGTCGTGTGGTGGTGCGGGGGCTGGGAGCGGCGCGCCGCGCCGCTCCCAGCCGTGGTGCTCAGTCGGCCGGCTCGAGCAGGTAGTAGCGGGTGCCCGCGAACTGCTCGAACGACGCGCCCGTGATGCCCGGGGCGAGGACGGACACGCGGTCGGCATACGTGATCGGGATCAGGGGCGCGGCGGCCGCGACGATCTCCTGCGCCTCCCGGTACGCCGCGTCGCGTTCGTCCGACGCCGCCCTCGGCTCCCACGTCGCGTTGATCTCGTCGACGCGGGGGTCGCTCCACAGGGCGTAGTTGTTCACGCCGCCGGTCGTCGTCGCGAAGCCGACGGGGATCTTCGGATCATCCGTCCACGGGCCCCAGTTGAAGAGCACCATGTCGGGCGACCCCGGATTGTCCGCGGCGCGCGACCGGCCGTTGATCACGTCCCACTGCTCGGCCTGCGTGTGCGGCGTGAGCGTGACGTCGATCCCGACGGTGCCGAGGCTCTCCTGGATGAGCAGGGCGATGTCCTCCTGCGCGGGGTCGGCGCTGGAATAGTGCAGGGGCACGGAGATGTCGGGGCTGCCCGCCTCCTCGAGGAGCTCCTGCGCCTTCTCCAGGTCCGTCTCGTAGATCCCCCACGCCTCGGTGTACGCGGTCGAGGTCGGGTTCACGTAGCTGTACGCACGCGACGCGCGATCGAAGTAGACGGACGACACGATCTGGTCGTACGGGATCGCGTAGGCCACCGCCTGGCGCACCTTCTCGTCGGCGAACGCGCCGGTGTCGGATGCCATCGTGAGGTAGGTCATCATCGGAGCGGGCTCGGATGCCACCGTGAACCCGGCGTCGCCCAGCGAGTTCACGTCGGTCTGCGACAGGTTGAACTCGGCGAAGTTGATCTCGCCGCCCTGCAGGAGCGACGCGACGTTGGCGTCGTTGACGACGCGCGCGGTGATCGTCTCGAACGCGGGGCTCTTCGGGTGGTCGGGCACCGCCTTCAGGACGAGCTGCTCCCCGGGCTTGTGGGCCTCGACGTAGTAGGGCCCCGTGCCCGCGGTGTTCTCGCGGAGCCACTCCCCTGCCCACGTGTCGGAGTCGGTCGCGTGCTCGGATGCGGCGACCGAGTCGACGACCGACATGTTCCCGTTGATGAACATCGCGAGCGTCGTCGGGGTGACCTCCTGCGGAGCGCCGGTCTGATCCTTGAAGTGGAACGTCACGGTGTGGTCGTCGACCACCTCGATGTCGTCGGCGCTCTGCAGGCCGTTCGTGAAGATGTCCTGCGCGTTCAGGCTGTCCAGCGCCGCGCCCATACTCCACTTGACGTCGGCGGCGGTGACCGGGTTGCCGCTCGGGTAGAAGGTGCGATCGGGGTCGAGGTGGAACGTCACGGAGTTCTCTGCGACGTCCCAGCTCGTCGCGAGCGCGGGCGCCAGCTTCGAGCCCTGGTAGACGTTCGAGCCGTCCTCGCCCTTCTCGAAGGTGTAGGCCACGAGGCCCTCGTACGTGTTGTAGACGACCTCCCGGTCCTGCTCGTTCGCCGTCGCGACCGGATTGATGTTGGTGATGTCAGCCGGCCACGCGGTGACGATGCCGGTCACCTCCTCGGCGCTCTCCGAGGGGGACGTTCCGCCGCTCGCGCAGCCCGTGACGACCAGCGCCACCGCTGCGACCGCCGCGCCGAGCGCGGTCGCGCGGCGCGTGAAGGATCGTGATGCAGACAAGGGTCGGGTTCCTTTCGTGAGGTGATGCTCAGTTGGTGCGGGGAGGGGGTCAGTCGTGTCCGTGACCCGGCGCGGCCACGACGACGGGGCATGCCGCGAGATGGCCGTCGGACACAAGCAGAAGCGGAGGGCTTGCGACGCTGCACGTCTCCTGCGCGATCGGGCATCGCCCGACGAGCCGGCATCCGCGCGGGATGTCGATCGGGCTCGGGATCTCGCCCGCGAGCTTCACACGGGTCTTCGTGCGTCCGTACTCCGCGACGGGCGCTGCCGAGAGCAGCGATCGGGTGTACGGATGCGCGGGGCTGTCGAACACCGCGTCGACCGGGCCTTCCTCGACGATCGTGCCGAGGTACATCACGAGCACGCGGTCGGCGATCCGGCGCACAACCTCGAGGTCGTGGCTGATGAAGAGGTAGGCGATGCCGTGCTCGTCCTGCAGTCTCTCGAGGAGCGCGATGATCTGCCCGCGGATGGACACGTCGAGCGACGCCGTCGGCTCGTCGAGGAGGATGACCTCCGGCTCCACGGCGAGCGCACGGGCGATGCCGAGGCGCTGCCGCTGTCCGCCGCTCAACTGCCGGGGCATCCGGTCGATGAGATGCTCGGGGAGCTCGACGTCGGCCATGAGCTCGCGGATGCGGTCGACCCGCTCCGCCCTCGGGAGAGCCGTGTGCAGGCGCAGGGGCTCATCGAGCGTCGCACGCACGGACTTGCGCGGGTCGAGCGACGACGTCGGGTCCTGGAACACCATCTGCACCGAGCCGTACAGCTCGGGGAGCTCTCGCGGACGTGCGGACGACATCGAACGGTCACCCACGAGGATCGAGCCGCTCGTCGGGTCGGTGATGCGGGTGATGCACCGCGCGATGGTCGACTTGCCCGAGCCGGACTCCCCGACCAGCGCGACCGTCTCACCCGGGCGGAGCTCGAAGCTCACGCCGTCCACCGCGGTGAGGGTGCGGTGACCGCCCGCGCCGCGCAGACGGTACTCCTTGCGCAGCCCGGTCACCTCGAGCGCGGGGCGGATGTCGACGACGGCGCTCATGCCCCGGCCACCATCCGGCTGTTCGCGATGAGCCGCTGCGTGTACGGATCCCGCGGGTCGGTCAGGATCTGCTCGCATGTGCCCTCCTCGCGGACCTCGCCGTGCTGCATGACGATCACGTGGTCGCACGTCTCGGCGACGACGCCGAGGTCGTGCGTGATGAGGCAGGTCGTCATGCCGGTCTCCGCCTTGAGTTCGACGATGAGGTCGAGGATGTCGGCCTGGATCGTGACGTCGAGGCCGGTCGTCGGCTCGTCGAGGACGAGCAGCTTCGGACGGCACGCGAGCGCCATCGCGAGCATCGCCCGCTGCGCCATGCCGCCGGAGAACTCGTGCGGATACTGGCCCATGCGCCGCTTCGCCTCGGGCACGCGCACGAGGTCGAGCATCTCCTGCGCGCGCTTGCGGGCCTCCTTGCGTGTCAGGCCCTGGTGCAATCGGCACACCTCGGCGATCTGCCAGCCGACGCTGAAGACCGGGTTGAGTGCGCCCCGGGCGTCCTGGAACACGATGCTGAGGTCCGCGCCGCGCAGCTCGCGCATGCTCTTCTCGTCGAGTGCGAGAAGGTCGGTGCCCTCGAAGCGGATCTGGCCCGCGGTGCGACGGAAGCCGCGGGGCGACAGGCCGAGGATCGACAGCGCCGTGATGGACTTGCCCGATCCCGACTCGCCGACGATCGCGGACGACGAGCCGCGGGGGATCCCGAAGCCGACTTCGTGCAGGACGGGCACCAGCTCGCCCGAGGCATCCGGGAAGCCTCCGCTGAATCCGATCACCTCGAGGATCGGCGCGACGTGCGCGGTCACCAGGCACCCCCTGTGTCGCGTGAGTCCGAGATCGCGTCGGAGACCAAATGGAAGGCCGCCGCCAGGAGCAGGATCGCCAGGCCGGGAAAGGTCGCGACCCACCACTGACCAGACAGGATCGCCTCCTGACCGCGCGCGATCATCGAGCCCCATTCGGCCGAGCCGGGCTGGATCCCGAGCCCGAGGAAGCCGAGCGCGCCGACCGTCGCTGCAACGTAGGACGCGTTGACCGACGCGAACGTGAGCAGGGGCCGCATGCTGTTGGGCACGATGTGCGCGAAGAGCACTCCGAGTGGCCGACGACCCACGAGCTTCGCCGCCTCCGCGAACTGCCAGTTCTTCTTCGACCTCACCTCCGCGCGCGCGAGGCGCACGTAGTCCGGCAGCGGGAGCAGCGCGACCACGAACACGACATTGAGCAGACCGGGCCCGGCGACCGCGATCACCAGCATCGCAAGCAGCAGCGACGGGAACGAGTTGAGCAGCTCGAGCACGCGCATCGTCGCGTAGTCGAACCACCCGCCGAAGAATCCGGCGAGCGATCCCCAGACGGTGCCGATGGTGAGCGAGAGCAGCACGACGACGACGGTGATGCTGACGTCGAGCGTCGCCGCCGTCATCGTGCGCGAGAGGATATCGGCCCCGAGGCGGTCGGTGCCGAACGGGTGCGCGAGGCTCGGCGGGCCGTACACCGGTCCGACGCCCGTGGCCATCGGCGGGTACGGCGTCCAGAAGATCGCGAGGACGCCCCCTCCGACCAGCGCGGCGAGGATCGTCACGCCGATCCAGAGCGACACCGGCCGGCGCGACCGGATGCGACGACGCGGCGCTTCGGACACGAGGGGTGCGGGGATGGCTGTCGCGGTCATGCTTTCACCCTTGGGTCGACACGGGAGTAGACGAACTCGAGCACCGCCCAGATCACGACGTAGAGGACGGCGACGTAGAGCACGAAGCCCTGGACGATCGGATAGTCGGACGACTGGATGGCCGTGAGGGCGAGCTGCCCGATCCCCGGCCACGCGAAGATGCCCTCGACGAGCACTGAGCCGGCGAGCGTCCAGCCGACGAGGCCCGCGATGATCGTGAGCACCGACAGCAGGCCCGGCTTGAGCGCATACACGAACCAGATGCGCGCTTGTCCGATCCCCATCGCGCGGGCCGTGCGGACGTGGTCCGAGTCGAGCGACTCCACCATGGCGGACCGCACCTGCCGTGCGATCGGGGCGAAGCTGCCGATCGCGAGCGTGATGACGGGCAGAACGAGCTGTCGTGCTGCGAGGCCCGCGGTGCCGGTGTCGCCCTGCAGCAGAGCGTCCACGACGTAGAGACCTGTGACCGTCGGGGGCGACTCGACGCCGATCGGGAGCCGACCGGACGGTCCGGGCGAGACGCCAAGGATGACGAAGAACAGCCACAGCAGCATCAGGCCGACCCAGAACTGCGGAAGGGACAGGCCAGCCGTGGTGAGGACGCGGAGGAAGCCGTCGAACACCGTCCCGCGCGCGACCGCCGCGAGCACGCCCACGACGATTCCGGCGACGACGCCGACGAGGATCGCGTACAGCCCGAGCTCGATCGTGGCCGGCATCCGGCTCGCCAACTCCGCCGTGACGGAGCGCCCCGAGAGATAGGACTCGCCGAGGTCGCCCGTGAGGATCCCGCCGACGAAGCGCGCATACTGCACGATGAGGGGGTCGGCGAGACCGAGGTCCTCCCGAGCCTGCGCCCGGATCTCCTCCGTCGCGGAGTTCCCCACGAAGAGGTTCACCGGGTCGGCGGTGAACACCCGCGAGATGAGGAACGTGAGCGAGACGATGCCGAGGATGACCAGTGCGGCACCGAGCACGCGCAGAAGCGGGCCTCGGGCACGGACGATCCCGCGGGTCATGCGCGCCGTCACGCCGACTCCGGGCGTCGCGAGTGTGCCGGGAACGGTGGCCACGGAACCTCCTCTCATCGCGGACGTCAACTGGTCGGACCAGTGGATATGTCCGCCAGATTAGGTGGGTCCGAGAGGTCGTCATGACCAGATCGGCGCCATTTCACACGTTGTTTACCCGGCGCACCGTCGCGAAACAATTGCGAAATACGGGTTGCGTACGGTGAGTCGCGAGGACGGCGATGGGAAGGGGTATGCTGGCCTGACCTCAGTACCAGTCGGCCCCCGGAGGTTGCCGTGACGGAGCAGCAGACCATCGAGTTCAAGAGGCGCCCGCGCTCGCTCAGCGCCGAGCTCGCCGCCCACCTCGAACAGCTCATCGTCGCGGGTCACTATCCGCCCGGATCGACGCTCCCGGCGGAGCGCCAGCTCGCCGCCGACATGGGCGTCTCGCGCGCGAGCGTGCGCGAGGCCCTCGCCGAGCTCGAGTCGAAGCACCTCATCGTGCGTCGGCAGGGCAAGCTCTCGAGCGTCGCCATCCCCAGCCCCGACGTCCTCGCGCTCACCGAGCGGCTGAACTCCCTGCGCGAGCGCGTCGACCACGTCGTCGAGGTCGAGGACATCGTCGAGCCCGGGCTCACCGCGATCGCCGCCGCGCGCGCGACGGCGGCCGACATCATGCAGCTCGAGGCCGTGCACGCGAAGGAGAGCGAGCACCTGCCTCCCGAGGAGTCGATGGCGTACGACATCGAATTCCACTACACGCTGGCACGGATGACGCGGAACACGTTCCTTCTCACGGTGAGCGGTGCGAGCGCAGAGCGCACGCAGGAGATCCGCGTCCGCGCGCATGCGACGCGCGAAGCGCGCCGGGCCTGCGTCGAGGGCCACGCGGCGATTCTCGCCGCCGTTTCCGCCGGCGATCCCCCCGCGGCGGAGGCCGCCATGCGCGCGCACCTCGACGTCGTGCACCGCTACATGTACGCCGGCTCCGACGAGCCGGAGATGCCGAGCGACCTGTGACGCTCGTCCTGACGCGCTCCGACATCGAGTCGCTCGTCGACACGACGGCCGCGATCGAGGTCGTCGAGGCTGCGCTGCGCGCTGGCGTCACCGGCGGCGTCCAGCAGTCGGCGCCCTTCGTTATCCCGACCGGCGACGACTCCGCCGCATACCTCGTCCTGGCCGCATTCGACGCGTCACGCCGCATGGCGTCGGCGAAGCTCCTCGCCGATCTCCCCGACAACCGCGGCACGGCGCTTCCGGCGCAGCGCTCCGTCATCGTGCTCTCCTCCGCGGTAGACGGCGCGCCGGTCGCGATCCTCGACGGCCGGATCCCCACGCGCGAGCGCACCGCTGCGACGTCCGCGGTCGCGACCCGTGCGCTCGCGCGTGCCGACTCGCGGATCCTCGGGCTCATCGGCACGGGCGGTCTCGCCGAGCCGCACGTTCGGGCGATCGCCGCCGTCCGCGACATCCGCGCCGTCGTCGCGTGGTCGCGCTCGCGCAGCACCGCAGAGCGCTTCGCGCGGGCCCCCGGCGACGACGCACCACCCGTGGAGATCCTCGACTCGCCGCGCGAGGTCGCCGAGCGCGCCGACGTCCTGTGCACGCTGACCCCCTCGCTCGAACCGGTCGTGCGCGGCGAGTGGCTCCGGCCCGGTGTGCACGTGAACGCCGTGGGTGCCCCTCCCCGCCCCGACCACCGCGAGCTCGACAGCGACGCCGTGGCCCGGGCATCCGTCTTCGTCGACGACCGGGAGACGGTCCTCAGTGAGTCCGGTGATGTCCTCGTCCCCCTCACCGAGGGACGCATCGCACCGTCCGACCTCCTCGCGACCCTCGGCGAGGTCGTCGCGGGGCTCCACGGGGGTCGCACCTCGCACGGCGAGATCACCCTCTTCGACTCGGTCGGCATGGGTCTCGAAGACCTCGCCATCTGCGCGCACTACGTCGCGGTCGCGCGCGAACGCGGGATCGGGCGCGAGATCGACCTCACCGAGTGAACACTGGGGCTAGCGGCGGCCTCCGACTCGGAAGACCGGATGCCGATCCGCCACCGCCTCGAACTCCTCCAACGGCGCGTCGGGACGCACCGGGATGTGCGGCCGCGCGCCCGGTGCCACCTTCAGATACGCCTTGATGATCGGCGCCCGCTCCGCGACGGGAACCTCCTCGAGCAGGACCTCCTCACGGCGTCGCCGCCGCAGGACCGCCCTGCCACCGGCGGCGCGCACGTTGCGCACCCAGCCGACGTCATCGCCGAGCATCGACACCAGGTAGCGATCCCCGTCGACCTCGGCCACGGCCAGCGGCACCTCGACGGTCCGACCGGACCTGCGCCCGGTGACTTCGAGGGTGACCGCCGACCGTGGCCCGAGGCCACGAGAGAACAGTGCGGCGTCTGCCCGGTTGAAGGCCCGCATGAACGCGCCCGGCCGGTGTCGGTCCGCGCCGTACAGCCAGCGCTTCAGCTTTCCGAGCACGGTGACCCAGTCTTTCAGGCGGGCATGCCGCGGGTCACCGACTTGCGGGATCTCCACGTCAGCAGCACCGCCGCCAGACCGGCAGCGGACGGCAGCAGCCCGATCACCCCGAGCTCGGTCGGCAGCCCGGTGTCGCCCGACGTGTCGCGGACGGTGAGCAGGTACAGCCCGAGGGCGGTGCCCACCGCGAACAGCGTGGCCATCAGCCAGCCCGCCCACCGGAATCCGCGTCGGGTGGCCCAGATCGCCAGGATCCAGCCGACGACACTGAGGGCGCCGACGATCGTGAGCACGGTGGTCCACAGGGTCACCGCCTCTTCGATCCGGGTGGGGCCGTATGACGGGTAGCTCTCCTTCAGGTGCGCGGCGAGCAGGCCGCTGCTCGCTCGGTCGACGAAGACGAAGGCGACGGACAGAACCGTGAGGATCAACCCGGTGTACAGGCTGGCCAGGACCGGGCCTCGGATGCTGGTGTCAGTGGTGCGGGTGTCACGGGTTCGAGTGGTCACGGTGGTGGTGCTCCTTTCGTGAGGTCGTGCTTCGTGAGGTCGTGCTTCGTGAGCTCGTGCGGCCGGTGGCCCGCGGGAGGACGAGGGCGGCGACGAGGACGGCCAGGCCGAGCAGGACGGCGCCGAGCGTGAACCCGAGCGCATAGCCGCCAGTGAGCGCGTCCACGTCGGTGGAGCCGCCCGCGGAGCCGCCGGCGCGCGCGGCCGCGGCGGTGCCCAGCACGGCGAGGCCGAGCGAGGCTCCGAGTTGCCGAGAAGTGCTGAGCACGCCGGAGGCCACACCGCTGTACCGCTCGTCGACCCCGACGGTGGCGGTCGCGACGACCGGGCCCAAGCACAGGCCGAAGCCGATGCTCGTCACCAGCGACGGGCCGAGGACGTCGGCGAGGAATGTGCCGTCGACGCCGATCCGGCCGAACCAGGCGAACCCGGCCGCAGTCAGCAGTCCGCCCCAGATCAGCAGCGAGCGGGCCGGCATCCGCGAACCGAGCCTGATCGCGAGGAACGAACCCGCGACGACACCCAGCGCGAAGGGCAGGAACATCAGCCCCGCGAGCGCGGGACGGTGGCCGAGGGCGTCCTGGAGATACAGCGACATGAAGTAGAACGCGGAGGCCATCGCGGCGCCGAGCAGGAGGTTGTAGGCGTTCGCCCCCGACACGGTGCGCAGGCGGAACAGCTCGAGCGGCAGGACGGCGTCACGCGTGGTCGCCCGCTGAACGAGCACGAACGCGACGAGCAGGACCGCCCCTGCGACGAGCGCGCCGAGGGTGACCGGCGACATCCAGCCGTGCTGGTCCGTGCCGACGATTCCGTACACGAGAGCGGTCATCCCCGCCGTCCCGAGAACGGCGCCGAGGACGTCGGGCCGCGCGCGGCGCGCCACGGGCGGGTCGGCCGCCACGCCCCACCACGCCAGCGCCACGGCGAGCACGGCCATGGGGACGTTGACCCACATGACCCAGCGCCAGCCCGCGTACTCGGTGAGCACGCCGCCGACGAGGACACCGAGAGCGCCGCCGGCGGCGTTCATCGCGCTCCACACGCCGAACGCCCGCGCACGCGCGCGACCGCTCGGGAAGGACACGGTGAGGATCGCCAGCGCGGCGGGCGCGAGGCCGGCCGCGCCGACCCCCTGCGCGGCACGAGCGGCGATGAGCTGGCCCTGCTCCTGGGCGAAGCCGCCGAGCAACGAGGCGAGCGCGAAGAGGCCGAGCCCACCGAGGAGGACTCGGCGACGGCCGTGGCGATCGGCGAGCTTGCCCCCGAGGAGCAGCAGCCCGCCGAAGGCGAGCGCATACGCGTGGATGACCCATGTGACGTCGACGCCCCCGAATCCGAGGCCCGACGCGATCTCGGGCAGGCCGAGATTCACCACGGACAGATCCAGCGAGACCAAGAACTGCACCACGCCCACGGACGCGAGCGTCAACGCCGGCCGAGCGGTGATCCCATCTTTTCGGAACATGTTCCTAAAATAGAGAGAGCGAGGATCGGGAGTCAAACCGCGGGGCCGGAAGAGGGCAGGATGAATGACATGAGCGAGGCCACCTCCACACCGCGCCGCGGCCGCCCCGCGGTGACGTCGCGGGCCCGGATCCTCACCGCAGCGCGGCGGATCATCGATCGCGAGGGCTGGCGACGGCTCACCCTTCGCCGACTCTCCTCCGAGCTCGGCGTGGGCACGACCACGCTCTACCACCACGTGCGCGACCGCGAAGACCTGCTCGTCCAGCTGCTCAACGAGGACGCCGCGCGGACCCTGACCGAGGTCGAGCTGCCCGCAGACCCCCGCGATCGCATCGTCACCGCGATGGGCGCGGTGCACGACGCGCTGGCCGAGACCCCGTGGGCGGCCGAGGTGCTCACCGTCGACGGATTCCTCCCCCGGATGGGCGAGCCGGCCCTCCGCGTGGTGGACGCGGTGCTGTCCGCGGCGGTCGAGCTCGGGTGCACGCAGGAGCAGGCCGTCGACCTGTTCCGGACCGCCTGGTACCTCACGGCCGGCGAGCTCCTCGTCCGCTCCCGGTCCGGCGAGCTCAGCCAGGATGCGCAACGCCGCGCGGACTGGTCCCGAGAGACCTTCGCCGACCCCCGTATGCCGCAGCTCGCCGCGATCGGCGAGCGCTGGCCGGAGCTCGCCGCCCGGGACACGTTCCGCGCGGGTCTGACCGCGCTGATCGACGGAATGCTCGCCGGCTCAGCCGGAGAATCCGCCCGATGACAGTGCGCCGCACCGCGAGTACCGTCGGAGCATGCCCCCTGAGAAAGACGAAACGCTGCCTGCGGCATCCGCCGGGGCCGCACCCGAGCCGGCGCATGATCCGGTGCAGTCACCCCACCTGAGCGACGATCAGTGGGCGCGGCTGCTCGAGTTCGGCGAGCCGGAGGAGATCAAGCCCGGCGATTACCTGTTCCGCACCGGCCAGCGCGCCTACAACCTCATGCTCATCGAGAGCGGCGAGGTGGAGATCGTGCGCGAGCCGCTGGGCTGGGTCGGCGAAGTCATCATCACGACGGTCGGTCCGCGCTCTTTCCTCGGCGAATTGGGCCTGCTCAACGGCCAGTCGGCCTTCCTGTCGGCGCGCGTCACCGAGCCCGGAATCGCGTACCGCGTCAGCGAAGAGAACCTGCGCCGCCTCATGGCCGAGGACGACGAGCTGTGCGACATCCTGCTGCACGCCCTGTGGGCGCGGCGCGAGTCGCTGCGCAGCGGTCCCGCCGCCCTCACGCTGAAGCTGGTCGGCTCCAAGGCGTCGAGCGAGTTCCTCGCGCTGCGCCGGTTCGCCGAGCGCACCGACCTCGTGCACACGGCGATCGACCTCGAAGACGTCCCCGACAAGACCCATCACACGGATTACCTCGAGGAGCACGGCTTCACGAAGGCCGACCTCCCGATCGCGTACGTGCAGGGTGAGCCGATCCTGCGTGCGACGCCCGGGCTCGTCGCCGACCGCCTCGGACTCAGCTACCAGGCGAGCACCGACGACTTCGTCGATCTCACCGTCATCGGCGGAGGGCCCGCCGGCCTCGCGGCCGCCATCTACGGAGCATCCGAAGGCCTCCGCACCGTCCTCCTCGACGCCGTCGCTCCCGGCGGACAGGCGGCGGCGACCTCGCGCATCGAGAACTTCCTCGGGTTCCCGTTCGGCGTCACGGGCCGCGCTCTCATCGGGCAGGCGTCGCTTCAGGCTCTCAAGTTCGGCGTGCGCGTGTACGCCCCGTGCGAGGCGGTGAGCCTCATGACGATCGACGACGGCCTCGAGGTCACGCTCCGCGACGGACGCACGATCCACACGCGCAGCGCCATCGTCACGTCGGGCGCCGCGTACCGCACGCTGGAGCTCGACCGGTGGAACGACTTCGAGGGCTCGGGCATCTTCTACGCCGCGACGCCGCTCGAGCTGCGCCAGGTCATGGAGTCGCCCGTCGTGGTCGTCGGCGGCGCGAACTCGGCCGGCCAGGCGGCTCTCTACCTCGCATCGAACGGATGCCCCGTGCGCCTCGTCGTCCGCGGCGACGACCTCAGCCGGCGGATGTCGTCGTACCTCGTGACGCGGCTGCTCGAAGACCCGCGCGTCGAGGTGCTGACCCGCTCCCACGTCGTCGGCCTCGACGGCGACCGGTTCCTGCGGCGCGTGCACATCGACCGGGTCGGAGAAGTCGAGGCGCGAGGGCTCTTCTGCTTCATCGGCGCTGAACCCGCGACGTCGTGGCTCGACGGGATCGACCGCGACCCCGACGGCTTCCTGCGCACGGGCGTCGACATCCCGGTCGACGTGCTCGGCGAGGAGTGGCGCCGTCTCGGGCGCGACCCGCTGCCGTTCGAGACGTCCCTCCCGCGCGTGTTCGCCGCGGGCGACGTGCGTCGCGGATCGATGAAGCGCGTCGCGGCTGCGGTAGGCGAAGGGTCGAGCGCCGTGGCATCCGTTCATCGTGCCCTCGCCTCGGTGGGCGGCGTCTCGTGAGCGAGGCGGTCGACCAGGACACCGAATCGACGGATGCCGCGGAGCCCACGCGCTCCGCGCGCCCCGTGGCGCCGTGGCTGTGCACGCTGATCGGCGTCGCGGCGGCGTTCGTGGGGCTGCTGCCGTGGCTCTTGACCGGCATGCGGCTGCCGTTGCAGAACCTGTGGGCGGTGGACGTCCCTCCTGAGGCGATGCCCGTCGCGATGCTGCCGTTCAGTCAGTACTCGCTGAGCCTCATCTTCGCGCTGCTCGTCGTGGGCGCAGCGGCCGCGGGCATCACGACGCGGGCGCTTCGGCCACGGCTGCCGCGCGGCGGCTTCCTGCTCGTCGCGAGCGGCCTGGTCGTGATCCAGGCGATCGCGATCGCGCAGACGGCGTTCACGGTCGGCGGCGGACTTCGCGGCGGCGCCGAGTCCGCGCTGTACCTCGGAGCGCTCGTCGCGGTCAGCGTCTTGTCGCTTCTCGTCGGGGTTCTCGTCGTGTCCCTCATCGCACGCGCGCCGCGCGCCGGGGCGCTCATCGGGCTGAGCATCGGGGCCATCGCGACGCAGTCGTGGCTCACCGGGTTCCTGGGTGTGACGACCCCGTACGAGATCGTCGGGCTGATCCAGTGGGTGCCGGCGGTGCTCGTCGGCATCGCGGTCGCGTGGACCGGTGTGGGAACCGTGGCTCGCGTCATCGCGGCGCTCGTGAGCATCGCGATCGTGTGGCTCGCGCCTGCGGCGATCACCGCGGTGACGGCCGCCGCCGGCATGCGCGTGTTCGGGGGCCGGGTGAACGAGATGGCGGACTACGCGCTGCGGGTGTTCGAGATGGCGGCGTTCACACCGGAACTGGCCTTGCGTCCGATCATTGCGGCGCTCGTCGTGGCGGCGATCGGACTCGCGGCGCGTTCAGTCCTCTTGCGGCGTGATCGACTTAATATCGAGCATGGCGCACATGACACCGACCGGCACGATCGTCGCGATCGTCGGGGAGCAGTCTGAAGACGCCCTCGCGACCTTCGACGGCATCCCCGGGGTCGAGATCCTCGCGCTGCAGGGCAGCGACCCCGGCCTGGCGACACGACGCATCGCGGCCGCAAGCACTCCCTGGATCATCCACGACGCCGACCCGCTCGAGCACGTCGCAGCGGCGTGGGTCGAGCTCTTCGAAGAGCGCTCGACCCTCGGCGTGCTCGAACTCGAGGTCGAGGCGGCCATCGCCCGCTTCGAAGAGGGCTCGGCGCTCATGCCCGACTACTACATCGTCCTCGATCCCCAGGAGGCGCCCGATACGTGGCGCCACTGGTGGCTCGGCGCTCTCGGACACCACGCTCCGCAGCGCGTGCTCGCGTCGCGGGCGCCCGAGGGGCCGCGTGACGCGGCGATCCGGCGCCTGCTGAAGGCGCTGCCCGCGTCGCGACCGTGGCCCGAGCCCGCATCGTGGCTGCCGCATCTGCCGTTCGAGATCCCCGACCGCGTGGGGCTCAGAGACGAGGTTTAGCGCTCAGTCCCCAACTCCGCGAGCCCGCTGACGATGATGTCGGTGAGCAGCACCGCGTAGAGACCGTCGGGGTCGAGGTCGGGGTCGAAGACCGTGATCGAGGCGCCGATCGCGCGCGGCGCGAGCCCCTGGAGCAGGGCGGTGAGCTCGTCGGGCCGCAATCCCCCGGGGTCGGGGCTGTCGACCGCCGGCATGACCTCCGGGTCGAGAACGTCGACGTCGACCTGAAGCCAGTAACCCGCCCCCTGGTCCGCGACGTCGCGCACGCGTGCCGCCGCGCGAGCGCCGCCATGCAGGATGACCTCGCCCGCGGGTGCGACTGCGCCGATGGTCGCGCGCACGAGGTCGAGCTCGGAGTCGTCGTCGCGGCATCCGATGTGAACCGTCCGCTCGGGGTCGAAGTACGGTCCGCGCCCGTCGATGTCGGCGATCGCCTGCCAGTGCAGGCCGATCGCGGCGGCGAGGTCCTCCCCCGCGACGCTCGCGCACTCGTCGCTGATGCCCGGATGCCGGAAGTCCGTGTGCCCGTCGACGTGGACGAGCCCGCGTGCTTCCGGGGCGGCTTCCGCCAAGCCCGCGCCGATGACGAGGCTGCAGTCTCCCCCGATCACGAGCGGGATCGCGCCCGCCGTCCACACGCGGTCGAGACGCGCGGCGAGGCGAAGCGCGTGGTCGACGAGGGCGGCCTCGTTTCGCACGTGCCCGGCGGGGCGGGTCGCGTCGTCGTCGACGTATCGCGCGGGCAGGACGGTGCCGGCGTCGCGGGCTCCGAGCTCGGCGAGGCGGGAGTAGAGGCCCGCCTCGCGCAGCGCTTCGGGCGCTTTCGCCGTGCCCGGAACCGCGCCGGGCTCGGGAGGCCGCAGGCCGAGGTTGCTTGGTGCGGAGACGATCGCCAGCATCCGGCCAGTCTGCCGCGTCCGTCCCCCAGGAGCGGTCAGCGGTAGAAGCCTTCGCGCAGATTGATCCCGTGCTCGACCCACATCTTGAGCGCGGCGAGCATGCCCGTCCAGCCCTCGCAGTTGCCGAACGCGTTCTTCGCACCGTCGGCCGTGGCCTGCCACGACGACTCCGTGATCGTGACGAGCGTGCGGGCGCCGTCGTCGATCGGCTCGAACTCGAACGTCGTGGTCGTCATGCCGTCTTCGGAGGCGGCCGCGATCCCCTCCCACCGGACCACGATGCGGCGCGGCGGGTCGGCCTCGACGACGTTCACGGGGAACCGACCCGGGAAGTCGGCGAAGTCCCACGTCACCTCCGCGCCCGGTTCGAGCCGGCCGCGCGCACCGCCGGTCGTGAAGTACTGCGACAGCTGCGCCGGATCGGCGACGGCCTCGTAGACCTCGGCGACGGGCCGGGCGATGCGCCCCGACACGGTGAAGCGGAGTTCGGTGAGTTCGGTGTTCTGTGCGGCGGTCTCGGTAGACATGTTGTATTTTTATAACATGTCGGATGCCGGGCACAAGACCCACCTCGATGACGACCGCGTCTTCAAGGCCCTCGCGTCCCCCATCCGTCGTCGCATGCTCGACCTGCTGAAGGAGTCGCCCCTCTCCACGGGCGCCCTGTGCGACGCGTTTCCCGAGATCGACCGCACCACTGCATTGCAGCATCTGCGCGTGCTCGAGGGGGCCGAGCTCGTGACCGGCCGCCGGGTCGGGCGCGAGCGCCATCTGTCGCTCGCGCCGCTTCCGATCAAGCGCATCCACGACCGGTGGATCAGCGAGTACACGCGCGCCGCCGTCGACCTGCTGGCGCGACTCGACGCCGATGCGCGGGACCCCTAGCACTGCCTGGCGAGGCTCTCAATCCCCGCGGACGCGCAAGGTCGGCCGAGTACGGTCGGGCGTGTTCCTGACGGATGGAGATGCACCGTGGCTACTACGACCGCTACCAAGACCAGCAAGACGAGCAAGGACTCGACGACGGGCAGCAAGCGCCGCCCCGCACGCAAGGGAGCCGAGCTCACGCGCGAGCAGAACGCGGAGCGCGGATTCCAGGCATCCGAGTCGCTCAGCGACAACCTCCAGAAGGTGCTCGTCGACCTCATCGAGCTGTCGCTTCAGGGCAAGCAGGCGCACTGGAACGTCGTCGGCCGCAACTTCCGCGACACGCACCTTCAGCTCGATGAGATCATCGCGGCCGCGCGCGCGTTCAGCGACGATGTGGCCGAGCGGATGCGTGCGCTCCACGCCCTGCCCGACGGCCGCAGCGATGTCGTGGCTCAGACCACGACGCTGCCCGAGTTCCCGCAGGGCGAGATCGCGACGACGGATGTCATCGACCTCATGACCGAGCGCCTCGACGCCGTCGCTTCGACGTGCCGCGAGGTGCACGACGACGTCGACGAAGAGGACCCCACGAGCGCCGACCTGCTGCACGCGATCCTCGAGAAGATCGAGCAGCTCTCGTGGATGGTCAGCGCGGAGAACCGCACGCCGAAGAGCTAGATGCACTAGAGCTCGAGCGGCAACTCGCGCGTGTCGTCCCACGGCTCGGTCCACCCGAGCCGGTCGAAGAGGCCCTCGAGCACGAGGCCGGTGAAGCCCCACACGAGGTGATCGCCGTCTTCGCCGTGCACGAGAAAGCCCGGTCCGCGCCACTCCTGGCCGTCGCGGCGGATGACCGTCACGCCACGATTGGCGGGGTCGAGCAGGTCTGCGACGGGCGCGCGGAAGACGGCGGCGGACTCTCCCTCGTCGACGACGCGAACGGGTGACGGGTGCCGCCACCACGCGAGCACCGGAGTCACGAGGTGCTGCGAGTACTCGAGCGGGATGTTCTCCAGGGTTCCGAGCACCTCGACACCGGCAGGGTCGAGGCCCGTCTCCTCGTGTGCTTCGCGCAGGGCGGCCGCAACCGGGCCGTCGTCGCGCGGATCGAGCCGCCCGCCCGGAAACGCCACCTGACCCGGGTGCGAACGGAGCGTCGTCGCGCGCTCCAGCAGCAGGAGGTCGAGGTCGCGCGGCACGGCCGCCGCCTGTGCCTCGTGCTCGCTCGGAAGCCCGTCGAGCATGCCGAACAGGATCAGCACGGCGGCCGGGCGGGCCTGCCCTGCCGCGTGCGACCGGGACGACGCGTGGTTCGCCTGGGCGAAGGCGGCGAGCTGCGCTCGGGCGCTCTGCAGTGATTCTGCGGTCGGTTCGGCGGGCACCCGTTCAGGGTACGCTCGCACACGACATGTGGATCGGCTGGATCGAGTTCGACATCCTCCTCGGCGACGTGCGTTCGCTGAAAGAGAAGCGCAGCATCGTGCGCCCGATCCTCGCCGACCTCGGTCGGCGCACAGAGGCGGCCGTCGCAGAGGTCGGCGCGAACGATCTGCACCGGCGCACGTCCATCGGGATGTCGGTCGTCGCACGGGATGCGCGGCACGTGCGAGATGTGCTCGAGAGGGCCGAGCGGATGCTGGCGGAGGAGCATCCGGAGGTCACCCTTCTGGCCTCGCGAAGAGGCCTCCATTCGAGCGAGGACTGAGGTCGCGGCCAGGTAACGGTCAGGTAACGCCCAGAAAAGGCGGCAAGGATCAGGGCTTTGTGTGTCCGCGAAGCGGCCGCGCGTTGCGTCTCTCGCCGGCGCTGACAACCCGACACGAAACCCGAATCTTCATGCGCTCCAGTACTTCCACGTCGTCCACGCCCGTTCTCGAGCACTCCGCTCCCGCCCGCCGCAACCGCCGCATGGCCGAGCGCCGCGCGCGCCGCCGGCCCATTCTCTTCGCGACGGGCCTCGGTCTCGCGGTGGCGACGATCGTCGGCTGCGCGGGCGCGATGCCGCTCTCGTCGGCGGAGGCATCCGGCGGCTCGGCCGCGGCGATGCCGTACATGATGCTCGCGTCGTACTCGACGCCCGCGCCGCTGGCCGCCGACGCCGAGCCTGCCCTCGCCGACGAAACGGCCGCGGCCGAAGCTCGGGCCGCCGTCGACGCCGCTGACGCCGCGGTCGCGAGCGCGGCCGAGGTGACGGCGGACATCCAGGCATCCGGGCTCGACATCGGCGTGGAGACGACCACCGTCGACACGACGGAGCTCGAAGAGACCGCGGACCGCCTCGACCTCAGCATCGACAGCCTTCCCGAGTCGCTGCTTCCGAGCGTCACCGAGGACGTGACCGCACTCGTGTCGACGGTGCAGGAGCAGGTGTCGGGTCTGCGCGGCCACCTCGACGCGGCTGTGCAGGCCAAGAAGGAGGCCGAGGAGAAGGCGCGCCGCGAAGCCGAGGAGAAGGCTCGCCAGGCGGCTGAGGCCGAGGCCGCTGCCGCGGAGCGCGCGCGCCAACAGCAGTCCTCCGGCTCTGGTGGCGGCGGCTGGGTGCCGCCGGTGCCTGTCGGCGGTGGTTCGGGCGACAACAGCCCGGCCGGTGCGCAGGCCACGGCTCGCGGCATGCTGGGCAGCTACGGCTGGGGCGACGACCAGTTCGGCTGCCTCTACAACCTGTGGCAGCGCGAGTCGGGGTGGAACTACCAGGCGTACAACGCCTCGAGCGGCGCGTTCGGCATTCCGCAGGCGCTCCCGGGCAGCAAGATGGCCTCCGCCGGCGCCGACTGGCAGACGAGCGCGCGCACGCAGATCGCGTGGGGCCTCGGCTACATCTCCGGCCGCTACGGCACCCCGTGCAACGCGTGGGGTCACTCGCAGTCCGTGGGCTGGTACTGACCCGCCTGGCACCTACTCGCGGAAGACCTCGAGCAGCTCGCCGACCGACTCGCCCCGCACGAACACCGGGATCCGGTCGATCGGCGTGGGCACCGTCACCGTGCGACCGCCTGTGACGGGCTCGCCGGTCCAGGCATCCGTCCACGCGTCCGTCCGCTCATTCT
>Ga0182741_1001878_pt1 | contig 25767 bp, 19 predicted proteins | sample eDN5th37CBELigOP_FD_128874 | JGI IMG/M metagenome (GOLD analysis project Ga0182741, IMG submission 128874) | Enriched Organic Plus compost microbial communities from Emeryville, California, USA - eDNA 5th pass 37_C BE-Lig OP (version 2) (version 2) ... | reverse complement strand
GATGACCTCGTCGTGGCTCGTCGCGTAGCCGCGCTCCGCCGCCTGCGCGATCTCGGCGCGCAGCGCGGGCGGCACCTCGACGGGCCACTCCGACTCCGGCAGCGTCGACAGGATCGCCTTGCTGGGCGCGCCCACGAGGATGGAGTGCCGCGCACCCGGCCGCTGCGCCACCGACGCGACCGCGTGGCGCGGCTCGACGCTCGCGAGCGTGATGCACTCGTCGCGATCGAGCACCGCGAGGAAGCACGTCATGCCCAGCTCGTTCGCGACGGCGGTGAGCTCGGGGAGGGCTTCGGCCTGCAGATCGTGGGCGACGCCTGCGGCGAGCGCCGCCATGCGCGCGCCCAGCTGCACGCGCCCCGACGCGTCGCGCGCGACGACGCCGTGGTCTTCGAGCGTGCGCACGAGCCGGTACGCGATCGAGCGGTGCACGCCCAGGCGCGTGGCGAGGTCGTCGATCGAGAGCGGGCGGCGCGCGTCGGCGAGGATCTCGAGGATGCGGATGCCTCGGCTCAGCGTCTGCGACGCCGGTGCCTGCCCGTTCGATCCGCTCATGCCCGCTCCCCGTGCCCTCGTGATCATGCCGAGATCGCTCGAATCGCCGCCACGGGGTCGAGGGCGCCGCCGTTCGTGCGATCTCGGGCCCCTCTGGCGCCGCCGCAAGCGCGCGCGGGAGGCCATTGCGCCGGGGCATCCGTTTCGTATACGATCTGTTCAATAGTAGAACTGCGCGTTCGAATATAGAACACGCAGCGCCAAACCACAAGACCTCGACGCTGAGGAGAATCCGATGCAGTTCCACCACCACGGATACGTCTCGGGCGAGCCGCGCGTGCAGCCCGCCGCCGGGACGGGCATCGACCGTCCGGCAGAGCTGCCCGACGAGATGGACGTGCTGATCGTCGGATCGGGCCCCGCCGGCATGCTGCTCGCGGCCCAGATGTCGCAGTTCCCGCAGGTCACGACCCGCCTCATCGAGCGGCGGAGCGGGCGGCTCGAGCTCGGTCAGGCCGACGGCATCCAGCCGCGCAGCGTCGAGACGTTCCAGGCGTTCGGATTCGCCGAGCGGATCATCGCCGAGGCCTACAACATCGCCTACATGAACTTCTGGGGACCCGACCCCGAGAACCCGCGCAACATCGTCCGCACGACGCGCACCGAGGACTACGGATTCAAGATCAGCGAGTTCCCGCACCTCATCGTGAACCAGGCGCGCGTGCTCGACTACTTCGCCGAGGCCGCCGCGTTCGGACCCGCCCGCATCACGCCCGACTACGGCGTCGAGTTCCTCGGCCTCACGGTGCACGACGAGGGCGAGTACCCCGTCGAGGTGCGCGTGCGCCACGTCGCCGGCCCCCGCGAGGGTGAGGAGCGCACGATCCGCGCGAAGTACGTCGTCGGATGCGACGGCGCGCGCAGCCGCGTGCGCGACGCCATCGGACGCAAGCACGTCGGCCGCTTCGCGGCGCACGCGTGGGGCGTCATGGACATCATGGTCAACACCGACTTCCCCGACTGGCGCACGAAGTGCGCGATCAACTCCGCGGCGGGCAACATCCTGCTCATCCCGCGCGAGGGCGGCTACCTCTGCCGCGTGTACGTCGATCTCGGTGAAGTGCCCGAGGACGACAACCGCCGCGTGCGGCAGACGCCGGTCGAGGAGATCATCCGCCGCGCGAACGAGATCCTCCACCCGTACTCGATCGACGTGAAGTCCGTCGCGTGGCACAGCGTCTACGAGGTGGGCCACCGTGTGACCGACCGCTTCGACGACGGCGACGAGGGCCGCTCGCCGCGGGTGTTCCTCACGGGTGACGCATGCCACACCCACTCCGCGAAGGCCGGTCAGGGCATGAACGTGTCGATGCAGGACGGCTTCAACATCGGGTGGAAGCTCGGCCAGGTGCTGACCGGGCTCAGCCCCGAGTCGCTCCTGAAGACCTACTCGGCGGAGCGCCAGCCGGTGGCGCAGCAGCTCATCGACTTCGACCGCGAGTGGTCGTCGCTCATGGCCCGCAAGCCCGACGAGATCACCGATCCGCAGGACCTCGCGAACTACTACCTGGGCACCGCCGAGTTCCCGTCGGGCTTCATGACCCAGTACGGCCCGTCTCAGATCGTGGCGGATGCCGCGCACCAGGCGCTCGCCGAGGGCTTCCCGCTCGGCAAGCGCTTCAAGTCCGCCGAGGTCGTGCGCGTGTGCGACGGCAACGCCATCCACCTCGGGCATCACGCGAAGGCGGACGGCCGGTGGCGCGTGTACGCGTTCGCCGACGCGGCGGCGCCGGGTGAGGCATCCGCCCTCGCCGACTGGGCCGCATGGATCGCGTCCCCCGAGTCGCCCGTGCACAAGTACACGCCGCAGGGCGCCGACATCGACGCCGTCTTCGACGTGAAGGTGATCTACCAGCAGAAGTTCGAGGACGTCGACCTCGGTCGCGTGCCCGAGGTGTTCCTGCCGAAGACCGGTCCTCTCGGCCTGACCGACTGGGAGAAGGTGTACGCCTCGGGCCCGAGCGCGTGGACCGACGTCGACATCTTCGAAGAGCGCGGCATCTCCCGCGACGGCGCCGTGGTCGTCGTGCGTCCCGACCAGTACGTCGCGGCGGTCCTGCCAGTCACCGCGACCGCGGAGCTCGCGGACTTCTTCGCGGGCGTCTTCGTTCCGGTCGACGCGCCGCCGGCATCGACCGACGACCAGCGCTCCGAAGCGGTCCCGGCGTGACTGCAACGCGGACGCTGTACACGCCGGAGAACTGTCCATACCTGAAGTACACGGCGTACAGGTCCCGAGTCGCGCGAGCGCGGGCAGAATGGCCGATGAGCATGCATAGAACAAGGGAGTCCCTGTGACCGACGAGCGCGAGACCGAACTGCTGGCATCCGTTCCCGACGGACTGTTCATCGGAGGGGCGTGGCGGGCCGCCGAAGACGGCAAGACGTTCGACGTCGCAGATCCGTCGACGGGCGAGGTCGTCAAGACGATCGCGTCGGCATCCGTCGCCGACGGAAAGGCGGCGCTCGACGCCGCCGTCGAGGCGTTCGGGTCGTGGGCAGCGACGCCCGCGCGCGAGCGCGCCGAGCTGCTGCGCCGGGCGTTCGACCTGTTGCAGGAGCGCAAGGAGGAGTTCGCCCTCCTCATGACCGTCGAGATGGGCAAGCCTCTCGCCGAGGCGCGCGGCGAGGTCGCGTACGGCGGCGAGTTCGTACGCTGGTTCAGCGAGGAGGCCGCTCGCATCCAGGGGCGCTACGGCGCGAACCCCGAGGGCACGGGGCGCATGATCGTCTCGCAGCACCCTGTGGGGCCCTGCTACCTCATCACGCCGTGGAACTTCCCGCTCGCGATGGCGACGCGCAAGATCGCTCCCGCGCTCGCCGCCGGCTGCACGGTCGTGATCAAGCCCGCCGCCCTCACGCCGCTCACGACGCTCTATTTCGCGAAGCTCCTCGAAGACGCCGGGCTCCCGCCCGGAGTGGTCAACGTCGTCACGACCAAGGCGTCGGGGCCCGTGTCGGAGGAGATCATCCGCGACCCGCGCCTGCGCAAGCTCTCGTTCACGGGCTCGACCCCCGTCGGTCAGCAGCTCCTGGAGCAGGCTGCGAGCGGCGTGCTGCGCACATCGATGGAGCTCGGCGGCAACGCGCCGTTCGTCGTCTTCGACGACGCCGACCTCGACAAGGCGGTCGACGGTGCGATGATGGCGAAGTTCCGCAACATCGGCCAGGCGTGCACGGCGGCGAACCGTTTCATCGTGCATCGCTCGGTCGCCGACGAGTTCGCGCGTCGGGTCACCGAGCGTGTGAAGGCGATGAAGATCGGCCGCGGGACGGAGGAGGGCGTCCAGATCGGGCCGCTCATCGACGACCGCGCGGTCGCGAAGGCGAACGAACTGGTGACGGATGCCGTCGACCGCGGTGCCGAGCTCCGCACGGGCGGTCACCCGATCGACGGCCCGGGCACGTTCTACGAGCCGACGGTGGTCACGGACGTCAAGCCCGGTTCCGAGATCCTCCGCGAGGAGATCTTCGGGCCGGTGCTCGCGATCGTGCCGTTCGACGACGAGGACGAGGCCGTGCGCCTCGCGAACGACACCGAGTACGGCCTCGTGTCGTACGTGTTCACCGAGAACCTCGCGCGCGGTCAGCGCATGATCGAGCGTCTCGAGACGGGAATGATGGGCCTCAACATGGGCGTCGTCTCGAACGCGGCGGCGCCCTTCGGCGGGTGGAAGATGTCGGGCCTCGGCCGCGAGGGCGGCGCCGAGGGCATCCACGAGTATCTCCAGACGAAGTACACGCTGACGCCGAACCCGTTCTGATGGGTGCGGCGCGCTGACGCGAACCGGCGGGGAGGGTGTCTCGGGCACCCTCCCCGCCCATCTCCGCGCGTCAGCCGCTGACGATGGAACGACAAGAGCGGTCAGCCGAGCACGACGAGGAACCCCAGGATCGCGCTGCCGACCGCGATGATGCCGAGAACGAGCGGAGGAACGAACTGCTCGCGGCGCCGGACATGCGTGACGATCGCGCCCGCCATGAGCACCGCGAGCGCGACAGCGGCGATCGGCGTCAGCATCGGCGCGATGCGGGTCGCGAGCGGCACGATGAGTCCGATCGCGCCGAGCACCTCGGCGGCGCCGATCGCCTTGACCGCTCCGTCGCTGAAGTCCTCGGTCCACGCCATGCCCAGCGCGGGGAGCGCTTCCCGCGGGCGGATGAGCTTGACCCCTCCCGCGAAGAGGTAGGCAAGCGCGAGCACGACGTTCACGATCCACAGAGCGGCGATCATGCGACCTCCTCTGGGAGTGATCGTAACCGCGCCGTCCGGGTGTGAGACGTCCTCGGGCGGTGGCGAGGCGAGGGGATGCGCCGAAACGAGGGCGGATGCGGCGCAACCGCCCTCCGCTCGCGAGATCTCCTCATTCCGCGATGCGCGGTGGGTGCCGCCGGGAAGCGACCCTCGCGCGGTGTCGGAGCTCGCCGCCATGATGGGGGAGTGGATGCCCCGACCGCCCGTCGCCCGCGCACCCTTCCCGTCGAGCGCGTGCGTGAGCGCAGGCTCAGGTCCCATCGGCTGAGCGCTCCCGCCCCGACGATCGCGGCGGCCGCCGAGCACATGCTCGCGACGCAGGCTCAGGAGTTCTGGGGAGGCCGCTGGGCGATCGCGCAGCGCACGCGCGGCGCGCCCTCGGTGAGCCACGTCGACGCGGCGTTCGGTCGCGGTGAGATCGTGCGGTCGTGGACGATGCGCGGAACGATTCACATCATCCCCGCGCGTGAGCTCGCATGGGTGCTGAGCATCACGGGCGAGCGTCAGCGGCGGCAGGCGGCGGCGGTGCACCGGAACGAGGGCCTCGACGACGCCGAGGTCGCGAAGGCCGAGCGCGCCGTGCGCGCGGCGCTCCGCGGCGGCAACCGCCTCACTCGCAAAGAGATGTTCGAGGTGCTCGAGGCCGCGGGCGTCTCGACAGCGAAGCAGCGCGGGTATCACACCCTCGTGGCGCTCTCGATCCGCTCGATCATCTGCCAAGGCCCGGTGGTGCCGCGAGACGGGGGGCCGACGCGTGAACAGTACTGGGTGCTGCTCGAGGAGTGGGCACCCGATCAGGTGCAGCCCGACGATCCGCTCGCCGAGCTCTTCGTCCGCTACATCGCCTCGCACGGGCCCGCCGGAGCGCGGGACTTCGCGTGGTGGACGGGACTGCCGCTCGGCGTCTCGCGCGAAGCGGTGGAGCGGGCCGGTGAGCGCCTGGTCGTCGTCGCCGACGAGCCCGAGCCGCAGTACGTCGCGTCCGGCCCCGCGCCGCGGCGCGTCCCCTCGGCGCCCTCGGTCGTCGCGCTCCCGCCGTTCGAGGAGTACTACCTGTCGTACGTCGACCGCACCGTGCCGTGCGCGCCCGAGTTCCTCAAGACGATCGGCCCGGCGATGAACGGGATCGTTCACCCGATCCTCGTCGCGAACGGCGAGGTCGTGGGGAGGTGGACGCATTCGATTGCTCTGTCCCGGCACGCCGACGATCCGATTCCGGAGCTGTTCGTGCCGGATGCCGCACCCGATGCCGAGATCGCGGCGGCGCTCGAGCGCTACAAGGCGTTCATCACAAGCTGACCGGCCGGCGCGGCATCCGTCTCAGCCCTCGGCGTGCCGATCGAGGAACGCGTACACCTCGTTGTCGTCGACTCCGGGGAAGGCACCGCGGGGCAGTGGGGAGAACATCTGCATGTGCACGCGCGCGCTGGGCCACGCCTTTCCCTCCCAGCGGCTGCGGACCTCGTCCGGCGGACGGCGGCAGCAGGACTCGTCGGGGCACGTCGATACGGCGCGCTTGCTCGTCTCGCGTCCGCGGAACCACTTGGCGTCGTCGAACGGCACACCGACCGTGATCGAGAACTCGCCGTCGGCGGTCGTGCCTGTCTGCGTCGAGCACCAGAACGTTCCGGTCGGGGTGTCGGTGTACTGGTAGTACTCGGTCGTGCGGTTCTGCTCGGCGAACGCCGCGCGCGCGGCGAACTTGCGACAGGCGATCTGCCCGTCGACCGATCCGGTCACGTCGCTCGGCAGCGGGAGGTCGTCGTTCTCGTACACGCGCGTGATCGCTCCCGACCCGTCGACGCGCAGGAAATGCAGTCGGATGCCGAGGTGGTGGGTGAGCAGGTTCGTCATGCGCATGCCTGCCGCCTCGTGCGTGACGCCGAACGCGTCGCGGAAGTCCTCGACGGCGAGGTTGCGGTCCTTCTTCGCCTGCTGCAGGAACGCGACAGCGTTCGTCTCGGGCATGAGGCAGCAGGCCGCGTAGTAGTTGATCTCGAGGCGCTGCTGCAGGAAGTCCGCATAGTCGGTGGGCGGGGTGTGTCCCAGCAGGCGGTGCGCCATCGCCTGCAGCGCCATCGACCGCAGACCGTGGCCGCCCGGGATCGACGCGGGCGGCAGATAGATGCGCCCGTTCTCGAGATCGGTCACCGACCGCGCTGAGTGTGGCAGGTCGTTGACGTAGATGAGCTCGAATCCGAGCTGTTCCGCCATGACGCTCACCGTGCGGTGAGTGAGCGCGCCCGACACGTGGCCGGCAGCCTTGAGCTGCTTCTCGGCGAGCTTCTCGATGTCGGGGAGGTAGTTGTCGCGTTCGCGCATGCGCAGCCGAAGCTCGTTGTTGGCGCGGCGCGCCTCTTCCGGAGTCGCGATCGCCTCGCGCTCGCGGCGCTGCAGCTCGCGGTGCAGCCCCAGGATCGACTCGATCGTCTCGTCGGTGAGGCTCTTCGTGATGCGCACGGGAGGGATGCCGAGCCGCCGGAAGACGGGGCTCGCCTGGGCGCGCTGCAAGTCGAGCTCGAGCGCGGCGCGGCGATTCGGCGGCTCGGGTGAGAGCAGATCGGCGACCTGGACGCCGGTGACGTCGGCGATCGCCTGCAGAAGGGACAGCTTCGGCTCGCGCTTGCCATTCTCGATGAGGCTGAGCTGGCTGCCGGCGACCCCGACACGGGCGCCGAGCTCGTCGAGCGTGAGGCCGTTCGCGACGCGCTGATGACGGATGCGATGACCCAGGGTGGCGAGTTCGAGGGAGGACGCGGGCATTCCTTTAGCGTAGCGAAAGAATCGTGATTCTTGCGGCGCGCATCCCGGGAAAGGATGCCGACATAGCGCGGATAGTGGAGAGGACAAAGTTGAAAGAGGTAGCCATGGCTCTTGCCGACATCTTCCCGCGCACCCGGCAGACGGGTCCTGTCGACACGATCACGCCGTCCTTCGGTGCCCGGCCGAACCTGGAGAGCGACGGCCTTCGAGAGCTGGCCCAGTGGGTGGACGAGATCGCCGCGCTGACCAAGCCCGACCGCATCCACTGGGTCGACGGCTCACGCGCCGAGAACGACGCCCTCCTCCGCGAGATGGTCGCCGAAGGCAAGCTCATCAAACTCAACCCCGAATGGCGCCCCGGCTCCTACCTCGCCCGGTCGCACCCGAGCGACGTCGCGCGTACCGAGGGCCGCACGTTCATCGCATCCGAGGACCCGACCGACGCCGGCCCCACCAACAACTGGGCCGACCCCGCCCAGATGCGCGCGACGATGCGCGGCGTCTTCGAGGGGTCGATGCGCGGCCGCACGATGTACGTGGTCCCGTTCTCGATGGGCCCTGTCGGCGGCCCGCTGTCGCACATCGGCGTGCAGATCACCGACAGCGCCTACGCGGTGGCCTCGATCGGGATCATGACTCGTGTCGGCACCCGCGTGCTCGAAGAGATCGCGGCCGGAAAGCACTGGGTCAAGACGGTCCACTCCGTCGGCGCTCCCCTTGCGCCGGGCGAACAGGACGTCGCGTGGCCCTGCAACGACGAGAAGTACATCGTCCACTTCCCCGAGACGCTCGAGGTGTGGTCGTACGGATCCGGATACGGCGGAAACGCGATCCTCGCCAAGAAGTGCTTCGCGCTGCGCATCGCGTCCGTCATCGGCCGCGATGAGGGCTGGATGGCCGAGCACATGCTGCTCATCCGCGTGATCGACCCCGCGGGCCGCGCCTACCACATCGCCGCTGCGTTCCCGTCGGCGTGCGGCAAGACGAACCTCGCGATGCTGCGGCCGACGATCCCCGGCTGGCGCGTCGAGACGCTCGGCGACGACATCGCGTGGCTGCGTCCCGGCGAGGACGGGCGCCTCTGGGCGATCAACCCCGAGGCCGGTTTCTTCGGCGTCGCGCCGGGCACCGGTGAGTCGACGAATGTGACCGCCGTCGAGACCCTGTGGGGCAACACGATCTTCACGAACGTCGCGCTGCGCCCCGACGGCGACGTCTGGTGGGAGGGCCTCACCGACGAGCCGCCGGCCGAGCTCATCGACTGGGAGGGCAAGCCCTGGACGCCGGCATCCGGTCGCCCTGCCGCCCACCCGAACTCGCGCTTCACCGTGAGTGCCGCGCAGTGCCCGCAGATCGCTCCCGACTGGGACAAGCCCGAAGGCGTGCCGCTCGACGCGATCCTGTTCGGCGGTCGCCGCGCGACGAACGTGCCGCTCGTGATCGAGGCAACGGACTGGGCGCACGGTGTGTTCCTCGGATCGACGATCTCGTCGGAGCGCACCGCCGCCGCCGAGGGCACCGTCGGCGAGCTTCGCCGCGACCCCTTCGCGATGCTGCCGTTCTGCGGCTACAACATGGCGGACTACTTCGGCCACTGGCTGAAGATGGGCCAGAAGCTGCGCTTCGACCGTGCGCCGCGCATCTTCCAGGTGAACTGGTTCCGCAAGGGGTCGGACGGCCGGTTCCTGTGGCCGGGCTTCGGTGACAACGCACGCGTGATCGACTGGATCGTCCGCCGCATCGAGGGTGAGGTGCCCGCGATCGAGAGCCCGATCGGGCGCCTTCCGCGCACCGAGGACCTCGACCTGGAGGGCACCGACGTCACCCCCCAGGACCTCGAGGAGCTCTTCGCGATCGACCGCGACTCGTGGCTGAAGGAAGCCGACCTCACCGAGGAGTTCTACGCGCAGTTCGAAGGACGCGTCCCCGCCGCGCTGCAGGCCGAGCTCGCCGCACTGCGGTACCGACTCCAGCGGTCCTGACACAGCAGCGACGGATGCCCCGCCCCCGCGTCGAGCGTGGGGCGGGGCATCCGCCGTGTTGCCCACCCTTTCTGGCGAGTCGCCAGGCGGTGCGCGCCGAGGGGGCGCTTTGTGGCGACTCGCCGGGAGGTGCGCGCCGAGGGGGCACATCGTGACGAGTCGCCGATCGGGTTGAGTCGCCAAGAAGAGTCGCGCTTGCCCGCACCTTGTGGCGACTCGCCGGAAGGTGCGCGTCGAGGCGGCGCATTTGTGGCGAGTCGCCGGGCGGGTTGAGTAGCCAAGAAGCGTCGCGCTTGCCCGCACCTTGTGGCGACTCGCCGGAAGGTGCTCGCGGAGGCGAACTGCGTGGCGAGTCGCCGGAAGGTGCGCGCCGAGGCGGTACTGCGTGGCGAGTCGCCGGGAGGTGCGCGCCCAGGGCGTACTGCGTGGCGAGTCGCCGGAAAGTGCGGGGCGAGGGCGTGCTTCGTGGCGACTCGCGGGAAGGGGGCAGGCAGCGGGTGGTGCGGCCCACCACGGCCCGCAAACCGTCAGGCGAGGCCCGCAGAGCGTCAGACGAGCAGCTGGTGCCGCGCCAGGTCGCGGTACAGCGGTGTCGACTCGACGAGCTCGGAGTGGGTGCCCTGGCCGACGACGCGCCCGTGGTCCATCACCACGATGTGGTCGCTGTCGACGACCGTCGAGAGGCGGTGCGCGATGACGATGAGCGTGCGCCCCGTCGCGACGGCGTCGATCGCGTCGCGCATGCGCTGCTCATTGAGACCGTCGAGCGATGACGTCGACTCGTCGAGCAGCAGGATCGGGGGAGCGGCCAGCAGCGCGCGGGCGATCGCGAGTCGCTGACGCTCGCCGCCCGAGAGCATGACCCCGCTCTCCCCGACGGGTGCGTCGAGCCCGAGCGGGTTGCGCTCGAGCACCTCGGTGAGGTTGACGGCGTGCAGCACGCGTTCGCAGTCGGCATCGGATGCGTCGGGCGACGCCAGCCGCAGGTTCTCCCCGAGCGTGCCGGCCAGCGTCGGGGCGTCCTGCTCCACGTACCCGAGCCGCGCGCGCAGCGCGTCGCGGTCGAGCGCTCGCACGTCGACGCCGTCGATGAGGATCGCGCCCGATGTCGGGTCGTAGAACCGCTCGATGAGCGCGAGCGTCGTGCTCTTGCCCGCGCCCGACGGGCCGACGAGCGCGACGCGCGAGCCCTGGGGCACGCGGAACGACACTCCGCGCAGCACCTCGCTGTCCGCGGTGGGGGCCTCGGCATCCGGCTCGGATCCGTGGGGACGCTCCAGGAGCCCCGCGTCGACGTGCGCGCTCTCGAGCAGCGCGAGCGCCTCCGTCTCGGTCTTGCGGCGTGCGGCGACGACGTCTTCGGGATACGAGAAGTGCACGTCGCGGAACTCGATCGCCGCGGGCGGTGCGTCACCGTCGGCGGACGGCGCCGGCGCCGCCTCGGCCACGCGCACCGCGATCTCGGCGTCGCGCGCGGTCTCGGTCGGCAGGTCGAGGATCTCCTGGATGCGCCCGAGCGCCCCGAGCGCCTGGTTGACCGAGGTGATCGCGCCGATGAACGACCCGAGCGGGCCGACGAGCATGAACAGGAACATCACGAACGTCACGAGGGCCGCGATCTCGATCGCGCCGGATGCCACGCGGAACCCGCCCACGCCGAGCACGACGAGCAGCGACAGCTGCAGCGCAATGCCAGCGACCGGTACGACGAGCGCCGACACCTTCGCGATGCGGACGCCCACCTGGTACGCCTGCTCAGCGAGACCCGTGATCGCGACGCGCTCGCGCTCGCTGGCGCCCGACGCGCGGACGGTGCGGATCGAGCCGACGGCGCGCTCGACGCCAGACGCGAGCTCGCCCACCTTCTCCTGCTGCTGGCGCGTGGCTTTGCGGATGCGCCCGCTCAGGAACCCGACGACCGTGATCGAGGCCCCGATCACGACGACGATGAGCAGCAGCAGGAGCGGGTCGATGAAGGCCATCGCCACGATCGCGCCGACGAAGATGAGGGCGTTGCCGACGGCATCCGCGAGTCCCTGTGTGAGCACCGCGTAGAGGAGTGTCGTGTCGGTGCCGACGCGCGAGACGAGGTCGCCCGTGCGGCGCGCGTCGAACTCCGAGATCGGCAGGTGCAGGATGCGCGAGATGAGCTTGCGGCGGCTCGAGTAGACGACCGCGGTGCCTGTGCGCTGCAGCAGGTAGTGCTGATACCCCGAGATGACGGATGCCGCGATCACGAGCGCGACGAGCAGCCACACGAGCTGCCCGAGCGGGTCGCCCGCCTGCACGAGGGTGATCACCTGGCCGACGACGAGCGGCTGCGCGAGCATCGCGATCGCTCCGATGACGCTCAGCGCCGCGACGACGGCCAGGACGGCCCTGTGCTCGAGCAGGAACGGGATGAGCTGCTTGAGGCTCGCGCGCGGCCCGTCGTCATCGGAGCGACGGCCGCGAAGGCGGCGGCCGGCGGGAGCAGTGGTCGACATGGCGATACCTCGGTGGGGTGGGAGGGAGAAGCGGCGCGAACGCCTACTTTCGACCGTACTTCTTGTGGACGGCCTGTCGGGTCACGCCGAGGGCGGCGGCGATCGCCTGCCACGAGTAGCCGAGGTTGCGTGCACGGCGCACCTGCACTTCTTCTGCCCGCGACAGCTCGCGCCGCACCTCGGCGAGGCGGTGCAGCTCGGCGATCGGCTCACGCTCGCCGGCGGCGCCGATGAGGGTGCTGATCTGATCGCCGCTCACGGTGTGTCCTTCCGGATGCCTCCGGCGAGGCATCCGTGTCAACCATAGTTGACGGGTCGAAGAAGTGTCAACGCGAGTTGACGGTGGCTCGCTGCAGGCGAACATCGCGCGCACGAACAAGGCCCGGCCTCCGAAGAGGCCGGGCCTTCCTGCTGGAACAGGTCTCAGTGGGCCATCGCGGCGAGGGCGTCGGGGTCGATCGTCGCGATCGAGCGGGTGTCCTGGAACCCCCGCACACCTTCGATGCCCTGCTCTCGACCGAAGCCGGACTGCTTCATGCCGCCGAACGGGGCGCGCAGGTCAAGGCGGGTGGCACCGTGGTCGTTGACCCAGACGTAGCCGCACACGAGCTGCGAGCCGATGCGCTGCGCCGCCTCAGGGTCCGCGGTCCACACCGAACCGCACAGGCCGCCCCACGTGTCGTTCGCGAGGCGCACGGCCTCCTCCTCGGTGTCGAACGGGATGATCGGGATCACCGGGCCGAACTGCTCCTGCGTCACGACGCGCAGCGAGAGGTCGGGATCGATCACGATCGCGGGGCGGAGGAAGTTGCCGCCCGCGAGGTCGCCGCCGGGCAGCTCGCCGTATTCGCGCACCTCGGCGCCGGCGTCCTTCGCCTCGCGGATGATGTCCTCGACGAACGCCTTCTGGGCGCCCTGGTGCAGCGGGCCCATCGTCGTGCCCTCGTCGAGCCCGTAGCCGATGACCGCCCTATTGAGGCGTGCTTCGAGCCCCGCGACGAGCTCGTCCATCCGCGACCGGTGCACGAACACTCGCTTCGCGTTCATGCAGATCTGACCCGTGGTGTCGAAGATCGCGGCATAGAGCCGATCCAGGTGGGCGTCGTCGAGGATCGCATCCTCGAGGAACACGGCGGGGTCGTTGCCGCCGAGCTCGAGCGTGACCCGGGTCAGCGTCTTGGACGCCATCTCCATGATGCGCTTGCCGCCGTTGACGCTCCCCGTGAAGCAGACCTTGGCGACATCCGGGTTCTGGATGAGCCCGGCCATGTTCTCGTCCTTGCCGCTGATGACGTTGAGCACACCGGCCGGCAGCTTCTCGGCGACGCGCTGCACGACGCGCGCGGTTGCGAGCGGCGTCGTCGGCGGAACCTTCACGATCGCGGTGTTGCCCGCGAGGAGCGCGTGGGGGAGCGAGGCGCCGAGGATCGCGATCGGCCAGTTGAACGGCACGATGATCGTCACAACCCCGAGCGGCTGGTACGACACTTCGGTCGACACCGGGATCGCGCCCGGGATGACCGGGAGCGTCTTCGAGGTCTCGACCTCGTCCTTGAGCGCAAGCGCGAGGTTCCAGCGGATCTCGAACACGAGCGCGTCGACCCACGCCTCCATGCGGATCTTGCCGTTCTCCTGCGACAGGATCGCCGCGTCCTCGTCACGGTCGTCGGCGATCCCGGCGATCGCATCGGCCATCGCCTTCGCGCGTCCTTCTGCTCCGAGCGCCGCCCATGCGGGGTACGCGGCCTTGGCTGCGGCCACGGCATCCGCCACGTCCTGAGGCGACGCGGACGCCGCCTCACCCACGATCACGCCCGGCTTGCCGGGGTCTGCGACCTTGAGCACCTCGTCGGTGAACCGCTCCTCCCCGCCGATGTACAGTCCAGTCCGCACCTTCGCGGACGTCTCCACCACGTCGGACATCTCGACGACCACCTCTCCGTGTGTCAAAGATTCAATGCACGCGAATCAAACCCGCGGGCGCTTCCAGCGTGCCCCTTCGCGACGCGGGTGGCAAGATCGGCGACAAAATTCTCACGAATCTCGTATGCAATACCGCGTGCGCGTTACCCTCGAATCAGCAAACCAAGGATGCGGGGGCGACGGCGCCGCCGTGTCGAGATGCCCGGTGGCGTCGAGGGTGGCGTCAGGGCGGACGCAGCGAGAGAGGAACGGCGGATGACCGATCTGGCGGTGGAGTCGAGGGAGAGCCCGGCGCGCGCTGACCTGACGCAGCAGCTGCGCGACGCGATCCTCGGTGGCGAGTTCGCACCCAACCAGCGCCTCATCGAAGCCGACATCAGTGAGCGGTACGACGCTTCCCGGGCGTCGGTGCGACTCGCGCTGCTCAATCTCACGAGCGAAGGGCTGGTCGAACGCCTGCCGAACCGCGGCGCGCGCGTGCGTGCGATCAGCGTCAAGGAGGCGATCGAGATCGTCGAGGTGCGCGTGGGGCTCGAGGTTCTGTGTGCGCGCAAGGCTGCCGAGAATCTCACGGATGAGGGTGCCGAGACGCTGCGCACCATTCGGGCCGGGATCACGGATGCCGTCGCCAGCGGCAACCTCGTGGAGTACGCGCGTCTCAACCAGGAGATGGACCGCCTCATCCGCGAGGACAGCGGCCACGAAACGGCCACTCAGCTGCTCGAGCGGCTGCGGGCGCAGTCGGCCCGCCACCAGTTCCGGCTCGCATTCCTGCCGGGGCGCGCGACGCAGTCGGCGCCGGAGCACATCGCGATCATCGACGCGATTCTGGCGCGCGATCCGGATGCGGCGGAGCGCGCGACCCGCGTGCACCTCGAGGGCATCGTCGAGGTGCTGCGCGGGCTCGACTGAGGCACTCGGTCGCTGAGCGCCCTTCGACACGGCGCTTCGCGCCTGCTCAGGGACCGACCCGCTTCTCCCTCTCCGGTCGAACGAGAGCGGGGCGGCCCCGAAGGACCGCCCCGCCCGAGTCGCGACTCGACTCAGCGCATCACTCGAAGCTCTGCGCCGTCTCGTAGCCTCGACCGTTGTACTTCTGCACCTGCACGTCGGCGACGGCGGGCAGGCCGTCGACCGTCGTGTTGATGGTCGAGCCCTCCAGCATGAACGGCGCGTTGAAGTCCTCGATGCTCAGGAGCGCCTCCATGAACGCCTCACGCGTCGGCTCCTCCATCTTCATGAACGCCTGCTCGAGGACCGAAGCCGCGATCCAGCTCCACACGCAGTGCGGGAACGCCGGGACGCCGTCCTGGTTCGTGTACTCGCCGAGCGCCTCCATGAACGCCTGGCCCTCTTCGCTCTCCTGGAACGCCGGGCTGGCCGCGGCGCCCGAGAAGGCGACCGTGTAGATGCCCGGGAACGCCGAGCCGCCACCGGGCTCGAGGATCGCGGACGGGCTTGAGGTGTTCGACGGCAGGAACCAGCTGGGCAGCCAGCCGATCTGCTGGGCCTTCTGCAGGGCCGAGATCACGAGCGGCGTGATCGACATCGCGTTGAAGAACACGTCTGCGCCGCTCGCGGCGAGCTCGGTGATCTGCGCGTCGACGCTCGTGTCGGTCGCCTCGTACGTGAGCTCCTCGACGACCTCGATGTTGTCGGCGCCCTCGATGGCCGACTTGAAGCCCTCGACGTAGCCCTCGCCGTAGTCGTCGTTCTGGTAGAGGATCGCGACCTTGTGCTCGTCGGACGACGACGCGAGCAGCTTGCCGAATGCCTCGCCCTCCTGCTGGTAGATCGGCACGAAGCCGAGCTGCCAAGGGCTCTCCTCGCGGTCGCTGAAGATCGGGTCACCCGACATCACGAGGACCTGCGGGAACTCCTCGTCGATCGCCGCCTCGCGCCACGCGCGGTTGGTCGGCGTGCCGAGGCCGATGCCGCCGGCGAACACGTCGTCGGCGACCATCTGCTGGAAGTTCGCGAGCGCCTTCTGCGGGTCGTACGTGTCGTCGTACGACTTGATCTCGATCGTGCGCGTCTTGCCGTCGCCGAACTCGATGCCGCCTTCGGCGTTCTTGACGCCGAAGTAGGCGAGTGCGCCGTCGACGGTGCAGTTGCCGGGCCCGGCGGTCGCGCCCGTCAGGGGGCTCGTGATGCCGAACGTCAGCGACGTGTCGGTGATCCCGGGGCTGGCGGCCGCCCCGCCGCCGTCGCCTCCGTCACCGCCGCCACCGTCGCCGCCGCGTGCGCAGCCGGTGAGGGCGAGCGCTGCGACCGACGCCATCGCGACGATGCCGACGACGCCCTTCTGAGTCTTGCGCATGTTCATGCCTGACCTTGCCTCTCTGTCTTCTCGGGTCCCTCCGTCGCCGCTTCCACGGGGGGAGCGGGCGGCGGAGTGGTCTTGGGGATCGCGCCGGTGAAGGTGCCCTCGCGGTGCCGGCGGAACCGGCGGAACACGCGGGGGAGGCTCACCAGGCCGCCGGGGAGCACGAACAGCACCGCGAGCAGGATGATGCCCTGGATGATCGCGGTGAGGTTCGGGTCGATCGCGTTCGTCATCTGCGGGACGAGCACGTAGTACACGCCGCCCAGCAGCGATCCGAGGATGCTCGCCGCGCCGCCGATCACCATGGCGGCGACGAGGCTGATCGAGTGCCCGAAGTGCAGCGTCTCGGGCGACGTGTACTGCACCGTGACCATGTAGAGGAAGCCTGCGACGCCGCCGAAGATCGACGCGATCGTGAACGCGAGCACCTTGTAGCGGTACGGCGAGATGCCCATCGAGGTGGCGACGGCCTCGTTCTCCTTGACGATCGCCATCGCTCGCCCGAACTTGCCGCGCACGAGGTTGCGCGCGAGGACGAACGCGATGACGGCGATGATCATCACGATGTAGAACTGCCACTGGTCGTTGTCGAGGCCGGTCCAGTCGGGAGCGCTCGAGAACCGCGCGGATGTCCCCTGCGAGCCGCCCGTGAAGTCGACGAGGCGCTTGGCGAGTGGGACGCCCACGATCGGAAGGGCGATCGTGACCATCGCGATCGCCAGTCCGCCGAGTCGCGCGGCCGCCAGCGCCACGAGGAGGCCGGCGAGGCCCGCCACGACGAACGCGGCGATGAAGACGAGGACGATGTTCCAGTCGTTGTTGACGCCCCACGCGGTCACGTAGGCGCCCAGGCCGACGAAGAAGATCTGGCCCAGCGACACCTGGCCGGTGTAGCCCATGATGATGTTCAGACCCAGCACCGCGACGGCGTAGACGCCGATGCGCGTGAGCGTCTGGTTCCAGAACACCGGCAGCATGAGCGGCGCGAGCAGCAAGAGCACAGCCACGACGAGCAGGATGCCGAGGCGAACCCAGCGGTTGCGCAGGAGGTCGGACACAGCGGCCATCAGACTCGCACCACGACTTTCCGTCCGAACAGACCCTGCGGTCGCAGGATCAGGATCACGAAGATGAGGATGAAGGGCACCGCGATCTTCAGGTCGTAGCCGATGAACGGCACGTAGACCGCGGCGAGGTTCTCGAGGATGCCGATGGCCCACGCGGCCACGACGACGCCGATCGGGCTGTTCAGCCCGCCGATGATGACGGCGGCGAGCGCGTACACGAGCGCGGTGTCCATCATCCCGGGGGTGAGCGTGAGCTGCGGGGCGACGAGAGAGCCGGCCACGGCGCCGAGCGCGGCCGCCAGGCCCCACCCCACCATGAGCAGGCGGCCCACCGGGAGGCCCGACAGCGCCGACGACCGCGGGTTGATCGAGACCGCCCGCAGCGCGAGGCCGAGCTTCGTGCCGAGGAACAGCGCCTGCAGCAGCAGCATGATCACGACGATCGAGAGGAACGTGCCGAGCGAGCGGAGGCTCACGGTCGCCCCGAGGATGTTGATGCCCCCGAGCGGGAACAGCGACGGGAACTGTCGGTTGTTGTAGCCCCAGATGAACGCGCAGATCCCGGTCACGAGAGTCAGCAGGCCGATCGTGACGACGACCGCCGTGTCGGGGTCACCGCCCTCGAAGCGCCGGATGAGGAGTCGCTCGATGATCCCGCCGATCACGAACGAGATTCCGACCGAAATGAGGATCGCGAGAATCAGCGGCACGTTCCACTGCACGAACACGTAGGCGATGTACGCCGACAGCACGGCCAGGCCGCCCTGTGCGAAGTTGATGAGTCCCGTCGACTGGTTGACGAGCACGATCGCGAGCGCGAGAGCCGCGTAGATCGAGCCGGTCGACAGTCCGTCGACGACGAGCTGGATGAAGGTCCCCAACGTCAGCCTCCCAGGTAGGCACGGCGGATCTCGTCCATGCCCTTGAGCTCGGCGGTGGTCCCCGTCAGCACGCTGCGACCGGTCTCGAGGACGGTCGCGGAGTCGACGAGGGTGAAGGCGAGGTTCGCGTTCTGCTCGACGATGAGCATCGCGATCCCCGATTCGATGCGAAGGCGGCGGATGGCCTCGTACACGGCCTTGGCGGTGCTGGGCGCGAGTCCGAGCGATGCCTCATCGAGCAGGAGGAGTCGCGGCTTCGCCATGAACGCCCGCGCGATCGCGAGCATCTGCTGCTCGCCGCCCGACAGCGCCGCGCCCGCGGAGCGGATGCGGTTCTTCAGCTGCGGGAAGATCTCGAGGCAGTAGTCCATGTCCGCCGCGACCTGCTTGCGGTCCTTGCGCAGGTAGGCGCCCACGCGGAGGTTCTCGCGCACGGTCAGCCCGCCCAGCGTTCCGCGGCCCTCGGGAACGTGCGCGATGCCGAGCGCCGCGACCCGCTCGGGGGAGTACCCGCGGATGCTGCGCCCCTCGAAGGTGATCGTGCCACCGGTGCGCACCATTCCGCTGATCGCCCGCAGCGTCGTCGTCTTGCCGGCGCCGTTGGCGCCGAGGATCCCGACCGCCCCGCCGTCGGGCACCGTCAGCGAGATGCCGTCGAGCACCTGGACGGGGCCGTACGACGCGGTGACCCCCTTGAGCTCAAGCAGCGTCATCCGCCGCGTCCTTTCCGATGTAGGCCTCGATCACGCGCGGATCGGACTGCGCCTCGGATGCCGTGCCCTCCATGAGCTTGCGCCCGTGGTCGAGCACGACCACGCGGTCGGTGAGCGCGGCGATGAGACCCATGTGGTGCTCCACGATGACGATGGTCACGTCGTCGTCGTCGCGCAGGCGCTTGACCGTCTCGATGAGCTGCTCGACCTCGGAGTGCGGGAGGCCTGCGGCCGGCTCGTCGAGCAGGAGGAGCTTCGGGCGCATGAGCAGTGCGCGGCACAGCTCGATGCCCTTGTGCAGCCCGTGCGACAGCTCGTCCGCGTGCAGGTTCGCGGCCCACCCGAGCCCGTGACGTTCCAGCAGCTCCAGCGCCTCGGCGCGCAGCTCCTTCTCGGTGCGGGTCGTGCGCGGCAGCCGCAGCGACCACTCGAGGGGGCCGCCGGGCAGCCGCTTGTGCGCGCCGAGCATGACGTTCTCGAGCACGGTCTCGCGCAGCTGGAGAGCCGGATGCTGGAACGTGCGCGCGAGACCGTGGCGAGCCAGGGCCGAGGGCCGCGAGCCCAGCACCTCCGTGTCGTCGATGCGGATCGAGCCCGAGCTCGGCCGGTAATGCCCGCTGATGCAGTTGAAAAGCGAGGTCTTGCCGGCGCCGTTCGGGCCGACGAGCCCGAACACCTGTCCGGGCTCGACCTCGAAGCCGACGTCTTCCAGCACTTTGACTCCGCCGAAGTGCAGATTGACGTCGCGCAGGGTCAGACGTGCGGCCATCGCCTGCCTTCCTACTCGTCGCTCCGTTGTGCCGATGCGAGGAATCGAGACCCCCAGGGTCTCATGGCACGTCGATGTGCTCCCCGCGACATTTGGAAAGTACGTTCCCCGCCCAAGATTGTCAACGATTTTGGATCGACTTCGGGCGACTGTCACTCAATCGTGATGGAGGACGATCGTTGCGCAGGACGCGACGGGCGGGGCAACCGGTTCTGTTCAACGGAATTGCGCGACTCGATCCGCGCCGTGCGCGCCTAACCTGCTGGCGACATCGAAAGGAAGGTCGACGATGACTACCGAGTCACTCGCCCAGGCGATCGCCCGCGTCGGCAGCCCCGTGGAGCTGCTGCGGAACCAGGACTGGCCCGCGTTCACGTTCCCGGTCGCGCCCGAGTTCACGAACTGGCGCGACGAGCAGCGCGCGTGGAACACGACGGTCGCGCTCATGGACCAGTCGCACCACATGACCCAGCTGTTCCTGCACGGCGCGGACCTCATCCCGATGCTCTCGAGCATCTCGCCCAACACGTTCGCGACGTTCCGCCCGGGCGTCGCCAAGCAGCTCATCTCGGTCAACAAGGACGGGTACCTCATCGGCGACGGGATCCTGTTCTACAACTCCGACGGCCCCGAGGGCCTCGTGCTGATCGGCCACCACCTGCTCATCGACTGGGTGCGCTTCAATGCCGAGAAGGCCGAGGCCGCAGGCAAGGACGTGCACCACCGCCTCGAGGCGAACTCGCACATGCGACAGGGCCCGCCCACGTTCTACCGCTACGAGCTCCAGGGCCCGCGCGCGAACGAGGTCATGGAGAAGGTCTTCGGGGGCCCCGCGCCCGACATCAAGTTCTTCCACATCGGCGACGTCGAGATCGCCGGCCGCCCGGTGAAGGCTCTCCGCCACGGCATGGCTGGCCAACCCGGCTTCGAGTTCTACGGTCCGTGGGAGGACAACGAGGTCGTGCTCGCGGCGATCATGGAGGCCGGTGCCGAGCACGGCATCCGCCGCGTCGGCGCGAAGGCGTACTCGGCGACCCCGCTCGAGGCGGGCTGGGTGCCGACGCCGTTCCCCGCGATCTTCGACGAGGACTTCGCCGAGTACCGCGAGTGGCTGCCCGCCGCGCGCGCCGGATCGATCGGCGGGTCGCTGTACTCGGCCGACATCCACGACTACTACATGACCCCATACGACCTGGGGCTGGGCAAGTCCGTGCGCTTCGACCATGACTTCCATGGTCGCGAGGCGCTCGAGAAGCACGCAGCGAACCAGCGCCGCCGCAAGGTCACCCTGCTGTGGAATGCGGAGGATGTGGCATCCGTCGTCCGCTCCCAGCTCGAGCCCGGCACGCCCGCGAAGTTCCTCGACTTCCCGAAGGCGCGCTACGGCCTCTACCAGATGGACGAGGTCGTGAAGGACGGCGAGCGCGTGGGTATCTCGACGGATGCCGGGTACGTCGCGTACGACCAGTTGTACATGTCGCTCGCGACGATCGACGTCGACATCCCCGACGGCGCCGAGGTCGAGGTGGTGTGGGGCGAGGACCCGATCTCGCTCAAGGCGGCCGTCGACGCGAACCACCGGCAGGTCCGGATCCGCGCGACCGTGGCGCCCGCGCCGTATCACGAGTTCGCCCGAACCGTGTACCGCGCGAACGAGTACGCGACGACCTGAGTCCGTCGTCGACGGGCCCGGGGTGTGGGAGCCGCGCCCCGGGCCCGTCCCGATCGATGGGAGCGGCGCGCGCGCCCGCCCGCTTATCCCTCTACGTTCTGGCGCCATGGATCGCGACCACCCCCAGGTCGTCGACATGACTCGATGAGGAGCATCCATGCGGAAGATGAGATATGCGGCTGCCGCCGTCGCGACAGCGGCCCTGGTCGCCTCGACGGCAACGACCGCGAACGCTGCCACGGAGCCCGAGGAGAACGTGTTCCTGAAGCCGCACGTGCTGGACGCGTGGTACGAGTACGCGGCATCCGACACGTTCGCGGAGCTGCAGCAGCAGGGCAAGATGGCGACTCCGAACGTGTACCTGGCCGATGTGGCGCGCGGTACAGACGCCACGGGGGCCGACCCCGCGGACTACTGGTACGTGCGCAACGGGGTGCCCGACGACGGCGTCACCCTCGCGCCCGAGGCGATCCTGTACGCGAACCTCGAGAGGCTCAAGGCCGCGGGCAAGATCGACGACTTCAACTTCACGCTCGTGATGAACCTGCCGCACTCCGAGAATGTGAGCACCGCCGAGGCGTACGAGTGGATGGATGGGATCCTCGCCGAGGCGGGGCCCTCCGACCCCGCCGACGTGCAGCCGGCCACGGGATGGTGGGACGTCACGACATACGAGGGCGGCACGTTCGTCGAGGCGGCGAACGGGAACGTCTCGTCGTCGTCCGACACGGGCAAGCGCGAGATCACGGTCACGCTCGACGGGCAACCGTTCGACGTGACTCACTATTGGGGCTGGTACGCGGCGTCGCCGAACAGCCCGAAGCAGAAGATCAGCATCTACGTTCCCGAGAACGTGCGCGAGGACAGCCCCACCTTCTTCCGCACGAACAACGGCGGATGGACGTCGAACAACTTCGTGGCGACGATCGTGGACGGCGGCTCGTACAGCACGGGCAACCTCGCGTTCAACACCGTCATGGGCGGCGGCAACAACAACCCCGCCGTTCTCGGCGAGCTCCTCGACCGCGGCATGATCCTCGTGTCGTACGGTGCGCGGAGCATGAACGACGCACCCGTGAACGGCGAGTACCTCGGTCACTCCCCGGCGACGATGACCGACACGAAGGCCGCGATCCGGTTCCTGAAGTACAACCAGGTCTACGGCGGACTGCCGGGCGACCCCGAGCGGGTCATCATCCACGGCATGAGCGGCGGCGGCGGCCTGACGACCGCAGTGGCAGCCAGCGGCAACAGCTCGGACTACTTCGAGTCGCTCGCCGAGATCGGCGCGCTGGGAGTGTCGCAGAACGGCGGCGGCTACGCGGATGACCCGGCTGTCGGCGACGACGTGTTCGCGACGTTCTCCAGCGCCCCGATCATCGACTCGTTCCGCGCCGACCACCTCGCGGAATGGATGTACAACGAGACGCGCCAGAAGATCCGCGACGGCGTCTACGCGAACGAGACCGGCATCACGAGCGGTCGCAACAACCCCGCCGCGCTCGCCGAGTGGCAGTATCTGAGCGCCGCCGTCCTCGCGCAGAAGGGCGACGACTACACGTACGAGCTCGGTCTCACGCCCGAGTCGGTCAAGCGCACGCTGCTGGACATGATGGAGACCTCGCTCGAGCTGACGCTCAACGAGAACAAGTCCTACCGCCCGACGCTCGTCGACGTCTCGACGGTGACGACGCCGGCCGAGGCGAAGGCCGCGCTCGATGTGTTCCTGCGCCAGCAGGACTCGAACCGCGCCGCGAACTGGGCGGGACTCCCGCTCGACTGGTTCACCGTCACGGGCACGCAGGGTGCGTTCGAGGTCACCATCCCGGACTCGGGCTGGGAGGACCTCACCGAGTACCTCTACTGGGTCTCGCAGTGGACGAAGGGGACGCCGATCTCGACCGCGCAGGGTCTTCCCGACGGCCTGGGCAAGGGCGGCGCGTTCGCGGGCGGTGAGGGCCTCCTCTTCGGCACGCGCGATGCGACCTACACGCACCTCAACCAGGTGTCGTGGGCGATGGACCCGACGAACTGGCACCTGTTCGGCGTGCAGGCGAGCACGAACCCGAACACGGCGCAGCGCCAGGCCGAGAACCGCGCCATCGCGGTGACGCTGTTCGACGTGCTGCCCGGCCCGAGCTATGAGGTCGTACGTCGGCACATCGACATCGCGGAGCGCGACGGCGACCTCACGGGCAAGGCGCTGAGCGAGGTGCTCAAGCACGTCGCACAGGCCGAGAAGCTCGCGGGCAAGGCGTCGTCGAACGCGGTGAAGGCGCAGCTCGACAACGCGATCCGCAAGTCGGGGCTGCCGAGCGACGCGAACGTCGTGAAGGCGATCCAGGCGCTCGCAGACGCGAGCTGAGTCGACGCGGTTGCGGCGGGGAGTCGGCTTCGGCCGGCTCCCCGCCCCCCTCGTGCCCCAGCCCCGTCCTCGTCCTCTTGCCCCAGCCCCGTCCCCGTCCTCTTGCCCAAATCAGGACATCTGGCGAATACCGGAGGCGATCGCCCCGATCGTCCTGTCTTCGCCAGATGTCCTGATCCGGTGAACGGGTCGTCATCCGGTGAGCGGGTCGTCATCCGGTGAGCGGGTCGTCATCCGGTGAGCGGGTCGTCACCCGGTGAGCGGGTCGTCCCGCACACCGGTCGCCCCGGGTTCCGTTCATCGGAACCCGGGGTACGATCGCGCCGGAGGTGGCGATGGCGCGCGGATCGGGCGGCGAATCGGTGCTGCACAAGCACCTGCGCGTGCTCGACGCGTTCGACGCGCTGCATCCGTTCCGCACACTCACCGAGATCGCGGATGCCGCGGGCCTCGCGATCTCGACCGCGCACCGCCTCGTGGGCGAGCTCGAGCGCGAAGGTCTCCTGGAGCGTTCGCCCGACCGCACGTACCGCCTCGGCGTGCGCCTGTGGGAGTACGCGTCCCGCACGCCCGGCGCGCTCGGGCTGCGCGAGCTCGCCCGCCCATGGCTCGGAGCGGTGCACTCGCGCGTACGCCAGCACACGCAGCTCGGCGTGCTGAGCGGACGGGATGTGCTGTTCATCGAGCGGATGTCGACGCGCGACGCCGTCGTCAACGCGACGCTCATCGGCGGGCGGATCCCGCTGCCGATCTCGAGCAGCGGGCTCGTGCTGCTCGCGCACGCCGATCCCGCGCTCGTGGATGAGGTCATCGCCGCCGGGTGGCCGCGGCACACGGCGCACACGATCCGCGACGGCAGGGAGCTGCGCGCGAAGCTGCGTCACGTGCGCGCCGACGGCTTCGCCGTCACCCCGGGTCACATCTACGAGCAGTCGCGAGGCATCGCGGTGCCGGTCATGGGTCCGCACGGAGTCGTATACGCGGCGATGGGCGTCGTGGTCGCGAACGACGACGCGCCGATCCAGCCGATCGTCGAGGTGCTCACGATCGCGGCCGCGGGCATCACGCGCGACCTCGAGCAGGCGTACCTTCCCGACGGGGGCACGACGGCGGGCCGCATCCGTCCCCTTGTCAGCACGTCGCCGCGCTCGCTCGAGTACGTGCTCGAGCATGGCCTCGACCGATCCGGGGCACCGCGCGGCGGTTAGGGTGAGGTTCGGCATGACGACGATCGCGATCCTGGGCCTCGGCGAGGCCGGACGACTCTATGCGACGGGACTGCGCGAAGCGGGCGCCGCGATCCGCGGCTACGATCCGTCGATCGATCTCACGGGTGCGGGGGTTCCGCAGGTGGCGTCCGTCGCCGAGGCCGTCGACGGAGCCGACGTCGTGCTGAGCCTCGTGGGCGCGCCCGCCGCCGAGGAGGCCGCGCGCGACACGCTCGCGGCGGTCCGCAGCGAGACCGTGTTCGCCGACCTCAACACCGCCGCCCCGGACGTGAAGCGACGGATCGCGGCCGACGCCCGCGAACGGCGTGTGCCGATGGCGGATGTCGCGGTGCTCGCGCCGGTGCCGCGCGCCGGCCACCGGACGAGGCTCCTCGCGAGCGGCGACGGCGCGAGCCGCTTCGCGGAGCACGTGACTCCCCTCGGCGTCCCGGTGGAGGTCGTCGCGGGCGAGGCAGGGGAGGCGGCGCGGCTCAAGCTGCTGCGCACGGTGTTCATGAAGGGGCTCGCGACGCTCATCCTGGAGAGCGTCGGAGCAGCCCGCGCGGCGGGAGCCGAGGATTGGATGCGCGACCAGCTGGCGCACGAGCTGGGTCCGGGCGGACGCGACCTCGTGGAGCGCCTCATCGACGGGACGTACCGTCACGCGGTGCGGCGTGAGATCGAGGTGAGCGACGCGCTCCGCGAGCTCGCGGGGCTGGGCGTGCCCGACGACATGACCCGCGCGACCCTTGCGTGGTTCGAGCGCATCATCGCCGAGCGCGACGGAGACTGACGCCTCCGG
>Ga0182741_1001877_pt1 | contig 25787 bp, 24 predicted proteins | sample eDN5th37CBELigOP_FD_128874 | JGI IMG/M metagenome (GOLD analysis project Ga0182741, IMG submission 128874) | Enriched Organic Plus compost microbial communities from Emeryville, California, USA - eDNA 5th pass 37_C BE-Lig OP (version 2) (version 2) ... | reverse complement strand
GCAGTTCCTTCACCATCTGGGCGGTGATGTTCGCCATGGGTCTTCTCCGGTAGCTAAGGGGCGGCGCGCCGAGGCTGGCGCGCCGCGATGTCAGAAACGTGACTTACGCGGTGGCCTGCGCCGGTTCTTCGACATGGCTGGCCGTGTCTTCGACCTCCACGGCGGCGCCGACATCCACGCCCGCCTCGATCTGGCTCTGGCCCAGGCCGTCGATGATGGCGCGGGCGGCCAGGTCGCAATAGAGCGCGATGGCGCGGGCGGCGTCGTCATTGCCCGGGATGGGATAGGCGATGCCGTCGGGATCGGAGTTGGAATCCAGGATCGCCGTCACCGGGATGCCCAGCTTGCGGGCCTCGGAGATGGCGATGGCTTCCTTGTTGGTATCGATGACGAAGAGCATGTTCGGCAGGCCGCCCATCTCCTTGATGCCGCCCAGCGACTTCTCCAGCTTGTCCTGCTCGCGCAGCAGGCCCAGCAGTTCCTTCTTGGTCAGGCCGGAATGCTCGGCGCCCGAAAGCGTCTCTTCGATGGTGCGCAGACGGCGGATCGAATGGCTGATGGTCTGCCAGTTGGTGAGCGTGCCGCCCAGCCAGCGCTGGTTCATATAGTACTGGGCGCAGCGCTTGGCGGCGGCGGCGACCGGCTCCTGCGCCTGGCGCTTGGTGCCGACGAAGAGGATGCGCCCGCCCGAGGCGGCCACGTCGCGCAGCGCCAGCAGCGCCTGGTGCAGCAGGGGCACGGTCTGGGTCAGGTCGAGAATGTGGATGTCGTTGCGCGCGCCATAGATGTAGGGCGCCATCTTCGGGTTCCAGCGCTGGGTGCGGTGGCCGAAATGGGCGCCGCTCTCCAGAAGCTGACGCATGGAATAATCGGGCAGAGCCATGAACACGTCTCCTTTACCGGTTGGCCAGACGCGCGGGTTACCTCCTTTTCATGGTCGCACGGCCTGACGCGAAGTCTTCAACTTCGCGGGGCCGATGCTCCCCGGAGGCACCGGACGGGGACGATGGAACACCCACCGAAACCCACCCGCGCGTGCGAGATGGCGCGGCTTATAAGGCCAAATCCCCAAAAAGCAACCGGAAATCCCGGTGCGGGCGGGTTCCCTGCCGCCCGGCCCGCTGCCATGCTGGCGGCATGGGACGATGGCTGGCTCTGGGCGTGGCGGGCGCGGCTTTCCTGGCCGCCTTCCTGGCGCGCCCGCTCTCCTGGGCACCGGCGCCGCCCGATACGGACCTGGAAGCCTGCCGCGCCGCCCAGCAGGCGGTGGCGGCGCGGGCGGTGGCCCGTTTCCCGGCCTGCGCCCAGGCCGCCATCCGCCGCATCGGCCCCGGGCGCTGGCAGGTCGAGGGCGATTTCGAGACCGGGGAACACCCCGGCGGCTATGCCGCCACCGTGGAGCAGCGTCCCGGCGGCTTCACCGTCACCGATCTGAAAATCCGCCCCTGAACCATTTCCTGAAAGGCCAGAACCGCCTGCGTTGGCTGAAACGGGTATTTCCGACAGCCTGGCCTTCGCGGAAAGGCTGACGCTGGAATAACCCGCGTCGGAGGCCTCGCCAGCTCGGCCGGAGAACGAACCGGCTGTCAGCGGACGTCCCGGTCATCCTCATCCGGCGCGGCGATGTCGGAGATCGCCGCCGCCGTGCCGCTCAGCGGCCGCCCCGCCTTCGCCGCCAGGTCGCCGTCGCCCGCCAGCCAGGCGGCCGCCAACTCGACATCGCCCAGGCTGGGCTTGAGGGCGAGGACCGCGCTGACGCCCGCCGCGTCCAGGCGGCCCAGAAGGCGCCGCACATCGGCTTCCGTCGCGATGCCTTCCCGCCGTCCCGAATCCTGCGGCGCGGCCATGGTCAGGACTTGACCTCGATATGGCGGCCCTTCTCCCTGGCCTTCGGGTTCTTGGGCAGGGTGATGTTGAGGACGCCATTGGCGAACCGGGCCTCGACCTTGTCGGCATCCACCTCGTCGGTCAGGGGAATGCGGCGCTCGAAGCTGCCATAGCAGCGCTCGCTGTAATGGCGGCCGCGCTCATTCTCGTCGCGCGCTTGGCGCTTCTCGCCCGCGATGCACAGGACATTGTCCTTCAGGTCCACCTGGATGTCCTTCTGCTCGATGCCGGGCAGTTCCGCCGTCACCCGATAGGCGCTGTCGGTTTCCTGGATTTCGATATCGGGCTGTAGGCCGCGGCCGCCGAACAGCCGGCCATTGCCTTCACCCAGAAAATCGTCGAACAGACGGTCCATTTCGCGGCGGAGCGAGGAGAATGGCGTCAGGAACGATTGCGCCGTCTCCGGGCCGCGCCAGTTGACGATGTTGCGATCGGACATGTGAGCCTCCTTCCTTCATCCCGCAGAAAGACGTGAGCGGCCGAATGGTTCCGGGCGCGGGGAAGGTTCCGGCTACACCGCCTCGACCGCGAGCACGCCGGGCAGCGCCGCCACCCGGTTGCGCAGCGCGGGCGTCACCTGCACCCGCTTGGGCAGGGCGATCTCCACTTCCGCCCCGCCTTCGCCGGGCACCACCAGGCGCACCAGCCCCTTGCCGGCCTGCGCCAGTTCCGCCTGCAGCGCGCCCAGCCCGCTCACGTCGGAGAGGCGCACCACCATGCCCTCGCCCGCCTGCGCCGCCGCCGCGTCCAGATCGGCGAGGGCGGCGGCGCGCAGCTTCAGTTCCTCGCCATCCCATTCCGCCGAGGCAGTGATGAGAAGCGACCGGCCCGCCTCCAGAAGCGCGCGGCTGGCCTGGAGCACTTCGGGGAACAGCATCACCTCGAACATGCCGGTGGGATCGGAGAAGGCGACGAAGGCGTACATCTGGTCGCTGCGGCCGCGCCGCTCCGACTTCTTGATCAGGGTTCCGGCGATCTTGGCCTTGAACCCGGCACGGCGGCGATCCTCCAGCAGGGCGGCATAGCTCACCACCCCCAGCCGCTTGAGCGCGCTGCCATAGGCATCGAGCGGATGGCCGGAGAGATAGAAGCCCATCGCCCCGAATTCCTCGCCCAGCCGCTCATGCAGCGGCCAGTCGGGCACGGGCGTCAGCCGCAGTTCCGACGCCGCGCTGCCGCCGCCGAACAGATTGTTCTGCCCGCTCTCGCGCTCGCGCTGCGCCGCCTGCGCCCCCGACAGGATGCGGTCGGAATTCTCCACCAGTTGCCGCCGGTTGGGATTGAGGCTGTCGAAGGCACCGGCCCGCGCCAGATTCTCGAAGGCGCGCTTGCCCACCTGGCGCGGGTCCACCCGGGCGGCGAAATCGGAGATGGACCGGAACGGCCCGCCCGCCTCGCGCACCGCCACGACATGGTCCATCGCCTGGCGGCCCACGCCCTTCACCGCCGCCAACGCATAGAAGACGGTGTTCTTCTCCGCATCCACCGAGAATACCGCCTCGGAGCGGTTGATGTCGGGCGGGGCGATGGTGACGCCCAGCCGCTGCGCCTCCTGCCGGAAGATGTTGAGCCGGTCGGTGTTGGCGATATCCAGCGTCATGGAGGCGGCCAGGAACTCGACCGGGTAGTTCGCCTTGAGATAGGCCGTCTGGTAGGCCACCTGGGCATAGGCCGCGGCATGGCCCTTGTTGAAGCCGTAGCCCGCGAACTTCTCCGCCTGCTCGAAAATCTGCTCGGCAATGTCCTCCGCGATGCCGCGCTCGGCCGCGCCCTTGAGGAACTTGGCGCGGTGCACCACCATCTCGGAGGGAATCTTCTTGCCCATGGCGCGGCGCAGAAGATCGGCCTCGCCCATGCTGTAGCCCGCCAGCTCGCGGGCGATGCGCATGACGTCGTCCTGATAGGTCATGACGCCATAGCTCTCGGCCAGGATCGGCTCCAGCGCCGGATGCAGATATTCCACGCGCTCGCGCCCGTTCTTGCGCGCGATATAGGTGGGGATGGAATCCATCGGGCCCGGCCGGTAGAGCGCCACCAGCGCCACCAGGTCGTTGATATGGTCGGGCTTCATCTTGCGCAGCAAATCGCGCATGCCTGCGCCTTCGAGCTGGAAGACGCCGACGCTGTCGCCGCGCGAGAGCATCTCGAAAGTGCCCGGATCGTCGAAGTCGATCTCCTGGGTCTTGAGGCGGATGCCGCGCCGGGCCAGCAGCTCCTCCGCCTTGGCGATGACGGTGAGGGTCTTCAGGCCCAGAAAGTCGAACTTCACCAGCCCGGCCTTCTCGGCATCCTCATAGTCGAACTGCGTCACCGGCATGTCCGAGCGCGGATCGCGATAGAGCGGCAGGATTTCCGGCAGCGGCCGGTCGCCGATCACCACGCCCGCCGGATGGGTGGAGGCGTGGCGGTAAAGGCCCTCGATCTTGCCGGTGATCTCGAACAGGCGCTGGGCGATGGGCTCGGCCTCGGCGATCTGCTGCAGGCGCGGCTCGTTCTTCAGCGCGTCCTCCAGCGACACCGGCTTGCCCGGCGGGTTGGGGATCAGCTTGGCGATGCGGTCCACCAGGCCCAGCGGCATCTGCAGCACCCGGCCGACATCGCGCACCGCCGCGCGCGCCTGGAGCGATCCCAGCGCCATGATGTTGGCGACCTTGGCCGCGCCATACTTGTCGCGGACATAGCGGATCACCTCGTCCCGCCGCTCCTGGCAGAAGTCGATGTCGAAGTCCGGCATCGAGACGCGCTCGGGATTGAGGAAACGCTCGAAGAAGAGGCCGAAACGCAGGGGATCGAGATTGGTGATGTCGAGCGCCCAGGCCACCAGCGAGGAGGCGCCGGAGCCGCGCACGCCCACCGGGATGCCTTGCGCACGCGTCCATTTCATGAAGTCGGAGACGATCAGGAAGTAGCCGGGAAAGCCCATGCGGTTGATGATGCCGAGCTCATAGGCCAGCCGCTCGTGATAGGCGCCGGCTTCCGCCGCGAGCTGCTTGACGCGCGCCATGCGCGCCTCGAGCCCCGCCTCGGCCTGGGCCTTCAATTCCTCCTCGGGCGAAAGACCCGATTCCGGCTCGAACACCGGCAGGATGGGCTTGCGCTTCTTGGGCACGAAGGCGCAGCGCCGCGCGATCTCGACCGTATTCTCGATCGCCTCGGGCAGGTCGGCGAAGACCACCGCCATCTCGTTGGCGCTCTTGAAGCGGTGCTCCTTGGTCAGGCGGCGGCGGTCGTCCTGGCTGACGAAGGCGCCGTCAGCGATGCAGAGCAGCGCATCATGCGCCTCGTACATCGAGGCCGCGCCGAAATGGACATCGTTGGTGGCGACGATGGGCAGGTCCTTGGCATAGGCCATGTCCAGCAGCGCCTCCTCGGCGGCGCGCTCCTCGGGCAGGCCATGGCGCTGGAGCTCGACATAGAGGCGGCCGGGGAAGCTCGCCGCCAGCCGGTCGAGCAGGCTTTCCGCCGCGGCGCGCTGGCCCTCCACCAGCAGGCGGTTGACCGGCCCGCCGGGGCCGCCGGTCAGCGCGATCAGGCCCGCGCTGTGCGCGGCCAGCATCTCGCCCGCGACATGGGGAAAGTCGCCCGGCCCCACATCGAGATAGGCCGAGGACAGCAGCTTGGAGAGGTTCTGGTAGCCGCCCTCGTCCTGCACCAGGAGCGGAATCTGCGGCGGCCTGCGGCTGACATGGCGCGGCGCGGCGGGGACGGCGGGCGCCAGTTCCACCGACAGGAGCGCGCCCACGATATGCTGCACCCCGGCCCTGGCCAGGGTGTCGGAAAGCTCATAGACGCCGAAGAGATTGTCGCTGTCGGTGACGGCGACGGCGGGCATGTCCATCCCCGCCGCCAGCCTGGCCAGTTCCTTGGGCCGGACCGCCCCTTCCAGGAGCGAATAGGCGCTTTTCACGCGCAGATGGACGAAGGAGGCCATGCCCGATGCCATGTTGAGTCAGCCCAGTATCGCCCGTGGACAGGCGCGGCGGGTGGCCCGCGGCGCCCTCATCCACAACAAGCGCAAGGCTGCCCGCGCCTGGGCATGGGCCTCAGACCGCGGCGATCAGGCTCTGGGCGCTGCCAGCCAGCAGAAACGCCCCCAGCATGAACAGTACCAGCCCCACGCCCGCCGCCGCATCCCTGGCCCACAACATCATCGCCTCCCGCTTTGCACGGATTTGTTCTAGTTCCGTTCCGCAGGAAACGCAAGAACAAAAGGTGATCGAATGTGCCCGGACGGCGATGCGGAAACTATGTGCTTGATCCGTCATGCCCTTTCCAACCCTCCGCACACGGATTGGTTGCTTCGGGCCCGGAAAAGACCTCAGGCGTTAATGCGTCAGGAAACCCGGGACAGGCTGGTGCCCTCGACCAGCTTGCCCTGGTGCAGCAGCAGGGCCCGGTCCATCCGCGCCGCCAGTTCGAAATTGTGGGTGGCGATCAGGGCCGCCAGTCCCTGCTCGCGGGTGATGGCGATCAGGGCGTCGAACACCCCGCCCGCGGTGCGCGGATCGAGGTTGCCGGTGGGCTCGTCGGCCAGGAGGATCCTGGGCTTGTTCGCCAGGGCGCGGGCGATGGCGACGCGCTGCTGCTCGCCCCCCGAAAGCTGCGCCGGCCGGTGGGTCAGGCGCCTGCCCAGCCCCAGCGCGCCCAGGAGCCGCTCCGCCTCCGCCGCCGCGTCGGCGCGGGACTTCCCCGCGATCATCTGCGGCAGGATCACATTCTCCAGCGCGTCGAATTCGGGGAGCAGGTGGTGCGCCTGATAGACGAAGCCGATGCGGTCGCGCCGGATGCGGGTGCGCGCCCCGTCCGACAGGGTGGAGGCGGCGATGCCGTCCACATAGATCTCGCCGCTGGTGGGCGCTTCCAGCAGCCCCGCCATGTGCAGCAGCGAGGACTTGCCCGCGCCCGACTGGCCGACCAGCGCCACGATCTCGCCGGGACGCAGCGACAGGTCCAGGCCGCTGAACACTTCGAGCTGACCCTCACCTTCCTTGTAGCGGCGGGTGACGTTCTCCAGCCGCAGCACATCACTCATAGCGCAGCGCCTCCACCGGATCGAGGCGGGCGGCGCGCCAGCTCGGATAGAGCGTCGCCAGGAAGGTCAGCACCAGCGCCAGCACCACCACGAAAGTCACTTCCAGGGGATCGAGCTGGGCCGGCATGCGCGAGAGGAAATAGAAGGTTTCGTCGAACAGCTTGGTGCCGGTGACGATCTGAAGGCCCTGGCGGATGGTCTCGATGTTGAGGCAGAAGACCACGCCCAGCACCAGCCCCACCAGCGTGCCGGTGACGCCGATGCTCATGCCCGAGATCAGGAAGACGCGCATCACCGATCCGCGGCTGGCGCCCATGGTGCGCAGGATGGCGATGTCGCGCGACTTGTCCTTCACCAGCATCACCAGGCCGGAGATGATGTTGAGCGCCGCCACCAGGATCACCAGCGACAGGATCAGCGCCATCACGTTGCGCTCGATGGTGATCACTTCCAGATAGGCGCTGTTGATATTCTGCCAGGGCACCAGCCGCGTCCCCGATCCGGCCGCCGCCGCGAGCTGGGGCAGCATCCGCATATTGTCCTCAGGGTTGGTCAGCATCACCTCGATGGCGGTGACGCCCTGTTCATAGCCGAAAAAGGCCTGGGCCTCGTCCAGCGGCAGGAAGACGAAGCCGCTGTCATAGAGCGTGTTGCCCACCTTGAAGATGCCCGCCACGGTATAGCTCTTGTTGCGCAGGGTGGTGCCGAAGGGCGTCTCGTCCCCGCGCGGCGAGATCAGGGTGATGGCATCGCCCGCCCGCAGCCCGAATTTGCTGGCCAGGCCCGAGCCGATGATGACGCTGTCCGGCCCATAGCCCTCCAGCGCGCCCGGCCCCAGCGAGGCGGCGACATTCTTCAGCGTCGCCAGGTCCTGGCGGCGCATGCCGCGCGCGATCACGCCCGAATTGACGCCGTATGCCGTCGCCATCACCTGCCCGTCTATGATGGGCGCGGCGCGGGTGACGCCGGGAACGGCGGCCAGGCGCCTTGTGACGGCGTCGTAATTCATCAGGGGCTGGCCCACCGCCTGCACCGTGACATGGCCGTTGAAGCCCAGAAGGCTGCGGATGAACTCGGTGCGGAAGCCGCCCATCACGCTCATCACGATGATCAGGATGGCGACGCCCAGGGCGATCCCCACCAGCGAGAAGCCGCTGATCACCGAGACGAAGCCCTCCTTCCGCTTGGCGCGCAGATAGCGCAGGGCGATCATCCATTCGAAGGGGGCGAAGGGGCGGGACGGAGATGAGTCGGCCATGGGCCCGACCCTAAGGGGCCACCCCTTAACCGTCCATGCCAAACCCTGTCAGGTCCTATGCTTTCCGGAGGCTTGCGCGCGGCCCGCGGCGGGCCTATCCCCCTGCCCCGTGTCCCCCGCAGCCCCCATGACCCCCGCCCGGCGTTTTGAGCTGATCGCCCTGTTCGGGCTGCTCACCGTCTTCACCCCGATCGCGGTGGATATGTACATGCCCGCCTTCCCGGCCATGGCACGGGAATTCGGCGTGCCGGTTTCGGCGGTGGAGCATTCGCTGGCGGCCTATTTCCTCGGCATCGCCATCGGCCAGGCGGTGATCGGCCCCCTTTCCGACCGCTATGGCCGCCGCTGGCCGCTGCTTCTGGGCATGCTGCTCTATGCGGCGGGCGCCGCCGCCTGCGCCCTGGCGCCCGGCCCCCTGACCCTGGACGCCGCCCGGCTGATGCAGGCCCTGGGCGGCTGCGCCGGCACGGTGCTGGCGCGCGCCTGTGTGCGCGACATCTTCCCGGCGGGCGAGGCCGCCCGCATCTTCGCCCAGATGTTGCTGATCCTGTCGGTCTCGCCGCTCTTCGCGCCTCTGTTCGGCGGCTGGCTGCTTCTGGTGGCGGACTGGCGCATGGGCTTCTGGATTCAGGGCGGCCTGGCGCTCGTCACGGTGATCGTGCTCGTCTTCCGCCTGCCCGAAAGCCATCCCGGCTCCGACCGGCCGCTGCATCCGCTGGCGGTGGCGCGCGATTACTGGCACATCCTCAGCAACCGGCATTTCTACGCCTATGTGACGCCGGTGCTGCTGTCCTGCTGCGGCCTCTATGTCTGGCTGACGGGCTGGAGCCATGTCGCCATCGGCATGTTCGGCGTCTCGCCGCAGAATTTCGGCTACACCTTCCTGCTCAACGGCATCGGTCTGGTGGTGACCTCCCAGGCGGTGGCGCGCTGGCTCAAGCACCGCCCGGCGCGGCTGTTCTTCACCGGCTCCATCGCCATCCAGGCGGCGGCGGGGGCGCTGGCGCTGCTCTTCGCCTGGACCGGCTGGGGCGGCTTCTGGGGCATCCTGCCCTTCACCTTCGTCTATTGCGCCCTGGTGGGGGTGGTGAATTCCACCGGCGGGGGCCTGGCGATGACCGAATTCGGCCACAGCGCGGGCATGGCGTCGGCCCTGATGGGCATGGTGATCTATGCGGGCGGCACCCTGGGATCGCTGGGCATGGGCTCGATCCATGCGCAGTCGCCCGTCCCCATGACCCTGCTGATGTGCCTTTCCGGGATTGCCGCCTTTGTTGCCGCAACCCGGCTGAAGCCCTTTCTGCCGGCCCAGCCATCGGCTAAAGGGATTTGAGTTCCCCCGGAGTTCCCTTCATGCAACGCGCCCTTTCCGTCACCCGCGAACGCTTCGCGGACTGGTATCAGGCGGTCGTGCGCGAAGCCGACATGGCCGAAACCAGCCCGGTGCGCGGCGCCATGGTGATCAAGCCCTGGGGCTATGGCGTGTGGGAGCAGGTGCAGGCCGAGCTCGACCGCCGCATCAAGGCCACCGGGCACGAGAACTGCTACTTCCCGCTCTTCATCCCGCTCTCCTTCATCGCCAAGGAGGCCGAGCATGTCGAAGGCTTCGCCAAGGAGATGGCGGTCGTCACCCATCACCGCCTGAAGAATATCGACGGCAAGCTTCAGCCCGATCCGGCGGCGAAGCTGGAAGAGCCGCTGGTGGTGCGCCCCACCTCCGAAACCATCATCGGCGACGCCTTCTCCCGCTGGGTGAAGAGCCACCGCGACCTGCCGCTTCTGATCAACCAGTGGGCCAATGTGGTGCGCTGGGAGATGCGGCCGCGCCTTTTCCTGCGCACCACCGAATTCCTCTGGCAGGAGGGCCACACCGCCCACGCCACGGCCGAGGAGGCGGTGGAAGAGACGCGCCGGATGCTGGAGGTCTATCGCACCTTCGCCGAGGAGGTGCTGGCCCTGCCGGTGATCGCGGGCGAGAAGCCGGAGAATGAGCGCTTCCCCGGCGCGGTGAACACCTGGTCCATCGAGGCGATGATGCAGGACGGCAAAGCGCTGCAGGCCGGCACCTCGCACTTCCTGGGCACGCATTTCGCCGAGGCGCAGAATATCCGCTTCCAGAACGATGCGGGCGCGATGGAATATTGCAACACCACGAGCTGGGGCGTCTCCACCCGCCTGATCGGCGGCGTGATCATGACCCATGGCGACGATGACGGCCTGCGCCTGCCCCCCGCCATCGCGCCCCGCCAGGTCGTGGTGGTGCCGATGCTGCGCGACAAGCCCGAGGACGCCGATGTGCTGAAATATTGCGAGGTGCTGGTGGAGGCGCTGAGCAAATGCACCGCCTTCGGCCAGCCCCTGCGCGTGCTGCTGGACACCCGCAAGACCAAGTCGGCGGAGAAGCGCTGGAACTGGGTGCGCCGCGGCGCGCCCCTGATCGTGGAAATCGGCCCGCGCGACGCGGCCGCGGGCAACGTCACCTATATGCGCCGCGACGATCTGCGCGACGGCGACAAGGTCAAGTCCATCGCCAAGGCGCGGGTGGATTTCCTGGAAGGGGCGGTGCAGCTCCTGGCCGAAATCCAGCACGGGCTGTTCGCCGAGGCCAAGGCGCGGCTCGACACCAATATCCGCAACGACATCACCGACTGGGCGGAACTGGAAAGCCATTTCGCGGGCAATGACGAAGAGTTCAAGGGCTGGGTGCGCGTGTCCTGGTCGCGCCCCACGGGCGAAGGCCTGGAAGCGGTGGACGAGAAGCTCAAGGCGCTGAAGCTCACCATCCGCAACGCCCCGCTGGACCAGCCCGCGGAGTTCTTCCCCTGCATCTTCACCGGCAAGCCGGGCGTGGAGGAAATCCTGATCGGGCGGGCGTACTGATTTCATCCGTCATGGCCCGCTTTATGCGGCCATGACAAGTGAGCTGAAAAAGAGCGGCTAGAAAATCCCCAGCCACGCGCCCGCGAAAAGCACCGTCACGGCGAGGAAAACACTGGTCCCGTTGATCACCCGCTTGCGGCGGCAGAAGATCCAGCGCTGCGACCGCTTTTCATACAGGCACCAGGCCCCGGAGATCATGTGTTCGCCCCGAATGTGAACGGGGCGATCCTGAAGCGGCATCCGTTACCGGCCCCTTAAGCATGTCCGCAAAATGCCGGACAAAGAAAAGAGGGCTGGCCTGATTGGGCCAGCCCCCTTCATTTGTCATGCTCGCGGAAGCGGGCATCCAGACCGCGCGAGCGCGCGGCGATAAGAACCCTACCGCACCGCATTCTCCGGATGCTCCGCGCTCAGCCCCTTGAAGACGAATTTCTGCGCCCGCGATCCCGGCGCCACTTCGGTCGTGTAGAGGTTGCCCCTGGAATCCACCGCGATGTGGTGGATGCCCTGGAAATTGCCCGGCGCCGCATCGCGCGCGCCGAACTGGTAGAGCTCGGTCCTGCTCTTGCGGTCCACCACAATCATCCGCGAATTGGGGAAGTCGGAGATGTAGAGAAAACGCTGCTCCGGATCGGCGGAGAAGGCCAGGCCCGTGGCCGAGCCGGCCGTGGGCAGGTCGCGGTTGACGAAGAACTGGTCGAGATATTTGCCCTCGGGCGTGTAGAGCTGCACGCGCTTGCCGCCGCGGTCGGCGACATAGACGATATTGTCGTTCGACACCAGCACGGCATGCACCGGCCCGACATAGCGGTCGGGACCGGGGCCTTCCCTCTGCGCCTCCGCCACCGTCTCCACGTCCGGCTTCGCTTTGGTCTGGCCCTGGCCCGGTCCGCCCGACGGGCCCCAGCCGCCCGAGCCGGGATCGTCCGTAGGCGGATTGCCGAAGGCGGCCCACATGCGCTTCACCGCGAAGGTTTCCGCATCCAGCACCAGCACGCGCCGATTGCCATAGCCGTCGGCCACCCAAAGCTCGTTGGTCTTGGGATGCACCCACAGATCGCCCGGCTTGTTCGCCGCCTTGGGATCGCGGCTTCCCGTCACCACCGAACGACCGCCGAACTGGCGCAGGAATTTTCCCTCCGCCGTGAATTTCAGAATCATGTCGTCCGAACGCTGCGTGACGGAGCCGCCGCTGGGGCTGGAGCCGGAAATGTAAACATTGTCGTTATGATCTACGAAGATGTTGTGCTCGGCATCGGGCCAGTCATAGCCCTGGCCCGGCCCGCCCCAGGCGCGCAGGAATTTGCCGTTCGCATCCAGCACCACCACCGCAGGCGCGGGCGTGCGCCCCGCCGCCGTCTGGCGCGGCCGGTGCAGGATATAGACATTGTCGTGACGGTCCACGGAGACCTTGGTGACGTTGGTCAGCACCCAGTTGTTGGGCAGCGCGGGCGGCCAGGATGCGTCCACCGCGAACACCGGCATCTGCGGCGCGGCTGGCTGCTGCGCCATGCTGCCGCTCGCCAGCAGCAACGCGCCGCCCAGCACCAGACCGAAAATCCGCTTCATGCCATCCTCGCCCGTGATTGTGGGCGGGATAATAGCGCAGGCCACATGCCTGGCGGAAGAGAAAGCATTTCCTCGGTCGCCTACAATCCACTTTCGATGCCGTGCAGCCTTGCTCGATGTCATGGCCCGCGAATGCGGGCCATGACAATTACGCTTTTTCTGTCCGAATTGGCGCGTTGATCGCGCTGGCGCTCAGCCCGGATAGCGCTGCACGAAGGCTGGACGCGCGGGCATGCTCTGGATCAGCCCGCGTATGTCCAGATCGGCGGGCGCGAGGCTCCGCACCGCCGATCCCGGCTGGTCGCGCCCGATCTCGGCGCGCATCGGCGCCTCGATCTCGTACCAGCGGCGGGCGGCGGGCTCGTCATTGCAGGAGGAAGCCCCCGCATCGCCCCAGCGCAATTCCTCGCAATGGTAAGGATCGAAGGACATCAGCGGAAGCCGCCGCGCCATGTCGTCGAAGCTCAGCGTCACCGGGCGCTTGCCGCTGGTGAGATAGGTGACGCGGCAGGCATTGCTCTGCGTGTCATAGGCCTTGAGCAGATCCTCCTTCAGGAACAGCCCGTCATGGACGATGCGCGGATCGCGCGCCAGCCACAGGCCGATCATCCGCGACAGGTCGCTGCGCAGGGTGGCGAAGGCGGCGCGCAGCCGCGCATCGCGCGCGGGCGTGGCATAGGCTTCCCATTCCCCGTCCTCGGACTGGTAGATGTTGCGCGGCAGCCGCCCCGGATGCGGCTTGGCGGCGATGCCGTTGGCGACCGCCTGGTTCACCGCCTGCGCCCGGTCACCCAGATCGTTGCAAAGCGTGCGCATCGCCGCCTGCAATTCATAGACCGGGTTGAAGTCGGTGCGCCCGCCCGACACCGCCACGCGCACATATTCGTAATAGCCCAGCCGCGCGCCGTTATAGGCGAAGCCGCCCCGCCCGTCCGTGCCGGTATACTGGACCAGCGAGAAGTCGGGGATGTCGCGCTGGCGCGTCACCTGGATTTCGCCGCCGACAAAGCCGCGCCCGTCCCAGCGCGCGCCGGTCAGCCGCAGCGGCCGCCAGTTCTTGAGGCCGCCGCCCAGATGCATGGGACTGCGGCCGAACTGCGCGCCATAGACGCTGCGGGTGATGGTGAAGTCGGGATGGGCGTCCATGTAATGGATGCGGCCCGATTCATCCACCTTGTAGACGATCCCGACATGGCCGTTGGTGTCATAGATCACCGTGCCGGGGCGGATGCTGCCCGGCCGGATGGCGGGCGCATAGAAATCGGAGGGCTTGCCATAGGGGCTGCCCGGATCGATGCGATAGGTGCCGGTGAACACCGTGTCGATCATCTGGCGCAGGGCGCGGCCGGCATCTATGCCGCCGCCCCGGTCCACCATGTCCACGCGCCCCACCACCTGGTTGCCGCGCGAAGAGAAGCGCTCGCCCTGGATCAGGGCATAGGAGAAGGGCAGCCCGTTCTTACAGGCGTAATAGCCGCGCAGCAGATACGGCAGGTCGGCGCAGTCCGCATCCACGTCGATGAAGCCCGCATCGGTGTGCCGCCAGGGATTGGCGTCGGAGCGCAGGCAGCTTTGCGCCGAATTGCAGCCGGATTCGCCCAGCGCGGTGACGAAGGCGCCGAAGCCGCGCTCGTCCTCGGGACTCCAGCGGTCCTTGGTGATGCGCCAGGGCGCGGCCTGGGCGGCGGTGCCGAGCATCGCCGCGAGCAGAAGGGCGGGAAGGAGCGCGCGCATCCCGGCAATTTACCATCCGGGATGGGGCCATCCTTGGGCAGATTGGGATATGGGTTAACGCCGCGGCGGTTCCGGCGGACAGGCTTGCGGGTTCACCAGCCGGTCGATGCGCTCCCGGCCCAGCATCATATAGGCCGGTTCCGGTGCCTCCCGGCCCGCGCCGCGGCCGCGCCCGCCCCGCCCGGCCTGGGTGCGGCCAGGCAGCGGAACCCAGACATCGCCCGGCACCGGCACCCGCTCCGCCCCGATGTCGGCGCGCGGCACGGGCTGGCCGTCGGCATCCAGGCCGGGGACATAGTCCGGGCCTTCCAGCGCCCCGATGCAGGGCCCGGGCATGGCGCCCTGCAGCACCGGATCGGGCCGCGCCCCGTCCGCCGCCAAAGCGGGACCGGCAGCCCCAAGGGCCGCCACCGCTAAAACCAGGGCTAACTTCACCTGCACGTAATTTTATTTCCCTTAAAAGCCTGAAAAGCCGGGAAATATTGCGTGACTCCCGGTCCAAAACGCATTATCAAGCCAAGCCATAAAAACAACGTTAGAACCGCAAAGAGCGGCCAAGTTCGGGGAAGAGCTCGATACAAAAGAGCCGCACAGCGGCCTGAAGGCCGGAGGCAACTCCGGCCTTTTGTTTTTTCCGGCCGATGGGCTTCAATCGCCCGCCCTGGGGGAAGGCCGATGCTGGAAAAACTGTTCGCGCTGAAGGCGCATGGCGTGACGCCCCGGACCGAGATCGTCTCCGGCGTCACCATCTTCTTCACCATGGCCTATATCCTCTTCGTCAATCCGCAGATTCTGTCGGCGGCGGGGATGGATCGCGGCGCGGTCTTCATGGCCACGGCCCTGTCGGCGGCGATCACCACCGCGGCGATGGGCTTCTGGGCCAACCTGCCGGTGGCCCTGGCCCCGGGCATGGGCCAGAACGCCTATTTCGCCTTCACCGCCGTGCCGCTGCTGGCGGGCGACTGGCGGCTGGCGCTGGGCTGCGTCTTCATCTCGGGCCTGCTCTTCGTGGTGCTCTCCGCCAGCCCGGCGCGCGAGGCCCTGATGAACGCCATCCCCGAAAGCCAGAAGCGCGCCATCGGGGCAGGCATCGGCTTCTTCCTGGCGATGATCGGCTTCCAGGCCGCGGGGCTGGTGGCCGATTCCCCCGCCACCCTGGTGCAGCCGGGCAACCTGGCCGAGCCCCGCTTCCTCATCGCCGCCTTCGGCCTGTTCGTCATCGCCGCGCTGTGGGCGAGGAAGGTGACGGGCGCGGTGCTGATCGGCATCTTCGCCGCCACCCTGCTGGCGATGGCCGCCGGGCTGCAAGCCCTGCCCGACCTGTCCGCGCCGCCGCCCTCCATCGCGCCCACCTTCGCGCAACTGCATTTCGGCGGCGCCTCTTTCGACGCGCTGGCGGTGGTGGTGGGCGTCTTCCTGTTCCTCAACCTGCTCGACGCCTCGGGCACGCTGACCGCCATCGGCCACCAGGCGGGGCTGATGGAGCATGGCCGCCTGCGCAACGGCCGGAAGGCGCTGGTGACGGATGCGGGCGGCACGGTGGTGGGCGCGGTGCTGGGGACCTCGCCGGTCACCGCCTATATCGAAAGCGCCGCGGGCGCGGGCGGCCGCACCGGCCTTGTGGCGGTGACGGTGGCGGTGCTGTTCCTGCTGGCGCTGGTGCTGGCGCCGCTGGCGGGCGCGGTGCCCGCCTATGCCACCGCCCCGGCGCTGGTCTTCGTCGCGGTCCTGTTCGCCCGGGACCTGCGCGAGATCGACTGGGCCGACGTGACCGAGGCGGTGCCCGCCCTGGTGACGGCGCTGGCCATCCCTCTCACCTTCTCCATCGCCGAAGGCATCGGCGCGGGCTTCGTCACCTATGCGGGCCTCAAGCTGATGACCGGGCGCTGGCGCCAGCTCGGTATCGGCGTGACGGTGATCTCGCTTGCCTTCATCGCCAAGGTGGCGTTCGCATAAAGCCTAAAGGTCCAGCCAGCCCGCCAGGATCATGCCGTAGAAGACCGCGAACAGAAGCGTGGCGATGGCGGTGGCGCAGAGCGCCTTCCATTTCAGGTGCGGCGATTTCGGCGCGCCGGTTTCCGGGTCCACCTCGCCCAGCCCGATGGGGATCAGGCAGAAGAAGCAGAGGAACCAGAACACCGCATAGGCGCTGAGGAGCACGGTGGGATGGACGATCTCGTTGATGGTCACCGCTAGACCTCCACCACCGTCACGCGGGTGATGGGCTTCTTGCCCCAGGCCTCGCTGGCCGCGCGGCGCGCCGCCTTGCGCACCGTCTCCGCCAGTTCGTCGGGGTCCTGGCGCTTGCCCGCGCGGGCGATGTGATCCTCTACCGTCTTGCGGATGGCGGCCTGCACCGGCTGGGGAATCCCCACCGCAACGATGGCGGGCGAAGCGGCGCTGCGGCCCTTTTCGTCCAGCACCAGGGTGATGACGATGATCCCGGCAAAGCCCAGGCCGCGCCGATCCTTCGCCAGGCCCTCGCCTTCCGACACCAGCACCCGCCCGTCCAGGTGCATCTGGCCGGAGGGCACCTCGTCGATCAGCTCGGCCCGCCCCGGCGCCAGGCGGAACATCTGGCCGTTCTGGGGCACGATGGCCTGCGGCACCTGCAGGGATTTGGCGAGCCGCGCATGCTCGGTCATGTGGCGCATCTCGCCATGCACCGGAATGGCGATCTTCGGGCGCAGCCAGCGATACATCTGGCTGAGCTCCTCCCGCGCCGGATGGCCCGAGACATGGATATCGTCGCCGTCAGCGGTGATGATCTCGATGTCCCGCGCCGCCAGCTTGTTCATCAGGGCGAAGATGCCGATCTCGTTGCCCGGAATGATGCGCGAGGAGAAGATCACCGTGTCGCCCTTGCCCAGCTCCACGCCGGGATGGTTGCCCTCGGCGATGCGCGAAAGGGCGGCGCGCGGCTCGCCCTGGCTGCCGGTGACGAGATAGAGCACCTTGTGCGGCGGCAGCTCAGCGGCGTCTTCCTCGTTCGCCAGCGGCGGCAGGTCGCGCAGATAGCCGGTATCGCGCGCCGCCTCCACCATCTTGTGCATGGAGCGGCCCACCAGGCAGAGCCGGCGGCCGCTGGCCTTGGCGGCGCGCGCGGCGCTGTCGAGACGCGCCACGTTGGAGGCGAAGGCGGCGATGGCGACGCGGCCTCTGAGCGTGCCGACCAGCGAGATCAGATTGTCGCGCACATCCTTCTCGGAGCCGGAGGTGCCGGGATTGAGCGCATTGGTCGAGTCGCAGACCATCGCCAGCACGCCCATCTCACCCAGCTTCGCCAGCGCAGCCTCGTCAGTCCGTTCGCCCAGCAGCGGATCGGGATCGAGCTTCCAGTCGCCGGTATGGGCCACCGTCCCCAGCGGCGTGCGGATGGCGAGCAGATTGGGCTCCAGGATCGAATGAGTGATGGAGACGAAGTCGAGCGTGAAGGGCCCCAGCGTCAGCGTGCCGCCGACCGGCACCTCCCTCAGCTTCACCTTGTTCTCCAGCCCCGCCTCCTCCAGCTTGCCGGTGATGACGCGGGCGGTGAAGGGCGTGGCATAAACAGGGCAGCGCAGCATCGGCCAGAGCGGCGCGATGGCGCCGATATGGTCCTCATGCGCATGGGTGGCGACGATGCCCAGGACATTGTCGCGCTGCCCGGCCAGGAAGCTGATGTCGGGCATGATGACGTCCACGCCGGGCGAGGCCGTCTCGCGCCCGAACATCACGCCGCAATCGACCACGATCCATTTGCGGTCATGCTCGGGACCATAGCCATAGGCGTTGAAGTTCATGCCGATCTCGCCGGAGCCGCCCAGCGGCAGGAAGACCAGTTCGTCGGTGTGGGGCATCAGGCGCGCTTCGCGTTGCGGGCGTGGATCAGCATCAGGCCGCGCATGGTGAGGTCGGGATCGACATGGTCGATCATCGGCAGGTCGGGGCGGAAGAGATGCGCCAGCCCGCCGGTCGCCACCACCGTCATGGGCCTGCCATACTCCGCCTTGATGCGCTCGATCAGCCCGCCGATCAGCCCGACATAGCCCCAATAGACGCCCGACTGCATGGCGCTGACCGTGTCGCGCCCGATCACCTTCTGGGCGCGGTTGACGGCGACGCGCGGCAGAAGCGCCGCCGCCTGGTGCAGCGCCTCGATGGAGAGGTTGGCGCCCGGCGCGATAACGCTGCCGGAGAAGGCGCCATTCTCGGCCACAATGTCGAAATTGGTGGCGGTGCCGAAATCCACCACGATCACCGCGCCCGGATAGCGTTCATGCGCCGCCACCGTGTTGCAGAGCCGGTCGGCGCCGATGGTCTCCGGCCGGTCCACATCGGGCCTGGCGCCCAGATCCAGCGCCGGGTCGCCCACCCGCATCGGCTCGACATGAAGATATTTCCGGCAGAGGTCGCGCAGGTCGAACAGGATCGCGGGCACCACCGTGGCGATGATGGCGGCGTCGAGGTCCTTGAAGGACAGGCCCTCCAGCGCCAGAAGCTGGTTGAGCCACACCGCATATTCGTCGGCGGTGCGGGAGACCTTGGTGACGGCGCGCCACTGCGCCCGGATCGCCTCGCCCTCATAGACGGCGAAGACGACGTTTGTGTTACCGGCGTCGATGGCGAGCAGCATCAGAAGAACACCTCTCCCGCGGTGATGGCGGAAAGGCCGCCCGGCTCCTGCAACAATAGCGCCCCGCTGGCGTCCAGCCCAACGAAAGCGCCCTGGCGCTCCCCCTGCGGCAGCCGGGCGCGGATGGGCAGGCCCAACCCTTCCGCCCGCGCCAGCCAGGCCGCACGCAGGGGCGCGAATCCCTCTTCCCTCCAGCGCGCCTGCCAATGGGCGAAGCGCGCCGCCAGCAGGGCCAGCGCCGCCTCCGGCGCGGGCGGCGTCACGCCCAGCGCGGCCAGGCTGGTGGCGGGAAATTCGGTGCCTTCGGGATGGCGGGCGAGATTGACGCCGATGCCGATGGCGAGCCAGGCATTGCCATCTGTCTGAGGACCCGCCTCCAGCAATATGCCCGCCAGCTTGCGCCCCTCCGCCAGCACGTCATTGGGCCATTTGAGCGTCACGGCGGCATCGGGCGCGAACTCCGCCGCCATGTCGGCCACCGCCAGCGCGGCGGCGAAGCTCAGTTGCGCCGCCACCTGCGGCGGTGCCTCCGGCTTCAGCAGCAGCGTGGCGGCAAGGTTGCCTTCGTTCGTTTCCCAGACGCGGCCGCGACGGCCGCGCCCCGCCGTCTGGCGCGCGGCGGTGATCCAGAGCGGCCCCGCCTCACCCGCCTCGGCGCGGCGGCGCGCTTCGGCATTGGTGGAATCGACCGCCTCCAGCCGCACCAGACCGGCGCCCGGCGGCCAGGCGATCAAGGGAGCAAGGCCCGGGCGGCGGCGCCCGCCGCATCCACCAGCGGCAGCGGCACCACGATCAGCACCAGGATCGCCACGCCCGCCACCGCCATGATGGCGTTCGGCGCAAGGCGTGTGCGGGCGTCGAAGGCCGGGGCAGGCTCGTCGAAGAACATGATCTTGGCAAGCCGCAGGTAATAGACCAGCCCCACGGTGCTGGCGAGGACGCCGATGATGGCCGGGATCACCAGCCCCGCCTCGATCGCCGCCAGGAAGACGTAGAATTTGGCGATGAAGCCCGCGAAGGGCGGCAAGCCCGCGAGGCTCAGGAACAACATGGCGAAAACCAGCGCGAAGCGGATGTCGGTGCGCGCCAGCCCCGACAGGTCGGCGATCGTCTCGACCGCCTGGCCGCCCCGGCGCATCAGTTGGATGCCCGCGAAGACGCCCAGATTGGTGATGACATAGACCGCCAGATAGATCAGCACGCCCTGCACGCCATAGGCGGTGCCCGCCGCCAGACCCAGCAGCGCATAGCCCATATGGCCGATGGAGCTGTAGGCCATCAGGCGCTTGATGTTGGTCTGGCCGATGGCGGCGAACGCGCCCAGCGCCATGGAGAGGATGGAGATGAAGACGATGATCTGCCGCCACTGCTCCAGCAGGTCGGAGAAGGGGCTGAGGACGGCGCGCAGGAAGAGGCAGAGGGCCGCCACCTTCGCCGCCGTGGCGAAATAGGCGGTGACGGGCGTGGGCGCGCCCTCATAGACGTCGGGCGTCCACATATGGAACGGCACGGCGGAGATCTTGAAGGCCAGGCCCGCGATCAGGAAGACTAGGCCGAAAAGGACGCCGAGCTGCAATTCGCCCTCGCGCAGCACCAGGGCGATGGACTCGAAGGCGATGCTGCCGGTGAAGCCGTAGATCAGCGAGATGCCGTAGAGCAGCATGCCCGAGGCCAGCGCCCCCAGCACGAAATATTTGAGGCCCGCCTCGCTGGAGCGCAGATGGTCGCGGTTGAAGGCGGCCAGCACATAGAGCGCCAGCGATTGCAGCTCCAGCCCCATGTAAAGAGCCAGGAAGGTGCCGGACGAGACCATCAGCATCATGCCCAGCGTGGCCAGCAGCATCACCACCGGCAGCTCGAAGCGCGAGAGCTTGAGGGCGGAGAAGAAATCCTCGGCCAGCAGGATCGAAAGCGCCGCGCCCAGCAGGATCAGCACCTTGGCGAAGCGGGCAAAGCCGTCGGCGACGAAGGCGCCGTTGAATGCCACCGCCTCGGCCGGGACTAGGCAGAGCACGGCCGCCGCGGCGGCGCCCATCAGGGCGATGGCGCCCCAATGGATCACGGGCGCGGTCCTTTCACCACCCAGCGCTCCCGTCAGCAGCAGCGCCATGGCGCCGACCGCCAGGATCAGCTCGGGCAGAAGGACCAGAAGATCGGCCTGCAGGCTCACGGGGCCGCTCCTTTGTTCATGGCGGTGGCGTTGCCCGCCTCATGCAGCGCGATCGCCGCCCTGGTGTCGGCCACCAGCTTGGCGACGGCCGGGGTGGTGACGTCGAAGACGGGCTTGGGATAGACGCCCAGGATGATGGTGGCGGCCACCAGCGGGAGCAGCAGCGCCTTCTCGCGCGCCGTCAGGTCCTGGATCGTCTGCAGCGACGGCTTGACCAGCGCCCCGAAGATGACGCGGCGATAGAGGAAGAGCGCATAGGCGGCCGAGAGGATCACGCCGGTGGCGGCGAAGATCGCCACCCAGGTGTTGGCGATGAAGGCGCCCAGCATGGTGAGGAACTCGCCGACGAAACCGCTGGTGCCCGGCAGGCCGACATTGGCCATGGTGAAGACCATGAAGCAGGCGGCATAGACCGGCATGCGGCCCGCCAGCCCGCCATAGGCGGCGATCTCGCGCGTGTGCATGCGGTCATAGACCACGCCGACGCAGAGGAAAAGCGCGCCCGAAACCACGCCATGGCTGAGCATCTGGAAGATGCCGCCCTCGACGCCCTGATGGTTCAGGGTGAAGATGCCCATGGTGACGAAGCCCATATGCGCCACCGACGAATAGGCGATCAGCTTCTTCATGTCCTCCTGCGCCAGGGCGACCAGCGAGGTGTAGATGATCGCCACCACGCTCAGCACGAAGACCAGGGGCGCGAACATCTCGCTGGCGATGGGGAACATGGGCAGCGAGAAGCGCAGGAAGCCATAGCCGCCCATCTTGAGCAGGATCGCCGCCAGGATCACCGAGCCGGCGGTCGGCGCCTCGACATGCGCGTCCGGCAGCCAGGTATGGACCGGCCACATCGGCATCTTCACCGCGAAGCTGGCAAAGAAGGCCAGCCAGAGCCAGGTCTGCATCCCGGCGGGGAAGTTGCCGCCGGCGATCAGGGCCGGGATGTCGGTGGTGCCCGCATACCAGTACATGCCCATGATGGCGAGCAGCATCAGCACCGAGCCCAGGAAGGTGTAGAGGAAAAATTTGAAGCTGGCATAGACGCGCCGCTTGCCGCCCCACACGCCGATGATCAGGAACATCGGGATCAGGCCGCCTTCGAACAGCACATAGAAGAGCACCAGGTCGAGGGCGCAGAAGACGCCGATCATCATGGTCTCCAGCACCAGGAAGGCGACCATGTATTCGGCCACCCGCTCCTCGACGCTTTCCCAGCTCGCGGCGATGGCGAAGGGCATCAGGGCGGTGGTGAGGATCACGAACAGGACCGAAATCCCGTCCACGCCCATGTGATAGGAGATGCCGCCGCCCATCCAGTTGAGCTTCTCCACCAGTTGGAAGCCGGGGTTGGAGGCGTCGAACCAGGCCAGCGCCACCAGCGACAGCAGCAGGGTGACGATGGTGGTTCCGAGCGCGATCCAGCGCGCATTGGCGGGCTTGGGCAGCGCCAGGATGGCGAGCGCGCCCAAAAGCGGCGCGAAGGTGGTGAGGGACAGGATGGGCAGGCTCACAGTCCACCTCGCGTCACCAGGAACCAGGTGGCCAGCGCCACCACGCCCAGCAGCATCGCCAGCGCATAGTGATAGACATAGCCGGATTGCAGCTTGACCGTGCCGCGCGTGGCGTCCAGCACCCGGGCGGAGACGCCGTCGGGCCCCAGCCCGTCGATCAGTGCACCGTCACCCTTCTTCCAGAGCAGGCGGCCGATCCAGAAGGCCGGGCGCACGAAGATCAGGTCATACAGCTCGTCGAAGTACCACTTGTTATAAAGGAAGAGGTAGAGCATCCCCCGCTTGGCGGCCATCAGCCTGGGCAGCGCCGGATGCAGGATGTAGTAATAGAAGGCGATCGCAAAGCCGATGATCGTCATCACCAGGGGCGCGAACTCCACCCAGAGCGGCGGATGACCTTCATGCGTTTCCGGCAGCACCAGCGCGTGGCGCCAGAAGTCATGCGCGCCCTCGCCCAGGAAGGCGCCATAAAAGGCCATGCCCGCGAAGATCGCGCCCAGCGACAGAAGCGCCAGCGGCACCATCATCACCATCGGGGCCTCGTGTACCTCTTCCAGCTTCGGCGCATGGTGATGCTCGTCATGCCCATGATCGTCATGGGCCGCATGGGGATCATGGTCCTGCCCGCGATAGCGGCCATGGAAGGTCATCAGGAACTGGCGCCAGGAATAGAAGCTGGTCATGCCCGCCGCGATCACCAGCAGTATGAAGGCGTAGGTCGCGATGCCGGTATGGGCGCCGAAGGTGGAAAGGATGATGGCGTCCTTGGAATAGAAGCCTGCCAAGCCGACATGCAGCAGGGGGATGCCTACGCCGGTCAGCGCCAGGTTGCCGATCAGCATCGCCGCCCAGGTGAAGGGAATGGCCTTCCACAGCCCGCCCATCCGGCGCATGTCCTGCTCATGGTGCATGGCGTGGATCACCGCGCCCGCCCCCAGGAAGAGCAGCGCCTTGAAGAAGGCGTGGGTGAAGAGATGGAACATGGCGGCGTTGTAGGCGGCGACGCCCGCCGCCGCGAACATGTAGCCGAGCTGCGAGCAGGTGGAATAGGCGATCACCCGCTTGATGTCGTTCTGGAAAAGGCCGACCGAGGCGGCGAAGAAGGCGGTGGTGGCGCCGACAAAGACCACGACAGCGGTGGCGAAGGGCGCCAGCTCGAACAGGGGCGAGGCGCGGCAGACCAGGAAGACGCCCGCCGTCACCATGGTGGCGGCATGGATCAGGGCCGAGACCGGGGTGGGGCCTTCCATGGCGTCGGGCAGCCAGGTGTGCAGGCCGAGCTGCGCCGACTTGCCCATCGCGCCCACGAACAGGAGCAGGCAGAGGGTGGTGAGGATGTCCACCTCCTGGCCTGCGAACAGGAAGGTCTTGCCCGCCATGGCGGGGGCGGCGGCGAACACCGCGTCGAAATCCAGCGTGCCGAAGACGGCCCAGACGCCGAAGATGCCCAGCGCGAAGCCGAAATCGCCCACGCGGTTGACCACGAAGGCCTTGATGGCGGCGGCGTTGGCCGACGGCTTGGTGTACCAGAAGCCGATCAGCAGATAGGAGGCCAGGCCCACGCCTTCCCAGCCGAAGAAAAGCTGCAGGAAATTGTTGCTCGTCACCAGCATCAGCATGGCGAAGGTGAAGAGCGACAGATAGGAGAAGAAGCGCGGCCGGTGCGGGTCCTCGTGCATGTAGCCGATGGAATAGAGATGCACCAGGCTGGAGACGCCGGTGACCACCACCAGCATCACCGCCGTCATGGTGTCCACGCGGATGGTCCAGTCCACGATGAAGCCGCCGGAATGGACCCAGGGAAATAACGGCAGGATGCTGTCCTGGCCGCCGAACCCGACACGGGCGAAGGCGATGGCCGACAGCGCCGCCGAGACGAAGAGCAGGCCGGTGGTGACCAGCTCGCTGGCGCGGGCGCCGATGACGCGCCCGAACAGCCCCGCGATGACGGAGCCCAGCAGCGGCAGGAAGACGATGGCGGCGTACATCGCTAGCCCTTCATCATGTTGACGTCCTCAACCGCGATGGTGCCGCGGTTGCGGAAATAGACGACCAGGATCGCCAGGCCGATGGCGGCTTCGGCGGCGGCCACGGTCAGCACGAACAGCGCGAAGACCTGCCCCGCCAGATCGCCCAGGAAGGCGGAGAAGGCGACGAAGTTGATATTGACCGCCAGCAGGATCAGCTCCACCGACATCAGGATGACGATGATGTTCTTGCGGTTGAGGAAGATGCCGACCACGCCCAGCGTGAACAGAATCGCGGCGACGACGAGATATTCGGTCAGACCGATGGCCACGCCTTCCATTTACGCCCCTCCCCCATCAGCCCCTTGGCCGGGCTTCACATCCACCATGTCCACCGCCATCGCCGCGGTGCGGGCGTTCTGCGCCGCGATGCTCTGGCGGCGCACGCCCGGACGGGTGCGCAGGGTGAGGACGATGGCGCCGATCATGGCGACCAGCAGCACCAGCCCCGCGATCTGGAAGTAATAGACATAGTCGGTATAGAGGATGTGCCCCAGCGCCTCGGTGTTGGTGAGGCCGTCGGGCGTCGGATTGGCCGCCGCCTCCAGATGGGCGGGCTTCAGCGCCCAGACGCTGGCCGCCATCGCCAGCTCCACCACCAGGATCAGGCCGATCAGCCCGCCCAGCGGCAGATACTGCATGGCGCCCTTCTTCAGCTCGGCGAAGTCGATGTCCAGCATCATCACCACGAAGAGGAAGAGCACGGCGACGGCGCCGACATAGACCACGATCAGCAGCATCGCCAGGAACTCGGCCCCGGCCAGGATGAACAGGCCCGCCGCGTTGAAGAAGGCCAGGATCAGGAACAGCACCGAATGCACGGGATTGCGCGCGCCGATCACCATGACGGCGCTCAGCAGCATGACCGTCGCGAAGAGGTAGAAGGCTATCGCTTGGAGCATATCGGTTCTCGTTGGCCGTTAGCGATAAGGCGCGTCCAGTTCCAGGTTGCGGGCGATCTCACGTTCCCAGCGGTCGCCATTCGCGAGCAGCCGGGCCTTGTTGTAATAGAGTTCCTCGCGCGTCTCGGTGGAGAACTCGAAGTTCGGTCCCTCCACGATCGCGTCCACCGGGCAGGCTTCCTGGCAGAAGCCGCAATAGATG
>Ga0182741_1001876_pt1 | contig 25794 bp, 26 predicted proteins | sample eDN5th37CBELigOP_FD_128874 | JGI IMG/M metagenome (GOLD analysis project Ga0182741, IMG submission 128874) | Enriched Organic Plus compost microbial communities from Emeryville, California, USA - eDNA 5th pass 37_C BE-Lig OP (version 2) (version 2) ... | reverse complement strand
TGACGATCAGGCGCGGATCGAAGGGCTTGGGGATGATATAGTCGGGGCCGAAGCCGGTCAGCGCCCCGCCATAGGCCTGGGCGACCACGTCGCTGCCTTCGGCGCGCGCCAGGGCGGCGATGGCCTCCACCGCGGCGACCTTCATCGCCTCGTTGATGGCGGTGGCGTCCACATCCAGCGCGCCGCGGAAGATGAAGGGGAAGCACAGGACATTGTTGACCTGGTTGGCATAGTCGCTGCGGCCGGTGGCGATGATGGCGTCGGGGCGCACCGCCTTGGCTTCCTCCGGCATGATCTCCGGGTTGGGATTGGCCAGCGCCATGATGATGGGCTTTTCCGCCATCTGCGGCAGCCATTCGGCCTTGAGCACGTTGGGCGCCGACAGGCCCAGGAACACGTCCGCCCCCACCAGAACCTCGCTCAAGGTGCGGGCATCGGTCTTTCTGGCATAGCGCGCCATGTTGGGCGGCATCGCATCGCCGCGGTCGGCATGCACCACGCCCTTGATGTCGGTGAGGGTGACGTTCTCGATCTTCAGGCCCATCTCGACCAGAAGATCGACGCAGGCCAGCGCCGCCGCGCCCGCGCCGGAGGTCACCAGCTTGACCTCCTCCAGCGTCTTGCCCTGCAGCACCAGGCCGTTGCGGATGGCGGCGGCGCAGACGATGGCGGTGCCGTGCTGGTCGTCATGGAAGACCGGAATCTTCATGCGCTCGCGCAGGCGCTTCTCGATGATGAAGCATTCCGGCGCCTTGATGTCTTCCAGGTTGATGCCGCCGAAGGTAGGTTCCAGCGCCGCCACCACATCCACGAAGCGGTCCACGTCCAGGGCGTCCACCTCCAGGTCGAACACGTCTATCCCGGCGAATTTCTTGAAGAGGACGGCCTTGCCCTCCATCACCGGCTTGGAGGCGAGGGGGCCGATATTGCCCAGCCCCAGCACGGCGGTGCCGTTGGAGATCACCGCCACCAGATTGGCGCGCGCGGTATAGTCGCGGGCGAGCGCGGGGTCGGCGGCGATGGCCTCGCAGGGCGCGGCGACGCCCGGCGAATAGGCCAGCGCCAGATCGCGCTGGTTGGCCATGCGCTTGGTAGGCTCGACCGACAATTTTCCGGGGCGGGGGCTTCTGTGATATTCCAGCGCGCTCTTGCGAAAATCCTGATCCATGGCGTGAAAATCCCTGTTGCCGGCGCGCCGCTTTGGGCCGGAACTTGGCTGCGGCTCCGGCCGAAAGCAAGCTTTTTGCCCGCCATCTTGTAAACCGTTTGCGCAGGGCATAATCCTCAGATTCGCCACGTTTTTTGGCGAAGTTTAAAGACACGGGAGCAGGAATGCAGATCGGGATCGTGGGCCTGGGCCGCATGGGCGCCAATATCGCGCGGCGGCTGATGCGGGGCGGCCACCAGGTGGCGGGGTTCGACGCCTCGCCCGCCATGACGGCGGCGGTGGAAGGGCTGACCGGCGCGGCCGATCTGCCCGCCTTGGTGAAGGCGCTGGCCCCACCCCGCACCGTCTGGATCATGCTGCCCGCGGGCAAGATCACCGAGGAAGCCATCGAGACGCTGGGCGGCCTGATGGAAAAGGGCGACACCATCATCGATGGCGGCAACACCTTCTTCAAGGACGATATCCGCCGCGCCAGGATGCTGGCGCCGCGCGGCATCGCCTATGTCGATGTCGGCACCTCGGGCGGCGTCTGGGGGCTGGAGCGCGGCTTCTGCATGATGATCGGCGGCGATCGGGCGACGGTGGACCGGCTGGACCCCGTCTTCGCCACCCTGGCGCCCGGCGCGGGCGGGATCGCCCGCACGCCGGGGCGCGAGCGCCGCGATCCGCGCGTCGAGCAGGGCTATATGTATTGCGGCCCGGCGGGCGCGGGCCATTTCGTCAAGATGGTGCATAACGGCATCGAATACGGCCTGATGCAGGCCTATGCCGAGGGCTTCGACATCATGCGCGGGCGCAATTCGCCCAGGCTGGCGGAGGAGGAACGCTACGACATCGACGTGGCCGATGTGGCCGAGGTGTGGCGGCGCGGCTCGGTGGTGGCCTCCTGGCTGCTCGACCTCACCGCCATCGCGCTGACCGAATCCGGCTCGCTGGAGGAATTCAGCGGCAAGGTGGAGGATTCCGGCGAGGGCCGCTGGACCATCCAGGCCGCGATTGACGAGGCGGTGGCGGCGCCGGTGATCACCGCGGCGCTCTATGCCCGCTTCCGCAGCCGCAGCGGCAACACGTTCGGCGAGAAGCTGCTCTCGGCCATGCGCAAGCAGTTCGGCGGCCATCTGGAAAGCACCGTCCCCGAGCGCAAGGCCAGGGACCCCGACAAATAGGAGCCGAGATGAGCATCGCAGGCGAGATGATCGTGGTGAAGGACGCCGACGCGCTGGCCGGGCGGGCGGCGGCGCTGGTGGCGGAGCAGATCGAAGGCTGCGACGCGCCCTTCCGGCTGGTGCTGTCGGGCGGCACCACGCCGATCTCGGCCTATAAGCGCCTGGCGCAGATGCCGGGGCTGCCCTGGGACTGTGTCGAGCTGTTCCTCAGCGACGAGCGTTTCGTGCCGCCGGACCATCACAACAGCAATTACCGCATGGTGCGCGAGACGCTGCTGGCGGGCGGCCATGTGCAGCCGCGCAAGCTCTTCGCCATCCCCACCGACGACACGCCGGAAAGCGCCGCCGCCCGCTATGACGAGATGCTGCGCCAGCAATATGGCGCGGGCGAGCTGGAGGCGGGGGTGCCGCTCTTCCACCTGACGCTGCTGGGGCTGGGCGATGACGGCCATACCGCCTCGCTGCTGCCGGGCCAGCCGGTGCTGCAGGAACGCAAATTGTGGGCCGCCGCCGTGCCCAGGGGCCGCGACGAGCCGCGCATCACCCTGACCTATCCGGCGCTGGAGGCCAGCGCCCTGATCGTCTTCCTGGTTTCGGGCGCGGCCAAGCGCGACGCCCTGGCCCAGGCGCGCGGCGGGGCGCTGCCCGCGGGCGCGCTCCAGCCCAAGGGCCGGGTGCTCTGGCTGGTGGACGCCGCCGCCGCCGGCGAAGACGACCGGGGATATGGATTCTGAATGGCGGGCCGCGATCGCCGCATGGCTTACACACGGATATTGGCCTTCGACATTGGCGGCACCGGCCTCAAGGCCGCCATCGTGGACGGGCGCGGGCGCTTCCTCAGCGAGAAGCTGCGCATCGAGACGCCGCATCCCTGTCCGCCCGGGCTGATGGTGACGCTGCTGACGCAGATGGCGACGGATTTGGGCGCCTTCCAGGCCGTCACCATCGGCTTTCCCGGCTATGTGAGGCAGGGCGTGGTGCGCACCGCGCCCAATCTCGGCACCGCGGACTGGGCCGGCTTTCCCCTGGAAAGGGCGATGGCGAAGGCGCTGAGGAAGCCCGCGCGGCTGCTCAACGACGCCGATGTGCAGGGCCTGGGCGCGATCCGGGGGCGGGGGCTGGAGCTGGTGGTGACGCTGGGCACCGGCTTCGGCACCGCCTGGTTTGCGGACGGCGAACTCCTGCCGCATCTGGAATTCGCGCATGTGCCGATCCATCACCGGCATGACTTCGACGCCTATATCGGCGATGTCCAGCGCAAGAAGATCGGCCCAGCCAAATGGAACAGGCGGGTGAAGCGGTCGCTGGAAATCCTCAAGACGGTCTTCAACTATGACCATCTCTATATCGGCGGCGGCAATGCGCAGCGCATCCGCTTCCGCCTGCCGCCCCATGCCAGCCGCGTGCCCAACGAGGAAGGCATGTCGGGCGCCGCCTTTGTCTGGAATCCTAAGGCCGCCGCAGGGCGGACACAGCCAGCATCGCCCAGCCCGCGAGGAAGAGCACGCCGCCCAAAGGCGTGATGGCGCCCAGCATGCCGGCGCCGCTGAGGGCCAGGAGATAGAGCGAGCCCGAGAAGAGCACGATCCCGGCCAGGAAGAGCATCGCGGCCCAGCGCGCGTCCACCAGCGCGGCCAGGCCCATCGCCAGGGCGTGAACCATGTGATAGCGCGCGCCGGTCTCGAACACCTCCAGCATGCGGGGGGACAGCCGCGTCTCCAGCCCATGGGCGGCGAAGGCCCCGGCCATGACGGCAAGGGCCCCATTGACCGCGGCGGCGGCAAGCCATAAGCGCATGGCGCGAGCATAATCGCCGGACCCGCCTTGGCAACCCAATTCGTCCCCGCAAGCGACGGCGTTGAGATCGCCTATGAGCGTCTGGCCGCGCCGGACGATGCGGGCCTGCCGGTGGTGATGCTGGTGCATGGCTTCGGCTCCAGCCGGGCGCAGAACTGGAAATCCACCGGCTGGTATTCGACGCTGGGCGAGGCGGGCTTTCCCCTGCTGGCGATGGATTGCCGCGGCCATGGGGAAAGCGGCAAGCCGCGCGACCCGGCCTTTTACGGCCATGACCGCATGGCCGGGGACGTTCTGGCGGTGATGGATGCGGCGGGCGCGGATCGCGTCCTGCTCTGCGGCTATTCCATGGGCGGCTTCATCGCCCTGCGCCTGACGGCGGCGCATCCGGGACGCGTCCTCAAGCTGGCGCTGGCGGGGGTGGGGGCGCATTACCTGCACGGCCCGCGCATCAGCGATCCGGCCTCGCGCGACAGCCTGGCCGCGGCGCTGGAGACCGACGATCCATCGGGCCTCACCGACAAGCGCGCCATCCTCTTCCGCACCTTCGCCGATCAGCCGGGCAAGGACCGTTTCGCCCTTGCCGCCTGCATGCGGGCCATGTCGCCGCGCCTGCCGCCCGAGGCCCTGGCCGGGATCGCGCAGGAGGTGCTGGTGGTATGCGGCGCGCGCGACGACATCGCCGGGCCGCCGGACGAACTGGCGGCGCAATTCCGCCATGGTTCAGCCGTCACCGTGCCCGACCGCGACCACATGACCGCCGTAGGCGACCGGCGCACCCGCCAGGCGGTGGCGGATTTTTTCCGCCGCTGACGCGGGACCCAAGTTCCGGTCCCATTCGTTTTCCTTCCATCACGAATTCTCGCGGGCGGGGTTTGTCCGTGAGCGGATTATTTTTCTCGCCGCCGTTTTTGATGGAGAGATTTGATGTATCCCGCGATAGCCGAAACAGTTGATAGCAAAGGCAAAATTGCACAGCAGCCGGTACGTTACCGTACCGAAATAAGCGTAGGTTTTCCCAAATCAACCGCTAAGTTCCCCTTGGGGCTGCGGCGCGACTCGTGGAGCGCCGCATGAATGGGGCTTTCACGCTTGGACAGCCGAGACCGATGACAGACGCGCCGCAACGCGCCGGTATCCGCAACCGGCTGCTGGCGAAGCTCGCGCCCGAAGACTGGTCCCTGCTGGCGCCGCATCTGGAAGCGGTGACGCTTCGCGAGCGCCAGATCATCGAGGTGCCGCAGAAGCCGATCGCCTATGCCTATTTCCTGGAGATCGGCGTCGCATCCGTGGTGGCGGTGGACAATGAGGATCACCGCATCGAGGTGGGGGTGATCGGCTATGAGGGCATCACCGGCGTGCCCCTGATCATGGGCGACACCCGCGCCCAGCATTCCACCTATATGCAGATTCCGGGCAGCGGCCACCGCATCGCCGCCGAGCGGCTGCGCGCCGCCCTGGTGGAGAGCGAATCCCTGCGCGCCCTGATGCTGAAATCGGCGCATGGCTTCATGATCCAGACGGCGCACACGGCGCTGGCCAATGGCCGCGCCAAGCTGGAGGAGCGGCTGGCGCGCTGGCTCTTGATGGCGCATGACCGCATGACCACCAACGCCGTGCCGCTGACGCACGAATTCCTGGCGGTGATGCTGGGGGTGCGGCGCGCGGGCGTCACCGTGGCGATTCATTCCTTCGAGCAGCGCGGCTTCGTCACCACCCGGCGCGGCGAGCTCACCGTGGTCAACCGCCCCGGCCTGGAACAGGTGGCGGGCAGCTTCTACGGCACGCCGGAAATGGAGCTGGAGCGGCTCCTCAGCGCGGCATAAAGCCCTCGCCTTGGCGCGAGGCCGTGGGGTATCCTGCGGCCCGTCCATGCTCCCGAAAGATTTTGAAGACTGGTTCGCCAGGCGCGGCTGGCGTCCGCGCCCGCACCAGCTCGCGCTGGTGGACCATGCGCGGGCGGGCAAAAGCGTGCTCCTGGTCGCGCCCACCGGCGGCGGCAAGACGCTGGCGGGCTTCCTGCCCTCATTGATCGATCTTGCGGGACGGCCGAAGCGCGGCCGCAAGTCCGGCCTGCACACACTCTATATCTCGCCGCTCAAGGCGCTGGCGGTGGACGTGGCGCGCAACCTGGAAATGCCGGTGGCCGAGATGGGCCTTGCCGTGCGGATCGAGACCCGCACCGGCGACACGCCCCTGTCGCGCCGCCAGCGCCAGCGCCATGTCCCGCCCGACATATTGCTCACCACGCCGGAGCAGCTCGCGCTGCTGCTGGCCCATCCGTCCGCGCCCCGCCTGTTCGAGACATTGAAGACGGTGGTGCTGGACGAGCTGCACGCGCTCTACAATTCCAAGCGCGGCGATCTTCTGGCGCTGGGGCTGGCGCGGCTGTCCACGCTCGCGCCCGGCCATCGCCGCGTCGGCCTGTCGGCGACGGTGAAAGACCCCGCGCCGCTGCGGCGCTTCCTGCTGCCGCAGACGCAGGGGCGCGAACACCTGTCCGAGCTGGTGGTGGCCGAGGGCGGGGCGCAGCCCAGCATCGCCATCTCGGCCTCGGAAGAATATGTCCCCTGGGCGGGCCATCTGGCGCGCCATGCGATGGGCGATGTGATGGCGGCGATACGCAGCGCCGCCACGGCGCTGATCTTCGTCAACACCCGCAGCCAGGCCGAGCGCACCTTCCAGGAATTGTGGCGCATCAACGACGACAATCTGCCCATCGCCCTGCATCACGGCTCGCTCTCGCCCGAGCAGCGCCGCAAGGTGGAGGCGGCGATGGCCAGGGGCGCTCTGCGCGCCGTGGTGGCGACCTCCACCCTCGACCTCGGCATCGACTGGGGCGCGGTGGACAAGGTGATCTGCATCGGCGCGCCCAAGGGCGCGGCGCGGCTGGTGCAGCGCATCGGCCGCGCCAATCACCGGCTGGACGAGCCCAGCGAGGCGCTCCTGGTGCCCGCCAACCGCTTCGAGGTGCTGGAATGCCATGCGGCGCGCGACGCGGTGCTGGCGGGCGAGCTGGACGGCGAGCGCCTGCGCCCCGGCGCGCTGGACGTGCTGGCGCAGCATGTGCTGGGCACCGCCTGCGCCGCGCCCTTCGATCCCGCCGTGCTGTATGAAGAGGTCCGCTCCGCCGCGCCCTATGCGGCGCTGACCAGGAGCGATTTCGACGCGGTGGTGGATTTCGTCGCCACCGGCGGCTATGCGTTGCGGGCTTATGACCGCTATGCCCGCCTTCGGCCGCTGCCGGACGGGCGGCTGCGCCTGTCCCACCCGCGCCTGGCGCAGCAATACCGCCTCAATGTCGGAGTGATCGTCGAAGATCCGATGGTGGCGATCAAGCTGGCGGGCCGGGGCCGCCCGGCGGGCGGCGGCGGACGCAAGCTGGGCGAGTTGGAAGAGTATTTCGTCGAGCAGCTTTCGGCGGGCGACACTTTCGTCTTCGCGGGCGAGGTGCTGCGCTTCGAGGGCCTGCGCGAGGACGCCGCCTATGTCAGCCGCGCCCAGGACCCGGAGGCGCAGATCCCCAGCTACAACGGCGGCAAGTTTCCGCTTTCCACCTTCCTGGCCCAGCGGGTGCGCGAGATGGTGTCGAACCCGCAAAGCTGGACGCATCTGCCCGGCCCGGTGGGCGAATGGCTGGCGATCCAGGAGGCGCGCAGCACCATTCCATTGCCAGGGCAGCTCCTGGTGGAAACCTTCCCCCGCAACAAGCGGCATTATCTCTGCTGCTATCCCTTCGAGGGGCGCCTGGCGCACCAGACGCTGGGCATGCTGCTGACCCGGCGGCTGGAGCGGGCGCAGTATCGCCCCCTGGGCTTCGTCGCCAACGAATATGCGCTCTGCATCTGGGCGGCGCGCGACATGGCCGATGCCGACATGGACGGGCTGTTCGCCCAGGACATGCTGGGCGACGATCTGGACGCCTGGCTGGCCGAGTCCAACCTCTACAAGCGCAGCTTCCGCAACTGCGCCATCATCGCCGGGCTGATCCAGCGCCGCTTTCCGGGGCAGGAGAAATCCGGCAAACAGGTGACATTCTCCTCCGACCTGATCTATGACGTGCTCAGGGCGCATGAGCCCGACCATGTGCTCCTGCGCGCGACCTATGCCGATGCCGGGACGGGCCTGTTGGACATCGCGCGCCTGTCGGACATGCTGGCCCGCATCAAGGGGCGTATCATAACAAGACGGCTGCCGCGCGTGACGCCGCTGGCGGTTCCGGCGCTGCTGGAGATCGACAAGCAGATGGTGGCGGGCGCGGTGGATGAGGATATCCTGCGGGAAAACGAGGACGCCCTGATCCGGGATGCGATGCGGGTGGAATAGCGGCATGTGGAATGACCTGATCATCACCGTCAATGGCGAGAAGGTGCTGCTCGACCCCCATGGCGCGGCCTATCTGCCGGCGCATCGCACCCTGGTGGTGGCCGACCTGCATTTCGAGAAGGGCAGCTCCTACGCCTGGAGCGGCCAGCTCCTGCCGCCCTATGACAGCCGCGCCACGCTGCTCAGGCTGGCCGAGGCGGCGGGCCGCCACCGGCCCGCGGCGATCGTGGCGCTGGGCGACAGTTTCCACGACCGCGAGGCGGGCGCGCGCCTGGGCGTGGAGGAGCGCCGCATGCTGGCGGCGCTGGCGCACACCGCGTCCTTCACCTGGATCGCGGGCAACCACGATCCCGAGCCGCCCTCCTGGATCGCGGGCCATGCGGCGCGGGAGGTGACGCTGGGCGGGCTGACCCTGCGGCACGAGCCGCATGAGAGCCTGCATCTGGGCGAGGTGGCGGGGCATCTGCATCCCTGCGCCAGCGTCGCCAAATGGGGCCGCAGCGTGCGGCGCCGCTGCTTCGTCTCCGACGGGCTGCGGCTGGTGCTGCCGTCCTTCGGCGCCTATACGGGCGGCCTGGATGTGGGCGAGGCGCCGGTGTGCGGCCTGTTCGCCGGTCCCTTCCATGCCTACATGCTGGGCGCGCGGCGGGTCTATGCCGTGGCGCAGCGCCGCAGCGCTTCATGAGCTCGAGCCCGGCGTTCCGCCGGGCGCCCCGCAGCATCCGCCAGCTTCCTTCCCCCGCGAGCGGAGCGACGAGCGGGGGAAGGTGTCGCAGCGAAGTGTCCGCGATGGCGGCATAGCCGCCGTGCGGACCTGAGCTGCGACGGATGGGGGATACTTAAGAGCCCATCCTTCTCATCCAGACGCTGGCCGTCCAGCCGAACAGGAGCGCCATCAGCACCGCCGCGAAGCCATAAGCCGTGGGTGAGTTGTGGGCCAGGGTGTAGAGCCGCCGCTCCAGGCCCGTCTGGTCGATGAAGAAGGGCGTGGACTGCACGCTCACCACATTGCCGTCGCGGAAGAGATAGACCTCGACATTGTACTGGCCGCGCGCGGCGGCGGCGGGGATGGGCACCACCGTCTTGAACAGGCCCTCGCTGTGGAAGTCGATGCTGCCCGGCGCTTCGGTGTAAAGCCCGCGCGCCCGCAATTGCCGCAGCGCCGCCTCGCGGAAGGGCTGGGGATCGTGATGGGTGATGACCGTAGCGGGGGCGAGATGGGAAAGGCCGAGGCCATAGCGGTCCAGCACCTCCGGCCCGGCGATCTGGGCGAGCGGCCGCGTCGCCGCCAGGAAATAGAAGGCGGGCATGCCCTGGAAACGCGCCGCCTCGCGGTTGACCCAGACCCCGGCGATGCGGTCGCGGCGGCGCACGGTGAGCTGGGTGTCGGGCCCGCGCACCACCACCACGATGTCGCGGCCCTGGGGCGCGGCGGGCCGCTCGATGGTGCCGAACACCACGATGTCGGCGCCGGTGTAGCTGGAATTGATCTCGATCTGATCCTGGCTGAGGCCGGAGACGATGTCCTCCGCCGCCAGCGCGGGCGCGGCGAAGAGAAGAAGGGCGAGGAAGAGCGGGCGCATCAGTCGGGCGCGCCCAGGGTGGTGGAATAGATGTCGGCGGGCGTCGCCACCAGCCCCCAGGCAAGGCGCGCCGCCACCAGGAGCACCAGCATCGCCAGGAGAAAGCGGAGCTGCTCGCCGCGCAGCTTGGCGCCCGCGCGCACCCCCGCCTGCGCCCCCACCACCCCGCCCAGCACCAGGAAGAAGGCCAGCAATATGTCCACCGCATAATTGGTGTTGGCCTGCAGCACGGTGGTGATGGCGGCGATGGCGATGATCTGCGCCAGCGAGGTGCCCAGCACCACATTGGTGGGCATGCGCAGGATGTAGATCATGGCGGGCACCACGATGAAGCCGCCGCCGATGCCCATGATGGCGCTGAGCATGCCGACAAAGACGCCGATCACGATGGGCGGGATGACGCTGATATAGAGGCGCGACTGGCGGAAACGCGTCTTGAGGGGCAGGGCCATGATCCAGGGCCGCGCCACCGCCCGCGACGGCGCCACGATGCCGCCGCGCGCGGCCTTCAGCGTGTCCAGGCTCTCCTTCAGCATGATGGCGCCGACCGCGCCCAGCAGCAGCACATAGGAAAGCGAGACGATCAGGTCCATCTGGCCCTGGCGGCGCAGATGGTCCACCAGCCAGACGCCGATCAGCGTGCCCGCGACGCCGCCCGACAGCATGATCCCTGCCATCTTGAAGTCGATGGCGCGCCGCCGCCATTGGGTGATGGCGCCTGAGACGGACGAGGCGGCGACATGGCTCAGCGTGGTGCCGACCGCGACGGTGGAGGGGATGCCGTAGAAGACCAGCAGCGGCGTCATCAGGAAGCCGCCGCCCACGCCGAACAGGCCGGAAAGGAACCCCACGCCCAGCCCCAGGCCAATCAGGAACACCCAATTGACCGACATCTCCGCGATGGGAAGATAAATTTCCATCCCAAGGCAATCTGCGCGCGCGCTACCAGCGGGTCAACCGCTTCATGCATTCCATGGCCGGGCCTGACCCGGCCATCCAACTTTCCTGCAAGCGGCACAAAGAAAGCTGGATGGGCGGCCAAGGCCGCCCATGGTGAAAGACGGAGACTCGGAAATTACTGCCCCGCGAGGTCGGCGGGCTCGGGCGGGACATTCGCGCCGCGCGCCAGGGGCTGCGGCTTGAAGCCCTGCGCCGACTTGGCGGCGGCGGCACGGTCGGCTTCGGGAATCTGCGTCGCCAGCACGGCGGCGCGCTGCTGGGCGCCATTGTCGCCCGCCGCCGCCGCGATCGAATACCATTTGTAGGCGTCCACCAGGCTCTGGGGCACGCCGTCGCCGCGCTCATAGAGCACTGCCAGGTTGAACTGCGCGTCGCCCACGCCCAGCGCCGCCGCGCGCGCGAACCAGCGCGCCGCTTCGGGCATGTTGGGCTGGCCCAGCGAGCGGTTGGCCAGCGCCACCGCCAGATTGTACATGGCCAGCCGGTTGCCCTGGTTGGCGGCGGCCTGATACCAGCGCGCCGCCTGCTGCGGATTGGCGGCGACGCCCTGGCCGCGCTCATAGAGCGTGCCCAGGCGATACTGCGCCACCGCATGGCCCTGCTCGGCGGCGCGGCTGAGCCACTTGAAGGCTTCCGGCGGATTGGGGGCGCTGCCATTGGCGCCCAGGGCGCGCAGGCCGATGATGGTCTGCGCCACGGCGTTGCCGCCTTCGGCGAGCTGGGCGATGCGCTCCAGCGATGGCGGCTGGGCGGGCTGCGGATTGGCCGCCTGTGGCGCGGGCGGCGGCGGGGCGCTTTCGGCCTGCGGCGACTGCTCCGCCGGCTGGCCCTGGGCCTCCTCGGCGGCGGGCGCTTCCTCCATCGTCTCCGGCAGGCCGGCCTGCGGCGCCTCGGCAAAGCCTTCGGCGGCAGGCTCTGCGGCGGGTGCTTCCGGGTTGGCGAGCCGCTGGCTCACCACCGCGGCGCCGATGGCCAGGAGGGCGACCACCAGCGCGACGCCCAGCGTCACCAGCAGGCGCTTCCTGCCGCCTTCCTCGGTGCTGGCGGCGGAGCGGCCCCAGCGGAAGCGGCTCTTCTTCTCGGCGGCGTTCTTCTCGGCGGCCTCGCGGGCGCTGCGGCGCGCCGCGGCCAGGAAATTCTCGTCCGCCGTCTCGGCGGGGGCGGCGGGCGCCACCATGCCGTCCAGCGGCGCGAAGGGGTCCTCGCCCGGCGCGGCCTCGGTGAACTGGCCGGCGGCGAAGGCGTCGGGCGAGAAGGTCTCGGTGCCGTAGGGTGGCAGGAAGGGCGCGGCCTCCGCCTTGGGCGGCGGCGCCTCGGCGAAGGGCGGAGCCTCGAAATTGTTCTGTTGCGGATAGGCGGGCGGCTCGTACGCGGCCTGGGGCGCAAAGACCGGCTCGGGCGCGGGCGGCGCGGCCATGATGTTGGCCCGCATCTCGCTGACGATGTCGGCCTGGTTGCGCTCCATCTGCTCCAGGCGGCGGCTCAGCGCCTGGATGGTCTCTTCCAGCGGCGCGGCGGGATTGTAGCTCTCCAGCCGCGCGGCAAGGCCATACAGGCTGTTCTCGATCCCGTCCAGCCGGTGCGCCAGCGTCTGGTCGTTGCCGGCATGGGCCAGGCGCTGCACGGCTTCGTCCAGCCGCACCACGCTTTCCTCGGTGGCGCCGGCGCGGCGCTGCCATTCGACCTGGTCGTTGGCGCGCTGGTTGGCCTGGGCCTCCAGCTTCTCCAGCGTGTGGTCCAGGGCGTTGGTGGCGAACTGGAGGGTCTTTTCGATGTTGGCCAGGCGCAGATCGGCATTGCCCAGCCGGTTGTCCAGCTCGGCGATGCGCTCGCCCAGCAGCGTGTCGCCATGCTCGGCATCCTCGCGGGCCTGGCCCAGGCGGTGGGCGAGCTGGTCGAGATTCTGGGTAACGGCGGTGACCTGGGTGGCCGACTGGGTGGCGGTCTGGCCGAGCTGGTCGGCCAGGCGCGACAGGCCCTGGTGCAGCGCCTTGACCGCGTCCTTGACCCCATCGGTGGCCTTGTCGCGTTCCAGCCGCTCCAGCCGCTCGCTGATGGCCATGATGGTCTGGCCCATCTGGTCGAAGGCCTGGGCCTGCTCGCGGGCGGCGATGTTCATCTCGGCGGCGGTGCGGGAAAGGACGCGGTTGTTCTCCGACTGGCTGCGCTCGGAGGAATCCAGGCGCCGGGCGACGCCCCGAAGCTGCTCCTCGATCCGGCGCCAGGCTTCGGTTGATTCGGCTTCCGAGCGGCTGACCCGCGCCAGCATCTCCTCGGAGTCGCGGCGGGCCGCGGCCGACTGGGGCAGGCCCCAGCTATCCAGGGGCACGCCGCCCCCCAAGGGGGAGGGGCCGCCAAAGGGCGCGGGATCGTCGCCAAGGTCCGAAAAACTGCGCAAAATCCGGCGTGTCAGCCATTCGCCGACCGACAAGCCCTCGCGACGGGCGGCCGCCCGGGCGGCTTCACGCGCCTCTGGCGGGATGCCTGCCACATTCCAGGGTAGCTCTGCGCGCATTTCGACTCACTGGCACCACGCCCACCAAACAAAGTACCGGGCCCCACATATTGTGTAAAGGAAATGTCGTTTCCCAAGGCGCGGTTAAGGGCGATTTGGCTTCACCACGCACAGGATGTTGGGGGCTTACGGTTAAACGAAGGTTACTGGATGGGGCCGCTTGGCTGAGGCCCGCCTCCCCCTCGGCGCGAAGCGCCAGGAGGGGGAGGTGCCCGTAGCAGACCGAGGATGCGCGCGTGCTACGTGCGCATCCGACAGGCTGCGAAGGGCGGAGGGGGTCACTTAGAGGTCCCGCGCAGCGGCACCGGCGCCTTGGGCGGGGGCGCGGCCTGGGCGGCGGCGGGGCTGTCGAAATCCGCCACCGTGCCGCTGCCGCCGGTGAGGGTGGTGGTGGAGAAGAGAAGCGCCACATACACCGTGTCGTCATTGACCGCCGCGCCCACGCCCGTGCGGTCATAGTCGGCGAAGATCATGTTCTCGCGATGGGCCTTGCTGTTCAGCCAGGTCTCCAGGAAGCGTTCGGCGAACAGCTTGGGGTCCACCCCGCTCTGCGCCACATAATGCTGGGCGGCGAGGTTCTCGCCCAACAGGCCCTGATACTGCGCGTCCGCCTCCATCAGCAGCAGCGCCGAGGTCTTGCCGTCGGGCGCGGCGCTGGCGAGGTATTTCTTCGCCGCCATGTCGGCGGCCCGCGCGCGCGCGATCTTCACCAGCCCCGCATCCAGATGCAGCGGCTTGGCGGCGGGGTCCAGCTTGCGGCGCGCCTCCTCCACCAGGACGCCGATGCGCGTCTCCAGCTCCGCCATCTGGGTCCTGGGGTCGGGCGGCGGGGGCGGCGGCACATAGGCGTTCTGCAGCGGCGCGGCGAGGCCCGCGCGCTGCTTCACGGCATCGACCGTGGAGCAGCCCGTCAGCAGAAGTGCCGCCAGGGCGAGAGCGCAGAACCGTTTCATCGCGTCAGGAGAGTATCTCGAACAGGCCCGCCGCGCCCATGCCGCCGCCGACGCACATGGTGACGACGCCGAGCCTGGCGCCGCGCCGCCGCCCCTCGATCAGCAGATGGCCGGTGCAGCGCGCGCCCGTCATGCCGTAGGGATGGCCGATGGAGATGGCCCCGCCATTGACGTTGGTCCTGGCGGGATCGAGGCCGAGCCGGTCCATGCAATAGACGGTCTGGCTGGCGAAGGCCTCGTTGAGCTCCCAAAGATCTATGTCGTCCACTTTCAGGCCGTGGCGGGACAGCAGCTTGGGCACCGCCTTGACGGGGCCGATGCCCATTTCCTCCGGCTCCACCCCCGCAACCGCGAAGCCGCGGAAAAGACCCATCGGCTTCAGGCCCTTTTTCGCCGCCGCCTCGCCGCTCATCACCACACAGGCGCTGGCGCCATCGGCGAATTGCGAGGCGTTGCCCGCGGTGACGTATTGGCCTTGCGCCACCTGTTGGCCGCCCACATGCACGGGCTTGAGCGCCTGAAGTCCTTCAAGCGTCGTGTCGGGCCGGTTGCATTCGTCGCGCGCCACCGTCACCTCGACCAGGCTCTCGGTACCGCTCGCCTTGTCCAGCTTCTTCATCTTGGTGGTGAGGGGCACGATCTCGTCGTCATACTTGCCGGCGGCCTGGGCCGCCGCGGTGCGCTGCTGGCTTTGGAGCGCATATTCGTCCTGCCGCGCGCGGCTGATGCCATAGCGCTCGGCCACGATCTCGGCCGTCTCGATCATGGTCATCCAGAGCGCGGGCTTCACCTTCAGGAGATGCTCCTCGGTGAAATGGTTGAGGTTCACCCCGCCCATCTGCACCAGGGAAATGGATTCGACGCCCGCGCCCACCAGCATCTCCGCCTCGCCGGTCATGATCTGGTGCGCCGCATAGGCGATGGCGTTGAGGCCGGAGGAGCAATAGCGGTTGACGGTGACGCCGCCGGTCGAGACCGGGCATCCCGCCCAGATGGCGGCCTCGCGCGCGATGTTGTTGCCGGTGGCGCCTTCGGGAAAGCCGCAGCCCATGATGACGTCTTCGACTTCGCCGGGGTCCAGGCGCGCCCGTTCGATGGCATGGCGCACGGCATGGCCGCCCAGCACCGCGCCATGGGTCTGGTTGAAGCCGCCGCGCACCGATTTGGCGAGGCCCGTGCGGGCCGTGGCGACAATGACGGCATCCTTCATGAATTCCTCCGTGCGGTCCGGGCGAACCTAGCCGCGCCCGCTCCCAGAGGGAAGGCGGATCAGTTGGACGGGTTCCGCGCCGGGTCGGTGCGCCAGTAATGCCAGGAAAGGGCGGAAGACAGGATCGCCAGCAGAAGGGCGCCGCCCAGCAGCAGCCAGGTCGCGGCGGCGCGGAAGCCGCCGAACGACACCAGCATCACCAGAAGACCCAGCGCCACCATCATGCGTCCGGCCATGCGGTTGGATTTCTCCCAGGCGTAAGGGCTGGCCAGCGACCAGGGCGTACGCACGCCCACCAGCGTGTTGCGGCCGGTCTTGCCCAGGAGATTTCCCACCACCATCAGAAAAAGACCGGCGAGCGGGATCACCGCGCCCGGAATGTCCGTCACCTTGCCCTGCGCGTGCAGGAGCGTCAGCACCTGCACCGCGGCGATCAGCGTCACGGCGGCCATGCCGCTGATGTCGAGCGCGCGGCGCGCCCCGTCATGCTGCGGGTCGCCGGAAAAGCGGATGGCGCGGGCCAGGGCGAAGACCAGCGTCAGGCCCAGCGCCAGCAGGGGATAGAAGACGAGCGCCATGGGCCTGCTCATCCAGCCATCGGGCTTGCCGCTGATGTCGAAATGCGTGGCGACCTCAGCGCCGGCGGGAATGTGCGGCGCGGCCAGGAGGCTTATCGCCGCCATCGCGGCCGACACGATGAGGCCGAAGATCAGCGCGCCGTGCTTCTTTTCCATCCGCCCGTCTCCTTCTTCTTCCTTTCGTCCACCCCCGCCAGGTCCATGACGAGATGGGCGGCCTCTTCCAGCACGCTCATGTTGAGATGATAGGTGATGGTGGTGCCGCGGCGTGTGCCCGACATCAGCCCCGCTTCCTTCAGCACGGCGAAATGGCCCGACAGTGTCGGCTTGGCGAGGTCGAAGGCTTCCGCCAGCTCGCCCGCCGTCATCGGGCGCCGTCGCAGCAGGGCCAGGATCTTGCGCCGCACGGGATGGGCCAGGGCGCCGAAGAGATCGCTCATGCTTTGTTATTTAGCAAAATACCAAAATAACAGCAAGCGGATGGAAGGCGTGAGGCGGAAGGTGGCTACAGCCGATGGCCGGTGGCGGTGGCGGGATAGCGCAGGGTGAAGGTGATGGCCGCGCCCAGGGCCAGCACCGAGACGGCGATGGCGGGCCAGAGCGGCAGGGTGGAGACCAGGACCAGCGCGATGTCCGCCGCCGCCATGGCGGCGAAGGCGGCGGTCCAGACGGCGGAGACCGCCATGTTGACGCGCAGGAAGAGGGGCCGGGCGCGCTCCTCCGCCGTGGCATGGGCATATTCGAGCGAAAAGGGCTTCCTGCGCAGCAGCGAGACGGCCAGGAGCAGGAAGAGCGCCAGCTCGGCCAGGGCGCGCACCAGCACCAGCGACATGTCGGGCGCCAGGAAGCCCCGCCCCAGCGCCAGAAGGCCGAACACCGCCAGATTGCCCACGTCCAGCAGCCGCAAGGACGGGCTTTCGACGAAATCGCGGATGGTGACGACGAAGGCGGCGGCGAAGGCGGCCCACAGCGCCAGATCGGCCGACAGCCGCGACAGCACGGCGAAGAGGATGAAGGGCGCAAAGCCCAGGATCAGCGTCATGGCGCGGAAGTCTTAGCAGAAACCCTGGGGCGGAAAGAAACGGGGCGCGCCCCGCAAAAGGACGCGCCCCGCGAAATCCTGCCGCAAACGCTTACTGCGCGGGCGGCGGGTTCTGCTTGACCTTGATGAAGGTATTCCACAGCCGCGCGATGCGCGGGGTGGCGGGGCTGCCGCCCTTGACCTGCTCGAAGGCCTGGGCGGCTTCCGCCAGCTTGCCCTGCTGATAGAGCGACATGCCGATCAGCATCTGCGCCTCGGAGGCATCCGCGCCGCCCTTGGCCAGGCCCGCGCGCGCGGCGGCCTCGGCCTCCGGATACATGCCATAGCCATAGAGCGCCTCGGCCAGCTTCACGTTGAAGACGCCGTTCTGCGAGGCGCCCATCTTGATCTGCTCGGGCATCGAGGCCTTGTCGCTGTTGACGCGCGCCGCGTCGAGCTGCAGCGTCGCGCCCTTCTGCTGGGCGAGCTGCGCGTCGCCATACATGGCCAGCTTCTGCGCGGTTTGGCCGATCAGGTCGGCATTCTCTTTCGAAACCGGCGCGCCCGAGACGAAAAGCAGGCGGCCCAGCATCACCGCGTCGATGTCGCGGATGCCGCTGGTGGACATGGTGACGTTGATGAGCTGCTCCCAGTCGTCGGGCTGGTTGTAGTAGAGCAGCGCCTGCTCCAGCGTCGCCTCGGCCCCGGGGTTGTCGTTGGCCTTGAGGTGCGAATTGATCTTCATGTTGATCAGGTCGCGCGAGGGGCGGCGGCCGGCGGCCGCGGCGGCGTCGATCTGCTTCTGGAAGAAGGCGATCGCCTCGGCGGGCGGGGCGCCGTTGTAGATCGCGATCGCGATGATCTGCTGGCTGGCGGCATCGGTGGGGTTCAGCTCGGCCAGGCGGCGGGCATAGACCACGGCCTTGTCGGCCTGCTTGGCGTTGTTGGCGAGCTGGGCGGCGTTGCGATAGACCTCGACCTTGTCCTCGTCGGGGATGGATTCCGGCGGCAGGTCGGCGGCGGCCATGGCGGCGGCGGTGGCGGCGGCCTCGTCGCCCAGATTGACGGCCACCATGGTGATGAAGCGGTTGATCATCAGCCTGTCATAGTCGTTGCCGGGCTGCGCTTCCTTCAGCGCGGCCATCGCCTCGGGGAATTTCTTCTCGCCCACCAGCTTCTGCACATTGCCCAGCACACGGCCCACCGGGGCGGTGAGGCTGGGACCGGCGGCGGGCTTCTGCGTCTGCTGCTGCGGGCGGCCGGCGCGCGATTCCGCTTCGCCGATGGCGCGCTCGTTCGACTGGGCGTGCGCATATCCGGTCATCGCCAGGCTGGAAGCGGCGAGCATGAAGGCCGCCAGCGCGGCGCGGGTGTGTTTGGTGGTCATCGCGGAAAGTCCCTAAAAGTGGCGGTGCAGCGGGCTGCCATTCGCCTAAATCGCCGAACTTTGCAACTTTAGTATGGCAGAGGGGACCTGCCGGCACATGATGAAACTGTCATGCTGCAATGCAACAAATCCTTCGCGGAAAAGCGTAAACAGCTTGTTTACCGTGCGGTGACAGCCTCCGGACGGGCTGACAAAAGGGGCGCCCAATGTTCCGCCTGGACGGCAAGACCGCCTTCGTATCCGCCGCCAGGGGCCATCTGGGGCAGGCGATGACGCGCGCCCTGGCCCGGGCGGGGGCCCATGTCATCGTCAATGGCCGCGACGGGGCGGCGCTGGCGGCCTATGTCGAGACGCTGCGCGCCGAAGGCTTCTCGGCCGAAGCTGCCGCCTTCGACGCCTTCGACATTTCCGCGCTCAGCGGCTTCCTGGCGGCGCGCCCGCGCCTGGACGTCCTGGTCAACAATGCCGTGGCGATGCAGATGAAGAGCTTCGCGGCGCTGGCGCCCGAGGATTTCGCCCGCACCTTCCAGAGCAGCGTCACCGCCGCCTTCATGGCGGCGCGCGCCGCGTTGCCCGCGCTGAAGGCGGCGGTGGCGGCGGATGGCGACGCCAGCATCATCAACATCGCCTCCATGTATGCGGCGGTGGCGCCGGACGCGCGCCTCTATCCCGATCCGGCGCAGCAGAGCCCGTTCCATTACGGCCCCGCCAAGGCGGGGCTGATCCAGCTCACCCGCCATCTGGCCGCCGAGTTCGGTCCCCTGGGCGTGCGTGTCAACGCCATCCTGCCCGGCCCCTTTCCCGCCCGCCTCGCCGACCCGGCCTTCGGCGCGCGGCTGGCCGGCAGGACCATGCTGCGGCGGCTGGGGCGGGCGGAGGAGATCGGCGGGCCGCTGCTCTTCCTGGCCGCGCCCGCCTCCAGCTACATGACCGGCGCGGCGCTCACGGTGGATGGTGGCTGGACCGCCTGGTGATATAGGAAGCGGCGATGGCGTTCCTTCCCTCCTTCCGCGCCGGCGCCGAGACCACCTTCCCCGAGGAATTGCGGGCGCGGCTGCGCGCCTTCCCGCTTCTGGAGAATGTGGGCGAGACCGCCTTCCGGGCGCTGTTGGCGGAAGCCAACTGGTTCGCGCTGCCCGGCGGCACCATGCTGGACCGCGAGGGCGAGAACGACTCCGCGCTCTTCCTGGTCGTCACCGGCAGCCTGGGCGTCTTCGTCGAGGACCCGCAGGGCCGGCGCCGCCTGATCACCCATGTGCCCGCGGGCGAGACGGTGGGCGAGATGAGCCTGATCGCGGGCACCCGGGGCCATTCGGCGCAGATCGTGGCGCTGCGCGACACCGAGCTTCTGCGCATCAGCCCGGCGGGATTCGAGACGCTGGTGGCGCGCCATCCGCGCGTGATGATGAACATCACCCGCTTCCTGGTGCGTCGCCTGCAGAACGCCACGCGCCAGGCCGACGGCGCCCGGCCCAAGACCTTCGCCATCGTGCCGCTGCAGGAAGGGCTTTCGGGCGCGCCCGTGGCGCACCGCCTGGCCGACGCGCTGCACGCCATGGGCTCGCGCGCGGCGGTGCTGGATGTGAGCGCCGCCGAGCAGGACGCCGAATGGTTCAATTCCTTCGAGCAGTGCCATGACGTGGTCTTCTATCGCGGCGACGCGCCCGACAGCGCCTGGACGCATCTGTGCCTGCGCCAGGCCGATCGCATCTTCCTGCTGGCGCGCGCCGACCAGCCCCTGCCCGCGCGCCCGCTCGACCTGCCCGGCTTCAAGGCGCGGGCGGCGGGCCTGCCCGAACTCCTGCTGATGCAGCCGGACAAGGGGCCCTTGAAGCTGCCGGAGCATTTCTCCAACCGCGCCGGGCTGTTCGAGAACCATCATCATGTCCGCGAGGGGCATCCCAAGGACATTGCGCGCCTGGCCCGCTTCATCGCCGGGCGCGCCGTCGGCCTGGTGCTGGCGGGCGGCGGCGCGCGCGGCTTCGCCCATATCGGCATCATCAAGGCGCTGATGGAGGCCGATGTGCCCTTCGACCGGCTGGGCGGCACCTCGATGGGGGCGATCATCGCCGCGGGTCTGGCGCATGAATGGGGCGTGGAGGAGCTGACCGAGCGGATGCGCGCGGTTTTCGTCAACGACAATCCGCTGTCCGACTTCACCCTGCCCCTGATCGCGCTGGTGAAGGGCAAGAAGGTCTCCACCAAGCTGCAGGAGCATTTCGGCGAGCTGCATGTCGAGGAGTTGCCGCGTTCCTTCTTCGCCGTCTCCTCCGACCTCACCACCGGGCGCATCCATGTCCATCGTGCCGGGCCGCTCTGGCGGGCGCTGCGCGCCAGCGTGGCGCTGCCGGGCATCCTGCCGCCCGTCACCCATCGCGGGCACCTCCTGGTGGATGGCGGGGTGATGAACAATCTGCCGGTGGACGTGATGCGCGAGCAGGCGCCGTCGGCAGGGCCGATCATCGCCTGCGACATCACCGGCGAGGTGGACCTCAAGACCGGCGACGAACGCTATGGCGAGCGGCCCTGGTGGCGGCTGTTGTGGCAGGGCATGCGCGGCAATCCCTCCATCCTCTCCATCCTGATGCGCTCCGGCACGGTGGGATCGGAGGCGCAGCGCCGCGTGGTGCGCGAGCAATGCGATTATCTGATCGAGCCGCCCTTGCCCCTGATCGGCCTGGCCGACTGGAAGAAGTTCGACCTGGCGATCCAGGAAGGCTATGAGGCGACGCGCCGCTGCCTGGACCGCAATCCGCCGCCCCTGACGCGCGCCGATGCCGAGGCGCGGCGCCTGCGCGCCTCCTGACTATCGCGCCGTGGCTTGGGCCACAGCGGCGTCGAGCGCGGCGCGGATGCGGCCCATGTCGGCATTGCCGTTGGCGATATAGGTGTTGATGCAGTTCGTGTAGGCGGCCGCCTGTTCGTTATAGGCACGCATGGCGGCGTTATAGGCCTCGACCTGCTTGTTGTAGTTGATGGCCTGTGTCTCGGTGAGGTTTTCCGGCGGCGGCGCGGGCTTGGGCACGGCGGCCATATCCTGCGGCTTCTGGCAACTGGGCGCGGGATATTGGCTCAGCCCGATATTGGAGCCGGGCGTCTGCGCGAGCGCGGGGAGGGCGGCCAGGAGCAGGAGGGGCAGAAGAAGGCGCGTCATGCGGGGCCTCAGATCGTGTCGCCGGACGGGGGCGTGGCCGGGCCGCCGGGCAGCGGCCTGTCGGTCAAAAGATCGTAGCGCCGCCCGTCCGGGCCGGTGAGGATCATGCGCTCGATCCTGGCGCGCCCGCTGCCGGTGCCGGTGGTGACGGTCAGCGTGCCCGTGGCGCGCGAGCCTTGCAGCACGAGACGGTATTCGCTGCGCGCTCCCATCCCCGGCATGTAGGAGAAGGCGTTGCCCTCCAGCCCCACCACGGTGATGGGCGGGCCCAGCACCTGCTGCGCCAGGCCGTCGCGCTCGGTCATCTCGACGACGGTGCGCATGATCGGGCTATCGCGGAAATTGGCGTAGAGAAACCAGGCGCTGTAGGCCCAGGCGAAGAGGATCGGCGCCAGCACGATCACCGCCACGCCCAGGCAGCCCAGAAGGCAGCCGCGGCCGCCGCCGCGCCGCTCGGGCCGCCCTGGTTCGATCGCGCTCATCCTCCGCATCAGAGCATGGCGGCAGGCTTGGTGCCAAGGCGGCAAACCGGTAAGCTGCCGCCATGCCGATAGATTATGACGACATGATGCAGTCCGGGGCGACGGGCCTGGCCGCGTCCTATGACGAGAAGGACGTGATGCTCTACGCCCTGGGCGTGGGCTTCGGCCGCGATCCCATGGACGCCGGTGAGCTGCCCTTCGTCTATGAGAATGCGGGCCTGAAGGTGCCGCCCACCTTCGCCAGCGTCATCGCCCGGGGCGAGGCGCCGCCCGAGCGGCAGCGCATGCCGCAAAAGTCGCAGATCAATTTCATGATGGTGGTGGATGGGGAGCGGCGCATCACCGTCCATAAGCCGCTGCCGCCCCAGGCCCGGGTGCTGGCCGACGAGCGCTATCTCGACATCCTGGACAAGGGCGAGGGCAAGGGCGCCGTCCTGATCCAGGAGCGGGTGGTGCGCGAGGCGGCGAGCGGCGAGAAGCTCTTCACTATCGTCTCCTCCATCTTCGCGCGCGGCGATGGCGGCTTCGGCGGCAAGCCGCAGGGCGGCCCCGCGCTGCACGAAATCCCCGAGCGCGCCCCGGACCTGGTCAGGGAATGCGGCACCCGCCCCGACCAGGCGCTGCTCTATGCCCTGTCGGGGGACCGCAATCCGCTGCACCGCGATCCCAAGGTGGCGCAGATGGTGGGCTTTCCGCGCCCCATCCTGCACGGGCTCTGCTCCTATGGCATCGCCTGCCGCGCCATCCTGTCCGCCGTGGCGCAGTATGCGCCCGAGCGCATCCGCCAGTTCGATGTGCGCTTCTCCAAGCCGGTCTTTCCGGGCGAGACGCTGGTGGTGGAGATCTGGGCCGATGGCGGCACCATCTCCTTCCGCGCCGGGGTGAAGGAACGGCCCGGCACCATCGTCCTCAACAACGGTCTTTGTCTCCTGGCCTGAGGGGCGTGCTTGCACCAGGACGATCCGATCGAAACCGCGGAGGCGCTGATCGCCGCGGGCCGCGCCGCCGAGGCCGCGCAGGGCCTGCGCGCGCGGCTGGATGCGGGCCGGGGCGGCGCCCTGGCGCGGGTGACGCTGGTGCAGGCGCTGCTGGCGGCGCGCGACATTCCCGCCGCGCTGGCCGAAGCGCGCGAGGCGGTGACGCTCTTTCCTCAGGCCGCGCCCGTCATCACCGCCCTGGGCGAAGCGCTGCTGGCCGCCGAGCAACTGCCCACCGCCATCGCCGAATTGCAGCGGGCGCTGCGGCGTGATCCCGATGCGGCGCGGGCGCGGCATCTGCTGGCGGAAGCCTGGCTGGCGGCGGGCGAGGCCGACAAGGCCCTTGAGACCGGCGCCGGCGATCCGGCGCTGATCGCGCGCGCCGAAGCGATCAAGGCGGCGCCGCGCAGCGATCCCGGCTATGTGCGCCATCTCTTCGACCAGTTCTCCGCCGATTACGATCTGCGCATGCGCCGGCATCTGCGCTATGCCGCGCCGGAGACCTTGCTGGGGCTGGCGGCGATGGTGATGCCGGGGCGCGAGGCGCTTCGCATTCTGGACCTGGGCTGCGGCACCGGCCTTGCGGGGGAAGTGTTCAAGCCGCTGGCGGCGCGGCTGGACGGGGTGGACCTCTCTCCCGCCATGATCGAAAGGGCCAGGGCGCGGGGCATCTATGACCATCTGGCCGTCGCCGACCTGGAACAGGCGCTGGCGGAGGAAGGTCCATCCTATGACCTGATCCTGGCCGCCGACACGCTGGTCTATCTGGGCGATCTGGCGCCGGTGTTTCATGGCGCCGCGGCGCGGCTGGCGCCGGACGGCTTCTTCCTTTTCACCACCGAACGCTGCGAGCGCGGCTTCGAGCTCGGGCCCAAGCGCCGCTGGCGGCATAGCGAGTCTTACTTGCGCGAAACGGCGCGCGCGGCGGGCCTGACGCCGGCGGGCCTCGTGGAGGCGGCGCCGCGCTGGGAGAAGGGCCAGCCCGTGCCGGGCTTCGCCGTGGCGCTGACGGCGGGCTGATACCAGAACCATTCCGGTCCGGGCGCGTTGTCTTGTGCGCATCCCCCCGGCTTCTCCATGGTCCTGCTCGACCAGAACCAAGTCCACATCACCCATCGCCCCCGCCTGACGCTGCCGCTCCTGCTGGCACTGGCGGCGCTGGCCTTGGGCTTTGCGGGCCTGGCGGCGCGCGGCTTCGACGCCGCGGGGATGCGCTTCGGGGCGCAACTGATCTGGCGCTTCGATGCCTTCGTCCTGTTCGCCGCGCTGGCGGCGCGTCCGGCCGGGCAGTTCATCGCGCCGCTGCGCCCGCTGGCCGACAAGGGCCGCCCGCTGCTGCAGGGCTTCGCGGCGGTGATGGGCGTGTTCTTCGCCTTCCTGCTGGTGTCCGGCCTTTCCGCCATGCCGGACGGCGTCGCCAGCTGGGGCGTCACCGCCGGAATGACCGCCTTCATCCTCTTCACCGGCGCGGTGACGCTGGTGCTGTGGGCCTCGCTCAGCCGCCGCTTCTGCGAGGCGGTGGGCGTCCGCGCCTGCCGCGCCATGACCGGCATGGCGGTGGTCTATTTCTGGCTCTGCTATGTGCTGCTCGGCGTGGCGCTTTCCAGCGGCCAGGGCGGCCCCTCCCTATTCCATTCCGCCAGCGTCATTTTTCTCCTGGCGGCGCTAATCGCCCGTATTGCCGGGCGTTTTTTCACCGTCCGCAATCGCACCATGGCCTGACGCCCGCCGTCCGCCCGCTGGCCTGGAAGGCGCGGATGTGCTTTATTTCCGCGCATTCGGGGGCCCCATCGGGAAGATCGAGGACACGCATGTCGAAGAAATTTGCCATCATCGCCGCCGCCCTTATGGCGGCCACGCCCGCCCTGGCCCAGAACGCCACCTGCATCGAACCGGCGCCGCTCACCGCGGTCGTGGACGGCAGCAACGCCACGCCGCAGCAGCTCCGCGCCGCCCGCGACCAGGTCGCCGCCTTCATGTCGCAGTCGGACATCTATCAGGAATGCATCGCCAGCGACCTGGAGGCCAAGCGCAAGGCCGCCGCCGCGCAGAACACGCCCTTCGATACGCAGCTCGAGCAGGTGGCGCGCGCCAAGATCGCCGCCAACCAGGCGGCGAAGGACCAGGCGGCCAAGGAGTTCAACAGCCAGGTCGCCCTCTACCGCCAGCGTCAGGCCCGCTAGGCCTGTCTTGAAGCTTTCGTGAAAGGCGGCTCCCATGAGGGCCGCCTTTTTCGTCTCGCGCCCGATTCAGCCGGGCGCGCGAATCACCTATGATTCCGCGCATGGCGGAGGCGGCGGTCCAGAGAAAATCGGTGAACGGGCGTGCGGCGGCCAAGGCCGCCTCGCGCAACGCCATCCTCGATGCCGCCCGCCGGGTGGCGGCGCGGGACGGGGCGCGCGACATGTCGCTGCGCGGCGTCGCCGCCGAAGCGGGTTTCGCGCCCGCCGCGCTCTATGGCTATTTCCGCTCCAAGGACGAATTGCTGCTGGCGCTGGCGGCCGACGATCTGGGCCG
>Ga0182741_1001875_pt1 | contig 25803 bp, 24 predicted proteins | sample eDN5th37CBELigOP_FD_128874 | JGI IMG/M metagenome (GOLD analysis project Ga0182741, IMG submission 128874) | Enriched Organic Plus compost microbial communities from Emeryville, California, USA - eDNA 5th pass 37_C BE-Lig OP (version 2) (version 2) ... | reverse complement strand
TGGGCTGATCCGCGCTCAGGCGGACCGCAGGCGACGCAGCTTCGTCGCGCGTTCGTAGGCCCGTCGTTCGGCGTGGTTCATCCCGCCCCACACGCCGTGCGTCTCACCGGTGCGCACGGCGTGATCGAGACATTCCACGATCACCGGGCACGCGCGGCAGACCTCCTTGGCCTGCCGTTCCGCCCGTACGGCGGCGCCCCGCCCGTTCTCGACCTGCGGGAAGAACATGGCGGTGTCGACACCGCGGCATCGGGCCGAGATCACCCAGTCACGGTCGCCCGATCGCCACATCGCAGCCTCCACCCCGTTCTGCCCAGAATTTGTACGGCCATTTTTTCGACACAACGGGCGGTGCGTCAATCCGTGAACGGCACCGGGTCCATCAGAATCTGCGATTCCATGCGCTCCCGATTCCTATGGGTCCGTCAGTTCATGGCCGTACATTTCTGACACACGCGACGGTCAGCCGACGATGCCGGCCCTCCTGAGCCTCTCGACCTGTTCCTCGGTGAGCCCGAGCTCGGCGAGCACCGCCTCGGTGTGCTGCCCGAGCGCAGGCACCGATCCCATGGGCAGTTCGACGTCGCGGAAGTTCATGGGCGGCAGGATGCCTCGCACCGGCCCGGCCTCGGTCTGCACCTCGCGCCAGCGGTCGCGGGTGGACAGCTGGGGATGGTCGATGAGTCCGCGCAGGTCGCGCAGCTGCGCGGCGGGCACCCCGGCCGCCGCGAGCTTCTCGTCGAGGTCGGCGCTGGTGAACTTCTCGGTGGCCCGCGCGACCAGCGCGTCGACCTCCACGCGGCGCTTCACCCGCTCGAGGTTGGTGGCGTAGCGCGGGTCGTCGGCCAGTTCGGGCATGCCGAGGACCTCGGTGAGCGTGCGCCAGCCGCGGTCGTTCTGGACGCCGATGAGGATCTCGCCGTCCGAGGTGGGGTACTTGTCGTAGGGCGCTATCGACGTGTGCGACAAGCCCATTCGTGGCACCTGCGTGCCCTGGTACATCTGCAGGTACATCGGGTAGCCGAGCCATTCGGCGGTCGCGTCGAACATCGACACGTCGATGGTGGCACCCACGCCGGTGCGGAACCGGCGCAGCAACGCCGCCTGGATCGAGGTCAGCGCGTACATGCCGGCGGCGATGTCCGAGGTGGGGATGCCGGTCTTGACGGCGGTCTCCGGCGTGCCGGTGATCGAGCACAGGCCGGTCTCCGACTGCACGAGCATGTCGTAGGCCTTGCGGTCGCGCATCGGCCCGGCGGTGCCGTAACCGGACATGTTGACCACCACGAGTTCCGGATGGTCGGCGCGCAGGTCGTCGGCACCGAGGCCGAGGCGTTCGACCGCGCCGGGGGCGAGATTCTGCAGGAAGACGTCGGCGCCGGCGATCAGTTTCCGTACCGCGTCGATGCCCTCGGGTGCCTTGAGGTCCACCGCGAACGACTCCTTGCCACGGTTGAGCCACACGAAATGGGCGGCGAGGCCGTGGACGGCACCGTCGTAGGCGCGGGCGAAGTCGCCGTCCCCGACGCGTTCGACCTTGACGACCCGCGCACCGAGGTCCGCCAGATGGCGCGTCGCCAGCGGGGCGGCCACCGCCTGCTCGAGGCTCACCACAGTGATGCCCTCGAGCGGCAGTCCGGCCGAGGTCTCCCCGGGGGCCCGATTCGTTCCGTCGCTCCTCACCGTCGTGTCCTTTCGTGTCCGCGGTCCGGAACCGCCGTCGTCGCTGTATGTCTACCAGGCTGCGCAACCGCCGAATTGATACCGCGGTGGCAAAGATCTGCATTCGATTGGGTATTGGACTGCAAAGCTGCGCCCTGCGACGCTCGGATGAGACGTAGACCACACCGCTACCTCCTCCCCGGAGGCACGACGCACGGAGGGTGCATGAGTTCGTCCACCGCCACCGACAAGGAGATCGCGAGGAAGGCCCGCAAGGCCGGCATCGCCTCCTTCATCGGTCATCGGTACCACCATCGAGTGGTACGACTTCTACATCTACGGCACCGCCGCGGCCCTGGTGTTCGGCAAGGTGTTCTTCTCCGACGAACTGTCCGGGGGTGTCGCGACCCTTCTGGCCTTCGTGACCCTGTGGGCCGGCTTTCTCGCCCGCCCGCTCGGCGGCATCGTCTTCGGCCACCTCGGCGACCGGATCGGCCGCAAGAACACCCTCGTCATCACCCTCGTGATGATGGGTATCGCGACCGTCGGTATCGGCCTGCTGCCCACCTACGCGCAGATCGGCATGTGGGCCCCGATCCTGCTGGTGCTCCTGCGAGTGCTGCAGGGTGTCGCGGTCGGTGGCGAATGGGGCGGCGCCGTCCTGATCGCCAGCGAGAACGCACCCAAGGGCAAGGGGATCCTTTACTCGGCTTTCGCGCAACAGGGTTCGCCCGCAGGCAACCTGCTGTCGACGATGGCGTTCTTCTTCCTCGCCGCGCTGCCGACACCGCAGTTCATGATGTGGGGCTGGCGCATCCCGTTCCTGCTCTCCGGTGTGCTGGTCGTCATCGGCATGGTCATCCGCCTCAAGCTCGAGGAATCGGATGCGATGAAAGCCGTTCTGGCGCGCAACAAGACGGTCAAGCTCCCCATCAAGGAGGTGCTGCGCAAGCACTGGGTACTGGTCCTGCTCGGCGCCGGCGCCCTCCCGCTCGCCCAGGTGACCTACTTCAAGAACACCTTCGCGCTGTCGTGGGCGACGAGCGAACTCGGTTACGAGCGCGGCACCTTCCTCGCCATCATCGCCATCGCTCTGGTGGTGCAGTTCATCGTGCAGCCGTTCGGCGCCGTGCTGGTGTCGAAGATCGACATGCGCAAGGCCATGCTGCTCATGATCGTTCCGGAGCTGTTCCTGATGCCCGCGATGTTCTTCGCGATCCGCACCGAGACCTTCGCGATCGCCGCGATCGGCATGTGCCTGGCCACGATTCCGCACTCGATGTTCTACGGCGCCATCGCCGGCATCCTCGCCCGCGCCTTCCCCGCGAACATCCGCTATTCGGGCCTGTCCCTGGCCTACCAGCTGTGCTCGCTGATCGTCGGCGGCGGCACCCCGGTGCTCGCACAGTGGCTGCTCAACTCCTCCGGTGACGTCACCGGCGTCGCGATCGCGGCCGCCTGCTACGCCGCGGTGTCCCTGGTGTGCACCCTGGCGCTCCTGAAGCGCACCGGCTACGACCCGAAGGCCCCGTCCGTCGCCGAGCAGTCCGACGCCGACGAACTCGCCCTCGAGCAGGCGAACGAGGCCGCGGCACAGTCCGGAACCAGCCGCATCCATGCGTAGTCCGGACATCTCCTGCTCGGGACCGGCCGGCGTCTCCACCGGCCGGTCCCGGTCACTCCGGGGTCGGAAGCGCCTGCTCCGACAGCCGCAGCACCTCGGCGAGGGCCGCACTGTCGTCGTCCTCGCGCCACACCAGCCGCACGTCGAGCGGTTCGGGATGGTCGGCCAAAGGCACGAACACCACCTCGGGGTTGATGACGTTCGCCGCGACCGACGAGACGGTCATCGACACGCCCACCCCGGCGGAGACGAGCGCGACCAGCGACAGCGAATCCGGGGCGCTCTGCACGATTCTCGGGGTGAATCCCGCGTCGTGCGCGAGGCGCAGCAGCAACTCCCGCAGCATCGATCCGGGTTCGGCCGGCAGCATCACCCACGGTTCGGTGGCCAGATCCGCCAGACCCACCTTCTCGCAGCCGGCGAGCGGATGTTCGGCGGGCAGTGCGACGACGAGGCTCTCCCGGGCGATCACCCGCGAGGCGATGCCCGGCGGGGAGAACAGCAGTCGCACGATGCCGATGTCGAGCGCCCCCGCGGCGAGTTTGTTGAGTGCCTCGCTGGCGTAGGCCGAACTGTCGAGGACGAATTCGATGCCCGGGTGGGTGCGGCGCACGAGTTTCGCCCAGCGCCCCACGAGGCTGTGGGAGGACGAGCCGGCGAACCCGATGCGTACCCGCCCGGTCTGCCCGGATCCGGCGGACGCCACGGCCATCTCCGCCAGTCTGCAGGCATCGAGGATGTTCCGGGCCGGTTCGACGAGGGCGCGACCGCTCTCGGTCAGCCGCACGCTGCGGGTGCTGCGTTCGAACAGTTCCGCGCCGAGTTCCTTCTCGAGGCGGCGGATGGTGCGGCTCAGCGGTGGCTGGGCCATGTGCAGGCGCTGCGCGGCCCGGCCGAAGTGCAGTTCCTCGGCCACCGCGAGGAACGCTTTCACCTGCTGGATCTCCACACGTCGATTATCGCGGACCACCGACCCCACGGAGGACGACCGGTATGCCGGACGAACTGATGACCATGCGCGAGGCGATCGCGACCTACGTCGAGAACGGGATGACCGTTGCCCTCGAAGGTTTCTCACATCTGATCCCCTTCGCCGCGGCCCACGAGATCATCCGCCAGGGCCGCCGCGACCTGACCCTGTGCCGCATGACCCCGGATATCGTCTCCGACCAGCTCATCGCCGCCGACTGCGTGTCGAAACTCGTCGCGTCGTTCTTCGCCAGCGGCTCGGCCGGCTCGCTCCACGAGATCCGTCGCCGCATCGAGCACCACGACCCCGTGCGACTCGAAGTCGAGGAGTACAGCCACTACGGCATGGTCTGCCGCTACCAGGCCGGCGCCGCCGGGCTGCCGTTCTTCCCGCTGCGCTCCTATGCCGGCAGCGACCTGCCGAAGCTCAACCCGAACATCCGGCTCGTCGACGATCCCTTCGGCGAGGGCTCGGTGTACGTGGTGCCACCACTGAACCCGGACGTGACGATCATCCACGCCCAGCGCGCCGACCGCGCCGGCAACACTCAGATCTGGGGCATCGCCGGGGTACAGCAGGAAGCCGTCTACGCCGCGAAGAAGGCGATCGTGGTGGTCGAGGAGATCGTCGACGACGACGTGGTGCGGTCGGATCCGAGCCGCACCCTGATCCCCTCGCACGCCGTCGACGCGGTGGTGCTGTGCCCCCGCGGCGCGCATCCGTCCTACGCGCAGGGCTTCTACGACCGCGACTGCGCGTTCTACCGCCGCTGGACCGCCATCAGCAAGGACCCCCAGGCCCTGCGCACCTGGCTCAAGGAATGGGTGTACTCCACCGCCGACCACGGCGAGTATCTCGACAAGCTCGGCGAGGACTACTGGACCGGCCTCGCCGTCGCACCCCGCTGGTCCGGGGCCGTCAACTACGGGAGCCGACAGTGACCACCACCGAACCCTTCTCCACCACCGAACTGATCGTCTCGGTCGCCGCCCGCGCCCTGGCCGGCAAGACCCGCGTGTTCGCCGGGGTCGGGCTGCCCACCCTCGCGGTGGATCTCGCGGCCCGCACGTCGAATCCCGACGTCGAGCTGATCTACGAATCCGGGGTCTGCGGAGCCCATCCCGAGGCGATGGCCGAGGGCATCGCCGACTCGGTGGTGGTCTCCGGCGCCGAATCCGTGGTGTCGATGGCGGCGCTGTTCGGTTACGTCCTCCAGGGCGGCAACGTCGACGTCGGGTTCCTCGGGGCGGCGCAGATCGATCGCTACGGCAGCCTCAACACCAGCGTGATCGGCGACTGGGACAAACCCACCGTGCGGCTGCCCGGCGGCGGTGGGGCGGTGGAGATCATGCCCAACGCCGGGGAGGTGTTCGTGATCATGCGCCGGCACGACCCGGCGGCGTTTCCCGCCGAACTGGACTTCTGCACCTCACCGAGCCCGGTGCGGGCCCGCGCATCCGGCGCCGGGACCATGCCCCGCGGGCGCGGGGTGACGAAGGTGTTCACCGGCCTCGGGGTGCTCTCCCGCACCGGACCCTTCGACGAACTCGAGCTGACCAGCATCCACCGCGGCGTCACCGTCGAGCAGGTCCGCGCCGCGACCGGCTGGGAGTTGAAGGTCTCCGACGGCCTCACCGTCACCGAGGATCCGACGCCGGAGGAGATCGACCTGCTGCGCAACGAGATCGACACGGTTCGCTTGTATCTGCGTTGAGAACGCCCGGGCGGTCCTCCCCCGGCAGGAAGGACCGCCCGGGCGGATCGGATCAGCTCGCCAGCACCTGTGGCGCCGCCGCGCACTGTCCCTGGGCACGGCGCAACGCCGTGAACACCGCGCCGGTGTCCGAACCGTCCACCACGGCGGCGATGTGCGCGTCGGGCCGGACGATCCACACCTCGTGCGGCTTCGCTTCCAGCACCGAGGCGAGCAGTCCGGTGTGGTCGATCTCCGGCAGGGCGTGGATGCGCAGCGGCGCGGAGGTGGCGGTCAGGGCGATGTCCCGCAGCAGCGCCGGGTCGACGTCGTCGCCGTGCAGCAGCAGGAAGCCGTCGCGGGCGATACTCCGCAACCGGGTCTCGCCGCGACCGCGGACCGTCACCGGCAGGTCCGGCACCAGCACACCGGGCACCGGGTCCGGACTGTGGCCGCGTTCGGGCCGGCCCCCGAACGGACGCTCCGGATCCGCGGTGGTCAGCGGGGAGTCGACGTACCAGAAGGGCTCGGACAGGCGTCCCGAATCCACCAGGCGACAGGCCTGTTCGTCTGTGTGCGCCGCTTCGAGGATCCCGAGTCGCCGGGCCGCCTGTTCGTCGTCCTGCGGCACGAGGAAGTCCATGGTCGCCGCCGTGACGTCGAGGTTCTCCCGGGCCGCGGCGCGGCGTTCGAGGTCGTAGCTGTCGAGCAGGGAGTCGCCGGCCCAGCCCCGCAGCACGAACGCCAGTTTCCACGCGGCGTTCTCGGCGTCGAGGACACCGGAGTTGAGGCCCCGCGCCCCGAACGGCGACACGATGTGCGCACAGTCCCCGGCGAGCAGGATCCGGCCCACCCGCATGCGGTCGGCGAGACGAGCGTGGAAGCGGTACACAGACTTCCACACGATCTCGTAGTCGACGTCGCCGATGATGCGGCGGATGCGGCGGTCGAGCGCGCCGGATTCCGCCTCGGCGTCGAGGTCGTAGTCACCGGGCACCTGCCAGTCGATGCGGAAGGTCGAGTCCGGGCAGGGGTGGATGAGCACCTGCCGCCCCGGATTCCACTCGGGGTCGAAGTGGAAGCGGCGTTCGTTGCCCCAGCCGGGGATGTCGGCCCGGATGTCGCAGATGAGGAACTTGTCGTCGAACGACCGTCCCGGGAACTCGACGCCGAGCTGCCGACGCAGGTCCCGGGCCCGGGAGCCGGCGGCGAGGACGACGTGGTCGGCCGTCACGGTCACCGGTCCCGAGGACGTCTCGCAGTGCAACCGGACCTCGTGCTCGTCCTGGTCGACGGACGTGACGGTGTGGTCCCACCGCACGTCGATCGACGGTTGCGCCGCGATGGCCTCGTCCATGAGCTGTTCGGTGCGCGTCTGCGAGATGTTGACGAAGGGCGGGAACTCCGACCGTCCGTGGTCGACGAAAGGCTGTGCGAACAGCTCCGTGTCGCGGTGGAAGGTGCGGGCGATCTCCCAGGTGACGCCCTCGTCCGCGATCCGCCGGCCGACACCGACGGCCTCCCAGACCTCGAGCACGTCGCGCTGCTGGCAGATGGCCTTCGACCCGATGGGGTCGCGTTCGGGGCGGCCGTCGAGCAGCACGACCCGGATTCCCCAGCGGGCCAGCAGCAGTGCCGTGGTCTGGCCGACCGGTCCGTTGCCGACGACCGCGACGGTGCCGGAGTGGATGTTCTTCACGCCCATGAGCTCGTCCTCCTGCTTCTCGTCCGGGCCTGTCGTCCGGGCTCAGCCCTGCAGCTGGGCCCAGACCTCGCGGTCGCGTTCGGCGGTCCAGATGACGGGCCGTTCGATGCCGGAGAGTTCGTCCCACAGGCGCGAGACGTCGAAGGGCAGGCAGTGCTCGAAGATCGGCCAGTGCCCGTACTGCTCGTACAGGGCCGCGTGGGTGGCCTCGAAGGCCTCCTTGAGGGTGCCGCCGCGCTGCTGCACCGCACCCACCTCGCGGATCATGGTGGCCAGGAAGTGGCGGGTCTGCTCGATCGCGGCGTCGACCTCCTCGCGGCCGCGGCTGACGGCCCCGCGGCCGCCGACGAGCGTCTCGGCGCCGAGGGCCTTGACGGCGTCGAGGGTGCCGGTCGCCCAGTCGCGGTGGAAGGCGTCGCCGGTGTAGAGCGCGGCCTGGGCCTCGACGAGATCGCCGGCGAACAGGATCTTCTGCTTCGGCAGCCACGCGACGATGTCGCCCTCGGTGTGGCCGCGGCCGAGGAACTGCAGGACCAGATCGCCGCGGTCGCCGCCGAGGTCGATGGTCAGGCGGTCGGAGAAGGTCGCCGTGGGCCAGGTGAGGCCGGGGACGCTCTCGGCGCCCTTGGCCAGGCGCGGCATCCGGCCGAACTCCGATTCCCAGTCCTCACGGCCGCGTTCGGCGATGAGCTTGTAGGTGTTCTCGTGGGCGACGATGGTCTCGGCGTCGAACGCGGAGGCGCCGAGGACGCGCACCGCGTGGTAGTGCGACAGGACGAGATAGCGCACCGGCTTGTCGGTGTGCTCGCGCAGCTTGGCGAGCCAGTCCTGGGCAGCGACAGGGGTGGCGAGCGCCTCGAAGCAGACGACGAAGTCTTCCCCCTCGATGGCGCCGATGTTGGGGTCACCCTCGGCGGTGAGGGCGTACACGCCGTCGGCGAGCACCTCGAGGGTCTGTTGCTTCTCCCCCAGGTCGGCGGAGGAGGCGAAGGAGAGTGCGGTCATCGGAGAACACCTCGATTGATCAAAGGTTTGAACGAATGCGAGGGCAATGTAAGCACCGCCACACGAAATGCGCAAGCCTTTGACTATTTTCTGCGACATCCCGGACGCTCGCGCCTCTACTGTTACGGGCATGGCCGAACGCCCCGAGAACCTCGACGACCTGGACTTCCTGTCGTTCATCGACTTCGCGGTCGACCGGACGACCAGCGAGATACCCGAGGTGGACCCCAAGGCGATGCGACTGGGGCTCGGACTCACCCGCGTCGCGAGCGCGATGATCTACGACCTCGAGGCCGAGGTGCACCGCCCCTCGGGCTGGAGCTGGCCCGGCTTCCGCATCCTGTTCGTGCTGTGGCTGGCCGGCCCCAGCGACGCCAAGCGCGTCGCACGCCTGTCCGGCGCGAGCCGGGCCGCAGTGTCGGCGCTGGTCAACACCCTGGAGCGGGACGGGTTGGTGCACCGGCGACGGTCGAGCACCGACCGGCGGGCGGTGGAGCTGTCGCTGACCGAGGCCGGTCGCGAGGTCATCACCGACACCTACATCCGGCACAACCAGCGCGAGCAGACCTGGGCGAAGGCGCTCACCGGCCCGGAGCAGACGATCCTGATCGGCCTGCTCGAGAAGCTCGCGCAGGCGGCGACCGGCACGGACGTCCACACCCGCGAATGAACCGCGCCCCTCGGCGTGTGTGCGGTCACACCGAGGGGCACAGTTGTTCAAATATTTGATTTACTTGTGCGCTGGCTCCGGTGTCAGCGTGCCGGACCGCCGGCGATGAGGGCCCACACGTCCGGCGCCGACGTCGCCGCGGCGAGCAGCTCGGCGTCCCACGATGCGACCGTGCCGAACTCGCTGCGCCACGACAGGATCCGGTTGGCGTGCCGGTGCAGCTCGTGTTCCATCGTGAACCCGATCGCGCCGAACGCCTGGTGGGCGTTGCGGGTGACGACCGAGGCGGCGTGCCCCGCGCACGAGGCGGCCGCCGCGATCGCGAACCGGGTCGACGCCTCGCCGAAACCCCCGGCGCGGACCGCGTCGATCGCCGCGTCCGTCGCGGCGTGGGCGAGCGACGCCTCGGTGGCGATGTCGGCGACGAGATGCTGCACCGCCTGGAACCTCGCGAGGGGCCGGCCGAACTGCACACGCGCCGTGGTGTGTTCGACGGTGAGGTCGAGGATCCGGTCCATCGCACCCACCGACTGCAGGGCCCGCAGCAGGGCGCCGCGGTAGCGGAACTGCTCCGCGACACCGTCCGGCACCGCGGCTCCGGTGAGCGTCGTCGTGTCGAGCCGGAGGTGGTCGCGCGGTTCGGCCGCGAGGTTCACGGACTCGGTGAGTTCGACGTCGCGGCGCGGGATCTCGGCGACCCGCCATCCCTCACCCGAGTCCCACAGCACGACGAGTGCGTCGGCGTAGCGGGCCCACGGCACGTGCCGGGCCGTTCCGTCCCCGTCGAGCAGCGCGGCGGTACGCACGGCCGGCTCGACCGGCAGCCCCGCGGTCTCGAGCAGCCATCCTGCGAGCAGGTCGTTCTCCCCGAGCGGCACCGCTGCCGCGGCACCCCCGGCGGCCTCGTGCAGCAGCGCGGCCTCGAGCCAGCCCGCACCGCTGCCGCCGGTGGCCTCCGAGCCGGTCAGCCGGTCGAGTCCCAGTTCGGTGAGGGTCGTCCACAGTTCCCGGTCGAGTTCGATCACCTCACCGATGCGGTGGTCGTCGCCCGGGGTGAACAGGTCGGACAGCATCTGCGCGAAGTCACGCAGTTCGGTCGTCTCCAGGATGTCGTGTCCGCTCATCGCATTCCCAATCCTCGTGCGATGACCCCGCGCAGGATCTCGCTGGTTCCGCCGCGCAGTGTGAAGCCCGGACGCTGCATGACGCCGGCCCGCACGAGCTGCGCGAGATGATCGTCCGCCGCGGTGTAGCCGACGAGTTCGTCGGCGAGATCGGCGAGGTCGCCCTCGGTCCCGGTGCCGAGCACCTTCACCACCGAGGCGGCGAGATCGGCCTTCTCCCCTCGTTCGAGGGACTCGGACACCGCCGTCGACATGCGGTGCAGGCCCGCCATGCGGCCGATGACCGCCCCGAGCCGGGTGTCGGCCTCGACCTTCCCCTCGGCGACACCGCGGACGAGGGATTCGAGCACCCCGAAGGTGGACAGGAAGCGTTCGGGGCCGCTGCGTTCGTAACCGAGTTCGCTGGTGACCTGCTCCCAGCCCGCGCCGATCGCTCCGAGGACGAGGTCGTCGGGGACGAAGACGTCGTCGAGTACCACCTCGTTGAAGTGGTGGTCGCCGGACATCGACAGGATCGGCCGGATCGTCACGCCCGGGGAGTCGAGCAGGACGATGAACTGGCTGAGCCCGTCGTGCCGGTGCGCCGGATCGAGCGGGGCGGAGCGGGCCAGCGCGAAGAAGGCGTCGGCGTGGTGCGCGCCCGACGTCCACAGCTTCGTCCCGTTGATCCGCCAGCCGCCGTCCACGCGGGTCGCCTTCGTCTTCACGCTCGCGAGGTCGGATCCGGACTCGGGCTCGGACATGCCGATGGCCCAGCAGATCTCACCGGCGGCGATGCCCGGCAGGAACCGTCGCTTCTGTTCCTCCGTGCCGTACTTCAGCAGCGAGGGTGCGGCCTGCCGGTCGGCGACCCACTGCGCCGCGACCGGGGCGCCCACCGCGAGGAGTTCTTCGGTGACGACGAACCGCTCCATGAAGGTGCGGCCGTGCCCGCCGTATTCGACGGGGATGGTCATACCCACCCAGCCGCGGGCGGCGAGCGCCCGGGTGAACTCGGGGTTCCAGCGGGTCAGCCAGGTGTCGATGCCGGGGGTGAACACCCCCGCCTCGATCTGTTCCTTCAGGAACGCCCGCACCTCGGCGCGGAGTTCGGCGAGGGCCGGATCGGGGGTGCCGGCGCGCGGCACGAGTCGTGTGCTCATGATGATCCTTCTGTTCCGCGGGGACGGTCGATCGTCTCGTTCGGGCACAGCAGTGCGAGTGCCATCTGCGCGTAGCGGTCGGCGATCTCGTCCGGCCCGTCGGGACCGTCGGGGTCGTACCAGTTCGCGATCGCGGAGGTCATGGCGAGGATCGCGCGACGGCAGTCGTCGGGGTGCCGGGTGGTGAACACCCCTTGTTCGACACCGCGTTCGATGATGTCGCGGATGCGCCCCTTGCCGACGCGCCGCCGCTGCTCGTACAGTCGCGCCCCCTCGGGTTCGAGGTTGCGCACCTCCGTCGCGACCATCCGCCCGTGCTCGGGGAACTTCGTGCGGAAGACGACGTTCCCCCGCACGAAGGCCCGGAGTTGTTCGAGGGGATCGTCACCGGCACCGGCCAGTTCGGCGTCGCACACGGCGTCGTAGGCGTCGACGCCGTCGAGCAGGATGGCCAGCAGGAGGTCCTGCTTGCTCTTGTAGTGGTAGTACAGGGCGGACAGGCTCACCCCCGCCTCCTGGGCGATGGCCCGGATCGAGGCGGCACCGTATCCGTTGCGCACGAATTCCTTCCGCCCTGCCTCGATGAAGACCCGCTGCTTCGGGGACGGTGTTCTCACCACGTCGCTCCTGCCGGTACGCCCTGCAGCCCTATGGTTCTACAGCCCCAGATCCTTGGAGATGATGGTCTTCATGACCTCGCTGGTGCCGCCGTAGATGCGGGTCACGCGGGTGTCGGCGTACAGCCGGGCGATGGGGTACTCGGTGATGTAGCCGTAGCCGCCGTGCAGCTGCAGGCACTTGTCGATGACGCGGCCGGCGACCTCGGTGCAGAACAGCTTGGCGCGGGCCGCATCCGCGACCGTGAGTTCCCTGCGGTCGAGCAGTTCGAGGCAGTGGTCGACGTAGACCCGGGCGGCCTGGGTCTCGGCGGAGCACTCGGCGAGCACGAACTTGGTGTTCTGGAAGGAGGCGACCGGCTTGCCGAACACCTTGCGTTCCTTGGTGTACGCGATGGCGTGGGCGATGGCGGCCTCGGCGAATCCGACCTGGTTCAGCGCGATGCTGATGCGCTCCTGGGGCAGGTTGTGGGTGAGGTACTCGAAGCCCTTGCCCTCCTCGCCGAGCAGGTTCTCCACCGGCACCTTCACGTCGGTGTAGGACAGTTCGGCGGTGTCCTGGGCGTGCAGGCCGATCTTGTCGAGCTTGCGGCCGACCGCGAATCCCTCGGAGGCGGTGGGCACCGCGATGATCGACAGGCCGCCGCGGCGGTTCTCGGGGTCGAAGGGGGACGTGCGGCACACCGTGAGGACGAGATCGGCGGTGGCACCGCCGGTGATGAAGGTCTTGGCGCCGTTGACGATGTAGTGGGTGCCGTCCTCGGACAGTTTCGCGGAGGTGGCGATGTTCGCGAGGTCGGAGCCGGTGCCCGGTTCGGTCATCGCGATGGCGGTCATGATCGAGCCGTCGGCGAAGCCGGGGAGCCAGCGCTTCTTCTGTTCCTCGGTGGCGTATTCGAGCAGGTACGGCAGGATCAGGCAGGTGTGGACGGTGTAGGCGCCGAACGACACTCCCGCGCGGGAGACCTCCTCGAACACGATGGTGTTGTACTTGAAGCTGGATTCGCCACCGCCGCCGTACTCCTCGGGAACCTGGACGCCGAGGATGCCGAGTTCCCCGAGCCGGTGGAAGAATTCGCGCGGAGGATGCCCCGCCTCGTCCCATTCCTCACGATGGGGTGCGACTTCACGTTCGATGAAGTCGCGCACCATCTTCCGGAACTGTTCGTGTTCTTCGGTGAAGATCGTCCGCTGCATGGTTCGTCCTGGGTTCGGGGGTTCGGGGTGGGAAAGACGTTCAGTTGCCGGTGAAGTCGCCGGTGCGGCGCTCGAGGAAGGCCGACAGGGCCTCGCGGTGGTCCTGGCTGTGGTGCGACAGCGCCTGGAGCGAGGCCGACAGCTCGAGCAGGGTGTCGAGGTCGACACGCTGGCCCTCGCGCAGCAGCTTCTTGGTCATGCGCAGCGCGTTCGGCGGGTTGACGGCGACGCGGTCGGCGAGGGCCCTGGCGGCGTCGAGGAGCTGCTCGGGTTCGACGACCTGCGAGACCATGCCCCAGTCGAGGGCGGTGGCGGCGTCGACACGGTCGCCCGTGAACGCCATCTCGGCGGCGCGGGCCGCACCGACGGCGCGGGGCAGCAGCCAGGCTCCACCGTCGCCGGGGATGATGCCGAGCTTGACGAAGCTCTCCGCGAAGAACGCCTTCGTGGAGGCGATCCGCATGTCGCACATCATGGCGAGGTCGCAGCCGGCGCCGACGGCGGGACCGTTGACGGCGGCGATGATCGGGACCTCACAGTGGTAGATGGCCTTGGGCAGCCGCTGGATGCCGCGCCGGTAGCCCTCGCGGAGGGCGTGCGGGGCGCCGGCGAACATGCCGGTGCGGTCGGCCATGTCCTTGACGTTGCCGCCCGCGGAGAACGCCGAGCCGGCGCCGGTGAGGATCACGACGCGGGTGTCGATGTCGCGGTTCGCCTCGTCGACGAGTTCGACGAGTCGGTCGACGACCTCGTCACCCGAGATGGGGTTGCGGGCTTCGGGCAGGTTGATCGTCCAGGTCACGACGTGTCCGTCGCGGGTGCTCAGTACGACGTCCCGGGAATCCGACATGCGCGGGCAGTCCTTCCGATCGATGTGACTCACGTCATGAATTTGGTCGAACGATCGTTAAACTACGGGCCGCCGCGACTGCTGTAAAGGCGAAACGGGCCCCGCCGTCAGTCGGGGAGACTCACACCCGATTCGGCAATTCGTATGGCCACCTCGTCGGGGAACACGTTCCGGAAGACGAACGGGTCGCGGCCGAGCACCCAGCCCGGCGCGAGCGCGGTGGCGTACCGCTCGAAGTAACCCAGCTGCTTCCCGAACAACACGAGTTCCTCGGGAGTGGTGGTGTTCCACTTGCGCCCCAGCGCGACGAGCGCACCGATCAGTTCGCTGAGCCGCAACTCCCCCACGTCCTGCCCCAGCAGCGGACCGAAGACCTCGGCGACCTGCCGCCCCACGGCCGCGTCGTCGACGTCGAGATCGGCCGCGACCCCCAGCGCCCGGACGCTGCGCGCCACCGACGTGAAGTCGCCCTCCAGCAACGCCGCCCGGAACAGCTCGCGCAGCAACGCCCGCCACTTCTCCGGCAGCTCCCCCACGATCCCGAAGTCGAGCAGAGCGATCCGCCCGTCGTCGAGCAGCCACAGATTTCCGGCGTGCACGTCGCCGTGGAACGGGCCGTGGCACAGCACCGCCTCCATCCACACCTTCACCCCGCGGCGCACGAGCAGGGCGGTGTCGATGTCGTCCTGGCCCGGGACCACCCGGTCGAGGGGCTTGCCGCGCAGGCGTTCCATGCAGATCACGCGCGGGCCGCACCACTCCCAGTACACCTCCGGCACCGTGACGTAGGCGTTGTCGCCGAACGCGGGGATGTTGCGGCGGAAGCGATCCTGACGGTCCGCCTCGACGGCCGCATTGAGTTCGGTGATCGTCGCGTTGTAGAGATCGCGGATGATGGCCGGGGTGTTGGCGATGCGGAAGAACTCGAACACCCGCAGCAGCTTCGCGCCCATGTAGGCGGCCCGCAGATCGACGAGCATGCGCCGGGCGATGCCGGGCCGCTGCACCTTCACCACCGCCTGCCGGCCGTCGCGCAGCACGCAGGCGTGCACCTGGGCGACGGACGCGGCGGCGAGCGGCACGTCGTCGAACGACGCGAACATCTCGTCGATGCGGTGCCCGAGATCCTCCTCGATCACCGCACGGGCCTGATCCGACGGGAAGGTCGGCACGTCGTCGAGCATGCGCAGGCACGAGTCCGCGAGCGTGCGGGGGAACAGGCCCGGCGACGACGCGATCAGCTGGCCGAGTTTCACGAAGGTGGGGCCGAGATGTTCGAAGGCGTCGACGGTGCCGTCGGCCGCGGCCTTCACGAGGCTGCGCTGCTGCGGCCGGACGACCCACCGCAGCACCGCCCACACCACGAACACGATCAGGACCCCCGCGACCACCACGGCACGGCCGAGTTCGGCGGGGCCGAACCGGTCGAGGGGTGGGGTCTCGACGGCGAGGGCACCGGGCGGCAGACCGTCGGCGTACGGACCCACCGGGCCCCTCTCCCCCGATCCGGTCCTCTCCGCCGATCCGTCCCTGTCCCCCGGCTCGTCGGATGCGTCTTCGCGCAACGTGTGTTCGTGCACGATCTGTCCCCACTCCGTCCACAGCACGCGCTCACCTCGGCGCGACTCCGAGCACCGTACCCGCATCCGGCGCCCGGATCGAGACCCCTCCGCGAGCCCCGCCCCCTCTCGCTCGGCCTGTCCCGTGTCGGTGACTCCGGTTACGCTTCGACCAGTAGCCGCTACCGGCCCCGGGGGTGTCACGGACGATGACGGAACAACTGCTCGACGACTACGCCGACGGAGAATCCGCTCCCGCCGATTTCATGGAGAGCGCCGAGCCGTTCCGCCGCGAGCTGCTCGCCCACTGTTACCGCATGAGCGGTTCCCTGCACGACGCCGAGGACCTCGTCCAGGAGACCTACCTGCGGGCCTGGCGCGGGTACGGGAACTTCGGGGGACGTTCGTCGCTGCGCACCTGGCTGCACCGGATCGCCACCAACGTGTGCCTCACGGCGCTCGAAGGGAAGAGCCGACGCCCGCTCCCCACCGGGCTGGGGGCGCCGAGCAGCGACCCCACCGACGACCTGGTCACCCGCCCCGAGGTGCCGTGGCTCGAGCCGTTGCCCGGCGGCTACGTCGAGGACGACCCGTCGGATCCGGCCACGATCGCGGCCTCCCGCGACTCGGTGCGCCTTGCGTTCGTCGCGGCCCTGCAGCATCTGTCCGCGCGGCAGCGGGCGGTGCTGCTGTTGCGCGACGTGCTGCAGTGGCGGGCCGCGGAGGTCGCGGCGGCGCTCGGCACGTCGACGGCCGCGGTCAACAGCCTCCTGCAGCGGGCCCGCGCGCAGCTGAAGGACGCGCAGGCCCGGGGCGACGCACTCGCCGAACCCGACAGCGCCGAGACCCGCGCGCTGCTGCAGCGCTGGGTGGACGGCTTCGAGAGGTACGACATCGATTCGCTCGTGCAGATGCTCACCGAGGACGCGATCTGGGAGATGCCGCCCTTCGAGGGCTGGTATCAGGGGCCCGAGGCGATCGTCACGCTCATCAAGACCAACTGCCCGGCGAAGGGGCCGGGCGATCAGATCCTGCTGCCCACCCTCGCGAACGGCCAGCCCGCCTTCGGGCTGTACATGGTCGGGGAGGACGGCCGCCACCACCCTTTCCAGCTGCAGGTCCTCGACGTCGTCGACGGTAGAGTCGCGCACGCCACCGTCTTCTTCTCCGACGACATCACCGGGCTGTTCGCCCGGTTCGGGTTGCCGGAGGACCCGGCAACCCGAACCCGTTGACGTCCGGTCACGCCCCGGCGGAGGCTCCCTGCTGAGCGGCGGCCTGCTGGGCGGCGGCCACATCCATCCACATGACTTCCCAGACGTGACCGTCGAGGTCGCGGAAGGCCCGCTGGTGGGCGTATCCGCCCATCTCCTCCTGCGCCCTCTCCCCGCCGGGCGTGACCCATTCCCTGCCACCGGCCGCGATCGCGCCGTCGACCAGCGCGTCGACCGCCTCGCGGCTCTCCGCCGAGATGCACATCAGCACCTCGCGGGCGCGGGTGGTGTCGCAGATGTCGTCGTTGATGAAGTCGCGGAAGCGCGGCTTCTCGAGCAGCATCACGTAGGTCTGTTCGTTGATCTCCAGGCACGCGGTGTTCTCGTCGCAGAACATGTCGTCGAAGGTGAACCCCAGCTTGTCGAAGAACTCGCGGGTGGCGGCGATGTTCTCGACGGCGAGGTTGGCGAAGAGCATGCGGGACATGGTGTCTCTTTCGTGGTTCGGGTGATCGGGTGTCGCAGATACCGACCGGGCGCCCGCCGGAAACTCATCGCGGCTCCGTGATTCACGCCTTCCCGAGCACCCACACCGGGCCCGTCAGCAACCAGATCACCGTGATGACGCCGAGGGTGGGGAAGATCCCGTACAGCGCCGAGGCCTGCTCGGAGTTCGCGACGGTCACCCCGAGGCCGAGGACCGCGGCGGCGCTGATGCCGGCCGCGAGCAGCCACCGTCCGAAATCGACGCATTCCCTGCGGAAGGCCTCCGGCCCCTCCTTCGGTGCCGGTGCCGGTTTCTCCCCACCGGCGAAGTGGTAGGCGAACCGGCGGTCGGCCCACCGCACGACGCTCGGCCCGAAGGCGATGCTCACCCCGAGGTAGATGCCCGCGACGCGGTGGACCCAGCCCACCTCGGCCCCGCGGTGCAGGTCGACGGCGACGGCGGCGAGCAGGACGAGGTCGATCAGCGGGATCAGGGCCAGCAGGACCCCGCCCGCCTTCTGCAGGCGCAGCAGGTAGCGGCAGGCGAGTCCGGCGGCGAGCACGACCCAGAAGGCGATCTCGCATCCCACGATGAAAGCGGCGATGTGGCTGAACATGCTCCCAGATTCGCCCGTCCACCCTCGCGCGCGCGTCGCCCGGCCGGCGGGTGCGGTGTCATCACTTCGGGTGACGCCGACCCCGATCCGCGGGGAGGCCGTGTTCGAATCCGAGAGCCTGTGTTCGAATCGAAGCCGTGACCGAGGAGGAGAACCGCATCCGCGTGGGGCCCGTGGACCCCCGCTACAACTCCCTGCTGATCGCGCTCGCGTACTTCGCGGGTGGGGCGCTGCTGTACGCGCTGGATCTCGGGGTGCTGGTGCCGGACCGCGCGCCACAGCCACTGTGGGTGTGGTTGCTCCTGCTCGCCGGGGTCTGCGCGCCGATGCTGCTGCGCCGCACCCGCCCGCTCCTCGGGCTCGTGCTGGGCAGCGCGGTGGTGCTGATCGACCTCGTCGTCGGGCCGTCGTTGCCGGTGTGGATCGCCTACGGCGACCTGCTCTACGCCGCCGCGCTGTTCGGTTCGGCCCGGACCAGCCAGTTCCTCGAACGCGCGCCCCTGATCCCCATCGGCGTGGGTGCGGTCGCGCTGGGTCTGTGGTTCGGGGACTTGCGGATCGCGGTGTGGGCCGTGTCGATCGCGGCGCTCGTGGTGGTCGTCCCGATCTGGTGGGCGCGGTCGGTGCGGTCGCACCGCGACGCCGCCGAGATCGAGCGGGCACGGGTGCAGGCCCTCACGCGGGTCGCGGAACTGGACCGGCACGCGGCCATCACCGCCGAACGGCAACGTCTGGCCCGCGACCTGCACGACGTCGTGGCCGGGCACCTGTCGTCGATCGCGATCCAGAGCGAAGCCGCCCTGCGCCTGCGCGACACCGACCCGGACCGGGCCCTGGCCGTGCTCGAGTCCGTCCGCTCCGGGAGCGTCGCCGCCCTGCAGGAGATGCAGTCGATGGTGCGGTTGCTGCGCAACGACGACGCCGACGACGAGGCCACCACGGCGGGGCGCCTCGCCGATCTGGAACCGCTGGTCGCGTCGGCGCGCGCCGCCGGCAACGCCGTGCGGATCGAGGGCCCGCCCCCACCGGATCTCGACGCGGACGTCGACCTCACGGCCTACCGGATCCTGCAGGAGGCCCTGACGAACGCGGTGAAGCACGCACCGGGCCGCCCGGTGACGATCCGGTTCGACTCCGGGGCCGATCGTTTGGACATCGAGGTGACGAACCCGGTGACCGGGAAGGACTCCCCGAATCCGGGAGCGGGGCACGGGGTGCGGAACATCGCCGAGCGGGCCGCGGCGGTGGGCGGCCGCGCGCGATCGGGCCGCGAGGGCGACGAGTGGACGACCAGTGTGCAGCTGCCGCTGCGGGAAAGGCAGCTGCGGGAAAGGCATACGACGTGACGATCAAGGTGCTGCTCGCCGACGACCACGGTGCCATCCGGGCCGGTCTGCGGTTGCTGCTCGAGACCAGCGGTGACATCGAGGTGGTGGGTGAGGCCGCCGACGGCGCCGTCGCCATCTCGCAGGCCCGCGCGCTCGATCCGGACGTGGTGCTCATGGACATCCGCATGCCGAACGTCGACGGGATCTCCGCGACCCGCGCGATCACCGGCGAGACCCGGGCGAAAGTGCTGGTGCTGACCAGTTTCGAGATCGACGAGTACGTCTTCGAGAGCCTGCGGGCCGGGGCCGGGGGTTATCTGCTCAAGACCGCCTCGGCCGACACCATGCTCGGTGCGATCCGGTCGGTGCACGCCGGGGAGGCCGTGTTGTCGCCGGAGGTGACCCGCACGGTGATCGACGCGTTCGTGTCGCACTCGCCCAGGCGGCCGGAACCGGTGGACGCCCCGGATCCCGATGTCCTCACCGACCGCGAACGGGAGGTCTTCGACTGTCTCGGTGAGGGGTTGTCCAACCGGCAGATCGCGACCCGCCTCGGCATCGGCGAGAACACCGCGAAGACGCACGTCGCGCGCGTCCTCCACAAACTGGGGCTGCAGTCGCGGATCCAGGCGGCCATCCTCGCGCGCGACCTGCCGGGTCCGCGGCGCCCCTAGGATCGGGATGCACAGGACTCGAGACCGAAAGCGCGGGGAACCATGACCGGCAATTCCGATCACGACGATCTGCTGCTCAGCGACGCCGAGCGCATGCACGCGTTGAATGCGCTCGGCGAGCACTACGCCGCGGGCCGTCTCGACAGCGCCGACTTCTACGAGAGGTCGGGTGAGATTGCTTCGGCGCGAACCTTTTCGGCACTGTCACCGTCTTTCCGTGGACTGCCCGGCGGTGTGCCCCTCGAACTGGCCGACGGCCACATCCGGATGATCACCGAGTCCTCGGCGCCGGCCGTCCGCTCCGCGACGTCACCGGCGACGGCACCGTCGGCGGAGGACGAACTCGAGTCGCTGAAGTCGCGGGGCAGCCTGGTCGAGACGCTGGACTGGATCATCATCGGCATCACGCTGGTGACCTTCCTGGTCCTGCAGATCGCCGTCGACTGGGACTACGCGTGGATCGTGTGGCCGTCGCTGATCGTGACCCTGAGCATCCCGCGGCTGATCCTGAAGTACAGCGACGACGACGAAGAGGTCTACGAGGAGCTGAAGAAGTCCGAAGCCGAGGCGCGGAAGAAGCGTCTCGCGGAGGCGTCGGAGCGGATCCGCGAACTGGAGAACCGGCGCGGACCGAAGGCTCCCTGACCCCGGGGCGGACCATCGGAACCCCTGCCCCACCCCCGCCCGGGCGCGCCGCCCCTGGTAGAAGCATGGGCATGGCCATCGAGACCGCACAGTTCTCCGTCGACCGTCCCGGACGCTTCATGGGCGTCGACCTCGAGGTGAGTGACGACGGGTCGCTCTCGATCAGCCAGCCGGTGGGACCGCACCTGTTCGACCACCGCGGGCAGATCACGCTGTCGTCCATCGGGGTCTTCTGCGACTTCGCGGCGGCCGCGCCTGCCGGTCTCGCTCGGCTCGCGGAGACCGGGGAGCGCCCGCAGGGGGTGCTGTCGCATCTGGACGCCTCCCTCGCCCACCCCTTCCCCGTCTCGGGCACCGTCTCCGGGCACGGACGCAGCCTGTTCTACGACGACGCGACCGGGCTGTCGCGCACCGAGGTCCTCGCCGACGACGGCACCCTCGTCGCGCACGTGGTGGCCCGGTCGGTCGTGGTCGGCCGCGGAGCCGTCGACACCGGCACCGCGGAGGACGACGACGTCCTGGTCCGCGACGAGCCGGAACCGTGGATCGACCCGGCCGTCCTGGCCGAGATGCCCGGCCTCGACGTCGTGGCCGGCATCGCCGCGGGCACGCTGCCGCGCGGCCCCCTCGCCGGGCTGCTGGGCCTCGAGGTGACGTCCGCCGAGCGCGGCGACGTCCGGGCCCGACTGACGCCCCGCCCGTGGACGGTCAACATCATCGGCTCGGTGCAGGGCGGTGTGCTCGTCTCGATCGCGGAGACCGTCACCGGGCTGGCGGCGCAGACCCTGACCGGCATCGGTCAGCGGTACCGGCTGCTCGAGATCGGCCTCGACTACCTGCGTTCACCCGCCGTGCCCGGCGACGCCGTCGAGGTCCACAGCCGGGTGATCCGCGCGGGACGTCGCCTCGCCTCGATCGAGACGGTGCTGCACGCCGCCGACGGCACGGTGTACGTGCGGGGCCACGCGAACGTCCAGCTGGTCGCCTCCGCCTGAGCGACCGCCCGGGGGACGGTCAGGAGGCCTGCCGCGCGACCGTCACGGCGGCCGCACCGAGCCGCGGGAACCGTCCGTCGGAGATCGTGGTGAACGCGTTGCCCATGCGGTTGGTGACGAACGCGATCGACAGTCCGGTCTCCACGTCGGCGAACGCTCCCGACCCGCCGAACCCGAAGTGGCCGACCGAGCGGAGCGGCTGCCGGCGCAGCGCCACCCAGCCGGGGTGGTAGCCGAGCCGCCAGTTGGGCCGGATCCCGAGCACGTAGTCGCGTTGCCGGGTCTGCACCTCGAGCAGCTGCTCGACGGTGTCCTCCTTCAGCAGCCGCACGCCGTCGAGGGTGCCGCCGTTGGCGATCGCGCCGTACATGCGGGCCAGGGACCGGGCAGTGAACACCCCGTTCCAGCCGGGCATCACCGCGTCGTGCGCGCGGGGACTGCGCATGAGCTCGTCGAATCCCTCGGCCATCCCGGCCTCGGCGAGTCCCCGCACACCGGGCGCCCGGGAGAGCACCGCCGAGGTCGTGCTCCACGGGGTGGGCAGGAAGTTGACCTTGGGGAAGATCCGGGCCAAGCGGTGCCGCTGGTTCTCGGGTACGTGGTACCAGAACTCCTCCACCCCGAGCGGCTCGGCGATCTCCGTGCGCACGAGTTCCTGGAAGGGGGTGCCCGACGCGCGGGAGGCGACCTCGGCGACGAGATTGCCGTAGGTGACGGCGTGGTAGCCCGGGCCGCGGAGGCGGCGCGGGTCGGGTACGGCAGCGGCCAGGGCGTCGGCGACGGCCTTCGAGTCGAGCAGGCCGTCGCGGCCGGGCACGAGACCGCGGGCCCGGTGCAGACCCGCCCGGTGCGACATCAGCTCGCGGAGGGTGATGGTCTCCTTGCCCGCCGCCGCGAACTCCGGCCAGTACTCGGCCACGGGCGCGTCGTAGTCCAGCAGGCCGCGTTCGGCGAGCCGGTGCACGACGGTGCTGGCCACGCCCTTGCCGGTGGAGAACGACAGCACGATGGTGTCGCGGTTCCACCGCTTGTCGCGGCCCGACCAGCCTGCCCAGATGTCGAGGACGGGTTCGCCGTGCAGATAGCAGGCGAGGGCCGCCCCGCCCTGGCTCGGCTTGTAGAACATCCGGAAGAACAGATCCGCGACCGGCATGAATCGGGGATCCACCAGCATCTGTGTCGACGGAATCGATGGTGTCGACGGTCTCGCTTCCGCCGGGGAACCTTCGGTCATGGGGCCGATGTTAAGAGCATGTGAACTCTTTCGTGGGCGTTCCCCGACTTCTGCGGCCATCCTGTGCTCGGGCTTCTGCGCGCCCACCCCATCCGGTGTAAGGATGAGGAGCATGACCCTCGCGCAGAACTCGGAGATCCGCTCCGGCGTCGACCTCGGACACGTCGACGAGCGGGTCCGCCCCCAGGACGACCTCTTCGAACACGTCAACGGCCGGTGGCTCGCCGAACACGAGATCCCCGCCGACCGCGCGCTCGACGGCGCCTTCCGCACGCTCGCCGACAAGGCCGAGATCGACGTGCGGACCATCATCGAGGAGGCCGCGGCCTCCGGGGCGGAACCGGGCTCCGACGCCCAGAAGATCGGCGACCTGTTCACCTCCTTCATGGACACCGCGACCATCGAGGCCGCCGGTCTCGATCCGATCCGCGGTGAATTGGACGCCGTCGCCGGTGCGGCCGATCGCGCCGCCCTCGCCGCCGCACTCGGCCGGTTGCAGCGTGTCGGCGTGACGGGCGCGCTGGCGCACTACGTCGACACCGACTCGAAGAACTCCGAGCGGTACCTGATGCACGTCACCCAGGGAGGCCTCGGCCTGCCCGACGAGTCGTACTACCGCGAGGAGCGCTACGCCGAGATCCGCGAGCAGTACGCCGCGCACATCGCCCGCATGTTCACGCTCGCCGAGCTGCCCTACGACGCCGCGAAGGTGGTGGCGCTCGAGACGAAGCTCGCCGCGGGCCACTGGGACGTCGTCAAGCGCCGCGACGCCGACCTGAGCTACAACCTCGTCACCCTCGACTCGCTGCTGTCCGATCTGCCGCAGTTCGACTGGACCGGCTGGATCACCGCGACCGGCGCGACCACCGAGCAGTGGGCCGAGATCGTGGTGCGGCAGCCGAGCTTCCTCGAGTCGTTCGCGGCGCTGTGGGCCGACGAGGACCTCGACGACTGGAAGGCCTGGGCGTCGTGGCGGGTGCTGCGGGCGCGGGCGCCCTATCTGTCCGAGGCGTTCGTCGACGAGGACTTCGCGTTCTACGGGCGCACCCTCACCGGCACGCAGGAGATACGGGCCCGCTGGAAGCGGGGTGTGTCGCTGGTGGAGAACCTGCTCGGTGAGGCCGTGGGCCGGCTCTACGTCGAGCGTCACTTCCCCGCCGAGGCGAAGACCCGCATGCAGGTGCTGGTCGACAACCTCATCGAGGCGTACCGCCGGTCGATCACCGACCTGGAGTGGATGAGCCCGGCCACGCGCGAGGCCGCGCTGCGCAAGCTCGAGAAGTTCACCCCGAAGGTGGGCTATCCCGACAAGTGGCGCGACTACTCGGCCGTCACCGTCACCCCGGACGACGTGGTGGGCAACTACCGCAGCGGCTACGCCGCCGAGTACGACCGCGATCTCGCCAAGCTCGGCGGTCCGGTCGACCGGGACGAGTGGTTCATGACCCCGCAGACCGTCAACGCTTACTACAACCCGGGCATGAACGAGATCGTCTTCCCCGCAGCGATTCTCCAGCCACCCTTCTTCGATCTGCACGCCGACGACGCCGCGAACTACGGTGGTATCGGCGCGGTGATCGGGCACGAGATCGGGCACGGCTTCGACGATCAGGGCGCGAAGTACGACGGCGACGGCAATCTCGAGAACTGGTGGACCGATTCCGACCGCGAGGAGTTCGGCAAGCGCACCGCCGCGCTCATCGCCCAGTACGACGAGTTCGAGCCGAAAGCCCTTCCGGGACACCACGTCAACGGCAGCTTCACGATCGGTGAGAACATCGGCGATCTCGGTGGCCTGTCGATCGCGTTGAAGGCCTACGAGATCGCGCTCGACGGCAAGCCCGCCCCGGTCATCGACGGGCTCACGGGCCTGCAGCGGGTGTTCTTCGGCTGGGCGCAGGTGTGGCGCACCAAGGTTCGCGACGAGGAGGCCCTGCGGCGCCTCGCCGTCGACCCGCACTCGCCGCCGGAGTTCCGATGCAACGGCGTGATCCGGAACATCGACGCCTTCTACGAGGCGTTCGACGTGAAAGAGGGCGACGGCCTGTATCTCGCACCGCCGGAGCGCGTGAAGATCTGGTGATCCACGACGTACTGCGGCCTCGGTTCCGATTCGGGACCGAGGCCGCAGTCGTAGGGGCGCAGCCGGGAAAGGTCGGTCAGCCGAGGTGCCCCGAGGGGACCGGGATGCCGCGGGCGTGGAACCACGGGATCGGGTCGACCTTGACACCGCCCGGCTGCCACACCTCGTAGTGCAGGTGCGGGCCGGTGGACTGGCCGCGATTGCCCATCAGGGCGATCTGCTCGCCGGCACGGACGTGCTGACCGACCGACACGAGCGACCGGTCGATGTGACCGAAGACGCCGATGGTGCCGTCGTCCTGCGCGACCCGCACCCACAGGCCGAAGCCGGAGGCGGGGCCGCTCTCGATCACGACGCCGTCGGTGACGGCGAGGATGGGCGTGCCGATCGCGTTGGCGATGTCGATGCCGTTGTGGTTGGTGCCCCAACGCGGGCCGAAGCCGGACGACAGGACACCCGCGGCGGGGAAGAACAGGGCGGGGCGGCGCGCGGCCTCCTCGCGGGCGGCCCGCTCGGCGGCCTCGCGGGCGATGCGGTCGGCCTCGGCCTGCCGGGCGGCGATCTCGTCGGCGATGCGCCGGGCCTCGCGGTCGGCGGCCCGCTGCAGCTTCTCGGTGTAGTGCGAGGGGTCGAGTCCGGCGACCTTCAGCACCTGCGGTGCGGTCGACAGGCTCTCGCCGGCGCCGGTCCAGGCGGCTCCGGTCTCGAC